>Ga0137376_10000401_pt1 | contig 19320 bp, 15 predicted proteins | sample SagtaG_23_FD_104814 | JGI IMG/M metagenome (GOLD analysis project Ga0137376, IMG submission 104814) | Vadose zone soil microbial communities from Sagehorn Ranch, Mendocino, California, USA - Sage2_L_20_16 metaG | ecosystem: Environmental > Terrestrial > Soil > Vadose zone | place: USA...
AGATAGCGTGCCGGCGCGCCGATCACGACGGCGACCTCGACCTCCCAGTCGGTCTTGGACGAGCCGCGCGGAATCAGCACCTCGTCGTCCGGGCCGACCACCGTGTCGGGCGTCTTCAGGAAGACGATCGGCTCGGTCGGGATGGACGCGCCGGTCTCGGCGGCATGGTCGCGGTAGTTCAGCCCGATGCAGACGATCTTGCCGATTGCCGCGAGCGGCGGCCCGAAGCGCCCGACGTCGGAGACGACCGGCAGCGCCGCGACGTCGAGCCCGCGCAGCCCGTCGCGCAAGAACGCGCCGGTCACATCGGACGTGACCGGCCGCAGATCGTGCCAGGTTCCGTCGGCGTCGCCGACAATCGGGAGTTCCTGTCCGGGCTCACCATGCCGCGCCAAGCGCACTATCTCACCCCGCCTTGGCGATGAGCGCTCGCGCGAAGAGCCCCGCCGCCGCGACGCGGCCCGCGCCGAAGGCGCGGAGCGAAGCCGCGGGTCCACCCGAGCGCCAGCGAGTGGTGGGGACGCGGACCCGCGCAGGCGGGATGAGTTGAGTCACTCGTCCGTCCTTCCGCTCAGAATCCGCTGGCCGATCAGCACGGCGAGGATCACCGCGCCGTTCAGGAAGTCGAACCACTGGTTCGGCACGCCGGCGAACGTCAGCACCTTGAAGATGAGGTTGAGTAGTAGCACGCCGGTGAATGCGCCGAACACGCTGCCCTTGCCGCCGTTCAGGCTGATGCCGCCGATGACCGCGGCGGCGAACACGTCGAAGATGCGTCCCTGGCCCATGTTCGACGTCACCGACGCCAGGTGGCCGGACTCGATGATGCCGGCGAGCGCCGCGATCAGCCCGCCGAGGATCAGCACCAGCCAGACGACCCGATCGGTGCGGATGCCGGCTGAGCGCGCGGCGTCGACGTTGCCCCCGATCGCGTACAGCGAGCGGCCTGCCCGGGTGCGAGCGAGGACGGCGATGCCGATGGCGAATGCGACGATCACGACCCAGACCGATGCGGGCAGGCCGAGCCAGCTCACCCGGCCGAGGTATGTCTGGGACTCGGGTTTGGGCCAGAAGAACGTCTGCCCGTGCGAGATGCCGGTGAGCAGTCCGCGCAAGGTGATGAGCATGCCCAGCGTCACGATGAACGCGTTGATCTTCAACGCGACGATCAGGAAGCCGTTGATCGCACCGATGACCGCGCCGACGGCCAGCGCGATCGGGATTGCCCACACCGGTGAGACCACGTGCGCGCCGTGCTCGATGCCCTTCGGCAGCGTCAGCCACGCTGCGATGCCCGGTGCGAGGCCGACTGTCGACTCGAGCGAGAGATCCATCTTGCCGGTGATCAGGATGAGCGACTCGGCGAGAACCAGCAGCGCGATCCACGACATGTTCGACAGCACGTCGGTGAGCGTCGATCGCGTCAGGAACGTGTGGTCGACGAAATAGCCGACGATGAGGATCACGATGATCGGCGGGATCAGCGCGAGGTCGCGCAGCCGGGCGATCGCCAGCCCGATGCCGTTGCGGCCGGGCGCGACGTCCGGCGGCAACGTGTCGGTCCGCACGGTCACGGTCTCAGTCACGGCTGAGCTCAACCCCTTCCATTGCGGCGACGAGCGTCTCGTCGTCCCACGTGCCACGCACCTCGGCGACCACCTCGCCGCGGAACATCACCACGACCCGATGGCAGTAGCGCAGGTCGTCCAGGTCGTCGGTGACGACCAGGACGCCGGCGCCGCCGGACGCCGACTCGGCGGCCGCGTCCATCAACGTCCGCTTCGACTTCACGTCCACGCCGGCAGTGGGGGACATGAGGACGAGCACGCGAGGCTGATCAGCGAGCGCGCGTCCCATCACGACCTTCTGCTGGTTGCCACCGGACAGCTCGACGACCTGCTGCGCCGGGTGGCGGGTGACGATGTCGAGTTGCTCGATCGTCCGGCGGGCGAGGTTGTTCCGGCGCCGCACGCTCAGTAAGCCGTGCTGGCCCAGCCGGTGGGGCACCGTCATCGTCAGGTTCTCGGCGACGGACAGGCCGGGCACCAGGCCTTCGCGGTGGCGGTCCTGCGGGACGAAGCCGATACCCGCGGCCAGGGCGCGTGGCACGCTGCCCGGGCGCTGCACGACGCCCGCGACGCGGACCTCGCCGTCGTCGGGGCGGCGCAGCCCGACGATCACGCTGGCCACTGCGAACTTGCCGCTGCCGCCCGCTCCGGCCAGGCCGACGATCTCACCCGGGGCGACGTCGAAGGACACGTTGCGGGCACTGATGCCCACCGTCAGGTCGTCGACGGCCAGGACCGGCTCGGCTCGTCGGGGCGCGGGCGGTCGCGGATCGGACGCCTCGGCGACCTGCTCGCCGGTCATCGCCGCGACCAGCTCGTTGTGCGAGATGCCGTCGATCGGCGCGGTGACGATGTGCCGCGCGTCGCGGTACACGGTGACCCGCTCGCACAGGTCGAAGATCTCCTGCAGGTGGTGGCTGATGTAGAGGAACGTCACGCCTTGCGCCCGCAGCGCCCGGATCCGGTCGAACAGCCGGGCGATGGCCGCCGCGTCGAGCCGGGCGGTCGGCTCGTCCAGGATGATGAACCGCGCCCCGAACGACAGCGCGCGGGCGACCTCGACCATCTGCCGCTGCTCGACGGTCAGGTCGCGAGCGGGACGGCGCACGTCGACGTCGAGATCCCAGTCGCCGAGCAGCTCGCCGGCCCGCCGCCGCAGGCTGCGCCAGTTGATCAGACGGTGCCCCTCGGTCTGCCGGTTGACGAACAGGTTCTCGGTGACCGACAGGTACGGGATGATCGTCGACTTCTGGTAGACGCAGGCGACGATCCGCCGCCACGCGTCGCGATCGCCGAGCGTCGGCGCGGGCACCCCGCCGAAGAGCACGGTGCCGCTGTCGGCGGGCTCCAGGCCGGTGAGGATCGAGACCAGCGTCGACTTGCCCGCGCCGTTGCGTCCGACGAGGGCATGCACCTCGCCGGGCTCGACCCGCAGGTCGACGCCGTCGAGCGCGACCGTCGCGCCGAAGCGCTTGCTGATCCCGGTGGCGTCGACGACGGGTGGCGCAGCGTCGCCGCCCGCCGCCGGCGCGGCCTCGGACTGTTCAGCCATCGGTCTCCTAGCTGATCTGGTTGCCCCACAGCGACGGGTCGTCGACCTTGAGCGAATCCGGGTAGGCCCCGTCGATCGTCACGAGCGGCGCCGGGAGCTGGTCTTCGAGCATGCCGTTGCCGACGTCGACGATGTTGCTGTTGTGGTCGGTCGGGCCGGGCTGGTAGGTCTTGCCGGCGATCGCGTCCTTGACGTACTGCAGCGCGTACTTCGCGTACAGGTCGGCGGGCTGCGATACGGCGGCGTCCATCTGGCCTGCCTTGATCGCCTTGTACTCGGCCGGGACGCCGTCGTTCGACACGATCACGATGTGGCCGGCCTGGCCGCGCGGCTTGAGCAGACCCTTTTGCGTGAGCGTCTGCAGCGTCGACGGAAGGTAGATGCTCGCTTCCATGTAGATCGCGTTGATCTTGTTACCGGCCAGCACGGTCTGCAGCTGCGACACGGCGGTGGGCGGGTCCCACTTCGTCGGCTCGGCGAACACCTTCATGTTCGGGTAGTTCTGCTTCATGCACGCGCTGAACGCCTCGCTGCGGTCGCGGCCGTTGATCGAGGCTAGGTCGCCTTCGAACATCACGACGTTGCCCGTGCCCTTGAGGGTGTCGCCGATGTACTTGCACGACTTCTCGCCGTACGCCTTGTTGTCGGCGCGGACGACCATGTAGACCTTGCCGCCGTCCGGGCGCGTGTCGACCGAGACGACGGGGATGTTCTTCGTCGCGAGCTGTTGCAGGGTGGGGATCACGGCCGCGGTGTCCTGCGGAGCGATCACGACGCCCTTGACGTTCTGCGCGAGCAGCGTCTGCACGTCGGACTGCAACTGTGCGATGTTGTTCTGCGAGTTGGTCGTCTTGATCTTGAGGCCGAGCTGGGTGGCCATCTGGGGAACGTACTTGATGTAGGAGTTCCAGAAGTCGGAGTCCGAGCGTGGGAAGTCGACCCCGACGAGCGCGCCGGTCCCGCCACCAGAGCCGCCGGCGGCCTGCGTGCCCGGCGACTTGGCCTTGCTGGAGCTGCAGGCTGTCGCGAGCACGGTCGCGGCGGCGATGGTCGCGGCGATCCGGACTGCCATGTTCAGTCTCACGATGTCTCCTTGGAGGAGTCGGGATTGGGCTCTTGCCACGTGCGTCCGTCGGGGAATCGGTAGTCGAGCAGGGTCGCGGGCAACATCTGTGCGCTGATGCCTGGACGAAGTGGTGCCATGTACCGGCCGCCGCGCAGGCGGACCGGGTCGGCGAAGTGCTCGTGCAGGTGGTCGACGTACTCGATCCACCGGTCGTCGGTCGTGCCGCTGAGCGCCACGAAGTCGAACATCGACAGGTGCTGCACGATCTCGCAGAGGCCGACGCCGCCTGCGTGCGGGCAGACCGGCACGCCGAACTTCGCGGCGAGCAGCAGGACGGCCAGGTTCTCGTTGACGCCGGCCACTCGGCAGGCGTCGATCTGGCAGACCTGGATGGCGTCGCTCGCAAGCAGTTGCTTGAAGACGACGCGGTTGGCGACGTGCTCGCCGCTGGCCACCAGGATCGGCGCGATGGCGCGGGCGATCGCCCCGTGGCCGAGGATGTCGTCGGGGATCGTCGGCTCCTCGACCCAGTGCAGGCCCACTGGCGCCAGCCGCGCGACGTTCGCGATCGCCTCGCCGACGTCCCAGCGCTGGTTGGCGTCGATCGAGATCAGGACGTCCGGGCCGGCCAGGTCGCGGACCATCTTGCTGCGGCGTACGTCGTTCTCGATGTCGGAGCCGACCTTGACTTTGAGGTGGCCGAACCCGTCGGCCAGCGCCTCGCTGACCAGGCGGGCCACCTTCTCGTCGCTGTAGCCGAGCCAGCCCGCTGATGTCGTGTACGCCGGGTAGCCCTCGGCGAGCAGCTGCCGCTCGCGGTCCTGCTTTCCCTCGGCGGCACGAGTGAGCAGGTCGAGCGCCTCGTCCGGATCGAGGGCGTCGGAGAGGTAGCGGAAGTCGACCAGGTCGACGATCTCGCGCGGCGTGAAGTCGGCGAGCAGCTTCCACAGCGGCTTGCCTTCGCGCTTGGCGTAGAGATCCCAGACCGCGTTGAGGACGGCTCCGGTCGCCATGTGCATGACGCCCTTTTCCGGGCCCAGCCAGCGCAACTGGCTGTCGTGCACGAGATGGCGGGACAGGCCGCCCATGTCGGCGAGCACCTCGTCGACGGCCCGGCCGGTGAGCATCGGCTCGAGCGCGCGGATCGCCGCGGCCGCGACCTCGTTGCCGCGTCCGATGGTGAAGACGAAGCCGTGCCCCTCGGCTCCTTCGGTCGTGCGGACGACGACGTAGGCGGCCGAGTAGTCCGGATCGGTGTTCATCGCGTCCGAGCCCGCGAGCTCGCGCGACGTCGGGAAGCGGACGTCGGTGATCTCGAAGCCGGCGAATCGGTCAGTCATCGGACCTCCGGCGTCCGCTGGCGCCGGCCGCGGCCCGGACGTGGCTGCGCCGGCCCGGCCCGAAGGGCTGGGTTGCGGTGCGCGATCGGGGGTCTCGCGACACTCATGCACTCCTCACGGCGATGTCGCTTCCTTCATGGTCAGGGATCGGAGGTACCGGGCGGTCCGGTCGGCATGATCCGGGTAAACGCCCGTCGCTCGTCGGACAGACATCGGATGTTTCAGCAGTTATAGCTGGTCCGGTCCGGGCTGTAAAGGCTAGGCTCTCCGCTGCGGGTCAGATCCCGCACGGGCGTGTCGCTACCGAGTCCGGCCCGGGGTCGGTCTGGGATCATCGAGCGGCAGCGGGATGCTGATAGGTCAAAGGGCTGGAGGGGCAGTGGCCGTCACCGACGAGGCGATCGAGAAGCTGCGGGACATGATCGTCTCCGGACGGCTCAAGCCGGGCGACCGGCTGCCGCGCGAGGCCGACCTGGCGACCAGCCTTGGGCTGTCTCGCAGCTCGCTGCGCGAGGCGGTGCGCGCACTGTCGCTCGTGCGGATCCTCGACGTCCGGCAAGGCGACGGCACGTACGTCTCCAGCCTGGCCGCCGACTCGCTGCTGGACGCGCTGAGCTTCATCGTCGAGTTCCACCACGACGCGTCCGTGCTCGAACTGCTCGAGGTGCGGCGGATTCTCGAGCCGGCCGCCAGCGCCCGCGCCGCGGTGCTGATCGACGACGCCTCGCTCGCCTCGCTCGAGGAGATCCTGGACCGGTCGACGCCGGACTCAGCCGTCGAGGAGCTCGTCCGCAACGACGTCGAGTTCCACCGCGCCATCGCCGTGGCCTCGGGCAACACGGTGCTCGCGTCGCTCATCGAGAGCCTGTCCGGACCGACCCAGCGCGCTCGGGTCTGGCGGGGGATCACCCAGGAGGGCGCGCTGGCCCGCACGCTGGCCGAGCACCGCTCGATCTTCGGCGCGATCCGCGCACACGACCCGGAGCTGGCCCGGACGTGGGCGACGGTGCACATCGCCGGCGTCGAGGACTGGATCCGCACCACGCTGGAGCAGTAGCGCGCGCCGTCAGGCGACGAGCACCACGTCGAGCGTGCGCGGGCCGTGCACGCCCTCGACCCGGTCGAGCTCGATGTCGCTGGTGGCACTCGGCCCGCTGATCCAGGTCAGCGGCTTGGTCGGGTCGAGTGCGGCGATCGCATCAGGCACGTTCGCAAGCACCTGCTCACGCCGGACGACGACGAGCAGGTAGTCGGGCACCAGGCTCAGCGCGCGGCGTCCCTGGCCGGGCCCGGCGTCGAGCACGATCGTGCCGGTCTCGGCGACTGCCAGCGCGCACGTCGTCAACGTGCCGCCGGCGGCGTCGAGCTCCGCGGTCGTGAGCGGTTCGCGCAGGACGGCCGTGGACGGCAGCCACTCGTCGGGGAAGCCGTCCGGGACGACCACGGTCGTGATGCCACGCCCGGTCAGCGCGTGGGCGATCTGCGCCGCGGCGCCGTCCGGCGAGGCGCGGTGCACCGTGGCGCGGTAGTCGGCGACGCGTTCCGCGAACCGGTCGAGGTCGGCGCTCGCGTGGCCCGCGGCGCGGTAGTCGCGGGCGACCGGCGGCGGCACCGGACGGTCGGCGAGCGCCGTCCGGATCCGGTCGAGGATGTCGCTGCGGGCGCTGCTCATCGGCCACCGTCCGTCCACCAGTCGCGGAAGGTCTGCGGCGGCGGCTCGGGCAGGTCGCGGGCGCGGATCCAGGCCGAGAGCGGCGGCGGCAGGGCACGGCGCCGGCGGATCCACTTGCTGAGCCGGGCCGCGCGTAACGCCCGGGTCCACCGCGCGGGCTCGGCCATCGTCCAGGCCGCGGCGGCCATCGCCGCCTGCTGGGGCGAGGGCACCCGATGCCGCTTGGCGTCGACCGCCCGCGCGCGCAGGTGGACGAGCATCGACGGGATGTCGATGGCGACCGGGCAGGCGTCCAGGCACGCGCCGCACAGTGACGACGCGAACGGCAGCGAGGCGTTGTCGGCGACACCCGTGAGCTGTGGCGACAGCACCGCACCGATCGGCCCGGGGTACACCGAGCCGTACGCATGACCCCCGGTGCGCTCGTACACCGGGCAGACGTTCAGGCACGCAGAGCAGCGGATGCAGCGCAACGCGTCGCGTCCGCGCGGGTCGGCCAGCGTGGCCGTGCGGCCGTTGTCGAGCAGGACGAGGTGGAACGCCTGCCCCTCCGTCGCCCCGGTCCACATCGACGTGTACGGGTTCATCCGCTCGCCGGTCGATGAGCGGGGGAGCAACTGCAGGAAGACTTCGAGGTCGCGCCAGGTCGGCACCAGCTTCTCGATGCCCATGACCGTGATGAGCGTGCGCGGCAGGGTGAGGCACATCCGCCCGTTGCCCTCGCTCTCGACCACGGCGAGCGTGCCCGTCTCGGCGACCGCGAAGTTCGCGCCGGAGACGGCGACGTCCGCGGTGAGGAACTTCCGGCGCAGGTAGGTGCGGGCCGCCTCGGCAAGTGCCGCCGGGTCGTCCGTCAGCGCCGGGTCGACGCCACCCATCTCGCGCAGGAAGATCTCGCGGATCTCGGCGCGGTTGCGGTGGATCGCCGGCACCAGGATGTGGCTGGGCTGGTCGTGCCCCAGCTGCACGATCAGCTCGGCGAGATCGGTCTCCCACGCCGTGATACCGGCATCGGCCAGCGCCTCGTTCAGGCCGATCTCCTGCGTCGCCATCGACTTGACCTTCACGACCTCCGAGGCGCCGGCCGCCCGCACGAGGCCGGTGACGATCCGGTTCGCCTCGTTGGCGTCGCGGGCCCAGTGCACGGTGCCGCCCTGGGCGGTGACCCGCTCTTCGAGCTGGATCAGGTAGTTGTCGAGATTCGCCAGGACGGCGTCCTTGATCGCCGCGCCGGCCGCTCGCAACTGCTGCCAGTCGGGCAGCTCGCCGACGACGGCAGCGCGCTTGGCGCGAATGGTCGCGGTGGCGTTGCCCAGGTTGCGGCGCAGTTGCGGATCGGCGACGGCCGCCTTCGCAGCAACGGGAAATGGCTGGTCGCCGCGCAGGTGGCCGACGCCGCGCGGAGCGGTGGGCGGCCTCATTCGACGGCCTCCGCCGTCCGGTTTTGGCCGCCCAGCGTCATATAGCCGCCTGGGCGGCCAAAACCGTCCGAGGCGAGGATCTCGGCCAGGTGCACTGTTCGCACGCCGGTGTGCAGGCGCGACAGGCCCCCGCCGATGTGCATGAGGCACGACGAGTCGCCGGCACTGCACACCTCGGCGTGCGTCGCCAGCACGTTGCTCATCTTGTCGGCCAGCATCGCGGTGGACACGTCCGGATTCTTCAAGGCGAACGTCCCGCCGAAACCGCAGCACGACTCGGCGTCGGGCAGTTCGACCAGATCGAGCCCGCGAACCTCTCGCAGCAGCCGCATCGGCCGGTCGCCGACGCGCAGCAACCGCAGCGAGTGGCAGGTCGGGTGATAGGTCACCCGGTGCGGGTAGTACGCCCCGACGTCGGTCACGCCGAGCACGTCCACCAGGAACTCCGACAGCTCATACGTGTGCTTCGCGACGATCTGCGCGCCCTCGACGAGGGTGTCGTCGCCGACCTGGCGAGCGACGTCGGCGTGCTGGTGCCGGATCGAGCCGGTGCACGAGCCGCTCGGCACGACGATCGCGTCGTAGTCGAGGAACGTCTGGACGTGATTGCGCACCAGTGGCAGTGCCTCGCGCGGGTAGCCCGTGTTGATGTGCATCTGCCCGCAGCACGTCTGCCGCAGCGGCACCTCGACGTCGTGGCCGAGCCGGCGCAGCAACCGCACCGTCGCCTTGCCCACGTCCGGGAACAGCCCGTCGACCAGACACGTCACGAACAGCGCCACTCGCACGGCTAGACGATAGGTGAAGTCGAACGCGAGCCGAACCCTGGGCGAACAATGCCGAATTCCATGAGCATTGTGAACCCGGCATGCGTGCGTTGCGTAGTCCCCAGATGTGCTGCTCGCAACCGGGTGGGCGGCGACACAAAGGAGGCGCGTGATGGGTAGACGGCTCGGCTGGCTCGGGGGCTTGACCGTGGCGGCGCTCGTCGTGGTGGTTCCGCTGCCCGCGGGCGGCGCGGCCGGCGGCTACACGCAGACGAACTTGGTGTCCGACGTACCAGGTGCCGCGCAGCTCACGGATCCAGATTTGGTCAATCCGTGGGGCATGTCGCGCAGCGCGACCTCGCCGATCTGGGTGTCCGACAACGGCACGGACCTCTCGACGCTCTACAACGGCGATGTGAACGGCAGTCCGGTCGCCAAGCTCGGGCTCAAGGTGAGCATTCCCGGCGGCGCGCCGACCGGGCAGGTCCGCAACGACACGACCGCGTTCCACCTGCCGAACACCACCACGGCAGCGTCGTTCATCTTCATCGGTGAGGACGGCGACCTGTCGGCGTGGGCTGGCGGCGGCGCAACTGCGGCGACCCTGATCGGCCACACCGAGGGCGCGATCTACAAGGGCCTCGCGATCGCACACGGCGCGTCCGGCCCGATGCTGCTCGCGGCGAACTTCGGCGCCAACAAGATCGACGCCTGGGACGGCAACTTCGCCCCGGTGGACACGACCGGGCTGTTCAGCGATCCGACGCTGCCGGCGGGCTACGCACCGTTCAACGTGGCCGAGATCGGCGGGCAGATCTTCGTGACGTACGCCCTGAAGGGCGGCGAGGACGACATCGCCGGGCCGGCGCACGGCTTCGTCGACGTGTACACGACGTCTGGCGCGTGGGTGAAGCGCTTCGCCACGCACGGCGTGCTGAACTCGCCCTGGGGCATCACGATGGCACCGGCCAACTTCGGCCAGTTCTCCAACGACCTGCTGATCGGCAACTTCGGTGACGGGCGGATCCACGCGTTCGACCCGACCACCGGCGAGGTGCTCGGCACGCTGCGCGGCACGTCCGGTGCGCCACTTGCCATCGACGGCCTGTGGGGCCTGATCACCGGTGACCCGGGGGCCGGCGGAGTCGACTCGGTCTGGTTCGCCGCCGGACCGGACGACGAGTCGCACGGTTTGCTCGGCACTCTTCGGGCAAGCTAGTCAGTAACGTTCGCGCGGTCCGTCAGCTGAGCAGCCGGCGGACCGCGCGTTCTATGTCGTCCTCGCTGAGCAGCACCGTGTTCGCGGCGTCGCCGAGTGGCACGTAGCTGTCGCGGCCGGCGACCCGGATGATCCGCCCGCCGAAGCCGCGTTCGACGAGCGCCGTGACGATGCCCTCGCCCACGCCGCCGCTGTGCCGCGTCTCGTCCACGACGAGCACCCGGCCGGTGGCGTTGGCCTCGCGGACCATGTCGTCGACCGGCAGCGGCATCAGCCAGCGCAGGTCGACGACGCGCATGCCGATGCCCTCGTCGGCGAGCAGCGCCGAGGCGCGCATGCTCATGCGCACGCCGTTGCCGAAGGTGAGCACCGTCAGGTGCTTTCCGTTGCCGTGGGTGCGCGCGCTGCCGATCGGGATGTGCCGGTTGAGCGAGTACGCCCCGAGCCAGCCGCGATCACCCGGCTCGAGCAGGTCACGCTCGTGGTACAGCGCGATGGGCTCGAGGTAGATGCTGACCTGACCGTCGGTGACGGCGGCGGCGAGGCAAGTACGCAGCATCGGCCCGGCGTCCTCGGGACGGGACGGCACGGCGACAACCAGACCCGGGATGTCGCGCAGCACGGCCAGCCCGTTGTCGTTGTGGAAGTGCCCGCCGAATCCCTTCTGGTACGCAAGTCCGGCGATGCGCACCACCATCGGATTGGTGAACGTGCCGTTGCTGAAGAAGCGCAAGCTCGCCCCTTCGCCGCGGATCTGGTCCTCGGCGTTGTGCAGGTAGGCGAGGTACTGGATCTCCGGGATCGGGAGCAGGCCGCTCACGCCGAAACCCAGGCCGAGCCCGAGGATCGCCTGCTCGTCCAGGAGCGTGTCGAAGACGCGGTTCGCGCGGAAGCGCTGCTGAAGGCCCCGGGTGATGCCGTACACGCCGCCCTTGTTGCCGACGTCCTCACCGAACACCAGCGTCTGCGGACGGGCGGCGAGCGCGTCGGTCAGCGCGGCGTTGATGGCCTGCGCGAGGGTCAGCTGCCCGGACTGCTCGGGCATCCGTCCGGAGAACGCCTCGCGTCGTGTCGCGTCGTCGGCGAAGCGGGTGACCTCCGACTCGATGGCGGGCGCGCTGCGCGGCGCGAGCGGCTCGATCACAGCCCGGGCGGTGGCCAGCGTCCGCGCGCCGATCAGCTCGTCGGACAGCGAGCGGACGAGCTGGCCGATCTCGTCGTAGCGCGTCGCTGTGGCTGCCGACCCGATCCGCCGGGCCAGCGCGACGACGGGGTCCCGGGCGAAGTCCGCGGTGATGGCAGGCGGCGGGCGGTACCCGCTTTCGACGTCGCTGCCGGCGTGGCCCAGGTAGCGGACGGTGCGCAGGTGCAACAGCGCCGGGCGGCGCTTGTCACGCACGTAGGACACCGCCTCGGCAGCCGCGGCCCACACGCTGTCCGGGTCGTCGCCGTCGGCGGTCAGGTACCGGATGCCCGGTCGCCGCGCCGCCTCGGCCACCCAGCCCGCCGGCGTCGGCACCGAGATCCCGAGCCCGTTGTCCTCGCACACGAACAGCAGCGGCAGGCTCAGCTTCTGCCGGACGCAGTAACCCGCCGTGTTCAGCGCGCCGACGGCCGTCGAGTGGTTCAGGCTGGCGTCGCCGAAGCTGACGACCGCGAGCGCGTCGTCCGGCCAGCGGGTCGGCACGTGGATACGGCCGGCGCGCCCGATCGCGAATGCCACGCCGACAGCACGCGGCAGGTGCGAGGCGATGGTGGACGTCTGCGGCATGACCGCGAGGTCCGGGTTGCCGAATACCTTGTGCCGCCCGCCGGACGCGGGGTCGGCGATGGCGCCCATCATCCCGAGCAGGATGTCGCGCAGGCCGTCCTCGAGCTTGCGTCCCGCCTGGGCCGAGCGCGCGAGGTAGAACGCCCCGGAGCGGTAGTGCAGCAGCGCGGGGTCGGTCGGCTGCAACGCGGCGGCGACGAATGCGTTCGACTCGTGTCCGGCCGAGCCGATCGTGTAGAAGCCCTGGCCGCGTTCGCGCATCCGGCGCGCCTCGATGTCGACGTGTCGGCTGCCCGCCATCGCGTCGAACAGCGCGCTCAACTCGTCGTCCGGTTCGCCGGAGTCGTCGACTTCGCCCAGCGCCGCACGGACGCGGGCGTCAAGATCATCGTGCGGGGAACTCACGGCACAGATCATGCCCTTTCCTGCGCGGATCGTGGCAGGTCGGGTTCTTACCGAGATCGGCGCACCGGGTAAGCGCAGGGTAGGTGGCGGATAAGCCGGTGCGTGCATGGTGCTCGGGACGGGACCGGCCGGGTCCCGCACGACCGAAGGGGGCTGCCGCGATGGCAGACATGCAGTTTCCGAATGTGTTGCTCGGACCAGGGACGTTCACCGCAGCGGTGATCGACAACAACGGGGCACCGTCGTCGGTGCTCGAGGCGAACCAGCCGTTCACCATCCAGTGCTCGTGGAACATCAGCGCGCTCGCGGCGCTGCTGCTCGGCGGCCAGTGGCAGCTCGCCGCGTACGTCGAGTCGATCGGTGCCGGGCCGGAGCAGGAAGTCGGCGCAGCGGTAACGGTTGCCCTCGACGGCAGCACGAACTACAACGCCACGATCGTCGTCCCCGCGAACACGCTGCCGGACGACCCGGCGCCGCCGCTGTCGGGGACGTACAAGCTGGTGACCCTGCTGACGCACCGCAACTTCGGGCACGTCACCGATGTTGCCGCCGTCGTCGAGGGGCCGATCGTTCGGATCGCCTGAGCAGTCGGCGCACGCGGGTCGCGGTCACGCGCAAACAGCGTGCCGCGGCCCGTTCTCGCGCTCAGGGCTGTGCCCGCTCAGGGCTGTGACACAGCCGGGGCCGCGAGCTCGATATCGCCGGTGTTGCCACGGTGCAGCGCGTACTCGTCGCCTCGGTCGATGACGGTCAGCGCGCCATTGCGATCGACGACCAGTCGCCGACCACAGCTCTGCTCGCACTCGAGGAGCAGGCCACCTGGGCTTGGCGTGATCCGAAGCTGGTGGAATTCGGCCATAGTGCCCCATCGTATGCCGGATCGCGAAGCGCGTCATACAGGCGCGACGTCTCGGCTGACGGCGGCATGCAGAACGCCTGCCACAGGGCATCGGCGCACCGCCGGTACTGGCTCAGCGCCAGGTGCAGCTGACCGACGGCCGCGTAGCAGGACATGAGCTGACGATGCGCCGTCTCGTTGCACGGGTCGGCGTCGACGACGCATCGACCGAGCTGGATCGCCGGGCCGAACGCGGCGTCGTGGACGTACAGCTCGACGAGGCGCGACTGCATCTCGACGGCCGTCAACCGAAGCGCGTCGCGGGTCGGCGCGGCCCACTCCACGTACGGGTCGTCGGCAAGGAAGTCGCCGTCGTAGACCTGCGCCGCCGCCTCGTAGCAGCGCATGGCTTCCTCCAGCGCGCCCGATTGCTCGGCTGCTCGCCCGGCCTGGCAATGGCGTTCGAACTCCTCGACGTCGACCCATGCCGAAATCGTGTCGGTGAGCAGGTATGTGTCGTGGACGCGTTGCAGGACGGGCTCGGGGCAGGCGCGGCGCAGCGCCTGACGGACTCCGCTGAGTGCGACGTGCAAGCAGTTGCGGGCGGCGTCCGGATCAGCGCGCGGCCAGAACACGTCCATCAGGACGTCCCTCGGAACGGGTACGCGCCGGTGCGCCAGGAGGTAGGCGATGACGTTGCGGGTCCGGCGGCTCGACGTGGTGTCGACAGCACGGCCGTCCAGCGTTACCGAGAACCGGCCGAGCAGCCGCGCGGACAGTAGCGGTCTGGGGCGAATCGATGCCCCTCGGGCAGCGGCCCCGATGTTCGCAACGGCAGCGCTCACCTGACCCACTCCCCGTGGTCGCGCTCAGCCCCCCGGCAGAGGTAGCCGTGCTGGTGAGGAGCGTGCCTAGCCCGCCGCTGATACGTCCCGAACCCGCCGCAGTCGTGCCCGGACACGCAGCCGCTCGATCTTGGCGGCGTCGGCAGAGGTCGCCGGCATGTACACCACCAAGCGCGCCTCGGGCATGCCGTCGACGTAGAAGCCACTCGTGCGCATGTCGATCGTGGTGCCGTCGTCAGCCTGGAACCACTTGATCTCGGGCATCGGCACGGCGACCTGATGGGTGGCCCACAACTCGGCGAACTTCTTGCTGGCCGCGGAGAGGGCCGCGACGAAGTCGGTCCACTGCGGCTCGCCGACGTGCCTGGCGTAGCCGGCTCTGAGCACGGCCACCATGTGCGGCAGCACGTCGACGTTGAGCAGCGGGCACTTGCGCATGGTGAAGATCTGCCACAGCGCATTGCGCTCGCGGCCGGTGGCGGCGACGAGGATGGGAAACAGCGCGGCGTAGGTCTCGTTGCACGCCAGCAGGTCGTACCGACCGTTGTAGACGCAGGCCGCAGTGGGGTCGAGAGAGTCGAGCACGCCCGGCACCTCGGCCGGCAGCTGCCCCGCCTCGGTGTCGCTGCCGGTCGGTACGCCGGGCACGTCCGCCAGCCGGTACAGATGCCAGCGCTCGGCCGGGCCGAGCTTGAACACGCGGGCGATGGCGTCGAGCACCTGGACGCTCGCGTTGATCGGCCGCCCCTGCTCGAGCCACGTGTACCAGGTGACGCCCACGCCGGCGAGTTGCGCGACCTCCTCGCGGCGCAGGCCCGGGGTACGCCGCCGCTGCCCCGGGGCCAACCCGACATCTTGGGGTCTCACCCGTGCGCGGCGGCTGCGCAGGAAGGACGCGAGCTCGCTGCGGCGTTCCTTCAGATAGGTGCCTTCGATCACGGTCACCAGTAGATCGTCCGGCACCGACAACGTGCGTGCCAGGTAGTGGCAATACCAGGATCAGCGGGCACTCACCACCGGGACCGGACGGCACGCACTGTTTACCGCGTGACTACCCTGACCAATCCCGACGTCGCCCGCCGACGCGTCACCCGCCCCGGCGCGGTGCTCGGCGTACTGCTTGCCGGCCAGTTCATGGCGATCCTCGACGTGTCGATCGTGAACGTCGCCGCCCCGACCCTGCGCGCCGACCTGCATGCGTCCGGAGCGGGACTGCAACTGGTTGTCGCCGGCTACATCATCAGCTACGCCGTGCTGCTCATCAGCGGGGCGCGGCTGGGCGACCGGTTCGGGCACGGGCGCGCGTTCCAGGCGGGCCTCGCCGGCTTCACGATCGCGTCGCTCGCCTGCGGGCTGGCGCCGAACACGGCCACGCTGGTCACGTTCCGGTTCATCCAGGGCACGGCCGCGGCGCTGATGATGCCGCAGGTGATGAGCCTCATCCAGCGGACGTTCGCCGGCCCCGCCCGGGCCAGGGCGCTGTCGCTGTACTCGGCGGTGATCGCGTGCGGCGCGGTGATCGGGCAGGTGCTCGGCGGCGTCATGGTCAGTGCCGACCTGGTCGGCACGGGGTGGCGGCCGGTCTTCCTGGTCAACGTGCCGATCGGTGCCGCGCTGCTCGCGCTCGCCCGTCGCCGCCTGCCGACCGACCGTGGCGAGCCGGGCCGCAGGCTCGACCCGGTCGGTGTGGTTCTGCTGTCGCTCGCCGTGCTGCTGCTCGTCGTGCCGCTCGTGCTCGGTCACGAGGAGAACTGGCCGGCCTGGTGCTGGATCTCGCTCGCCGCCAGCGCCGTGCTGTTCCCGGCTTTCGTCGCCGTCGAGCGGGCGGTCGCGAACGGCGGCGGTTCGCCGCTCGTCTCCGCGCGCGTGCTCCGCGCCCCCGGCCTGTCCGCCGGGGCGGCGTCGCTGTTCTTCGCGCTGCTCAACTACGGCGGCTACCTGTTCAGCATGGCGCTGCACCTGCAGTCCGGCCTCGGCGAGAGTCCGGCGAAGGCCGGCCTGGTGTTCGCCCCGGTCGCGCTCGGGTTCGCGGCCACCGGCCTGACCTGGCGACGGCTACCCGCGCGATGGCACGGCCACATCATCCCGTTCGGGCTGGCCTTCGCCGCTGTCTGCTACCTGCTGCTCGGCGCGATCCTGCGTGGCGGCGGCGAGGGCGGCGCGCTGCTGGAGGTCGTCCTGCTCCTGATCGGCCTGGCGCTCGGCCTGGCGTTCAGCCCGATGCTGACCGTTGCGCTCACCCACGTCCCGATGTCCGACGCGGCCGATGCCAGCGGGATTCTCGTCACGATCTTCCAGCTCGGCCAGGTCGTCGGGGTGGCGACGCTGGGCACGCTGTACCTGACGCTCGTGCACGGGCCGGGCGCGCACGCGTCGGCGCATGCGATCGCGCTCACCGACGTCGCGCTGTGCCTCAGCGCCGTCGTGGCGGCCGGATTCGCCCTGGCAGTGATCCGCCCGCGCGCTACCCCGTCGCCGTGATCGTGGCGTCGGCGCGCCGGACGACGTCGTCGTGCACGCCCAGCATCGTGGCGACCGTCGCCGACCAGGGGTAGGCCTCGGCGCAGGCCCGCGCGGCCTGTCGCCGGTGCGGGGCACCGGACAACCGCGCGACGGCCCGGGCGAAGGCTGCCGGGTCCGGGCGGGCGCCGGTGCCGGCCCCCGGGTGCGCGGCAACGATCTCGGCCGGCGCCGCACCCGCGACGGCCACGATCGGCGTTGCGCAGGCCAGCGCCTCGAGTGCGGCGAGACCGAACGTCTCGGCCGGGGCGCAGACCAGCGCGACGTCGGCCGCGCCGAGCGCCGCGGCGACGGCTGCGCGATCGCGCAGGTGGCCCACGAACCGCACCGGCAGGTCGCGCGCGAGCCGCGCCAGCGCAAGTCGCATCGGGCCGTCGCCGACGACGGTCAGCTCGCCGTCGACGCCGTCTGCGTGCAGCGCCCGAAGCGTCTCGACGGCGAGGTCGGGACGCTTCTCGGCGGACAGCCGGCCGACGACGACCAGCCGGAGGCGCCCGCCCGGTCCACGGTGCGCAGGCGGCCGGAACGTCTCGAGGTCGACGCCCAGCGGGACGACCAGCGCCCGCTGCCCGAACTCGGCCGCGGCGAATCGCGAGCAGGTGACGAGCACGTCGCATCGCGTCTCGGTGCGGCGGGCCAGCGCCTCGGTCGCCGGGCGGAGGACGCTGTCGGGCGCGAACGGCATCAGCATCGGCAGGGACCGCGTCAGCCGCTCGTGCGACACTGCGACAACCGGCACCCGCCGGGCCCGCGACCAGGCCCACACCCACTGTTGCAGCAGCTTGTCGTGCACCTCGACGACGTCCGGGCGAAGCTCGTCGAGCAACGCCAGCACCGCCTTGCGGCGCAGGATCACCCGGTATCCCGAACGGTTGGGCAGTCGCGGAGCCCGCAGCCGGCGCACCGTGCCGTCGACCTCGTCGACCTCGTCGGCCGGGCCGGGTGCGACCAGCGTGCAGTCGTGGCCCGCGTCGAGGTACCCCGCGCGCAGCGCGTCGACTGCGACTCGCAGCCCGCCCGACGTGGGCGAATGGAAGTTCGCCAGTTGGACGATCCTCATGGCACCGCCGCGTTCGCCAGCAACTCGCCGTATGTCGTGGGCGCGGCGCCGAGGTCGAGTGCCTCGTCGATCGCGGCCAGGGTCGCGCTGCGCAGACCAGGACGGCCCAGGTCGTCCGGATGCAGCGCGATGCGCAGCAGGCCACCGGCTCGGGCCGCGGCGCGCACGCCGACTCGCAGCAGGTGCGCGGCCGCGCGCTCGCCGGTGCCGCCGGGGCGATGCGAAAACGCGAACCCACGCAGCTGCTGCCCGCTCACGAGGTCGACGACCGCCGTGTGCGTCGTGGTGTGGGTGAAGCCCAGCTGCCGCAGCGCGCGTAGCGCGCCGGGGGAGTGCAGCCAGCCCGGCGCGGTGAACGCCCCGGTCGCCAGGCCCGCGTCGGCGAGAACGGCGCGCCCCGCGCGCAGCCGCAGCAGCGCCGCCGGTTGGCTGAGCGCGGCGAACTCGCCGGCGCCACGGGCGAGGCCGCGGGCGGCCACCGCGCGCCAGCCGCAGGCATCCACACCTGCCTGGTGCCGCCAGCCGTGCTGGACGATCTCGTCGCCGGCCGCCTGCCGGTCGCGCAGCAGTTGCTGGAACGTGTGGCGACCGGTCAGCGAGTCGCCGCGCCAGGGTCCAGGTATGACGAGCAGCGACGAGCGCAGGCCTCGCCGGTCCAGTGCGTTCAGCCAGATCGCGGTCGGCGTCGCCGAGGCGGGGGCGACGTCGTGGACGCTGACGACGAGGCGCGCGCTCATGACGCCCGCCTGCGCAGGCGGGCCAGCCGGGCCGGCTTCAGTGCCACGACCGGTGTACCGGATCCGCGGGCGGCGAGCACCCGGGCGTAATGCTCGACGAGCTGGTCGGCCACGGCGTCCCAGGTCCGCCAGACGACGGACGGCCGGGCCCGCTCGCGCGCCGCCGCCAAAGCAGCGCGGTCGGCCCGGATCGCCGCCACCTGCGCGGCGAGCACGGCCGGGTCGCGGCCGGCCCACAGCCAGCCGTTCTCGCCGTGCCGGACGAGATCGAGCGGGCCGCCCGCGGCCGCCGTGACCACCGGCACGCCGGCGCAGAGCGCCTCCTGGACGACCTGGCAGAACGTCTCGTCGACGCCGGGATGGACGAGCAGGTCCAGGCTGGCGACGATGCGGCCGAGGTCGGTGCCGGTACGCAGCCCCAGGAACCGCGCGTCGGGCATGAGCTTCTCCAGCGCGCGCCGGCGCGGCCCGTCGCCGACTACGACGACCCGCACGCCGGGCAGCCGGGTAAGCGGCGCGAGCGCCGCGACGCGCTTCTC
>Ga0137376_10000406_pt1 | contig 19290 bp, 17 predicted proteins | sample SagtaG_23_FD_104814 | JGI IMG/M metagenome (GOLD analysis project Ga0137376, IMG submission 104814) | Vadose zone soil microbial communities from Sagehorn Ranch, Mendocino, California, USA - Sage2_L_20_16 metaG | ecosystem: Environmental > Terrestrial > Soil > Vadose zone | place: USA...
CCTACCCCAGTGAGCGCGTGGTTAGCGGCGACCGATCAGCATAAATTGGTGCGGCTTATTGACCTGACATTCCCCTAGACCGGTTTCGTGATGCAATTCGTTGCTACCGAGATCCCCGATGTCGTCCTGATTGAGCCCAAGGTGCTCGGAGATCCCCGCGGGTTCTTCATGGAAACCTGGCGTGCGGACGAATTCGCGCGCGCCGGCCTGAACCTGAGCTTCGTGCAAGACAACCATAGCAAGTCCGCTCAGGGCGTACTGCGTGGCCTCCATTATCAGGTCGAGCGCCCGCAAGGGAAGCTGGTCCGAGTGATCCAAGGGGCGGTGTTTGATGTCGCGGTCGATTTGCGACGGGGGTCGCGCACGTTCGGAAAATGGATCGGCCGAGTGCTTTCGGCGGACAACAAACATCAGCTCTGGATCCCGCCAGGTTTCGCGCACGGATTCTACGTGGTGACAGCCACGGCGGAGACCGTATACAAGTGTACGGAGTTCTACTGTCCCGAGCACGAGCGGTATTTGCTCTGGAATGATCCAGATCTGGCGATCACCTGGCCGCTGTCCCCTGACCGAGCCCCGACGCTCTCGGCGAAGGACGCCGCGGGACGCCCGCTCCGTTTGGCGGATTGCTTTGAGTAGCGGGCGGCATCTGTGAGGACCGTCATTCTCGGTGCTGCCGGGCAGCTGGGTCGTGAGCTCCAGGCGATAGCTCCGCCCGGATCGGTCATCGCCGCGTTGGGTCATCACGAGCTCGACGTCACCGATGCGCGGCAGGTCCGTCATCAAATACGTGCGCACGAGCCGACCCTGATCATCAATGCCGCGGCGTATACGGCCGTGGATGCGGCAGAGTCGGACTCGGGGCGCGCGTTTGCGGTGAACGCTCAGGGCGCAGCAAACGTGGCCGAGGCCGCCCGAGCTGTTCGGGCGCGCCTTGTGCACATCTCCACGGACTACGTGTTCGATGGCAGTCGGCGCGTGCCATACACACCGGAGGCCGAGCCCCATCCGCTGAACGTGTACGGCGCCAGCAAGCTCGAGGGCGAGCGGCGCGTGACGGATGTGCTCGACGGTCAAGGGGTGATCGTGCGCGCGTCGTGGCTCTACTCCCGCTATGGCCGGAACTTCGTGAAGGCAATGCTCCGGCTCTTCAGGGAGCGCGACCAGGTCTCGGTTGTTGCGGATCAGGTGGGCGTGCCGACCTGGGCAAAGTCCCTTGCCGCGGCGGTTTGGGCGGCGGGCGCGGCGCGCCATGTTAGCGGCATCTACCATTGGACGGATGGGGGCGCTGCGAGCTGGTACGAGTTCGCGGTGGCCACGTACGAAGAGGGTGGTGGCCTTGGTCTGGTGGATCGGTCAGTCGAGATTCGCCCTGTTCGTACCGACGAATATCCGACGGCGGCGCGTCGGCCTGCCTACAGCGTGCTCGACAGTGGACGGAGCATTATGGAGCTCAAGCTGACGCCCGCGCATTGGCGCGGAGCTCTCCGCCAAATGCTGCGGGAGATGTCGCGGGATGAGGGAGTGTCTGTCGATGAGCAGTGATCCGGGGCTGGCCCCGGCCGCCACGGTTCGATTGGCTCCGTTCGTGGGGAAGCGCGTTCTCGTAACAGGAGGAGCCGGGTACCTCGCGTCCGGTCTGGTACACGCGTTGAGCGCCGCAAGCGTCGCGATGACTCGCTTATGCCGGCCTGGCGGGAGTCCGCCAGAGGATGTGCCCGACGCAGTGGGACGCATCGAAGTACTACTCGGCGATGTGTGCGATCCGGGCGTCTGGTCGAAGGCGCTTCGAGATACGGATTTCGTGTTTCACTTCGCCGCACAGACCAGCGTGCCACGCGCCGAGGCGGACCCGCACGCCGATTATGACGTCAATGCGGGCGCGATGCTGCAGCTGCTGGAGGCTTGTCGTGCGGGACACTACGCCCCCGTGATTGTTTTTGCCGGGACGACAACCCAGGCTGGGGTTCCCTCGCGACTGCCCGTCGACGAGACTCATCCGGAGGCTCCGGTCACGATGTACGATCTCCACAAGCTGATCGCCGAGCTGTATCTGAAACACTACACGGCGCAGGGTTTCGTCCGTGGCGTGACGTTGCGGTTGGCGAATGTCTACGGCCCAGGTCCGAACGCCGGAAGCGCCGACCGAGGTGTTCTCAACCGGATGATGCGGAACGCGCTTAACCGGGAGCCGCTGACGGTGTTTGGCTCAGGGGAGTATGTGCGCGACTACATATACATCGACGACGTGACCGCCGCGTTCCTGGCTGCTGGTGCCTGCATCGAACGGGTGCAGGGCCGGAGCTTTGTCCTTGGCACCGGGGCGCCTCACACCGTGCGTGAGGCCATCAACTTGGTGGCGGACCGTGTTGCGCTGAAGACCGGTTGGCGGGTGCCGGTAAGACATGTCGATCCACCGGTGCCGCTACACGCGATCGAGCGGCGCAACTTCGTGGCGGATTCGACTCGGTTCCGGGAGGCGACCGGTTGGTCACCTCACGTCCCGCTGCTCGAGGGAATTGATCGAACCGTTGCGTATCTGGCTGCTCGCGCCCTGGTTACACCGTGACGAATTCGACCTGTTTGATCTGTGAGGCTTCGGTCGAACCGTTCATGTCGTTTGGCAGGATGCCGATCGCCAACGGGTTTCTCACGGCGGATCAGTTTGCCGACGAGTACTTCTTCGAGCTGCAGGTCGGCGCGTGCCCGAAATGCAGCATGGTACAGCTCACCGAATTGGTGGACCGCGATCGAATGTTTCATGCTAACTACGCGTTCTTCTCGTCCACCTCGTCGAACATGCAAACTCATTTTCGCGACTTCGCGAGCTCGGTGACGGCGGAGCACCTCGGAGGGCCGGATCCCTTCGTGGTCGAGATCGGCAGCAATGACGGCATCATGTTGCGCCATTTCGCCGCTGCGGGCATCAGACATCTCGGGATCGAGCCGTCCGCGAATGTGGCGGCCGTCGCGCGCGAGCGAGGCATCCGCACGATATCCGAGTTCTTCGATGAGGAGCTCGCCCGCCGGATCGTGGCCGAGCACGGACAGGCGGACGCCTTTCTGGGCGCGAACGTCATGTGCCATATCCCGTATCTCCACTCTGTGGCCGAAGGCATCCGTATCTTGTTGAAGCCCGAAGGCGTCCTGGTCTTCGAGGATCCCTATCTGGGCGATATCATCGAGAAGACGTCCTACGACCAGATCTACGATGAGCATGCCTTTTATTTCTCTCTCGCCTCCGTGAGTCGCCTGTTCGCGCAGCACGGGCTCGAGGTCGTGGACGTCGAACCCCAGAACGTGCATGGTGGCTCGATGCGGTACGTGATCGCTCACCTGGGGGCGCGAAGGGTGTCCGCGCGGATCAGCGCGTTGCGGGCGAAAGAGGCTGCCCTCGGCCTGCAGGATCCGGCTTCGTTCGCAGGTCTGCGGCGCAGGATCGAGGAGTCCCGCGTCGCGCTGGTGTCCTTGCTGCAGGACGTAAAGCGGCAAGGCAAGCGGGTCGTCGGGTACGGGGCAACCTCCAAGAGTACGACCGTCATCAACTATTGCGGGATTACGTCGGACATCGTGGAGTACATCAGCGATACGACGCCGATCAAACAGGGCAAATTCAGCCCCGGCGCGCACCTGCCTGTCCGTCCGTACGAAGAGTTCACGCGCCGCGCTCCTGACTATGCGCTGTTGTTCGCGTGGAACCACAGCGCGGAAATCCTCGAGCGAGAGCGCGCGTTTACGCGCGCGGGCGGCCGGTGGATCTCCTACGTGCCGAAGGTGCAGGTATCCGGATGATTTTGTGCGGCAACCCGCGTGCCCAGTACCTCGCGCACAAGCAAGAGATCGATGAGGCCATGGGTCGCGTGGTGGAGCGGGGTCAGTACATCCTCGGCGACGAGGTTCGAGCCTTCGAGGAAGAATTTGCGGCCTACTTGAGTCTGTCTCACGCTGTGGGCGTCGGCAGCGGCACCGAAGCGCTGCATCTGAGCCTGGTCGCGTGCGGGATCGGCGCGGGCAGTGAGGTCATCACGGTCGCACACACGGCCGTCGCGACGGTGGCCGCCATCGAGCTGGCGGGTGCTACACCAGTCTTGGTGGACATCGAGCCCGACCACTACACGCTCGATCCGGCTCAGTTGCGATCAGCCATTACCCGTCGCACCAAGGCGATCATCCCGGTCCATCTCTATGGTCAGCCGGCGGACCTCGATCCGATCCTCGCGCTGGCGCGGGACCATGGACTCCGCGTGATTGAGGACTGCGCCCAGGCACATGGCGCGATGTACGCCGGAGCCCCGGTCGGCACGAAGGGCGACCTCGGCTGCTATAGCTTCTACCCGACCAAGAACTTGGGCGCGCTCGGAGACGGCGGGATGGTGGTGACCGATGATGCCGAGCTGGCCCGCAAGGTGCGCGTGCTACGCGAGTACGGCTGGGTCGAGCGGTACATCAGTCACCTGTGCGGTTTGAACTCTCGGCTCGACGAAATTCAGGCCGCGATCTTACGAGTCAAACTCCGCTACCTCGACGAAGACAATCGGACGCGGGCTCGGCTCGCCGCCGCCTACGCGGCGAGCCTCGCCGACGCCGGGTTTGTCTTGCCACAGCCCCGAGCTGGCACGACACACGTCTATCACCTCTATGTTGTCCGGTCACGGCTTCGCGACGCGCTTTTGGAGTTCTTGAGGTCGCGTGGAATCGGGGCCCTGGTGCACTATCCCGTCCCGATCCACCTGCAGCCTGCGTACCAGGGGCGATTACGAGGCAGCGAGCGCCTGCCGGAGACAGAGCGGGCGGCGCAAGAGGTCCTGTCGCTCCCGATGTACCCGCAGCTGACCGACGCCGACCTGGCGAGTGTGGTGGACGCGGTTCGGGCCGCGAGCGTTGTGGCATCGCGAAGATGAATCACACCGATGGTGACCCCGTGGTGCAGCAGGACGCCCCGACACTGCGAGCCGTTCCTTGCCCCCGGTGCGGCGCCGAACGCAGTCGCGTCGTAGTCGAAGGAAGGGACTACCTATACGGCGTCGCGGGCCGATTCCGAGCTGCGGAATGTGGCGTCTGTGGTCTGTGGTTTCAGAATCCTCGACCGGTCGATGCGGAGCTGCCAGACCTGTATCCCAGCGAGTATGGGCCGCACGCGGCGCCGGACTCGGATGTGCCGAGTGCCGTCAGTGCGGGCCGCGCGAGGTTCCTGAGGCGGCGCTTTGGCTATCACGATCTGACACCCGACGCAACGGGCCGGCGCGACCGGCGAGTGCTCCCGCCGTTCGACGCGATACGGCAGTGGACCGTCGGCCAGGACTTGATCCCGCGCTACGAGGAGGGCGGGACGGTGCTCGAACTGGGATGCGGCAGCGGTGCGCGGCTGGGTCTGCTGCGTCGCCTGGGCTGGCCACGCGTGCAGGGAATCGAGTTCGTGCCTGCGGCCGCCGAGCGAGCACGAGCGCTGGGGTTCGAGGTTAGGTGCGCGCCGGTCGAGGAGGCCCTGGATGAGTATCCGGATGGGGCCCTCGATGTGGTCGTCTCGAGCATGTTGCTCGAACACCTGCGCAACCCCTTCGATGTCGTGAGCCGTGTTGCCACCAAACTCAAACCCGGGGGCCAGTTTCTTTTCTCCACCATCACCCGGGATTCATTGGATGCCAGGATATATGGTGGATATTGGGCAGGGTTTGATTTTCCTCGCCATCTGGTTTACCTGCGTACCGCGGACATCGTGCGGATGCTGGAGGGCCGTTTTGAGCATGTCGAGTTCTTCTATCACGCCGACCCGGTCGACTTCGTCCGCGGTTCGACGTGGCGCGCCAACGATGGCAAGGCGACACTGTTGGATAGGCTGGTCCTGTCGATGCGCACGTCCCGGCCCGCGCGGGTCTGCGCCATGGTTTTGGCACTGCTCGGGCTGACGTGCCGGGTTTCCGTTCGCTGTCGCAAGAGGGGGGCGAGCCGATGACTGGGCTGGCGGGCAAGCGCGTGATGATCACGGGCGGCCTCGGCTTCATCGGCAGTAATTTGGCCCACCGGTGCCTCGAATCGGGCGCGACCGTGACGATCTACGATTGCCTCGATCCGCGATCCGGGGGCAACATGTACAACCTGCACGGCATCGAAGACTCCGTGAACATCGTGCTCAACGACATTCGGAACTTCGAGGGGGTCAGCGCCTGCATCCGGAATCAGGATGTGCTGTTCAACTGCGCCGCGTACACGTCCCATCCCAATTCGATGAAAGAGCCGCTCATCGACATCGACGTCAATTGCCGGGGTGTGATCAATCTGTTGGAAGCCGCACGGCGTTTCAACGCGGACCTCAAGTTCGTGCAGGTGGGCACCAGCACACAAATCGGACGGATGCAAGTCAACCCCGTCACCGAGGTCCATCCGGAGTATCCCGTCGACATCTACTCGGCCAACAAGAGCGCGTCGGAAAAGTATGTCCTCATCTACGGCCACGCTTACAAGATGCACGCGACGGTGGTCCGTCTCGCGAACGTGTTCGGCCCTCGCTCGAACATCCGGACTCCGGATTTCGGATTCATGAACTACTTCGTGGGCCTGGCGCTCCAGGGCAAGGAACTGACGGTGTTCGGCGAGGGAACGCAGTTGCGGAACGTCAGCTACGTCCAGGACTGCGTCGACGCCCTGGTGGCTGCCGCCGTCGTCACAGGAACCGACGGCGAGACGTTCTTTGCAGTAGCGGACAGGCAAAACACCGTCGCCGAGATTGCGCAGGCGATCACACGCCACATCGGGGGAAGCATCCGGTCTGTGGAGTGGCCCAAGGACCGTGAAGCGATCGAGATTGGGGACGCCGTTATTAGCAATGCGAAGATCAAGGCTGCGCTGCAGTGGGCGCCGCGTCACGATCTCGCTCAGGGTCTTCGAGAGACTGCCGCATTCTTCCGTCCGTGTCTAAATCGGTACATCTAGAATCCGCGCGGGTGGCCGAGCGAGCCAGAGGTCGGCGTATTCTGATCGTTCTGGCGGCCGGCGAAGCGTACCCGAGTGGGTTCGTTCGCGCCCTCATTTACAAGGACCACTTTGAACGGGCGGGTTTCGAGGTGAGATACGTAAGTCGCCTGTTCCCGCCCTTGATCCGTTTCTTGGATGCACCCCCGCGCCCGTTGTGGCGGGTCATGTCGGTGGGTCTCGCCGCTTTGCTCTATCGTCTGGCGAGCGCAGTGGCGGTCATTTCCGACGCCGTGATTGTCAGATTGGCAAAAGGCTACGACGTTGTCTACATGTCGAAAGTCACATCCCGTCGGCTCGTGACCAAGCTCCGTGCAAAGACACGAGCGCGATTGGTGCTCGACTTTGGTGATGCGCTATGGTTGCGGGGGCGCGGTAAGGAGTTTCAGAAGGTGCTGGCCCAAGTCGATGCGGTGACGACGGACAATGAAGTGACCGCGAGTTATGTCCGTCCCGTGAACCCACGCTGTACCGTGATTGCGGACTGTCCGCAGGTGGAGTGGTTCGACCGACGTCGTGCCGCGGGGCGTCGGGGGGGGGGAGATGTGGTGACGGTGGGCTGGATTGGCACGCCCGGTACGGTCCATAACTTGTTCGTTGTCTGGGAGGCGCTCGAGCGTCTGTTCCAGCGGCACCCGAACCTGCATCTTCGATTGGTTGGCGTCGGACCGGACCGCAGCCGCCTGCCGCCGTTCGAGAAAGTCAGGTACTCCATCCGATCCCGCTATTCTCGCGACGAAATGATCGACGAGGTGTTTGGAATGGACATTGGTCTCTTCCCGCTGCAAGACGTCGAAGCGTCGCGCGTGCGCGGAGTGCTGAAGGCCACCGTCTATATGGCGGGCGAAGCCGTGGTCGTCTGCTCCCCGGTCGGCCAATGTGCGGACCTGATCCAGGACGGCGTAAACGGACTCCTCGCCGGTTCGACCGAAGAGTGGGAGGCGAAGTTGGAGCTGCTACTCACCAATCCTGATCTGCGCGCGCGCATCGCGCAGCATGCGCTCCAGACTGTGCGGCGCGACTTCACGGTGGACCGTTCATTCGCGCAGCTGCTCGACGTGCTCGCGACCAACCGCAGCGCATCGCGGTGAGTGTCCGCGGCATGAGGAAACTGCTCGTAACCGGGGCGCTGGGACACATCGGCTCCCGGTTCATCCACACGTTGCGGCCCGGTGAGTTCGATGACGTGCTGCTGCTGGACAACTTGTCCACCCAGCGCTTTGGCTCGTTGTTCAATCTCCCCAAGGGAATTCCATTCCGGTTCGTGCAGGACGACGTCTGCACCGCCACGTTGGAGCGGTATTGCGACGGCACGGACGCCGTGATCCATCTGGCGGCCATCACTGATGCGGCGAGCAGTTTCGGCAACGAAGCGCAGGTTGAACAAGTCAACTTCGCCGGAACGGAGCGCGTCGCCCGAGCGTGCGCGACCACGGGCAGCAAGCTGGTGTTCCTCTCGACGACGAGCGTGTATGGCACGCAGCGGGAGGTGGTCGATGAGAGCTGCCCCCTGGCCGAGCTGAAACCGCAGAGCCCCTACGCGGACAGCAAATTGCGGGCGGAACAGCGTTTGCAGGAACTTGGCCGCAGCAGCGGGTTGCAATATGTCATTTGCCGGTTTGGTACGATCTTCGGCCCCTCGATCGGCATGCGATTTCACACCGCCGTCAACAAGTTTTGTTGGCAGGCGTCCGCCGGACTGCCTCTCTCGGTTTGGCGCACCGCGCTGCATCAGCGCCGTCCGTATCTGGAGTTAGGCGACGCGGTCAGAGCGTTGCGCTTCATTCTCGAACGGGACCTGTTCGCCGGAGAGATCTACAATGTGCTGACCATCAACGCGACCGTGGCTGAGATCGTCGAAGCGATCCGGCGCCATATCCCCGACCTGCAGGTGGAGCTCGTGAACGCGCAGATCATGAACCAGGTCTCGTATACCGTGGGGTGTGAGAAATTCCGTGCGCTTGGCTTTGAGTTCCGCGGCAGCATCGCGCAGGGGATCGAAGAGACGCTCCAGCTGCTCCGCGGGTTGCGGCACCATGCGCACGAACCCTTGCGGGTATCCTGACGCGGCTGGCAGCGGTGGGAGATTCCGGCCACGTCACTCGGCTGCTCCGGCCGACGCTCGTCGTCACGCTGTTCACCTTGTTGGCCCAGGTGGTCGCATTCGTCACGCAGGTCGTGATCGCGGCGGCCTTCGGTGCCGGAGCCGCGATGGACGCGTTCCTGGCGGCCAACACCTTGCCGCAGTACCTGCTGTCCGTGGTGTTGAACGCGCTCGGCTTCGTGTTCATCCCCGTGTTCCTCGAGTACGGCAAACAGGGACGGGAGGAGGATGCCTGGCGCCTCGTCAGCGTCGTGCTCACGCTCTGTGCCGTCACTTTGGGCCTGCTTTCTTTGGCCGGAATGGCGTTGGCGCAGCCGCTGCTGCGCGTGACCACGCCCGGCCTGCCGAGCACGTCGGTGCAGCTCGCGTCCCGGATCGCGATGATTGTCTGGCCTAGCGTGGTGTTCACGGGCCTCGTCAGCTTGCTGACCGCGATCTATCACGCCCAGGGACGGTTTGGCTGGCCTGCGATCGTGCCGGTGCTGGGTGCTCTCATCAACCTAGCGTTGGTAGTGGCGCTCGCCGCAACGATGGGCGTTGTAGGGGTCGCGATCGCGGGCCTGATAGGTGTCGTGCTGCAGGTGGCGATGCTACTGCGGATTGTGCTGAATCAGCCGCGATTTCGACCGCTGTTGGATTGGCGAGGTCCCGGCGTACGAGAGGTGCTCCACCTGCTTGTGCCGTTGATCGTCGCTAATGTGTTTGTCCGCTCCACCCCGATCGTCGACCGTTATCTCGCGTCTGATTTGGGGGAGGGCGCGATCTCACACCTGGGATACGCGAACCGGCTCGTGACGATGTTCAGTACACTGCTCGCAGCCGGGATTACCACCGTCGTCTTTCCGCGCATGGCGAGTGACCGGGCCAGGGGCGACCTCGCCGCGTTCCGGCACACCATTTCAATCGGGCTCCGGTTCATGTGGCTCACGGTGGCGCCGGCCATAACGGTCGGTCTGGCACTGGCTCTTCCGCTCATCACGGTCCTGTTCCAACGCGGCGAATTCAGTAGCGGGGACGCGCATGCGGTCGCGGTTCTGATGCAAGTGTACCTTCTCGCACTCGTATCCATGTGCCTGGGAAACGTGGCGGGCCGAGCGCTCTATGCGCTCAAGGATACCTGGACGGTGGGCGTAGTCGGCGTCATCGAGGCGATTGCCTATGTCGTGTACACGCCGCTCCTCGCGCATCGGTACGGGACCATCGGGATCGCGGTGAGTTTTGTCATCTATTTCAACACGTCGCTCTTCTGGCTGCTCTGGTTGGTTCGGTCCAAAACGGGCAACATAGGAGGGCGCGGCGTCATGGTCTCGTTCCTGCGCACCGGACTGGCGTCTGTATGCGGCGGTGTAGCGGCATACGCAGTGACGCGGGGGATCACGGGGGCATGGGGCCAGCTCCTCGTCGGCGCCAGCGTGGGGGCGCTGGTGTATGCCGTGGTGTTAGTGGCTGTCGGGTCGGTCGAGGTTCGGGGGATGTGGAGAGACCTCTTGGCTGGTCGTCCGGTCGCACCGCCGCCCCCAGCGGCGGAGCCGTAGATGAGCGGCCGTCGGGAAATGAGAATCGGAACGGAACGGCCGGTGAGACTCATGGTTGTCATCCCGCGGTACGCGCCGGTATTCGGCGGTGCCGAGAACCAGTGCCGCCTGCTCAATCGCCACCTCGTGCGATCGGAGCGCATCACGATCGTGTCCGTGTTGACCTCGCGCATTCGGCCCGGCTTCCCGCGGCGTGAGCCGATAGACGGCATCGCGGTACGGCGGCTCGGAGGCGCGGGCGTGGGACGGTGGACGTTGTACCGTTTCTTCCTGATCACCGGTGCATACCTCCTGGCTCGTCGCAAGCAATACGATGTCATTCACTGTCACGCGACGTCGGTGCTGGGTTTCGTCGTGACACTCGTGGGGTGGCTCACCGGCAAGCCGGTGGTGTTGAAACTGTCCGCCAACGGTGAGCTGCTCCGCGCCTTCCCGGGGCAGGATCGGGGCCGGCGCGACGGCGTGTGGGCGAGGTTGCACCGGCTCATCGCTTCGTTCACCGTGCGTCATGCCCACACGGTCGCGCTGAACGCGCAGGGGCTGGACGAGCTCCAGACGGCCGGCGCGCGGCGTGCGATCATCATTCCCAATGGTGTTGATACGGCGGTGTTTCACCCTCCCACTACTAATGAAGGCGTGACGGCGCGTGCCAAGCTCGGTCTCCCGAACTCCGCCGTCGTCTTCGCATTCACCGGACGTTTCGTGTTGCTCAAGGGGCTGGACCTATTATTGCCCGCGTTCCAGAGCCACCTCACCATGCACGGCGCGGCGGCGGTTCGCCTCGTCCTGGTGGGGTCGGGGGAGCTCCAGGAGGAATCCGCGGCGGCGGTGTTCGCGCTCGACCAGTTGGGGCCGGACATGGCCCGTGCGGTTCACGTGCATGCCCCCACGGACGACGTGCGTCCATTCCTGCTCGCAAGCGACGTCTTTGTGATGCCCTCCAGACATGAGGGTCTCTCCAATGCGGTGCTCGAGGCCATAGCTTGTGGCATGGTGTGTGTATTGAGTGACATCCCGCCCCATCGGGAGCTGAAAGAGCAGAGTCCAGGCCATCCGATCTATCTGTTCCCATCGGGCGATAGCGGGGCGCTCGCTGCAACATTGGAACAGTCCTACGCGGCTACGCTGGCAATGCGAGCCGCACGACGGCCAGCGCGGTCCGGGCTTGCGGAGACCTTTACGATCGGCACGGTGGCCGGGCGCTACATCGATTTGCTCCGTGCGGTCGCGATCCGCAGGGAGTCTCGGTGAGGCTCCTGAAACGTGCCTGTGCACTGGCGCTGGTCACGTGTGCGGCGTTTCCGTACCGATTCGAGACGGGTACCGGTCTGTTCGCCACGGTCTCCGTGCTCGACTTCGCGTTTCTCGCCAGCTCGATCGTCGTCGCCGTGTCGGCGTGCCGGCGCGGGTGCCTGGCCATCGGGCATCGGGGAGTTGCGCTCGCGCTCGCGCTCCCGCCGCTGTTGGCGGTCTGTTCGCTCCTCTGGACCGTCGATTTTCAGCTGGCGACGAAGGCGGCTACCCTGTACGTGTATGCGCTGGCTTTGTACGTCGTGGTGGTGAATCTGCTCGACGATGCGCCCGCGCAGTTCATTGCCGCGCTCTTTGGCTGGTTCGGCGTGGTGATGTTGACCGGCGCGCTCTTGCTGTACTTCAGGGTCCCGGGCTTCGATTTGTTTGCCGCGACCGACGCGCCGATCGACGTCGATCGAATTGCGGCGGCCTACGCCCGCTTCAGCCATCCGTTCATCGGGCTGTCGAACGATTTCGCTCCGATCCTGGCGGTTACGCTGTTCGCGCTCGGCGGACTCGGCAGGTCGCGACCGAGGCGATGGGTGAAGCCGCTCGCGGCGCTGCTGACGGTCGGTCTCCTTCTCACGTTCTCTCGCGGGATCATGGTTGGGTTGGCGATCGTAGGCCTCGCATATTGGACAGCCTCGCGATCCCGCCTTAGACTCGTTGCGAAGGCCGCAGTGGTGGGGATGTTGGTGGGCGTCGCGGTCTACGCCTTCACATCGCGCTACGCATTTTCCGTGGGCGATCGGGAGCTTTCGGGAAGAGACATCGTGATCGATCGGTTGTCGAATACGGGAACGGTCGATTTGCGCGCGGCGGGTTATCGGACGACGCTCGCGGTGGTATGGGAGCGTCCGCTGCTGGGCTACGGCACCGGCGTGTTCGACCCTGGTCGGTCGGGGCAATTGACAGGGACGTCGCACAGCACATACCTGCAGCAACTCGTGTTCTACGGAGTGCCGCTGGGGCTGGTGTCGAGCGCGGCCTGGATCGTCCTCGCGTACGTGTTCTGGAACTGGTCCCCGAGAACCGCGGACGCGCGTCGGTTCGCCAGGGCTGTGGGTGCCGCACTGAGCGTCATCCTCATTGCAGCGGCCATAGAGACATTCATGGAAGCCACCGTGCCACGATTACTCATCTACTTGTTGATCGGCATGTCGACGGCGTTGCTGAATGCCTATGATGCCCCCTCTCGGAACGGCGTGGCCGCGTGAGTTCCTTGCCCAGCAGCGTGTCGCTCGAGCGAGACGAGGACAGGCGGGACAACCGGCGGTCCTCCGATCCGGGGACCGTGTCGCTCCTCACGTTGATGACGACCGCGCTGGAGCACCGCATATCCATCCTCCGTTGGGCTGTTGCCACCGCGGCGATCGTTTCCCTCGTGAGCCTCTTGATGCCACGCTCGTACACAGTGTCGGCCTCATTCGTGCCCCAAAGCCGCAGATCGCCCTCCGGCGTCTCCGGCCTTGCGGCCCAACTCGGTATCAGTGTCCCGACCGAGCCGGGTCAATCGCCTTCCTTCTACGCCGACTTGCTCAAATCGCGACCGATCCTCGAAGCGGTGGCGGAAAGCCGCTACACGCTGGTCGTGGATGGGGATTCGGTCACCGGAGCACTCGCGAACGTTCTCAAGATCGACGACGAGACCGAAGTCTTGAAACGCGATGCGGCCGTCGAGGAATTGACAAAAGCGGTGGCGGTCGGAGTCACCACGCGTACGGGAGTTGTGAGCGTCGACGTGAAAACGCGCTACCCTAGCCTGTCGGAGCAGATTTCTCGGCGTTTGCTCGATCTTCTCAATTCCTTCAACCTCCAAACCCGTCAGACCCAGGCGGCGGCCGAACGCCGCTTTGTCGAGGGGCGTTTGCAGGACGCGAAGGAGGGTCTACGGCACGCCGAGGACGCGCTCCAGGCGTTCCTCCTGCGCAACAGAGATTTCCGCAACGCGCCGGAGCTCTCGTTTCAGCAGGATCGCCTGGCCCGCGAAGTGGCGGTGCAACAACAGGTCTACGCCACGCTTGCCCAGGCGTATGAGCAGGCGAGAATCGAGGAGGTGCGCGATACGCCGGTGATCACGGTACTCGCGTCGCCGCAACTGCCTGCCCGTCCGGACCGGCGGGGACTCATCAAGAAGGGATTTCTGGCGCTGCTGATCGGCGGAGTGTTGGGTTTTCTCGTGGCGTCGTGGAGAGAATATGTGCGCGACGCGCGTCTCGACGAGCCTAGTGTCTTTGACCGGTTCGCAATGTTGCGCCGCGACGTGCGCGACGACCTGCGCCAGCCCTGGCGTCTCGTTCGGCGATTGGTGAGTCCCCGGTCGACTTCGTAGGCAACGGCCGGCTCACCGCGTCAGATACATGCTCGCGGCGGTGCGGTACGCTTCGGTGAGGACGCGGTTCCACCATTGCTCATTCGCGCAATACCATTGGATCGTCTCGCGTAACCCCTCGTCGAAGGAGCGGCTGGGCCGCCAGCCGAGCGCCTGCCTGATGGTCGAGATGTCCACCGCATAGCGGCGGTCGTGGCCGGGCCGATCGGGCACGAACCGGATCAGCGACTCCGGTTTGCCCAGCGTACTCAGCACCAGGCGAACGACGTCGATGTTCTTCATCTGGCTGTCCCCGCCGACGTTGTAGACGCTCCCGACGGATCCTTTCCGGACGACGTCCCAGAGCGCTGCGGCGTGGTCCTCGACGTGGATCCAGTCGCGGACGTTGAGTCCGTCCGCATACACCGGCAGCGTTTCGTCGCGCAGCGCGCGCGTGATCATCAGCGGGATGAGTTTCTCGGGGAACTGGTATGGCCCGTAGTTGTTGGAGCATCGCGTGATCATCGCGGGGAACTGAAACGTCTCGACGTAGGCGCGGACCAGTAAGTCCGATCCCGCCTTGCTTGCCGAATAAGGGCTGTTGGGGGCGAGCGGCGTCCGTTCGGTGAATGGCGGGTCGTCCGGCGCGAGCGTCCCGTATACCTCGTCGGTACTGACATGAACGAAGCGCAGATCCCGAGGCCGCGCGACCAACTCGGCCCGGATGGCCTCGAGCAGCGTGAGCGTGCCCCGGATGTTGGTGTCCACGAAGATCGCCGGGCCCATGATCGACCGGTCGACGTGGGACTCCGCTGCCATGTGCACGACCGCGCTGGGTGACGGTACTGTGCGCGCGCGCACGCCTGCGGGAGCAGTCTCTCGCGCCGCGCCGTTCAACAACGCCGCCAAGGTCTCCACGTCACGGATGTCTGCACGCAGAAAGAAGTAGCGACCGTCGCCTGCCACGCCGTGCTCCGCGACGACATCCGCCAGGCTCTCGAGATTACCGGCGTAGGTCAGCAGATCGAGATTGACGACCACGACGTGAGGATCGTTTGTGAGAACCCAGCGTACGAAGTTCGAGCCGATGAAGCCGGCTCCGCCCGTGACGAGCAGGCACTCGGGTCGAAATTCCAACGTCAACCCGTTTGTCCGGCGAACTGATCCGACGGTTCGCCCTCGTTTCGGGCCACCACCAGAATGCCGCCCTGATGAACGGGAATGGCGCGCTCCGCGCAGTAGGCGCGCAAACGACGGCTTCCCTCGACGCAGTAGCGTGCTTTTAGACGGCCAGGCCGGAGATTGTATCCCGGATGGATGACCCCGTTATTGCGCCCGCTTTGGTGCAGGGCCGGCTGAGGGTCCTTTTCGAGCAGGGTGACCTGATGACCCAATGTCGCGAGATGCGCAGCGGTGCTGGCGCCGAGTGCGCCGGCGCCGATCACGATCACCTCGAGATGCGGGGCCGCGCCCGGACTCATCGTCGCGTAATCAACACCACCGCGACCGTGACGAGACTGCCCACGATGGACGCGATCGCACCCAGAACGGCCGGTGCGTTGCTTGCCCCAAGAGCGTCCCGCTGTGGCACAAAGACTTCGGACCCCGGCTTGGGTTTGGGTTCGCTGGAGACGAACAGCGTGCGCCGCCGGGTGCGGGTCTCACCGTTGGCATAGCGAACACTCACGCGGCGCTGATCTGCGTTGGCCGTCGGTCCGCCGGCCGCGCCGATGTAATAGTCAAGCCCCTTGCCTTCCTCCCAGAGGACACTCACTGGCGAATTCACCGCGCCTGTCACGCGCACGCTGGGTTGGTATTCAGGGACATCGATCGAGTCGCCCGGCTGCAGCAGCACATTGCTGCGCGATGCGCGGTCCCGCATGGCGCGCGGCAGGTCCACGTTGATCCGGCCCACGTCGCTTAGGCCGCGCACGAACCGGATCCCATCGGGATAGGCCTGTTGCGTCAGGCCGCCGGCCCGCTCGATCACGTCCGCCAGTCGATCGGTCTTGGAGAGCAACGAGTAGGTGCCGGGAAAACGGACTTCGCCGGTTACGACTACGGTTCGCTGGAGGCTGAAATCTGGTTGCTTGAGGATCAGCACGTTGTCGTACGGCTCGAGCGTCACTTCCGCCGTGCCGCGTTCGGGCACGACCGGCCCCGGCGGTCCGGCATAGTGGCCCGCGGAGTCGCGCTCGAACAAATAGGTCGAGTCCAGCCGCACATGAATTGTGTCCGCGAGCTTTCCCTGCGCTCGGACCCGTGGTAGACGCGTGATCTCGGCATCGTTGAGATAGGCACCCACATTAGTTCCGCGCGCGAGCAGCACCAGCTCTCGCAGCGTCATGCCCGGCGCCCACGGGTAGATTCCCGGCTTGTTGACCATCCCCGCGATCGCGACGTAGTACCCATCCGTCAGCGGGGGAACGAGATCGACCACCACTGAGTCACCGTCTTGTAGCGGAACGACCGGTACGGCGAGCCGGTTAGGACCGCTGTCCACCAGCACCGACCCGCTTCCGTGCTCCCCCGGCGGCAGCACCGCGAGTGGGGCGTCGATGACCGCACGCGTGACTGGTCCCGGGCCGCGCGCCGACGCGGACAGAATGCGGTGGATGGTGAGGCGTCTGAGCGCTGCGTCGGCCCGGAAGCCTCCCGCCAATCGGATGACATCGGCGAGCGTCCCCCCCGGTTGGAGGTCGTACAGCGCCGGGCGCCGCACCGCGCCCGTCACCTGCACGCGCGTGTCGTGAACCGGGACGAAGACGACGTCGCCGGTCTCGAGGCGAACGTCGTGCCGAGTGTCACCGCGTAACAAGTAGTCGTAAAGATCCAACACGGCGACCGAGGTCCCGATGCGCCGCACTTCGATGCGCCTCAGGCTCGCGCGATCGGTGACGCCGCCGGCGGCGTACACTGCGGTAAGCACGGTTCCGAGCGCACTGATCTGGTACGCGCCCGGCTGACTCACTTCGCCGACGACGAAGACCTGATTGGCGCGCACGTTCGTGATGATGACGTCGAACCGCGTGGTCGCGTTCGGGCCCCGGCGCACGCCGGAGTAGACGCGGCTCAGCTCCGTATAGAGGAGGTCGCGCAGCTGTTCCAGGGTTAAGCGCGCAACAAACACTTGCCCCACCTGGGGGATCAGAATGAACCCCTCGCGCGTCACTTGCAGCGGGTAGGCGCGCTCGACTTGTCCCGTCAGGATCAATGCGAGCTGGTCGTTCGGCCCGAGCTTGTAGTCTGCCGGGACCGGGCCGCTGAGCAGCGGCAGGAACTGCGTTCTGCTGCGTCGAAAGACATCCACGCCGAACACGTAGTTACCTACCGCGAGCGATTCCGCGCGCAGCTCCAGGGACCGGCGGTAAACGAACCCCGTGTCCATGGGGAGCATCTGCCCGGCTGGTCCGAACGACGCGAGACCGAGCGCTGCTAGAGCGCCGAGCTGCGCCTCGCCAGGCGTGGGCGCCACCTGACCGGGCAGAGCCGAACCGAGGTAAGCGTCGAGCGTGGAGTCGGGATACCCGGCGGCGCGGAGTCTCGCGCGGATCTGGTCGGGCGTCAGCCCGGACTGCAGCAGCCGCTGGCGGAGACTATCCGCCAGTGCCGGGTTCTGCTGCAGCGCCTGCTGAGCTTGAGCCGGCGACGGGATCTGCTGCGCGGTCGCGGTGAGGGCGACGCACAACAAGCCCACGCCGCAAGCCGCGGTGACAACCGAGAACTTCATCTTAGTGAACGTCCCCAAGGGCTCGACGGGATGATCTCGCAAACATGGGCGCTACGTCCAATGACGTCAATGCGCGGCGCGACTCAGTGCGCATCGATCAGACCGTTCCGATATCCCGTGTCGCGAATCATCGCGAGTAGATAATCGGCGTACGCATTCCCGCGCAACGGCGTCGCGAGGCGCTCCACCTGTGCCGCGTCGATGAAGCCCATGCGATACGCCACTTCCTCGATCGCACCAACCTTCAGGCCCTGCCGCTGCTCCACGGCGGCCACGAACGTCGCGGCCTGGAGCAAGGCTTCGGGCGTGCCCGTGTCGAGCCAGGCGACGCCGCGACCGAGGAGACGCACCTCGAGCGAGCCGTCATGCAGGTACGCCTGATTCACATCCGTGATCTCGAGCTCGCCTCGTTTCGAAGGCTTCAACCCGGCCGCGATGTCGAGGACCCGATTGTCGTAGAAATACAGACCGGTCACCGCGTAGTGGGACTTCGGGGCCGTTGGCTTCTCCTCGATACTTAGCGTCCTGCCGTGGGCGTCGAACGCCACGACGCCATAACGGTGTGGATCGGCGACGTAGTAGGCGAACACCGTAGCTCCCCGGCGCGCGTGGGCGGCGTCCTGGAGCACGGTGCGCATTCCACCGCCGTAGAAGATGTTGTCGCCCAGGATGAGCGCGCTCGGGTCGCTGCCGATGAACTCGCGGCCGATGACAAACGCTTGAGCGAGTCCGTCCGGTCGCGGCTGCTCAGCGTAGTGCAGGCACAAGCCGACGTGTGAACCGTCCCGCAGCAGCGTCTGGAACCGGGGCAGGTCGTGAGGCGTCGAGATGACGAGGATGTCGCGGATGCCTGCCAGCATCAGCGTCGACAGCGGGTAGTAGATCATCGGCTTGTCGTAGATCGGCATCAGCTGCTTGCTGGCGCCCAGCGTGAGCGGGTACAGTCGCGTGCCCGCTCCTCCGGCCAGGATGATGCCTTTCCGTGTCGCCATGTCGCGTCCGCTTGGAGCAGGAGCGCGCAAGCTCGCCGATACGTGACGGCCCGTCAAGCCGAAGCCTCCGGAGCCCTCGGCGTTGTCATTGGTAGCGCGCGGTGGTTAATTCGGTGCTCATGCGAATCCTCGTCACGGGCGCGGCTGGGTTCATCGGCTTTCATGTTGCTCGCAGGTTGCTGCAGGACGGCCACGAAGTCGTCGGCCTCGATTCCGTGAATCACTACTATGATGTCCGGCTGAAGGAGGGACGGCTCGCGCAGCTGCAGTCGCATCGGCACTTCGAATTCGTCCGCTCTTTGTTGAACGATCCGGAAGCCATGAATCTCCTGTTCGATCGCGCGGAGTTTGATCGC
>Ga0137376_10000409_pt1 | contig 19228 bp, 21 predicted proteins | sample SagtaG_23_FD_104814 | JGI IMG/M metagenome (GOLD analysis project Ga0137376, IMG submission 104814) | Vadose zone soil microbial communities from Sagehorn Ranch, Mendocino, California, USA - Sage2_L_20_16 metaG | ecosystem: Environmental > Terrestrial > Soil > Vadose zone | place: USA...
GATTCGCTTGTAGCGCTCCAGTTTTTCCGGGATCTCAAGAGCCTGTTTGAGCTTGGCAAGCGCCAGATCCTCAACCCGGCGCGCGATGGCATCATCGAGATGAACGAGCGGCACCTGGCGTTTCGGCTTGCCGATTTCTCGGCGCATCTGCTCTTGAATTTGAATAAGCGGTTGAATCGCTTCGTGGCCAGCGAACAGCGCTTCCAGGATTTCACTTTCGGGCACTATTTGCGCCCCGCCTTCAACCATAACGATCGCATCCCGGCTGCCGGAAAGAAAAATATCGACGTCGCTTTCTTCAAGTTGGCTCTGGGTCGGATTCATGACCCATTGACGGTCGACGCGGCCGATCCGCACGCCGGCCAAAGGACCGTTGAACGGAATATCCGACACATGCAACGCTATCGAAGTACCCAACATGGCAACGACGTCGGGGTCGTTCTCGCGGTCGGCGGAAAGTACAGTGGCTATCACCTGGGTTTCGCAGCGCAGTCCTTCGGTAAAAAGAGGACGGATCGAGCGGTCAATCAGCCGGCAGGTCAGAATCTCTTTTTCCGACGGCCGGCCTTCACGTTTAAAAAAGCCGCCGGGGATCTTCCCGGCAGCGAAAGTTTTTTCCTGGTAGTCAACGGTCAGCGGAAAAAAATCAGTATCCAGTTTTAAGTCTTTAGCGGCCACTGCGGTAACCAAGACGACCGTTTCGCCGTAGCGCACCAGCGCTGCACCGTCTGCTTGCTTGGCCATTCGGCCGATCTCTATCGATAAGGGTCGACCATGAAAATCCAATTCAACCTTTTTAATCATAGAAAAATCCTCTGGCGGGAGACGTGTCGGACGGAGGCGTGGAAACGGCGGGCAACGGACTGGGAATAGCTACTTGCGTATCCCAAGCCGCTGGATCAGGTTCTGATATCTGTCAAAATCCGAATTCCGAAGATAATCCAGCAGCCTTCTCCTCTGTCCTACTAGCTTCAAAAGACCACGACGAGAATGGTGATCTTTAACATGAACCTTAAAGTGCCCGGTGAGATGCTCGATCCGCTGGCTGAGAAGCGCGACCTGCACTTCTGGAGAGCCGGTGTCCGTCTGATGGACTCTGAACTGCTCTATCGTCTGATGTTTCTGCGGTTCAGCAATTCCCATATTCTCCGCTCTTTACTGTCTCTTTCCTTCCTTTAGTTGATTCACGATTAACACAACGATCAGGGCTTGTAAAGCTGGAAACCTTTTCGGTAGTGGGTCATTTTCAAAATTCAAAATGACCTTCAAAATTCAAAATGACCCACTACCACCTTTTCGGAATGATTGCGGCGGCCGAGCGCGATTTTAAATCGATTCTAGCTTGTCGAGCGGATCGATTTAGTTTCGCGGATCCGACAAACATGTTACATTGGCGCCATCTTGAAGAACGGTTTGCACCCTCTCTTAGTTTTTCATTTGCTTTGGCTTGCGGTTAATCCTGTTTGTGCGGCGGAGTATTACCGTTGGGTGGATGACAGCGGCGTGCTGCATATTACCGACAACCTGCACGAGGTGCCATCGCCGCAAAGGGGCAATATAAACCGTGTCCAGGCTCCAGAGAGCCCCAGAGTAGTCCAGCCCGAAATTAAGCCACCGCCGCGCAAGGCATCTATTCCGATGGAGAAACACGGACAAGTCGTGATCATCCAAGCAACTCTAAACAACAAGCAATCGGCGAAGTTCGTCGTTGACACCGGCTCTAGCTATACCCTGATCTCAAAGGCGCTCGCGCGCGAGCTCTCAATCGACGTGGGTCCGAATCCGAAAACCTTGCCGTTTCAAACTGCCAATGGACTGATCGAAGCGCCGGTGACGAATCTCGATTCGATCACCGTCGGCGGCATGGAAATCCGCAATCTCCCGGCCGCGGTCCACGATGCCATACCCGATCCGCAAGTAGCCGGCCTGTTGGGACTCAATTTTTTGAGCAACTTCCGCATGGATATCGATACCCAGAAGGGCTTCCTTTACTTAGAAAAAAAATAGGCCCGACATCGTCGCATCCGATCCCAAAGGAATTCCATAAATGACGGACGGGCCGGTAGCGAAGGTGCCGGCCCGTCCGTCTGTTTACTTTAATATCGATTACGAACAACCGCTTACCGCGCCGCAGTTCAAGCAATCGCCGGAGTCCCTTAACCAGCCGTACGACGGCGCACCGCCCCTGTGAATCACGTATAAAGCGCTTTGCCGTTCAGCCCTCGCTGCTCCAACTTCACTCCTTCGGGTTGCAAACCCGGTAGCAGCCGAAGGCCCCAGCTCAACACCTAAACCAGCCCTCCGCTACAGTCACACTAGTTGTGGGCGCAGAGAAACCCCTGTGGAGTCAATTGGTTGCAGCGCCTTGCTACCGCCAAGCTACCGAGGCCAACGAGCCGTTAGATGAACCACACAGAGCTAAAGGCCATTGACGACCTGAAAGCCGCCGTGATCGAGCACAAGGACGAGGCACTAGCAAAAGCTTTCGTTGCACTCGCGAAAGGCGATATGGAAGAGTACCAACGGCAATTTGCCGTGATCGAAGACAACCACACTCTGATTAAAGCAATGGCCACATACGTTTGGTCAGATTTGCGCCACGAAGGAAAATTGACGATTCAGTGAGAGGCCCGTCTGCAATGAACCCCCGGCCATCACGTGCGCAACCACGTGTACAGTTAAACATTGAACCGGCAGACCAGCGCGAGTGCAGGTGGAGGAAACCACGATGAAGCTTAACGTTAAACACTCTGCCGTTTTTTTGTTTGTTGCACTGTTCCTTTTAGCAGCGACTCCTTCGTGGCTCCACATTAGAGCTGGGAACTCGTCCACCATCGTCTCAGCGCCACATAGCGGCAGCGATTTGAACACAGGTTACATAGTGGAGCAAATAGCCAAACAAACAGGATTCGCCTCTATCGTCGTTGAAAACGGTCGAAACATGCGTACCCGCTGGAACGTCAACAGGCCAACCGTTGGAGGCGGTCAGACTTGTGACAGCGAGCGCCGAACCAGCAGCGCGGAAGAGGCATTTAACGCTTATCGCGCCGCCGTGCTGAGTCTCAACCCTAACCCCGCGCTGTTCATCGAAATCCACGGCGAAAGTGGCGTTAGTGTTATCGAAGCAGCCACGAAAGGCTTCAGCCGGGACGACGCCAGCAAGATTAAGCAACTGTACACAGAGCTACGCGACAAACGCCTTCGGGGAACCAACTTCTTTGCCTACGATCTGTTGATTGAGCCGCTGGACTCCATCCGCCTAACCGCCAGTTGTGCCAAAACCATCGGCCTGTTCGCCTCGCTTCCCAAAGTGCTGCACATGGAATTGCCTAGAGGAATGCGCGACCCCCCCACGGTCGAGCCGTACACACAAATTTTAGCTGAACTGATTCAGAAGGCAGCAATTCAATGAACGCCACGACGACACTTAACGACCTTTTCGATTTGGTCGTGGACGATTACAAAGGGAAGAGCAGCCACACCCAAACAACCTTACGCAACAACCTCAAACACCTGCGTCCACTGATAGGCGCAAACCGGCGTCCAGCGTCTCAACTGCGGGCGTTGAGCAATACAAATCGTCTCGTCTAACGGCTGGCGCTGCCGTATCAACCATTGATCTTGAACTAGCAACTCTTCGACGGGCGTTTAAACTCGCCGTCCAAGCTAGCCTCGGCTCATCCAGTACAACAATCCCCACGTGGCGTGTGACTCCACACCCCGAGCTGACCTTCACCGACGACAACTACAAATACAAACGCATGCTCGACGTGCTGGATTATGACTATTGGTTTGTGCTTCGATTTGGCCCTCTGACTGGTTGGCCTTTAGATGAAATCCTAGCGCTTCAGTGGACTAGCTACGATCCTCAAACCCATACGATCAAAACCGCAAATCGAACCCTGCGGGTCACAGACGAGAAACTGATTCAATGGTTCAATGACGACTACGATTTATTTCGCAGACGTGAGTTGAATTGTCTCTTTATTTACGATGGTGTGAAGCCAATTACCAAAGCCATGTTTTTCCGTGAGTGGCGTAAGGCTCAACACGCAACCGGTTTGGTGTGTTCCTTCAGCGATTTGTGCCCACCAGTCGAGACACCTGTGTACATCGAACCAACACCGTCGCCTTCTGCTGAACAACCAATTGAACCGCCCATTGAACCGACACCCGTTGCTGTTGACGAACTCACAGCGTTTGAACGGCTCATCAATCCACTAGCGCTTGCGTCTGCTCCAACGCCTACATCTACCCTCGTAACCGACGCCGAGCTAGCCGTGTTGAACAAGCTATTGAACCGGCTTGGCCTTCGCTGCGTCAGGCTGTAGATGCCCGCTGCTTCATCTCGTCGCGTCGGTTTGGCTGGCGTCAGTGCCCTTTATCTTGTTGGTTGCGTTCGTGCCAATGGAGGACCCACATGGCCTACCCTCAATGCCCAGCCTAAGTGACACGAAAATTTCCGCCGAGACATAAGCAGTGAGGCCGTTGTGTAAATTTTTTCCCAGGTTTAAACCGAGCCGTTCGGCAGGCCGTCGGTCTCGATTTCAGATTCGAGTTCCATGCAATCTTCGCAAAGGCGTTCACCATCACTCGGATGCACAAACTGTACTTGGTAGAAATCTTTTTCGGGCCAACACGGACATTGGATGTGGAAGTGCCACTCAAGATCGAGGGGATTTGTATGCTTTCGGTAAACCAGAACCATCAATTTTCATTGTATTTATAAAAAAAAGCTCGATTCAAGGGGGTTTGTCAGAAAGCTGACAAATTTGGCTTTAGGGAAAGCAGCACGCTCTTACCCCACTACCTGGCTTGATGTTTCCTACGTTGCACGTGCGGAGCCGATGGCTTTTTCTATAAACGGAACTGCGGCTGGATATGCCTGGGACGCCAAGGTGAGCAGTTGTTGAGCAACGTCAACGTCACAGGAAATTTGGATTGCGTGCTCACTGCCACCTCGAACGATGACGCCACGAAGGAGAACGATATATAACGGGACAGCCGCCTTGGATAATTCCAGAAGCCCATCATACGCCTCGAACGGCATCTCGATGATGATGGCCGTCTCCACAATATTTGCTCTCTTATTATCACAAAAAGCCTTTACCGGGTTACACTTTTGGCTAACGTCCTGACTTGGGTTGAGAAAGATTCTTACATCTCCCCGTGATGGACCTAAGAACAACCAGAGGCGTTCGGGAGCAATGTGTTCGTGAACGACGGCAAGGTTGAAACCCGGTCGTCAGTACGGTGGAACCATCGCCGCTTTTTTAGTCGAATAAGGCTAAGTCTGAGTGTTTGGAGGCGTCGATGAAACGATATTTTTTGTGGCTCGCCGTTGGCCTCGCCGTGGGTGTGTTGCTTTCCCCCGTCGTTACGTCTCAATGTAGACCGTCGATTGATTCTCTAACAGGTCACGTGATCACGCAGTGCGAGGGACAAACAAAGCCGCTTTTGCTGTCTGTTTTTAACCGGTGACGACGAGGCGGCGCGTGCGTCAGCGTTGCGTTTAGTAACCGAGCCAGAAATACAGCAGCGGAACAGTTTCGCACTTGTCAAACGCCCTTTGTGTTTGCGCATCGAAGCCAAACGAACAGCGACGCCATCCAAATTGAGGCGAAAAGCATTGACCGCAGCGGGTATTCGACGCGTCCGGTTCCACGATTGCAGGCACACGTTTACGAGCCTACTGTTGCAGCAAGGTGAGTCGCTGACGTACGTCCGTGACCAGCTCGGCCACTCATCTATCCAGATGACCGCGGACGTTTACGGGCACTTAATACCGGGCTTAAACAAGCAAGCCGTCGATAAACTCGACGACCCCGCCAACTTGAGCAACGTTGACGGCCAAATTGATGACCATGAGGCGCAAAAACCCGACTCTAACGCCTCCGTTGGTAGCAAATCGGTTGCAGACGCCCAGCCGTCGACTCGTAAACCCTCTTAATCTATGAACAACCGCTTACCGCGCCGCAGTTCAAGCATTTATAACAGGCGCCGCTGCGAATCATGATGGCGCCGCAGTCCGGACACGGCGGCGCATCTTGTTGATACAAGCTGGTCACGCTGCTGATCGTGGTCACCGGCGCGCTGCCGCGCGTCGCATGGGCGGCGATGGAGACCACTTTTTTCTGGTGAACTTCCTCGACCGGCTCTCGCTTGACGATCCCGGCCTCCTGCTGCGCATCGCCGTCGAGAAACTTGCTGGCGAGCCAGCGGAAAATATAATCCATGATCGACTTGGCCATCGGAATATCCGGGTTCTTGGTGAAACCGGAGGGCTCGAAGCGCATGTGGCTGAACTTATCGACCAAGACTTGGAGCGGCACGCCGTATTGTAGCGACATAGAGATCGCCGTAGCAAAGGAATCCATCAGACCGGAGATCGTCGAGCCTTCCTTCGACATCGTGATAAAGATTTCGCCCGGCTGACCGTCTTCATACATGCCGGCAGTGATATACCCTTCATGCCCCGCAATATCGAACTTATGAGTGATCGAGCGCCGCTCATCGGGCAGCTTATGGCGCAGAACTCGCGCCTCCTTGCTCTCCACCGGGCTAGCCTTCTTTTCGTCTGCGTCCTTCGCGGTGTTGAGCGGCTGTGTCCGTTTTGACCCGTCCCGATAGATGGCCACCGCCTTGAGTCCCAGTTTCCAAGACTCCGTGTAGGCATGCGTGATATCTTCCACCGTGGCGTCGGTGGGCATATTGATGGTCTTGGAGATCGCGCCGGAAATAAACGGCTGTACCGCGCCCATCATTTTTACATGACCCATGTATTGAATCGTGCGGCTGCCGTTGACCGGCTTGAAAGCGCAGTCGAACACCGCGAGATCGTCATCCTTGAGATGCGGCGCGCCTTCGATGGTTTCGTGCTCCTCGATGTATTCAACGATCTCTTGAATTTGTTTGACGTCGTAGCCCAAACGCCGGAGCGCCCGCGGCACCGTGTTGTTGACGATTTTCAAAAGGCCGCCGCCGACTAATTTTTTGTACTTAATCAGCGCGATATCGGGCTCAACGCCGGTCGTATCGCAGTCCATCATGAAGGCGATGGTTCCGGTCGGCGCCAGAACCGAGATCTGAGAATTTTTCACGCCATGCTTTTCTGCTTCGGCGCACGTTTGATCCCACGCGTCGCGAGCCGCAGCGAGAAGATCCAGCGGCACGTGGGCCGGGGAGATCTTGTACGCCTGGGAACGATGCTTGTTCAGGACTCGCAGCATCGGCTGACGATTCACCTCGTAACCGTCGAACACACCGGTAGCCGCCGCGACCCGGCTCGATTGCAGATAGCCTTCGCCCGACATCAAAGCCGTAACCGCCGCCGCATACGCTCGCCCGCCGTCGGAATCGTAAGGCAGCCCCAACGACATCAGCAATGCGCCAAGGTTGGCATAACCCAAACCGAGTTCGCGGAACGCGTGGGCGTTCGCGGCAATCTCAGCCGTCGGGTATGACGAGTTATCAATGAGAATGTCCTGCGCCAAGATCACAATATCCACCGCGCGGCGGAACGCTTCAGTGTCGAACACACCGTCCTCGCGCAGATATTTAAGCAAGTTGAGGGACGCTAAATTGCACGCCGAGTTGTCTAGATGCATGTATTCCGAGCAGGGGTTGGAGGCATTGATCCGCGCCGTGTTCGAGCAGGTATGCCAATCGTTGATCGTCGTATCGTACTGCATGCCGGGATCGCCACAAAAATAGGTGCTCTCGGCGATCATGCGCATGAGATCGCGCGCCTTGTAAGTATCGCACGGCTGGCCGTTCTTGACATATTTGGTCTGCCACTCACGGTCTTCTTGCACCGCGCGCATGAACTCGTCGGTGACACGCACCGAATTGTTGGCATTTTGGAAGAACACACTGCCGTACGCCGGGCCGTCGAGGCTAGAGTCATAGCCGGCTTCGATCAGTGCCCAGGCTTTCTTCTCTTCTTCAACTTTGCATTTGACGAACTCTTCGATGTCGGGATGATCGACGTCGAGAACGACCATTTTCGCCGCCCGCCGAGTTTTGCCGCCAGACTTGATCACGCCCGCCGAAGCATCGGCCGCTTTCATGAACGAAACTGGTCCGGACGCGGTGCCGCCACCGGCCAGCTGCTCTTTGGAAGAGCGAATCTTCGACAGGTTCACACCGGAGCCGGAACCGCCTTTAAAGATCACCCCTTCTTTGCGATACCAGTCGAGAATCGAATCCATCGTGTCTTCCACCGCTAGGATGAAACAAGCAGAACATTGAGGCTTTTCCTCGATGCCGCAGTTAAACCAAACCGGACTGTTAAAACAGGCTTTTTGATTTAACATGATGTGCGTCAGCTCATCAGAGAAAGCGCAGGCATCATCCTCACTGGCGAAACAACCGTCCTTTTTACCCCAGCCCGTAATCGTATCCACCACGCGACCGATCATCTGGCGCACACTATGCTCTCTTTGCGACGTATCGAGCGGACCGCGAAAATACTTCGACACGACCACTTGAGTCGCCATCAGCGACCAAGCCTTGGGGATCTCGACATTGGTTTGTTCGAAGACGACTTTGCCCTTCTCGTTGGTAATTGAAGCGGTACGAAGCTCCCATTCGACCTCGTCATACGGGCTTACCCCAGCGCGGGTAAAATACCGTGGAATTTTCAGTCCGCCGTTCGTCGCCACTGCTCCTTTAGAGACACCTGTTTCGGCCACTTGAGAGATACCCGTCGCCATTTTTCGCTTTTCTCCCTTCCCCGTATAATTTCCCAATATATTGTGTGATTAACTCAGAAATGCACTAGATTTTGTAGTTGTAAGAACAATTAGCCACTTTGTCAATAATAATTTTTCAATAAATTTCGGGTAGTGATTTGTCGTGATTTTTCGCTGGTTTTTGGGACTTTAGGGAACAGTCGCGAATCGCTATCGACAGGCTGGAGTCGCTGAGTAACATTTGGTAATTTGCTGGTGTTAACTTGCTGGCCACAGATGGCAAAGAAAACCCCGCAAATCGAGAGCATCGGCAACGTACTTGATCAATCGCTCAAGCGCTTTGATCTCACCTCACGTCTGGACGAGTACGGTGTGTGGCCGATTTGGCGCGAGATCGTCGGTCCTGTGATTGCCCGAAACGCTCAGCCGGAAAAGATTCGCAATGGCACGCTGTTCGTCAAAGTTTCCAGTCCCGTGTGGATGCAAGAGCTGCAGTTCATGAAGGATATGATCGCCGACAAGCTTAATCATCGACTTAAAAGCGAGCTCGTCAAAAATATTTTTTTCATGGTGGGTCGGATCGAAGAAACTGCGGAAGACGCGGTAGCGCAGGCGCCGCAAAGCGATAGGGCAGAAAAATTCGCGCATCAGATTGATGAAGAGTTTTTACAGACGATCGAAGATCCAGAGGTTCGCGCGGCGTTCCAGAAGCTGGTGAAAAGCTACTCACGCCGCAAAGCAAAGAGTTAACCTTCAGCCGTCATTTTTTCGCGCGTCGGGTCAGCTTTGCTCCCGCTCTAGGCTGTGGGATCGCTGCCGCCGTTCCGGCAATCATGACCGCGACTTCAGCGCTGTATTGCTTGCCGCGGTGGTAAATCACCAGCGGCGCTAGCACGTCCATGCCGCTCCTGCCGCCTTTGACGCCTTCTACCAACACCAATGAAGCTGGCGCTCCGGCGAAAGAATGAACCATACGCAGTCGCTTAGGTTCGAGCCGCGCTTGACGCATTGCCGTCAACACATCCGCGCAGCGGACGGCCGGATACACCAACGCCAATCGACCCTTGCCCCGGAGCAAGAACACTGCGGCGCGAAGAAAGTCGCTCAGTCCGCCTTGCATCTCGTGACGCGCGATTTGCCGCTCATCGTTCACACTGAGCCGGCCGCTGCTTGGTTTACGATATGGCGGGTTCGAGACAGCGACGTCGAAGCTCGGGCCGCTGGCAATTTGTTCATAATTCCGCACATCGCCGCGGAGAATTTGTATTCGCGCGGTGAGCCCGTTAAGATCGATATTACGTCTTGCGCGTTCGATCATGGCGGGTTGCAGTTCGACGCCGGTCACGGTGACCGATGAATGAAGACTCGCAAGAACCAATGGCATGACTCCGTTGCCGGTCCCCAAGTCGATGATCCTGTCGGTTGGCTTCACCGCAACGAAGTAGGCCAACAACAGGGCATCGAGTGAGAAGCGATAGCCGGCGCGGCTTTGATAAAGCGTCAGCCGGCCATCAAAAAGCGCATCGAAAGTCTCACTGGAATGATGCACTCGACCTTCTCCTCCATGCAGTCAGACGGTGAAGTCTGCGCGACGGTTCAACTCGTGGGCACGACGAACCGGTGGCTTAGTCGCAAACTAATTTATCGATTCCCTAAACTTGAAATAGCGTCAACTATTCTGTAATAGCCTGTTTCTAGTAGCACGCATCACGCCAAGACAAAATATGCTTTCCTTACTCGGTCAAATCGGCCGTTACTCGATTCAACACACGGTCGGCATGGGGCGAACCTTTTTGTTTCTGCTCTCAGCCTTTGCCTGGGTGTTTAGACCACCCCCACGGATTCGTCTGATCATTCATCATATTCGCACCATCGGAGTCGAATCGCTGTCGGTCGTGATTCTCTCTGGCGTTTTTACCGGCATGGTCATGGGGCTTCAAGGCTACTATAGCCTGCGCAAATTCAACGCGGAAAATTTTCTCGGTTCGGCGGTGGCCCTCGGCATTCTGCGCGAGCTTGGTCCGGTGCTTTCCGCGTTCATGGTCACGGGCAGAACCGGCTCGGCCATGGCGGCGGAAATCGCCAGCATGAAGGTGACCGAGCAGATCGACGCGCTCTACTCGATGGCGATCAGCCCGATGCAGTATCTCGTTTCGCCGCGCATTATTGCTGGTCTGATTTCGATGCCGCTGCTCACCGCGATCTTTGACGTCGTGGCGATTTACGGCGCCTATGTCGTCGGCGTCCAGCTCCTCGGCGTGAGCTCGGGCAGTTACTTCGCCGGCATGGAGCTTAGCGTCGTATTCAAAGATGTGCTGAGCGGCTTTTTAAAGTCGGTGAGTTTCGGACTTATCATCACCTGGATTTGCTGCTACAAGGGCTTCAACGCGCCCCCCATGGCCACCGGCGTTGGCCAAGCGACGACGGAAGCGGTCGTGCTTTGCTTCGTCATGATCCTGGTTTGGAACTACTTCATGACGTCGGTCATGCTTTAACCGATGATCCGCGTCGTCGACTTGCACAAGACTTTTGGTCATCAAGAGGTGCTCAAAGGCATTAACCTCGAGTTTGAAACGGGAAAAATTACCACGATCATCGGCGGTAGCGGCTGTGGCAAAACGGTCTTGTTGAAGCATTTAAACGCGCTCTTGCTTCCCGATCGCGGTAGCGTGCTGGTCGACCATCAGGATATCACCAAGCTCGGCCAATCCGCGCTGAACAACGTCCGGCGCAAATTCGGCGTGCTGTTTCAAAGCGCGGCGTTGCTGGACTCCATGACGCTCTATGACAACGTGGCGTTTCCGTTGCGGGAAAAAACCAAGCTCAAGGAAACCGAGATCGATAACAAGGTCAACGACAACCTTGCTCAGGTCGGCTTATCGGGCATGGGTTACAAGTATCCCGCCGAGATCAGCGGCGGCATGAAAAAGCGCGCCGGATTGGCCCGAGCTTTAGTAACCGAACCTGAAATCATGCTATTTGACGAGCCGACGACCGGTTTGGACCCGCTCTTGGGAAAGAGCATCCATGAATTGATCCGCAAAATGCACGCGACGTTGAAATTTACCGGTGTCATCGTCAGCCATGATATCCCGGACGTCTTTAAATTCTCCGACCACGTCGCCATGCTCGCCAACGGCGTGATTACCGAGATGGGCACGACGGAAGCATTCATCGCTTCGCAAAACCCGCTGGTCAGGCAATTTTTGCAAGGCGATACCGAAGGGCCGATCAGCGTGCTATAGGAGATCACTCGTGAATCACACGCGCACAGAAATGGTCGTTGGTTTGTTCGTCGTCGTCGGTATTGCGTGCCTCGGCTATCTCGCCATAAAGCTCGGCAAACTCGAAGTTTTCGGCGCGGGCGGTTATACGGTGATCGCCGATTTTCCTTCCGTGGCCGGTCTCAAGGCCGGCGATCCGGTGGAAATCGCCGGAGTTAAGATCGGCCGCGTGGAATCCCTCGGTTTATCGGATGATGATCGAGCCCAGTTGACTCTCAGGCTCGGCGACGGTGTGAAGCTTCAGGATGATGTGATCGCCTCGGTTCGCGCCCGCGGCTTGATCGGCGACAAATTCGTGCTCATTACGCCGGGCGCTTCGGATAAAATCATCCCGCCGGGCGGCAAAATCAGAGAAACGGAGTCGCCGCCGGATATTCCCGACCTGATCGGCAAGATCGTCGGCGGTGACGTAACCTCCAAGGGTAGCAAGAAAGATGAAACTCAAAAGTAAGCGGTTGCTAAAGATTATTGGATTTTTAGTCGCGTTTGCTCTGGTTTCCAGCAGCGCATTCGCCGGACTGCCGACCGAGCAGATCAAGTCCACCGTCGATAGGGCGCTGGTGGTGCTCAAAGATCCAAGTCTTAAACCCGCCGCGAAGCTCACCGAGCGACGCGACCAGCTCAAGCAGATCTTGTTCGCGCGCTTCGATTTTACCGAAATGGCCAGACGCGCTCTCGGTGCCAATTGGCGCCGGCGCACACCTGAGGAGCAGGAAGAATTTGTTCGGCTTTTCACCGACGTCCTGGAGCACGCGTATGCCGGGATCATCGAGTCCTACACCGATGAAAAAATTGTCTACACCGTCGAGCGGATCGACGGCACCTACGCCGACGTCGGCAGTAAGATCTTCACCAGCAAGGGTGAAGAGTATTCAATCAATTACAAGGTGCATCTGGTGAGCAATGAATGGAAAGTGTATGACGTCGTCGCCGAGAACATCAGTCTGGTTAACAACTACCGTTCCCAATTCAACCGCGTCATTTCCCATGAATCCTACAAGGAATTGGTTCGCCGGCTCAAAGACAAGGCCGAATTCACCCCAATCAAACAATAATCGCGGCCACCGTCCCGCGTCAGCTTTGACTCGACGTTCGCCGTGCGACTCGACCCGCCTTATAAGCTCGCTCCGCACGTGCCGTAACGCGCCACTAGGTCCCAAAGCTTCCCTTGACTCGCTGTCACACCCGCAGTATTCCGGAAGTGAGAGTTCCGACGAAGGAGATGAACAATGGCAACTGTAATCGATTGGCATGCACACCATACCGCACCCGAAATCGCCGACCAAATCAAAGAGCTCACCGGCAAGCGGCCGCATATCGATGCCTGTGATTCTCCGGATCTGTCAAAGCGCATCAAAGAGATGGACGAAGTCAGGCTGGACGTTCAGCTGATTTGCCAGGGCGCCGGTGTTTACGCCGATCAACTGCCGGCCGATCAAGCGCTCGACGTCGTGCGCCAGTCCAACAACGTTTTGGCGCAACGGATCGCGCCGCATAAAGAGCGGCTGTTCGGCGTGACGGCGCTCTCGCTCAAGAACATCGATGCCTCTGTGCAAGAAATCGAGCGCACCGCGGCGCAAGGATTTCGCGCCGTGCTGCTCTATCCTCACGTCGATGGCGAGATGTTGGTCGATACGCCGGCGATGGATCCTATCTTCGCGAAGATCTCCGAGCTGAATTTACCGATCTTTATGCACGGCGCCGGCACGGCGCAAAGCCCCTCGCTCAAGCGTCTCGAAGACGGCGGCGCGGGGGTCGCCTATGCCGTGCTCTCCGACGGTGAGGTCGCCGAATGCTGTTTGCGCATGATCGCGAGCGGCCTGTTCGATCGCTACCCGAATTTGAAAATCGTCATCCGCAGCTCCGGCGGCGGCTTGCCGCTTTTGCTGCATCGTTTTTTCTGGAAGCACAAAGGACCCAGCAGCGAACAACGCTATTCGGATATTTTTCTCGAACACTTCCTGATCGACTGCGCCAGCTCCGATGCGCGCACGCTCGCCTTTCTCATTGATAAAATGGGTGAGAATAATATTGTTTTCGGATCCGATTACTGCGGCGGCTTGGGTCCGCTGAGCAAAGGCTTTGCGGCGATCTCCGCGCAGGCGAATCCGGCGCACTTCATGAGCTTCACCGAAAAAAACTCACGCCGCCTGCTGCACATTTAGCCGTTCAAAGTTCAAGGTTCCGGGTTCAACGTCAGAGCTCGGTTTTCGACCTTGAACTTTGAACTTTGAACCTTGGACGGTCTGATGGCCTCCCAATACGACCTGACGATTGTCGGTGGCGGCATCCTCGGCCTCGCCACCGCGCTCAAAATCACTGCGGCGCATCCGAGAGTGCGGCTGCTCATCCTGGAAAAAGAAGCCGAGCTCGCGCGCCACCAAACCGGCAACAACAGCGGCGTCATCCATTCGGGACTTTACTATCGCCCGGGCTCGCTCAAAGCCCGCTCCTGTGTCACCGGCCGCAAAGAGTTAATCGCATTCTGCGACGACAACGCCATACCCCACGAAATCTGTGGCAAAGTCGTCGTCGCGACGAGCAAAGAAGAACTGCCGCGCCTGGAAGAACTGCACCGGCGCGGCATCGCGAATGGGCTTCAAGGGCTGGAAATCATCGGACCCGAAAGGCTGAAAGAGCTCGAACCCCACGCCACTGGCATCAAGGGTCTCCATGTTCCGCAAACCGGTATCGTCGATTACCGAAAAGTCGCGGCGGCTTACGCCGAGAAAATTCGTGATGCGGGCGGCGACATTCGCCTGTCCCAAAGAGTGGTGGGCATCCTCGATCGTCCCGAGGAAATTGTCCTACAAACCTCCGGCGGCGATTATCGCAGCAAACACTTGATTAACTGCTGCGGCCTGCAATCGGACATCGTCGCGGAGATGATGGGCGGCGCTAACAACAACGAAGAAGAGCACCGCATCATTCCGTTTCGCGGCGAATACTACAAGATCGCGCCGGAGCGACAATTCTTGGTGCGCAATTTAATTTACCCGGTCCCCGATCCGACTTTTCCGTTTTTGGGGGTTCACTTCACACGCATGGCTCGGGGCGGAGTGGAAGCCGGTCCCAACGCCGTGTTCGCCTACGCCCGCGAGGGTTACCGTCACACTGATATTAACCTCGGTGATCTGTGGCGCACGATTTCATTCAAGGGTTTTTGGGCGATCACGGGAAAGTATTGGCAAACCGGCTTCGGTGAGCTTTACCGGTCGCTCAGCAAATCGGCGTTTGTGCGCGCGCTGCAAAAACTCCTGCCGGAAATCCGCGAGAGCGACCTCGTTCCCGGCGGCGCCGGCGTGCGCGCGCAAGCCGTATCCGCGAGCGGCGCGCTGGTCGACGATTTCGTCATCCGACAGAGCCGCAACGCCATTCACGTGCTCAACGCCCCATCGCCCGGCGCCACGGCGTCGCTTGCCATCGGTCAGCAAATCTGCGAGATGGCAGAGAAAAATTTCCAACTGCAATGCTGATAGAAATCCTACGTAACCTTGCTTCCTTCTTTTTCGAGCCAGAAGTTTGCAATGTCGATGCAAGGGTAAAACCGCGCGCCATCGTGGCCTTGGACATAGCCGATGAAATGATCGAGCAGCTTGCTCATTCCGGATCTACCGCTGACGTGCACGTGGCAGGCGTAACAAAATTTCATTGGATGCCTGCGAGACTCCTCGTAACTGGCATCGAACGCGAGCTGCAATTGTTTTAGTCCCGCCTCCAGGCCTAGCGGCAGGAGGTCGTTGTCGGTGTAATTCGGCATGACATAACCCACCGACACGATTGTTTTTCCGTTGACGTCGATGAGATAAGGCACATCCGAGTCGGAATAGTCGGCAGTCCAAATAAATCCTTGCTCCGCGCATATCTCCAGCGTGTTCGGCGTCGGCCGCGGGCCGGGGGACATGTAGCCGACGATTCGCTGCTGAGCGACCTGTTCCAGCGCGGCGACGGATTTAGCCACGGAGTTTCGTTCGTCGTCCTTGGTCTTGAAGACCGGAGGGTGGATCGCCTGATCCCACCCATGGGTGGCGAGCTCGTGTCCCCTGGTCTTCACCTCACGCACGCTTTCCGGGAACAACTCGGCAACCAGTCCGCTCGTAACCACCGTGGCTTTGACTTGGTGCCGGTCGAGTACGTCGAGGAGACGCCAGACGCCGAATCTGGCGCCATATTCCCGGCCGCCCAGCGCAAGGGAGTCAAATGTATGATGCGCGCCTTTGGGCATCGGTCTGGCGATGGCCGGCACGGATTCCCATTCGTGCAGCAAGATGAGCATCACCGCCATTCTGGCGCCGCCGGGCCACGCCGTGAACCATTCGGGTCGCCTGGGATGCTGCGGTCGAAAATTCCACTGATACGGCGCCACGAAATCGGGGAAAGCCATGAGGTCACACTCCTTTCACATTCGAATTTCCTCAACGCGTCTGGATGCGCAGCTGGGGCTATCCCTAGGTATGTTATTCTTCACTGCGCCGGCTTGAAAGTGTCGCGAAACAGCGCCACGTATTTGTCGAAGTCGTCCATCACCGATTGCTCGAACGGCAAGAGTTTGTACGGTTTCAAATAAGGTACGGTCACATCGGGGCGAGTGGGAATCCGCCGGCTGGCACGGATCGTCTCCATGCCGGGGCGCGACAGAAGAAAATCGTAGAACAACGCCGAAGTGTAAACGTTTGCCCCCGTGCTGGTGATCGCGGCGGCCACTTTGGAAATCGGAATCACGCCGTCCAACACCGACCACTCCACCGGCGCGCCCTGCGCTTTGGCGCGCTCGACCGTGTGCACTTGCAGCTCCGCCGCGAGCGGAAATTCACCGGCGGCCATCAGTTGTCCAATCAGGGAATGCCCCTTGCGCCACTGCATTTGCTGCGCCGCGAGTTTTTTCATGAAATCCAGCGCCGCCTCTTTGCCGTCGCGCCGCTCTAAATAACGCAACGAAACCACGAACCAGTTGTACGGCTCGTTATCCATGGCGATGCCGCCTTTCCACTTCGGATTGAGCAAATCTTTGTACGATTTCGGCGCGGCCTCTTTGGAAACCATCTTGGTATTGTGCGCCGGCACCCAAGCTGAAGTGTACAGTCCGGTCCAATAACCGTGTGGATCTTTGCTTTCCGGCGGGTAGAGAGAATTTTCCACGCCTTCATATCGCACCAACAGCTTGCGCTTGATCATGATCGAGAGCTCGAGCTCCGGCAGCGTGACGATATCCGCCTTGAACGCGTTGGCGCGCGCTTCGGCGAGAATCCGTTCGAGCAATTTTTCACTCGACGAGCGAAGGTGTTGGATCTGAATCGACGGATGTTGCTCGTTGAACTTCTTGCTCAACGCCAGCGCGTCTTCCGCCGTCGTGCTCGAATACCAAACCAAGCCACTTTCTTTTTTTGCTCCTTCCACCAGCCGCGCGTGGCGCTCGGCTGGCGGCAACTTCATCAGCGCGCCAAGCGTCGCTTCACGATTCTGCGCCATCGATGCCGCAGGCAAATTCGCTACCACCAGACAAAACGCTACAACAAAGAGCGACCTAGGTCTCATGCGATGACTCCAATTCTTACTCGTCGGCTAAAAGCTGCGACTCCAATTAACGACTTTCAACTCCGCTGTCAACGACTCGAACGCTCCCCACCTCGAATCCCATTCTTGATTTCCGTCATGCCGTCAAATATCGTGACTGAATTAACGGAGGCACTCCGCAAATGATCATCGAATACAAAGGCAAAAAACCGCAGATCTCACCCAGCGCGTTTATCGCGCCGACCGCCGTGATCATCGGTGACGTCACCATCGGCGATGAGGCGAGCATCTGGTGGGGCGCGGTGCTTCGATCGGACCAAAATCAAAACCCGATTGTCATCGGCGCGCGCACCAGCGTCCAGGATAACTGCGTGCTGCATTCCGGCGAAGCGCCGACGATCATCGAGGACGATTGCACGATCGGCCACGGCGCCATCATGGAAGGGCCGCTGATCAAACGCGGCGCGATCATCGGCATGAACGTAACTCTCTTGGAAAACGTCGAGATCGGCGAAGAAGCACTGATCGCCGCGGGCAGCGTCGTCGTGCCCCACACAAAAATACCGCCGCGAGTGCTTGCCGCCGGCGCGCCGGCGAAAGTCAAAAAAGAACTGGCCGGCGAAGCTCTGCACTGGATCAAAATGGGTTCGTCGACGTATGTGAACCTCTGCAAAAGTTACCTGGGCGGCGATTTCAAAGTCATTGGATAAGTCCCTGGAGATATCACCAACAGGAGAAGCACCCCATGCGCATCATTCTCATCGGACAAGCCGCCTTCGCGGAAAAGACTTTCGAGAAACTTCTCGGTAAGAGCGAAGAAGTCGTCGCGGTTTACTGTCCACCCGATGTGCCCGGCGGCAAACTCGATCCGGTCAAGCAGAAGGCGCTTCAACTCGGCATTCCAGTTCGTCAACACAAATCATTCAAAGCCCCGGAAGTTCGGGAAGAATTTGTTGCGCTTAACGCCGACCTGGCGATTCTCGCTTTCGTAAGCTTTATCGTTCCGCCGCAAGTGTTCAGCGTGCCGCGCTTAGGCAGCATCTGTTTTCATCCGTCGCTCCTGCCTAAATATCGCGGCGCCAGCGCGATCAATTGGGCTTTGATCAAGGGCGAGACCGTCACGGGGCTAAGTCTTTTCTGGGTCGATCGAGGCATCGATACCGGTCCCGTCTTGCTGCAAAAAGAATTGAAGATCGAACCTGACGACACCACCGGTTCGCTTTATTTCAACAAAATTTTCCCGCTCGGCATCGAAGCCATCGCTGAAGCTGTCGATTTAATCAAAGCAGGCAACCCGCCGCGCATCGCGCAGGATGAATCACGAGCATCCTACGATCCGCCGTGCGCCGATGAGCACGCCAAGATCAATTGGTCGAAACCGGCGCAAGAAGTTTATAATTTAATTCGCGGCTGCGATCCGCAGCCGGGAGCGCACACAACTTGGCAAGGAAAAATGGTGCGTGTTTTCGACGCGCGAATGCAGTCAGGAAGTAATTCAACACCAGCCGGACAAGTGACTGCAATCGGCACCGAAGAAATCACCATCGCGCTCAACGGAGGCACGCTTACGGCAAAGAGACTACGCGGCGAAGGGGCCAAAATCAGCGGCGCGGAATTCGCCAAACAAGCGAATTTGAAAGTCGGCGATCGGCTTGGCTGAACCAACTTGCAGCAATCTGAATGACGGACTTCGCGAAGGAAATCGGATAAGTTCAGCAAGCTGCAGGGAATTGACCC
>Ga0137376_10000416_pt1 | contig 19147 bp, 17 predicted proteins | sample SagtaG_23_FD_104814 | JGI IMG/M metagenome (GOLD analysis project Ga0137376, IMG submission 104814) | Vadose zone soil microbial communities from Sagehorn Ranch, Mendocino, California, USA - Sage2_L_20_16 metaG | ecosystem: Environmental > Terrestrial > Soil > Vadose zone | place: USA...
CCGTTATGATTTCATCTTTGGTGTAGTTCTCGTCGCCCTCGGGACTATCCTAGAAATCACCGGCAGAAAGAAACCACCACTCGGGTTGAACTCCCAACCAAATATCAGCCAATGAAACCAGTCTTCAACTCGCCGGATTTGCGCATATCTTGACCTAACAGTCGAATGACTACTTTTCGCAAGGCGTGTCTACGCCTAGTTCCGAATGGAATAACTCCAGATTAGAGGGTCCTAGTGTGACATGGCCAACACATAATGGCGCAGTTGTCTAACTTGTCCGCCCCGCCATCACTCTCCGGAATATATGATGCGCCTCCCAAACCTCCCTCCCCCTCCCCTCCACGACTAGCTAGACGAAGCGAGACCCCGCAAGGAACAGCATGCTGATGATCAACCAATCTACACTCACAAGCCGCCATCGACCTCACCCACGCCTCGCTCAAAACCTTCGGCGTAAAAGCCAATTAGCGTCTCAAGTCTCCTCTCAACAAAACCATCGCATTTATCGCTTTTCGGTCACGGGCCAAAAGTACCGGTTCCCCCTCTACCGAAAGAACCGACCAGAAGAAAGAGTTACCATTCGTTGATTCCCTTCCAATCGCGAGTTTCGTTTCATGAGGATCAACTGCTTTCACGTTTCCTCGATGGTAACGATATGGTGACCGAGAATGGAAACAGTCTACTGCCTAGAGTCGAGAACGCAAAGAAAAGACACGGCTGGACCCTATGCCTAAGGCCCATATCCAACATAACCCAACGAATCAGAAAAAATGACAGACGTTGAAAGGAGTTGGCGAGGACCAGCTACCAATGATGCCGGCTCGGGACCTTCCTCTTATAGAACAGCGGGAGCCCTCGGCTGATGTTGTGAGAGTTGGTTGTCCATGAGCCAAATTAGAGTCATTGATAATCGTGGCCCGAACACCTGTCTAAGGTCGTTCCAACACATAGCTCGCGCTGCTGCTGAAGTTAATGTCGCAGTTCCATTCATCGATAGTACTGGACTACGTCTAGTGAAACCAGACCTTATCCGAATTGCTAGGGATGGCAGGGTTCGAGTACTGGTTGGCGTCTCACGAGATGCATTCAATGACCCGGACTCGCTTCAGTCACTTCTAGCCCTACAAGAATCGAATCAAAAGCGATTCGAGGTGCGAGTTTCAAAATTTGCGGATCGATTCCACGAGAAACTGTATCTAGCTAGGGATGGACAGTCTCTGCGAGCAATTATCGGGTCTTCTAACCTTACTGCGAAGGGTTTGTCGAGTCCTAGCGAAATGAACTTGGAGATAATCGGTGGCCAGGATACACAACCCCTCAGAGAGCTCTGGAGTTACTTCGATACTTCATTTCGGACTAACGCCGTTCCTCTGAATCCTTCTATCATCGCCATCTATCGCAAGTTGGCCAACCAGATTCACGCGAGAGCGAAGGGCAAGAAGAGCGGGCGCTTGTGGGCCCGTCTCAGAGCGCAATTGGGCAGTCAGGCGCTAGGATCTGCTGAACATGCTCGGAACACATGGTTTGACATGATAACCGGCGACTTATCGAAGGCAGTGGAAGCTAGGGTCAAAGAAGAGACGATTTGGACCGGCGATTACTACTCATGTGGTTCGAAGAAAGTGTACGAGAAGATTGAGCCGGGAGATTTCTTAATGTTGATCAAGAAAATACGCAATGGACGATCTTTCACTGCTAACAGAGTCACCGACAAGACGAGAGTCCACACGCCCCAGGGAGATTATTTTGTAGCTTACAAACCCCAAGGACATTGGCGACGTTGGACATTTGAGACGGCCAATCTGGCTCGCCGGGCGAGCATTCCGATTCCGTCAGAGCACGGACAGGCACGACTACTGACCCGGGAACAGTCGGAAATGCTGAGAAAAGGCGAATTTATCACGAAGGATCGAACGAACGACGGCATTTACCAGAAAAGTTTCCAGCGAAAGCTCCTGCGCTGTGATTCGCCAACAAAGAAGGTTGCTTATGCCCTGAACCGATTCATCACCTCCCTCAATCGAGGAGTCGTATACTATCCTGGCGGAAATGACGTTAGGTATACACACGAAGACGTCCCACCTAAGAAGAATGGGGATCGACATCCCTTTGTTCACATCTCACCTCAGATCAAGAAGTTAGCAGTGCATGTAGACGAGAAGGTGAAAGTGCCTAAGAACGTTGACTACGTTCACCGCAGGAACGCACGTAGCTCGTTTAAACTTTGGTTTGATGTTGGCGGAGAGAACTTGTTAAACAGGGTGAGACGCGATCTAATTCAGCAATCGTTCCGTTTGTTCATTAAGCGATACGATCTTTCCCCGTAGCCGAGAGAACCTTCACTATGACCATATGATTCCAAACTCTATGGACGGGTCTTCATCAGTCCAGAGAACATCCGCCTTCTCTGTGCCCGCCACAACCTAATCAAAAGGGGCCGGATAGAATAGAGTCGGTCCCATCGCACTTTCGCTCTCGTGTCCGAGCGATAACCGTTCGACAATTCAACATCAAAGATGTCAAGTCAGCGGAGGACTGGAGAAAACGGCTACACGCCAATCCTTCTCGAAGGGAGCAAGAATTAGCCATCAAACTACAAGACCAGGGCATCCAATACCAGACACAAGTCGAGATCCCAGTAACTACAACTGACTTCTACTTCCCAACAGAGCCAAGACCACTACTCGTCTTCGTAGACGGCCCGGTCCACTTCGGAAAAACCCAGGCAGCCAAGGACGAAGAACTACGTACCGTGCTCCGAAAGAAGGGATGCAGAGTGCTGGAATTGTACTTTGACGGCTACTCAGACCAGAAAATGAATCGACCATATCAAGAAATAATAGTGAATTTGGGAATATGGTTCTCGCCTCTCATTTTCCTTCAACAACATCCTACAAGGGCTAACCCGACAGAAGCCACTTCTCACCATGAAGACTTTGACAATTGGTTCTTATTTCCGGACTAAGGATCAGTTGTGGTGCAAGTCGACATGTACGACATAAAGAGAATGATGCAAGACGAGTTCGAAAAGAAGGTTCCTTCTCTGTTTCTGGAACAGATTAACCTAGCTTGCAAGAAGGCTGCAGTTCACCTTGGGGAGTTCAGGCATTCGGCGTTTCTCCTCCAATGGGCTAGAAGGAGCATGCCTATGGATTATCGCGCTAAGTGTGGAGTGAGGATCTCTAATAACGACATCGGTCTCTGCGAGATTACGTGCGATGAAGGTATCATAGAGAACATTTCACTTTACTTGGAGAGGCAGCTCGGAGAGCTATTGTACACGACCTTGGGAGCTGCCTATCGCTCATCGCTACTGAACTTGAGACATATGCTACAAATTGCTTGCTGGGCTACCCAAGCAATTTTCAACAAGAAATCGTTGACGCAAGTCGACGGCGATAACAAGAAGTCCATGGATCTCGCCGAGTTTCGGGAATTCTTGGAGCGCAATCTGGACCGCATAGGTGGAGGAAACACTGCTATGTCGACATTAGGTGGAAAGAAGAAGACACGGACAGCTCAGGGCATAATGTTATTCGATATTCCAGAAAAACTACTGTCTTTCATCGATTACGATAATCGCATTGGGCGGGAGGCAGTAAAAGCGTTGTACAGCGATTTGTCTTCATACGCGCACGCCAACTCTTGGGAAATGGTTGAACTAGGGGGTGAAGGAGAGACATTTTTCCCTACACATACCAACCAAAGCTTCCATGATTGCATGCACTTAATCCTCAAGACGATGGAGGTAACTCTATGTTTGCTATTGATAGCTGGGTTCGAAGAGCTTTCCTTTTACTCTAAGGCTCGCGCGCATGACTTTGTGCTCGAGTTCTCAAGTGGATTCAACTCGGTAGAGAGACCTAAGTTTCAGAACGTCTCTTGCCTGTTAGATTACCTAAAAGGTGCGTCACCAATTGAAGAAATAGAAGAAGATCGGGTTAGGATAGAGAATGAAACAAAAAAGTTGGAGGAACTAGAAATCGTCTGTCAAGAATGCGCACAACCTTTGTATGGAGACGAAATAGAATGCCCTTTTTGCCAAACGAAGATTCCTCGGGAGTGAGACGACTCTTAGCGGACGATTTCTCCTTCAAAAAAACGATTAACTGACCTGTTGTTCAAAGTAATTTCGAGCTGCAAAGAACAGACATGATCGACTGGCTTATATCTGGTCTTCATTAACGCTCGCTCCCGCTTGACAATATACAGGTACGGAGAGTCGCCCCCTTTTGTGCAATTCGGTTTAGATTACGTCCTCGAAACACCCAAAGGGATTCCTTCTGCCGTTTCAAGTCTTTTCCCATCTGCACCGAAGCGGCTGAGAATCCCTTCCTACCAACGCGGCATAGAGTGGAGAGACTCAGAAGTTAGCGAACTCCTTGATTCCAATTCCGCCCTCTTCGGCACCGTAATACTCGCGAAATTTGAGGATCCGAATCGGTTCGAACTTGTAGACGGTCTTCAGCGTTTCGGCACAGTCACTGCCATCCTTCATAGTCTGTATCCAAAGGTTCTGTCTCCTACTCCTTCAAATGTAGGGGCTGCTCAATTTTCTGAGTTTAGAAGCATTCAAGCCAAGGCCAGTTGGTACTATCCTCTAATAGAGCACAATCATCAGACTCTGCTTACGCATCCCAGACAGGCAATACGTTCTGGCTATGAAGAACTCTATCGAGATGTGGATGAGAAAATAGTTGCAAATGGACTCAGCTCCAATCCCCCGACATTCGCCCGCAAAGTGCAGACCATGCTCTTGGTCAAGCAAATATCCTTAGATCCCTATACTGGTTTCAAGAACAATCTCGAACTTGCTCACACATTCATCAATATGAACGCCACCGGTGTCGAGCTGGTAGAAATCGACTTGTTGAGGGCTAAGATAGTAGACCAAGCGATTTCCTTGCAATGGCCCTCTCCGGCAATTGAGACTACTGAGAATGAATTCACCATGACATTCGAGGGAAGAGTCCAGGCAAAACAACAAGCTGCAAGTTCAGTAGTTGTGTACGAAAGGCAACTGAAAGTCCTGGGAACAGTAATCAACGATGCCTTCGACAACGATCTTCAATCGAACATCTTTTCGAACTGGAATTCGCTCAACCAACAGGATATCATCGAGTTCTTGCAATTCGTGGACAACACCGCGGTGTCGGCTACTTCGAGTCACTTTCCCTATGTCAGGGAGATTACTGAATGCGGAGGATATCCGTTTTCGACGCTGATTCTTTACTACTACCTCTCCCGTAAGGCAGCAAAACCAGATTTCGCATACCCGAACGGCGCTCTAACCGTAAACGATTGCCACTTGCTACTTCGCGCGGTGTATCGGAGACTAATAGACGGAACCATTGGCAGAACCGGATACATTCCCAACAAGATTATCGAAGGGACATTGACCTCGGTTTCTCACGTCGCTAATGAGATTAATCCGTCGGCAGCTGGGAAACTTAATGCTCCGCCAAACAAAGACTGGCTCTACCACAAGCTACGACAGTCGGAGCTAAGTAGAGCACCTCGTATTTTCAATGCGATGCTGCTACCCGACAGGACTAGAATCGCGGGAACCTTTTTGCCGTTGAGTTTCGGCAGAACCGGATGGCAGATTGATCATCTCATTCCGAAAGCGAGCATCGAAGACGATCTACCCGGCGGCGATGACAGAGATAGTCTTTGCAATCTTGCGCCGCTCCCCGCCAATGCCAATATCCAAATGAAGCATCAATTGTGCAGCGTGAAGCTGAGTCCGACAGGGGTGTACTCCGCGGTCGCAAAGAATATGCAAGGCGGACACCCGTTTATTGCTTGGCTGACTAGCACGCACTGCGCGAAGTATTCACTAGATGGAAAACTGGACGATCAAGCTTCACTCGAAAGGAACGCTAGTCCCGGAATTGGCGACGAAAGGGTCAAGCAGATTACAGACGTGTTATTAGACAAGCTCTAGTTCGTGCTTAGCAGTACTGATCAAGATGGCATCACATAAGACGCAATGCCTAACCGCTTAGCTTCCATTGCTAGCGAAGTAGCATCTCCGCCGCGCGAGTTGTCAGCAACAAGAACTCGTGCCTTACTCTGCTTGACATAATCAATGGTGCCTGCAAAGTCTGCACTTTCTGAGAGTGTAACAACGTACAAGTTCGGCTCAACTGCATAGTATGGTTTGGCGCTGTCATAACCACTCAATCTGATGCGTGTACGATCGGGTGGAAGGTCGAGTGCCTGGACATGCAAGTCTCGGAAGAATATACAGCTGCTGCGAGTTCCCATTATCCTCTTCGCCTCATCGGTAGAAGACGAAAGGCAATCGCCAATTGTTGCACCATATTTTCGGTATATCGTCGTCCATTTTAGAGTCTCGAGAGTGCAAATGAAAGGAACAGAGACTCCTGCCCCTGTGAGGAGCGTCATTGCCTCTTGGAGCTGCCCTTTTTGAGCAGCTATTTCTATAGATTTGGATGAATTATTCTTTACGAGTTCTATAAGCTTGGCTTCGGCATCCTTTCTAGCGAACCTCCTGACTTGCGACGGATTGCCATAAGTTGAGCTGATTGCCAAGGTTTCAGACATTACCACTTCAGTCCCAGGGTCAGGAAACAAGAAATCTCCCGTATAGGCGACCTCGCATCCTTTCTCCTCTTTCACAAACACCTGACTAGCACCTAGTATATGACGAGCTTTCTTAAGGACAAGTGTAGTTCCTTCGATCTTCTGAGCTGAATCATAATCGATCGCCTTGATATTGCGTCGGAGCTCGAGATACGCGCCCTTCTGCGCGGTTAGAAGATCTCTTGTCGGTTTTGACATAAAGATATTCTCACAAGAACCTAGCAATTCTTCGAGGCCCCAACATGCTTCTCCGTGTGCATGGGTTATCACGGCGATCTTCCTCTTCAGGTCGTAGCCGTCAACAACAACATCCTTGCCGAGGAGTATCGTTCTGTCCCGTTTTATTGCGATTCTTGAGGCAAGATCGCTCATTTTATCGATGCCATCTGCATGTCAGTTAATTACAAGTCCGTTGATGAGAACCATAATGTTCAAACCAGCTTTCTTTGCTTCCTGGGAAAGGAGACTGAACCCAACCTGTGTAAGGACTAACGTCACATGATTGTGCTGTACGGTTAGTCCTCTAAGTTGCCCTGGACTTGCAAGCATTTCTACAACTCTTTCTCGCAACATCTTTTCGGCATCAGCGCTGCTGGAATATTTCGTCTCCAAGGCCCGTCTTGCTTCCCCAGTAAGTTCGATAACGAGAACCTGGACCTCATTGATCACGGGTCGATAGCTTCTAACAAGTTTGACCACTTCGTCGATTGCTAGTTCATGGTTCTTGTGTTTTAGTTCGAGTACGTGTCTTACTTCCAAAGTGGACATGGAAGATTTGAAGATCTCTTCGACGAGCCTCCTTTTGTCATCATCGTTGACCAATTTAGAAACACGGTAGGCCTTGTCCAACCCGAGTGGCCCTCCCCACGAAACCCTTTCTTGAATATCAGGGGGCAATTTCAGTACTCCTAGGAACGTGTTCACCATTGTTGGGTCCCTGAGGTCATACTTCAGAGCCACCTCTGTTTTGGAGTACTGAGCGAGGTCGGCCTTCATCCGCCTCGCAACATCGATTATGGATTCGGGCCTATGACGCCTGTGACTCCCGACGCTGGCGACGATTCGGGCTTCTTTCCTTACACCCTCATCATTACTCATCTAGTTTCAAGACATGTAGCCTTGAGATTTTAGCCAGGTGGTCACAGCGTACGCTGCAGTCTCCTCCTCGGACTTTTCCAATTCGTTGGCCGCCTTTTTGAGCCCCCCTGATTCTTGTGCGTATAGCCGGACTTTGTAGACCGTAACGTTCCTTTCGGGTTTCTTGGCTTCCTCGACTAACTGGTCTGCGGATGCGTCTGGCATTTCCTGGGCTTTCTTCAGAAGAGCCTGCTTCTGATCACCTAGAAGAGTTTGCATCTCCTTGGCTATCTGGACCGCCTTCTTGACATCTAGTGTCCCGTCGGGGCCGTAGGAGGCGTGTTGCGCTTTCACTGCATCCTTAACGTCTACTTGGCCATTGTCCACTAGACTCTTCAATTGGTCCTCAAGTGTGTCATACTTCACATGTTCAAGGACTATCCGATAAGGAATTCCTACTGCGTCAGCAACGGCCTTCGCGCTACCAAACCTAGAGTAAAGCCAGACAACTGTAGCTCTTGTATCAGCGCCTGAAAGATCCTCCCTGATCATATTCTCGGCGAACGAGGTTGCCTTCGCCTTGATTTCGTCCATGACCGGAATAATTTTGGCCGGGATCTTTGTCCAACCCAATTTCTTTACTGCCAACAGACGACGTTGACCCGCGATGAGAGTGTATTTCTTGTTGGAGTTTGGTCCAGTTACGGTGATAGGATTGAGAAGCCCCAACTTTTCGATATTTGTGGCAAGCTCGTTTAGCGCTTCTTCATCGATACGATGCCTTACTTGCTCCGTCCCAACCTCGATAGAGCCAATTGCAATATCTGTGTACTGCGGTGTTTCTTTCGATTGCATAGAGCGATTTCTCAGGGTCAACTTGACTAAATAAAGCTAAGAGTTTGAAGAGAAAGTGGGCTGACTGGCGAACGCGTTCAATCGCGGTGAGCCTCTTGGGGAGACTCTCCGACAAACAGGGACTTTGCAAGCTTGATGTACTTATCAAACTCTGCAAGATCCGTGTTTTCCTCGCCACTCAGACCACTTGGATCAATCTGGCGTCTAACTAGTAGGTCAGCCTGCTTTGTGAAATCATCAGTCTGTCCGCCAACTAGGACTCTAAGCAAAATAAGCTGGCGAAGCCACCGAGCCAGATTCTTGTTTGCTTCTTCAATGCGCGCTCGTCCTAGCCGCTCGACCAGAGCACTTCCGTGAATGATATTGCTTCTGTCATCGTAAGCCTTGGCTATTGTACTATAGGTTCCACCTGTGCCCAGAGAGCTCAGCAGAACAGAGCCACGAATAAGCAATTTGTGAGCGATTTCTGTTGTTTTACCTGCCAGCAAGATTTCATAGCAGGTAATTAGGTCCAACAAGGTCTCCCCTATGTTTCGAGTATTGGAAAGGGACTCCATCTTGGCTAATAGTGTCCCTGATGCGTCTGCTTTGTCTATGTTCTCTTTCCATGCTTTCCACGCTTGCCGCAAAGGTAGTGGGCCAAATGTGTGGGGATCATTGCCTGTCTCTTGCGCACTCATTTGACTAATCTTCTGAACATCTCCTCCTCGCGAATATGGATAAACTACGTACACATTTCCCAAACCAGCGTCGAAACCGTACAGAACCTTACAAAGCGTTGAGAGGGGTCTGAGCTGCTGGACTGCCATTGAAGGGATTTTGCTACGCACAGCTTTCGCATCAAATTTCAGAATGAATTTGTTCGGCCCTGCCTCATACCAGATGAATTCATCTACGGCAAAGGTCCCCTCGAATCTGAACCCGGAGCAATTTGCTCTGACCTTAACTGACCGGTCGGCGAACCCAATTGAAAGACTCTTTGCCAGTTCGAGCGACTGTTTCATGATAGACTCCTCATCGAAGATAATTCGCCACGCAATACTTGATCGACCACCGCTGTCGACCGACCTCTCGGGTCCGGGTCGCTTGCAGCAATCTTTAACAAATTGATTCAACGATTCGTCGAGTTCTTCAGCGATCTTATCTTCGGATAATTTCGACTGGCTTTTCAGACTTTGAACCAATCGAGTGAATATGTTATCATAGGCTTCATCATCTAGATAACTTCCCCTTACGTAGATTATTCTCTCAGAAATGACCCTGTCGAGTTCATCCTCATTGCCGACACACACCCAATGTTTGTTTGGATCTCCGATCTCCTTTCGAACCCAGTTCAGCAGAGCATCTGCGAGCTTCCTTAGATCGTTCAGATTCTCGTCAGTTACCAACCTTGACACGAATTAATGAAACAGAAAACAATATATCAATTCCTTACGAACTCACATTTGATCTGTGAGTACAACACGGTTTTGATTGATTACTTAGCTAGAAAACTAGGGAACCTGACTTGCAGGACTTCGAGTACTTCTTGAGGCTCATCTTCGTTTTCATGCTCAACAGTAAGGGTTCAGGAGGGAATCTGAGGAGCATTTAACCCTCTGAGCCGTCTAACTGCCTCCATTATCGTCCCAATCGAATAATCTACTTCTTGTTCAGTAGTGAATCTACCTAGACCGATTCTCATGGAAGAATGAGCTCGTTGAGCACTGTGGCCAAGAGCAAGAATGACATAGGATGGCTCAACCTCTTCGGTTGTACAAGCTGAGGATGCTGAAATCGCGACCTGTGACTTAACTGCCTGAATTAACGCTTTGCTCTCAACCTCTGGAAAATACATGTTAAGATTGTGCGGGAGCCTCTGAGAGGAATGTCCATTGAGCTCTCCACGCAATGACGATTCAAAGGAGTTTCTCATTCTCTGGGTCCAAGTAGTGAGACGTTCGGCTTCTCGTTTCATTTCTCGTCTAGCAATATCGAACGCCTCACCCATTCCCACTATGGCTGGGACGTTCAGTGTTCCCGAACGCAGGCCTCTCTCTTGTCCTCCCCCGAGCAAGATCGGGGCGATCTTTACTCTTGGTTTATGACTCCTGACATACAGAGCGCCCACGCCCTTCGGTCCGTAAGCTTTGTGCGAAGAAATAGACATCAAATCTATTCCGAGTTCTTGAACGTCCACAGGAATGTGTCCAACTGCCTGAGCGGCGTCCGTGTGAAAGAGGACTTTGTGCTCTTTTGCTATCCTGCCGATTTCTGCAATCGGTGCAACCGTCCCAATCTCGTTGTTTGCAAACATGACTGAAATCAGAACTGTATCACCAGTAATAGACGATTCGAGCTTGTCCAAATCTATGATTCCATGAGAATCAACTGGAACGCGTGTAACGAGCCATCCTTGACTCTCCAGGTATTGTAGAGGGTCAAGAACCGCTTTGTGTTCGGTGGTACAGGTTATCATATGTCGGCCTTCAGTGGAACGCGCTCTTGCCATTCCTTGAATTGCAAGGTTATCTGCCTCTGTAGCGCCGCTTGTGATGATGATTTCATGAGCCGTTGCGTTGATCGTCTTGGCTAGCTGTTCCTTGGATTTTTCAACGGCCCCCGCGGCTTTTGCTCCGTACTCATGGTCTGAGCTGGCCGGGTTTCCGAATTCTTGAGTCAGATACGGCATCATCGCGTCCAGGACTCTGGGGTCTAGTGGCGTGGTAGCGTTGTTATCCAAGTAAACTGGTAATCTCAAGCTGACCACCACTCAGGAACTTTGTGAGGCGTCCAGCGTAGGCCGCAATCCTTCAGAAGGAAGGAGTCTCCGGAGGTCGGAGAGAGACTTGATTCTACTGTATAGCAGAGCGACGCCGCGGTTCAGATGCGCTTTGAAGTGTGCAAGGAGGTCGAGTGCGATGTCCAAGTCGTCCTGAACAAGTCTCTCCCTGAGCAGCGCTATGAATAGCTCGTCCCATTCTCCAGTCAAGGTGTACCGATTGAACTCCTGCCCTTGTTCATCGTAAATTGAAACGTTCGGGAGACCTGGCTCGTTCAAAGACAGAGTAAGAGCAAGTCTGCAAAGTACATTGGGAGTGAGTCCCGTTCTCGCCTTAAGGACCTTCAACTTGTTAGTGGCGTCAATACTGACGCGAATTCGATTGAAGCTCAAGCGGCTATCTCCAATAAGTTCTCCCAGAAGTATCCCGAGGATACTGAAGTTGACTCTGAGGTGTCCTCGTATCGAAGGAGGTAGGCCTTAGCAACATGAGGCTTCAATTTTGCGAAATGGCCTTTGTCGATTTCGCTGTCAGTCGAGAAAACCACGACTTGGTGACTAGCAGATGGGAAGAATCGAGCCACGAGATTGGTCCTGTGGTCGGCATCAAGACGAGCCAGAGGCGTGTCTATGATGAATGGAAGCGGCTTTCCCGACACCTTGGCGAGTGCCGTGAGCATTGCAATCGCGTACAGCTGCTTCTCACCAGCAGAGAGAGATTCCTTGGGAACTTGTGTTCCATTACGGCGAAAGAGGACGGTAGAGAACGTTGTCGAGTCTATTGTCATTCTTGATATCAAGTTGCTCTTGCTCGTCAGTTGGTTGAAGGCTTCTACGAAACGGTCTGACACCATCTTAGTCCTTACGTCTCGTAGCGACTTTGAGAACTCGGCCAGAGTCTGCTGAACTTGTTTTCCAAGTTCGACTCTCTGCCTCATCGCTTCGAATTGATGCTGCTCCTCAAGTAATCTTCCGCTCCTTCTTTGATTTTCGTTGAGTCGGTACTCGATCTGGTGAAGTTTCTCCTCAATCAGACCCATCTCATGATTGTATTCACCAAGTCTCCGGTGGAGGGCGTTCAGATTCTGGACTATGGGTGAGACTGCTTCATCGGGGGGAACTTTTGAAAGTTCAACCTCAAGAGTTTGTAATGTCCGAACCTTCTCCTCCAGTGCGGCTGTCGTGGATCGTAATTCAGCAGGAACCCGATCTTGAGACAGTTCAATCCACTGAATGAGCCTTTGCCTGTCGCCCGGTGACAGACCATGGATTAATTTGCGCTCACTTGCAGATGGATCCAACATAGAGCTGAGAACGTTGACAAATTTCTTGAGGATTATATCCCGATGTTCCCGAGCAACTGGGATGTCTAGCCAAAACTCTTCATTCATGAGATTCGTATCGAGCGCCGCTATTGCCTTGCGAATGATTGATTCAGCTGCCGAGGCGTTCTCGTACGCTTCCTCCTTCTCTAGACGAACCTTCACCGACTCGCCGAGGGCAGTTGCGAGCGCAAAGGGGAGGAGGGAACCGGCCATGTCCCTCAATGAGCCCTCAAGGGTTGTGATCTCGGTCTGAACTTCAGTCCTCTTTGCCCTCAGATACAGGCGACGGTCTGCAAAGCCCCCTCCTTCTGAGGCAAGCTCATGCTCTCTTCTCTCGATCTCGGACATCACTTGATCGACCTCGCTTTGCTTCTGGGCTTTGTTCTGTCTGAGAACATTCGCGTCTAGTTCGAGTGTCCGTTCCTCTGCCGCGAGCGTGTCGCGCGATTGGGTGGGCGATGACAGTTCGCCCAATTTCTTGGAAAGATGGATGCGTATGTCTGTCTGAAGATGCTCCAGAATATCAACTCCAAGGAGCGAATCAAGTGCGTCAATCAAGCTTCGGTTGTCAGGCTGATCTTCAGCGAGCTTCTGAATGAGCTCACCATCGAAGAAGAACAGCTTCGACAGTCCGAGTGGTATCAGATCGATGAGAAAATCTTGAGCCTGTTGCTCTGAAACTTCATCAAGGCGCTTTCCATTCCGGGACACCTCAAGGTCTTCGCTAATCTTGCCAGATGATTCTGTCCAGCGCCGCATCACAGAATATGTTGAGGATCTCCCCTGATGAACATGTTCGAATTCCAAAGATACCGATGACCCGTCAGACTCGGCTAACCCGAACCGGCGGTGTATCCTGCCTCTCAGGTATTGCTCATACTCGGACCTGCTTAGTCTTGCTCCGCGAAAGTTTGGCCCATATAGGCAGAGTTTGATTCCTTCGAATAAGGTGGTCTTGCCTGCTCCGTTCTTTCCTCCGAATATTATGATTGGTTTTTGGCCGCCAGTAGTGCGGAGGTCAAATGCATGTTTGCCTCGGAATACGCCAAAGTTCTCAACCGACAGCTCGGTGAGAATCATTCTGCAAACACCCGAAAGCGGTCTAGTTTCTGGGGGGAGTTGGCAATTGCGCGAGGATTTCTTCGGCGGTACGCCATTCTTCACCCAGAATTCTTTCGATCTTCGAATAGACTGACGAACGCCGACTCATTCCTTGCGAAGACAATTCAGCGCTAATGAGTTTGACGAGGAGCATGGGTTGAATGTTCTTTTCATGACAGACCTTTTCGAGAAGAGCTAGCTCTGAATCTCCAAAGGGGCCGATGTCATCCCTGGTCCAAAGTAGGTCGTTTCCAACTACATCTTTGTAAATTTCTGGAACCGAGTCCTGCCAGTCGCCTCGCTCGGTACGCCAAATTCGTCTAATTTCGAAGAGTTCCTCGCGTCCAATTAACTCGGCTGCAGGATCCGGCCCACTCTTTCGAACCTGTAATTGTGCATGAAGAAGCTTCCTAAGCACTTCCCTGCAGAACTCCAATTTGTATGGTCCTGGCACCATCTTACCATTCTTCGTATTGAAAGAGACTAACCCGGTTCTTCGCTTGTATTCTCGGTATTTCGGCTTCACTTCTGGATCTTGTGTAGATGCGAGGAAGTTTCTCACCTCGAGTAAGGGCTCCATCCATTCTTCGCCCGAATCGATCAGCGCTTCCATTGTCTTGTCTTGACTAACCACGGTGCAAACCCAGCATCCGAATCTGCTGTTTCCGCAAGATGGGGTGGTGTCATCAACGACCAATGGACATTCGCCAGAGTTTGCTGTCCGGTACAATGCTACAAGGTCCCGGTTGTTGTTGCCCCATGGACACGGCGTCTGCAAGAGATAACTCCAGACATCGTCCAGACTGAAATCTCTGATGGGTGTGTAGACGAATGCCCCTGAGAAGCGCGTATGGCGTGATAGAATACTTCCTTTTATCTCATGTAGGCTCATCACTTGCGCACGTGTCATGCTTTCTGACCTTCGGACCCCCAGAACAACTACCACCTCTCCATGCTGCGACACTTTTTCTCTGATGAAGCGATCCGCAGGTCGGATCTTCATTCTGTCCGTACACCACCTGAACTGCTGTTGTGGGGCAGGATACCCACGACCAATTAGGTTGACCCAGAATGTCTCGGAGACTTGGGGCTGAACTTTCGCTGCTGAGAAAGGCATTTGCATAGTCCGAGCGGTCTCGCTTACTTTCGAAAGCGTCGTGTCGATGTAGTCAACTATGACTGGTGTTTCCACTAGAGTGTCGGACGCTATGACGTAGACTGGCTTGATTCTCTTTTCGAGAGGTAACTCGGCCAGCGCAGACCATACTAGCTGCAGAGCAGCCGTGGAGTCCTTTCCTCCGCTATATCCTATTATCCAAGGTCTCGTATCCGACTGGTATACCTGCCTAATCTCGTCGTAAATATCGCTAAGGCGACGCTGGTCAAATACCGAGGGTTCAGTTGTCGTCAATTCCAACTCACCTCTCTTGCTTCATGTCTTGCAAATTGTTTCTCAGCTCTTGCTTCTTCTGGCGTCAGAGTCAGTCCGAGTCGACGCTTGATGTAGTTGGTCGTCAGAATTACACTATATTGTGCTTTGCTGAGTCTGCCTCTGATAATCGCCCTTCCCCGCCAATCTCGATCGGCCTTTCGCCAATTCACATCGCTTAGTCTCTCTAGAATCTGCTTCCATCTTGTGGGATTGTCGACTACTAGAGAATTGCCTGCAGCGCCAAGAGATTGCAGTACGACGCCATGCGAGTGGACGTATTCTTTTCGGAGCTCTGCGCTCGATATCTTGTTTTCAAGAAGCAGTGCCCACTCTGGTATCCATCTAGATAGTTCAATCCAGAAGTGCACCGCGATCTCGTAATCGGCCTGGGACACGGGTTCTTGTTTCTTCCTCTTGCCAAGAAGAGCCTTTGTCGCTTGGTACACGCTACTCAATGTGAATAGTTTTGTCGATCTGTTTGAAATCGTAGTCTTCTCTTTCTCAATTCGGTCACGAAACAGCGGGACGCTGAGCAACAGGCCACGGACCAGCCCTGCCAAGGGATCTTTGTGGTCGTAGAGGACTCCGAGAGATCTTGAGGGTCGAACCGCGTAGTTGTTGAGATCGGCGAACATTTGCTGGCTACGCTTCAAGCCGGCGTCGACGAAGAGCACTACTGGAATCGTTTCGTGGCCGAGACCAGGTTTCACTTTGAGAGCTTCTTCTATCGCGGCCTTTCTATGCTGTCCATCGTTAATGACAAGTCTGGATTCCATTGGTATGTGGAGGATGCCTATTCTTTTCTCCGGGTCGTAATCCTCTAATGGGGAGAACTTGACACGGGAGTCGATCGAGGCGGTAAGTGCGGAGAATGTGTAGCTCTTTGGGTTCTGAACGATGTATTTGGCCATCTCTGGAACCCTCGCACGGTTGATGACCCTTTGAGCCCTGAGCTCCGGCGGGACGGAAGCTTCGTCGAAAAGGAAAAGCTTGGAGATTAGCTGCAGCGGACACATAGTAGTGTAGAATTCCCGTCCTGATTGTATTCCCCTAACGACGGGGAAAGCATGAGTGTAGGTCCCGACTTGCGACGCGGTTTGCCGCGACGAAGACATAGCTGCAGTTGGTCTGATGAGATATTTAAGATGGACGTTTATTTTTCACGTCCAATTCCGCTTTGAGTTTCCGACCCTAGTCGAGTGAAACTATTCCATCCTAGAATTATACACCAACTTGTGACCGAGCTTAACCGTCCCCTGTCGGTAAGCGGATGTGTAGCACATTACTTTCACCTTGTTCTCCTCGCTCTTTCGTAACAATCTGGCGAATTCACCGTCAACGCTGGAATTCACTTCAAATGCGGTGACGTCGGCTCGCATAGCAAAAAACAGTACTACAGCATCATGCCCAGATTGGGCCAGAGAAGTCAGAAGCTTTAGGTGTCGTTGACCTCTCTCCGTCGGCGCGTCTGGATATAGCGCGATTCTATTCTCCGCGAGTGTTACCCCCTTAACTTCTACAAAACACGTTCTTCCATTCTCGAGTTTGAAATCGATGCGTGAGGAGCCGACATTGACTTCCGATAAGACTCTCATGTAATGGCGAAACGCGGGGAGGTCTTTGTTGTCCAAAGCTTCGCGAATCAGCATGTTTGGAATTCGGGAATCAATCACAACAGGGACCCGTCTATCGAGTCCGACGAGAGCATCAAAGGGGGCACTTTTTCTGGACGGGACTGGCTTCAACAACAGTTCACAGTTGGGAGTGAGTATCTCGGAAAGTCTAGCTGTGTTTGGCAGAAAGGCCTTGACGCGTTTGCCGTCAATGCTCACGGATAGGATGAACCGTTTCCTGTTCAGAAGACGCCCACGGACCAAGGGCTTGCCGATCGAGACCACTCCGGTCATCGCACTTCCGACCATAGTCTCGTTCGAGTTTCATAAATAGGAAGCAATATCAGCAGAGGTGCTAGTTCGAGAGATGTGCTCAAGTGGAAATGCGAAGTATGCGGAGGAAGAAAAGGTCCCAAGAAAACTGACCCTCTTGATCAGAGAAGCTGCTGTGGCGTGCCCATGACTCCATACGAGTCGAAACCGCGAGAGTCAACTCTTCCCTCGAGTCAACCCAACAAAGACCGTTGAGGTTCATTCGCAATGACGGCATTATTCAGGATAGTAACCCACCACCAGAATCCACAGGTAGCTGCGCAGATGTGGAGGACATCTGGCCTGGCTGCTATAGGGTGGAGTCGTTCTGGCGATATCGCAGGCAGCAGCAGGGACGAGGTTACAATTGTTCTAAGGCGAGCGTATCAAATGACTCAGGGGGAGGCCAATTACGCGGCGACGCAGCTGTTCACTTTCCGAGATATTGCAAAGGAGGATCTGATTTTCGCCTATCAAAAGGATAACATAGTATCACTGGTTGGGCAGGCGACGCGGGGCTATGGATTCGATCGGAACAACGAGGTCGGCGACGTGAATGGACCGATCCACTACGCTCATCAAGTCTTGGTTGATTGGTGGCCGCGACCCAGAGATTTTCACAGGACAAACTTCTACCATACAAGCATGCCTGGACTCGTTCAGTGGGCATGTCTGCGAGGTACCATTTATCGCAGAGGTGACACAACGGAACGATTGAGGAGTGAGCTTCGAGGTATACCGAACGGAGCTGGCCCTATCCGCCGACCTAGAAGATAGTCGTACAGTCGGATTTCACCCCCATTCTGAAAGACATCGCTGAGCAGCCCTCAGCGCGTCTTACCCGTAAAGAAGCCTGAAACTCTCCGGAAAACTAGCTATGGAGTCGAATATCTTGTCGACAAATGCAGATTCGCCTGATACTGGATTTCGCCATATCACGCATCTCCCTGCTTCGAAGTCTGGCAACGAATGCTGCAGAAGCGACCTCCCCTCTGTTGTGATGTTCTTTGTCTCCAGTTCGAGTACTGAAAACAAAAGGTTAGACGAGTACCGCTCCCATAGGGTTCGGGAATGTGGCGAGAAGAGGCTCGACCTCAGAATCCTTTGGGAGATCTATCTCTCTTTTTTCGCTGAATAGTTCTGCGAATGACAGCTGATCATAGATCGCTACTAATGCAGTCTTGGAGCTTCGCAGTTGAGACGTGGCCTTCTGGCTTATTTCTCGTTCAAGTCGCTCAGCGAGCGAAGCCGTGCGTAGCCATCTCACCAAAACGCCTTGACGCCACCGCTCCGGAACGTCCGAAACCATGTCCCACGGGACGACGTAGATGGTCATGAGCCCTCGAACGTTTACAATGATTGAGCGCCTTCGTTCACCCGCTTCTCTGGAGGCATCACGAACTTTCGACTCAATTTCGTCAAGTTCCTTCTCCGCTGGGAGCACGAATGAATACCCCACGCACGGTACACTTTTGTCGGAAAGCAGTGAGTTCGGTCGCCTGCGCAATGCCGAGTGCTAGTCCCTCAAGCTGGAGCGGATTCATGGTTGTAGCCTCTACAGTCAAAGCAAATTCATCACGAACAGCTAGAAGATCTGGCGTTCGCTTCGTCAAGTTGGTCGGAATGAGCCTGCAATCGAACCCACACAGGCGAAGTTTAAGTGCAAAGTCCAATTCCCCCCATGCTCCCCCAATAGGAGGCCTGACGGTCGAGACGCCGGAATGCGTCTCTGCTCCCAGGCACCGAGTCGAATATCTCTAACTTTTTGGAGAAATGGATTAGCCAATCATGGCCGGGCTCATGGGCAGTCCAGGGTCGATGTTTTAGAAGGTGACGAGCCTCGTAGGAGCAATTCCAACGGGATCCAAGGAGTTCGTGGATCTTCTGAATTGCCGCCAGACCAGCCTCTCCGTTCCGGATGTTCTTGTGGGCTCGCTGATGAAACTCCAGAAGGGCACCCCAAGGACTAACCGATTTAGCTTTCGCCGGGTGAACATTCGGGGCACACATTCATGATTCTACTCCGGTTTCGGTATCCCCTTCGCGCACCAATTCGCCATAA
>Ga0137376_10000428_pt1 | contig 18991 bp, 17 predicted proteins | sample SagtaG_23_FD_104814 | JGI IMG/M metagenome (GOLD analysis project Ga0137376, IMG submission 104814) | Vadose zone soil microbial communities from Sagehorn Ranch, Mendocino, California, USA - Sage2_L_20_16 metaG | ecosystem: Environmental > Terrestrial > Soil > Vadose zone | place: USA...
CAGCAGCCTCGGGGATCGCACCCCGGCCGAATTCACCACCGAGCTGCTCGCTACGAACAGCTCGGAACCTCTTACCCCCGAGGATTGGTCACAATAACTGGATCCAAAATGGGGGTCAGGTCAACAGCAATAGCGTTAGGGTCGTACGGATTACTTGGTTCGCGTTCTAGAGCGATCTCGTTACCTGGAGCGAAGCAGGGATCCTGAATTGCGTCGGAACGATACTGCTCCCCCACCACATTCACTGATTCCAGCCCTTCCCCGCAGGGAAGAGACTGCCACCTGAGATGTTGACCGTCAGCTAGGCGCACAACGACGAAGCCACGCCCGTTCTCGAACTCTGACCGCTTGAGCGTATAGTCGAAGTCTGACATGATGACCTCGCGCCGCCTAACGGACTTGCGCCTTGGATGCGCGCAAGCTGCGTCGCCGAACTGGGGAAATGTCTATGGCGACCACATCCACGTTGAACGGTAGACCGTTCGACTCATGTCGTTCCAAGTTGCCTGCTCCCACATATTGCGACCGTCACTCGAAAGCTTGGCCGAGGGAAGCATGTTGTTGTACACATCTTCCGTAATCCGACTTGGATAATCCGGAGTTAGGGTCGTCAACTTCGCAGCGTGATTGGCCGCCCGACCCACCCACACGAGATCGTTTGAGCCACGTATTCCGGTACGAGCCACGAATAGATTGCTCGTATCTACACCTGTTACATGCCGCAAGGAATAAGCGGTGCCCGGATATTGCTTTTGGATCGCGGGGTTGATGACCTTCTCTCTTGCCCAATTGATTCGCAAGGCAGCTCTGGCTGCACTAGTGTTCTTTGAATCGCCTATGAACACGCCCATCAGTCGGTCTCCATCATATGCGGTAATGACACCTCCTTCATTACGAACTAACCTGGCCGCGCAATGGAGAAACGCCTTATAGACTTCGGCAGCAAAATGAGGCTTATACTTGTCAACTAAGCTCGTTGACTCCGATAGATCCGTGTAGAGGACCGTAGCGTCAAGCTTAACGGCCTCGTTGCCCAAACCAAGGTCTTCGGACTCCGGGACGGTTTCGCCGTCGCGCACGGTCCACTGATTTCGGAAAATCTCAGCAACTTGCCCAACCAACTCGTCCGCTAGACCCATCAGCTCTCACTCAGGAGTTGTAAAGCACCGCGACCGTGATCAGCCAAGGCACGATACTACAGAAAAGGAGGATCATGGCCCATCGTATGTATCGGAACTTGGTTTCGGCAATCTCCGCGTTCCGATGACACTGTTTCGCGAAATCCTGGAGCAGTTCTGGAGTAATACCTGCAAGCATCGACGCGACGTAGGCATCCGGGTCGGCTTGGGCAATTCCGCCAAAGAAGACTCGGGAACCTTTTGGGCCCTCCAATCTCGGGAAGACTGCGGATGCCACAGCGATCATGCTCGTAAGCAACAACGCCGCTGCAATGGCAGTGGCCGCTACCTGCACTGCGCTCCAGGCGGATGGCTTGGGGAAAAGGGCTGCAATGACACCCAACATACCCGTGTCCAACGCAAGGATGGGCGCGACCTTGGAATCAGCCGCCGCTACCCACTGTAGATTTCGACCCAAGATTCGATCCAACAGATCGAGCCGCGTCTCATCGTCGGCCATAAATGAAACTCTCGTGAGTTGGGGGGGACGACTCTAAGGAATGCGCGTCCTCAGCCCTATTGCTGCCTCAGGCAAGTGTACAAATGTCACGCAGTAGGGCGCGGAGGGTAGGGCGTTCTTGCGGCATGGGCAGGCGGAAATGCTGCATGTGGGTTGTTCGATGCGGTACTGAAGTCGATCCTGTGCAGATCCGCGAATGACGGGCGGTCATGGATCTGAAGCAGGTGGAAGCCGAGCTTCCTCGCCGCTTTCTCAAGACTGCGCCGGCGCTGCGGCGTAAGTGCCTGCGAAGTGGCGAGCACAACTGACCTGCGGCGACCACCGTGCTGGACGTACGATTTCAGGCTGCGCTCGAGATTGACGCTCACCTTCTTGCTCGTGGTGGTTACGAGCGGGTACGGCAGACCCCCCTTCTTGGCGATTGCCCCGTCCATTCCTGCGTCGCTGCCGCCGCGAATGGGTACCAGCGTGGGATGAATTGTGCGGAGCACGTCCGCAGCACACTGCTCGAAGAGCTCGGGATCCAGCTTCCCCCCGAGCACACGTTCGATATCTCGATAAAACGGATCGCGATTCATTGAGGTCAGACTGCCGTCGGGTTATCGTGAAGCCATCTTCGTGCCAAGCACTGCCAGGCTCTGCCAGTGCCTCGAGTGCGGGACCGCCAGTCCTCGGCGGATGCGACTGCACGACGCTTTGGACAGCCCCGTCGCCTGTACAACATACTTGAGCTTCACCTTCCGAAGCGACGGCACGACGATGCGAAGATAGTCTTCCCTCGTCATTGGCGAACGTGACTGCCGTTCCCAGCGTTGATTGGCCTCTCGAACCTTCGCCACTACCTCCTGACGCCTCCCTACCGTTGCTGGCTGATACCGAGGGTCAGTCTCGCGTGTCAGTCTCGGGGTGAATTCTCGCATCACTCGGCGCTGCGCCCGATGATCGCGCGGCATAGTTCGCAGGACGTGTCCTCGACGGTGTCCAGCATCGGCGCGCAGTTCCTTCGCGACGTGTTGCGCGACGGGGAGCACGGCTCGTGCCCATCGGGGCACCGTCTCCGACAAGATGTGGGTCAGCGGCGGTAGGAGGCGGCATTGTCCCTCGCCTGTTTCGAAGAGCTCGCTCCACCCGAAGACGTGTTTGGTGAAAAAGTCGAGTGCCCAAGCGTCAACAGCCGGCCGCGCCGGTTCCATCAAATCGAGAGCGAGGGAGTCGCGCGACGTATGGTCTGTGTGGAGCAACCCCACCATCGGATCGAGCCCAACTGCGAGCGCCGCAATGCGCGCCTCGGCTTCGAGGAGCGCATACAGGTAATTAAGGATTGCATTCGCAGGGTTCACCGCCCGTCGCGGTGACTTGGACCCTGGGAACGGGGATGTTCGCGCCTCAAAGCGCGTCCAATGCGTGGGGCACCGGCGAAGATCAGCCCGCCGAATCTGGATCGGCATTGCTTGCCACGCCGTCCAGTACGCCCGCGCTGCGAGGCCCTCTGTTCGCCGCAACTCGGCGAAGGTGGTCACCTCTGCGAGCTCCTCGAGACGGTCCCGCATCTCGTCACGTACTGCGTCGGCTCCCGGCAGACGATCGAGCATTGCATGCTGGCGGCGCATTTTTGCGGCGACGAGTTCCAGGCTCAGGCTGAGCGCCACCCCGGACTCCGCCGCTAGTACTTGCGCTCGCTTCAGGGGCGCGTGCTGCGCGGCAGAGCGCGCCATTACGTGGAGCAGGGCGCCATCGCGCCCGATGTGCACGAGCGTAACGCCGACTCGGTGCAGCCACTCGATGGCATCAAGCGTGATGATCCCACTGTGACCGATGATGACGACCCGTTTGAGATCGCGGTCAATGCGACTGTAGCGTCCAACTCGCCGGGCGCTCCCAACCCCGTCCTCGACGATGAGGTGGCCACGCTCAACGGCGACGCGGAGCCCGTAGCCCGACAGGGTCAGCACACCATTGCGCACCTGAGGGGTGGCGGCTGACATCGGTGCCGCAGTCATCGTTGTCTCCTCCTCTGATCGGCCCGCATCGCTCGCACGAGCGGCGATGACCTCGGGCCTGGGATGCGCCTTGCTTCGAGCGCTTCTGTGAGCATCGTGTGCAAAACAGGCGCGTGTTGTTTGCTGGCTACTCGTGCTTGGAAGTACGTCAAGAACCACGCTGGGGGCGCCAGGACGTCGTTATCGCCAAGGCGGCCGTAGCCGGCGAAGGTCAGCAGGGTCTGCAGTTCGTCGCGGACCCCTTCTAGGACATGATCCTGAGCCCGTTCGAGTGCCGCGACGACCGTATCGGTCCGCAATGCTGCAGTCAAATCCGAGAGGACGATCAGAAGCCAGGGTCTCAGCTCGTCGAAGGTGTTGTCGTCGAGCGACTGGGATGGGACTTCCGGCCGCTCAGTGGTCGGATCCTCGATTCTCAACAAACGGCTGACGTCCTCCTTCTCCAAACTCGACATGAGATCCTGCCGACCCACCGCTATCTCGGTCCACAGGCGCTGCAGCGTAGGCATGAACTGACGACCAACGCGCCGGCGCATCTGTCCGTGCAGGGTGGGCAACCGTCGTGTCGCGGACGCCTCAATGCGATTCCCCGGCTCTTCGCGCTCAAACTCCTCCAGATCCTTAGTCGCGTCGCGATGTTCCTTCGCTGCCAGACGGAGCAACAAGGCTCGGGCGCGGTCGGTAGGAGGGAACCCGCAGCACCAGAGATACCAGCTGATCAAATCGAGGCTGCGAAGACGTCTCCTCAGCAGCGCAACGGTGACTGCCTGCAGAACGACGAAACGCGGATAGCGAGACTCCGTGCCTTTACCACGGCCCAAGGCATGACGCTGAGGGCGTACAAGCAAACCGGCCTTGTGCCACCGCTCAAGCTGATCAGCAGACACGCGGAATCCTGCCTTCCGTAACTCGCGACGCAGATCCTCTCGCGTGAGGCCCGCATCATCCTGTTGCTGCATGCCTCAAGATACATCGGTACGCGAGAGTTGTCGCGAGTCATTACTGGTGGTGCCTAGACTCCCGATCGTAGATGGCAATTAAAGGCATTTGGATCGGTATGTAGGACACGATCGTGAGGAAACAGCCATGGAAAGACTCCTTAGCACCGCCGACGCGGCTCGGATCCTTCGCGTCACGCCTGCCACGGTTCGGATGATGGAGCGACGGGGGCGCTTGCCGTCTGCCGGTCGAACCGAGGGAGGCATCCGCCTGTTCCGACGCGGCGACGTGGAGGCGCTGGCGCGGAGGCGCGCGCGGAAGGGGGCGGCTCATGCGCGGTAAGCGGAGCCATGCTCTGAAGCGAAAACCGTCTAGCGCTGGACCTACCGCCTCGCAAGCCGAAGCTCAGCTGCGGGTGCTCCACGCGCTCGCGCTGATGCGACGGGAAGGCCTTTCCCTCAGCGCCGCGACCACACGCGCACGCGGCGCGCGTCGTACAACGCTCAAGTACGGGCGCGAGGCGCTGAGGAAGCGAGCGGGTCGCTATCGCGTTCTACCCACAGATCGCTACGAGGCGTGGATGCAATTCCCGACGGAGAAGGGCGCGGTCGCACTCCCCATTCGCGGCGCGCGGGCGCGCGGGCGGCTGAGCCGCTTTTGGGCGGCAGTCGACCGCTACCTGACAACTGGCGACGCATCCCGGCTTCGGCCGTTCCGCGGGCGTGCGATCCACATCGGCGGTGTCCGGTACCCCTTCCTGACGGACCTGACTACGTTGGACCGCCTCGCGAATGCGGGGGAAGTCAGCTTTGAGAGTTTGTATGAAACGACCGCGTAAGAAGAAGAGCGTCTCTGGCGCGGACTACGATCCGATGAACGCCGGGCGGCGTCGGCACCGGCGTCGGCAAGAACTTGGACCTGACGCGCGCTGCGCCGGGTGCGGCGAAACAGACGTTAGTGCGGTGCGAAAGTTCAAACGCTCTGTGCTCGAACAGCACCACCCATTCGGCGAGGCGCACGAGCCGGACGTCACGATTGTGCTTTGCCGGACCTGCCACGCCAAATATACCGCCGCGCAGTACGACGACGGCGTGCCGCTCACTCCGCAGCCCTCGACCCTCGAACGGTTGGTGGCCGCCAACACAGCGTTCGGCTCCTTTCTCAAGCAGTCGGGAGAGAACCTGCTTGGCTTGTCCGACCGCGCGAAGGAGGTCGTCAAGAGGCTCGATCAGAAGTTCCCAGACTGGAGAGATGGGTTGTGAAGCGCGGGACGCTCGCTGGTAAGCACAACCCGGAGCAATCACCGGCAATCCTGCCCGTGGCCTATCGCGCCTATCTCCAGCGCGTCCCCTCCCGTCCGCCGGGCCGCAAGGCACCGCCGGCGCTGGGCTGCCCGAAAGAGATCCTGGTGTTCGATGCAGAGACAACGACCGACCCCACTCAGCGCCTCTTGTTCGGGAGTTGGCGATACGGGCATCGCGAGGCGAACGGCACGTTCACGTGCCTGGAAGAAGGGCTGGTCTACGCCGACGAGCTCCAGGAACGGGATCCAGCGGGCTTTGCGTGCCTCCAAGCGTACGTGGCGACGCACGCTGCCGAAACACAGAACTCCCGGCGGATGCGGCTTCTCCTGCTCTCGCGCCGCGAGTTCGTGAACCAGCGCCTCTGGAAGGCGTTCGACGGCGGCGCCCTCGTCGTCGGGTTCAATCTCCTCTTCGATCTCACGCGGTTAGGTATCGGCTGCGGAGAGGCACGGGGGCGCATGTTTCGCGGTGGGTTTGCCATTCCGCTGTTTGAATATCAAACGCAGACCGGCATCTGGCGCTTGGATTCTTACCGCCCGTGGTTCCGGTTCAAGGCCATCGACAGTAAGCGCGCCTTTATGGGGCTCACGCGCCGCCGCGGCGCTCGTCCCGCGGAGCGCGAGCAAACGCCCGAGTCCCTGGGGCGATTCCTCGACCTGCGCACCCTTGTCTTCGCACTCACAGATAAGTCCCACTCCCTGGAATCAGCGGCATCGGCGTTAGGCGTCGCGGGTGGCAAGCTCGCAGTCGAGGCGCACGGCCGGATCACGCCGCAGTACATCGACTACAACCGGCACGATGTGGCGTTGACAATCACGGTGCTCCTCGCAGCGCTCGCGGAATGGGATCGACACCCGCTCGCGCTGTCGCCCGACAAGGTGATGTCCCCCGCAAGCCTCGCGAAGGGCTACCTCCGCGCGATGGGGGTCACGCCGCCGTCGGTGAAATTTGCGGACGTGCCGCCGGAGCTGCTCGGCGTGGCCATGAGCGCATACTACGGGGGCCGGACCGAAGTCCGTGCGCGGCGCGTGTGTGTGCCCGTCGCCTACCTCGACTTCCATTCGATGTATCCGACCGTGCACACGCTGCTCGGCCTGTGGCCGCTCCTCATCGCCAAGCAGCTCCGGGTGGTACCCGCGACGCAGGAAGTCCAGGAGCTGGGTGGAACATTGACGCTCGAGCGGTGCTTCCAGCCCGCATTCTGGATCGGCCTACGCTTCTTCGCCAAGGTGCGACCGACGGGAGACATCCTGCCCGTGCGCGCGCAGTACGATCCCGCATCCAATGGCACCACGATCGGCGTGAACCCGTTCTGGAGCGACGAACCGGTCTGGGTCGCAGGACCCGATCTTGTCGCGTCGTGGCTCCTCACGGGACGTTGGCCCGAAATTCTGGAAGCGGTGCGACTCGAGCCCGTAGGCCAGCAAGCAGGACTGAGGCCGGTATCGCTCCGCGGTCGCGTCAACACTGATCCCGCCACGGAAGACTTCTTTCGGCGCGTGGTCGAAGCGCGGGCAAAGGCGAAGGGAAGCACGGACGTCCCGCTGGAAGAGGGAGAATGGTTGGAGCGCTTTCTGAAGGTGCTCGCCAACAGTGGCTCCTACGGGATCTTCGCTGAGCTTAATGTCACCCCGCCGGAGGGAGACGACGGGGACGACGTGCTCGTCTACGGCCGGAACGGCGCCTTCCCGAGTCACACGAGTGCCCCCGAAGATGCAGGCGAGTATTGCTTCCCACCGTTCGCTGCGCTCACCACGGCGGGTGCGCGGCTCATGCTCGCGCTCCTCGAGCGACTGGTCCGTGACGCGGGTGGCGTCATTGCGTTCGGGGATACTGATAGTGGAGCGATCGTCGCATCCTCCAATGGCGGCCTCGTCGATTGCCCCGGTGGACCGCATCGGCGACGCGATGGGACCGCAGCAGTTCGAGCCCTGACCTGGGCACAGGTCGACGAAATCCGCGCGCGATTCGGGCCGCTGAATCCGTACAGCCCGACGCTCGTGCACGATCTGCTCAAGCTCGAGAAGCAGAATTTCACAGAAGACGGTACGCGACAGCAACTATATGCCTTCGCAATCTCTGCCAAGCGGTACGCGCTCTTCACACGGGGCCCGAAAGGCGTGATCACCATCCAGGTATGCAAGGAGCACGGCCTCGGCCACCTCCTGAACCCCGCCGATAATAGTGATGACTGGATCGCAGCGACGTGGCTCACGCTGATCCACGAAGCGCTCGGGGGGCGACTTCGCCTTCCCGCCTGGGTCGACCGACCGGCCGTCAGCCGGGTGAGTGTGAGCACGCCAACGTTGCTTCGGAGCTTCGCCGCGCTGAATGCCGGGAAAATCTACGCCGACGCGATCAAGCCGACGAACTTTGGCTTGAGTGTAACGGTCGCCCCGCTGGCCCATCCACTTGGCGTGGATCCCACTCGGTTCCATTTGATCGCAGCCTACGAAAGGGATCCCTCCCGGTGGGCCGCGATGACATGGGTCGACATGTACAGCGGGCAGCCGTTCATGATTGCGCTCGGACGCGACGGTCCGCTCGATCGAGTCCAGGTGAAGGCCTACCGCGACGTATTGCTTGAGTATCGCGTGCATCCCGAGCCCAAGAGCCTCGGGCCCGATGGACAGGCGTGCGACCGGGCGACCGTCGGGCTCTTATCGCGGCGCCCCGTCCGTGCTGGGCGTGCGGTGTACGTTGGCAAGGAATCGAATCGACACGAAGACGTTGATCACGGTTTGGTCCACGATATCGCCGACGTGCGCGCCACCTACCAAGACCCGCGCGAGGATCCGTGGGCCCAAATCGTGCCGCTGCTCCGTCGGCTGCCGCGCCGGCGCGTCGCAGAGCTCGCCGGGCTCAGTGCGCGTACCGTCCAAGCGGTCCGCAACGGGCGCAGCGTCCCATCCGCGGTTACCCGTCGAGCTCTCCTGAGGGCCGCCCTGATTCTCGCACAGCGTGTCCTTGCGCATCCCGACGGTAACCGAGAGTTGGTCCAAGTGGCGCGTCAGCTGGTTCAGTTAAGCAACCAGACGGAAAGGTGGCGATGAATGAGAGCGCAGCAAACTGGCCGGAAACCGGCCACCGAGCGGCCTCCACGTGGTCGCCGTGGGGCCATGCCGCGGCCACCGTCGGATCGAAAAGTCCGTCCGTCCACAGCGGACACCGCTCGACGTAAGGGTCGCGTGAACCAGAAAATGATCAACGGGATGGTCAAAATGCGGACGGAAGGGTTTACGCACGCACAAATCGCGGAGCGCTACGGTGTGTCTCAACGTACATCACGACGTCATACTGAGGGTGTCTCCCCGCAGTTGGTGCATGCAGGTGACCAGGCCGCGAGCGTCAACCTGCTGGCGTGGGGTGCTGAACAGCTGCGCGCTATTCAGCACGCCCTTCGGCTCAGCGTCGCGGAGCTGAACCTCGGGATGAGACGATGGCGAGATGCGGTATTTGAGCTGGACGACCTGACGATCGACCAGCTACAACATGACGCGGAGCTACGGCGTCGATTTCTGCTGACCGAGGTTTGGCCCGGTATCCACGAGAAGATCGATGGCGATCGGGCGGCGCTCGATATCCCGACGACCCCCCTGCCGCCATGGGGATTCACCGTGTCTAGCGATCCCAAAGACTTTCTCGTCGCGAGAAGAGTTCGATAGCGACCCGAAATCAGGTGGGTAACTTTAGTGCGGAGGTCGTCGAGCTAAGCAGGATTCACTTAGCCGCATGCAATCCAGATTGCAGGGGCGGGAGAGATCATGCTGAAAGCCGAGATCCAACCGGGTGAGGCCTACGCCATCCGCGAAATCCGCTCACCGGGCGCGCCACTCCAACATATCCGCATACTGCAACACGTTCGTGGCAGCAAATGGAAGGCAGAGTGGATTGACCCAAATCCGGGCCTCGTCGACTACGTCGAGTCGAAGAATCTCATCGTTCCTTGGAAGGAGCGCAAAGCTTTTCTGCGCGACGAGGAAACCGAGAAACGATTAGAGGCGGATAACGCGAGCCAGGGCTACAAGGCAGACTCACCATTAGACCAAGCAATCACATGTGTGTTCGAGTCCGTTGGAGAGAAGGGCCTGTCATACTTTAGGGGTGTGCTTAGCGCGCCCCAGGACGCCGTCGATCGCGTGAAAAAACGTGCCGGCCTTGAGCAGGCCAAGCCGAATCCTGCGACCTACGTCGACCGCTTCGGGACTGCTAATATCTGTTTTGCTGAGGCGCTTACCATAGCTCGGGCATTCTGCGCGGCGGAGCCAGCTACGGTATTGGTGGACATCGAGGCGACCGAGCGGAAATGGAGCCTCGAGGCTTCTCGGCTCGAGGGCGAATATCTTGTCCGTCTTCTTAATGAGTACCGTGCTGCGTGGGCCCTCATCCGCCAATGGACTGGTCATGATCCGGCAGTTGCCGCTCGGGAGGGCCACATTCAGCGTCTCGAGCGCCTGGTACTCGACGCGATCTACGCACTTCAGAAGGCCGGTCTCGACAGCGAAGCTCACCGACTGCGTCGGGGCTTGGGAAAGGATTGAGATGTCGAATCCGGATCGGGGTCGGGAGAGTAACGTGGGCGAACGGGTTGTCCAACCAGTCAAGCGGCTCTTCTGCCGTAACTGCCGGTGCGAGACAAACCACGAGTCTCGTGCGAGCAGCGTTCGCTACTTCCGAGAGGGCACGGACGACCCGGAGGATCCTGGCTTCTGGGAGGAGCTTAGGTACTCGTTCTGGGTATGTCGCGGTTGTGACACGGCGACATTGGAGGAGGCTTACACATTCTCCGGGTATTCCAAAGAAGGCGGCGAACAGCTGTACGACTACGAGTACTTCCCTCCCGGATCGCCAGGCCACGTGAAAGCAAAGCATTTCCGTCGCCTGCCAGACAAACTCGGACGAATCTACAAGGAAATCGTCGAGGCCCATAACGGTGGGCTCTACTTGCTCTCGGCTGCGGGGTTGCGAGCCCTCATAGAGGGCATCTGCTCCGACAAAGGGATTTCGGGAAGGAACCTCGAGGAGCGCATCGACGGCATGGCGGCGCACCTGCCAAAGAATATCGTGGACAACCTTCACAGCTTTCGCTTCATCGGAAACCCGGCACTGCATGAGCTCGCGGTCCCTAAGGGAGACGATCTACGCTTGGCGATCGAGGTGAGCGAGGACATCCTCAACTTTCTGTACGAACTCGATTACAAGGCCAGCCTGCTCGGAAAATCTCAAGCGAAGGCAGCGAGGAAAGGGGGTCAAGCGAAGCAAACCTAGGCGCAACCCGTACACAATGCTGTAACGCGCGGCCCGCAACGGCGGGGTGCCGCAAGAGCGCCCCTCGTTGCCGCATTTTCGCCCTACTCGCACAACTCGCCACCTGCCAGATTGCCCACTGGCGACCGAGTAGGCTCTCTTGCTACGTTCGGCCCGTCAAATGATCAGACACCGATGAGCGAACTCGACGTGAATCTGTTCGCAGGCGCGGGCGGGCTAGCGCTCGGCCTTCGGAGGGCCGGCCTCGGGCCGACGCTGCTCTTCGAGAACGATATAAACGCTTGGAAGACGCTGAACGACAATAGGATCGCCCGAGAGGATCCCCCCGGCTGGATCAGGCACAAGGGCGACGTACAGCTCGTTCGCTGGCAGGAGATCAAGAGTCGAGTCCGGCTGCTAGCAGCTGGGGTTCCCTGCCAGCCCTTTAGCCTGGCAGGGAAACATCTCGCGGACCGCGATGGTCGAAACCTCTTTCCGGAGTTGCTTCGAGCGGTGCGATACCTGCGGCCTAAGGCGGTGCTGGTCGAGAACGTCCAGGGATTTCTGCGAGACGGCTTCAAGCCGTACTTCGAATACATCCTCCGTCGACTTGAGATCCCCTCGATGAAGGCCCGCAACGATGAGCTGTGGAAGTCACACGACAGGAGACTCAGGCATCATCAATGCTCCGCGGGCTACCAGCCCGAGTACAACGTCGTTTGGCGGCTGCTCGAAGCGGCCGACTACGGCGTGCCGCAGAACCGGCGTCGGATATTCATCGTTGCCACGCACAGCGATCTTCCGGTCTACCGTTTTCCGGATCCGACGCACAGCCGCGATGCATTGGTGAGAAGTCAGTCGTGCGGCGAGTACTGGGCGGAACGGAACCTCCCAAGGCCGCGGCGAAACGGGACGCGCGAACTCCCCGAGGCAAACGACCTCAAGCCGTGGGTGAGCGTGCGCGACGCCCTTGCAGGGCTACCCGAGCCGGCGCGAACGGAGGAGGACGCGGAGAAGAACCACTGGCGCATCACTGGAGCGCGGGCATACCATGGCCACGACGGCAGCAACCTCGACTGGCCGTCGAAGACCATCAAGGCGGGAGTCCACGGCGTGGCTGGGGGCGAGAACACGGTGATCAATCAAAGAGGGAAGCTGAGATACTACACGCTCCGTGAAATGGCACGTCTGCAGACCTTCCCCGACGGCCATGTTTTCAGTGGCGCGCGCAGTCAGGTGACGCGCCAGATTGGGAACGCCATTCCAGCTCGCCTAGCGGCGGCAGTGGCCCGGCCCCTGCGCCGGCTGCTCGCGAGCGGCGACCGATAGAGCCGCGCGCAAAGGACTCGACTCATGCCGGATCGTCGCGCCGAACCCCGCAGGGAGTTTGACCTCCAGCCGCACCCGCGCATCCTCCCGATGCTCGGCGAGATCAACCTTAAACAGTGGCAGTGCATCGGGGAACTCGTGGACAACTCGGTTGACGGGTTTATCTCCGCGAACCGTGAGCGCCGCGCGATCAGTGATCCCGAGGTCCATGTCACGCTCCCGACCCGCGTGGCGAGAGACGCGCATGTCACCGTTCTCGATAACGGCCCCGGCATGGACCCGGACAAACTCGAGAACGCCGTTCGCGCGGGATGGACCGGCAACGATCCGGTCAACTACCTCGGCATGTTCGGGATGGGGTTCAACATCGCGACGGCCAGGCTCGGCACGCTCACACGCGTTTGGAGCACAAGGGAGGGCGACCGGGTCTGGCATGGCCTTGAGATCGACTTTGATAGTCTACTGCGCCAACGACATTTTCGGACCCCGGTGCTCACGCGGCCCAAGACGAATCCGGCAGTTCACGGGACTGAGATTTCGATCGAGCGATTGAAACCGGAGCAGGGACAATGGTTCGCAGGCGCCGCGAATCGCTCGAAGCTCAGGGATCAGCTTGAGCGGGTCTACGCGGCCATGCTGCGACGGGAGGGCACGCCACTCACGATCCGGTTGCTTATGAACGGCACCGCACTCCGCGGACGTCAGCACTGCGTGTGGGGTGGACCGGGGAATGCCGACCGGATCGTCCATCACGCGCGATTCGGGGACATCGGCGCGTATCAGACCGTGAACGTGGGACTGCCCGACCGCAAGTTCTGCGGTCGGTGCTGGCAGTGGCTTCGGGCCGACGAAGACGTCTGCCCCGCTTGCGAATCGGCTGAGAACGTCGTCGTTCGCGAGCGACGTGTACGCGGATGGCTGGGACTGCAGCGGTACTACGACGAGAATGAGTATGGGATCGACTTCGTGCGCCATGGCCGGAAGATCGAGATCGCGAGTCTCGACCTGTTCCAATGGGACAACAACCAGGGCGGGAGAGAGCGCGAGTATCCGATCGACGACCCGCGCCATCGCGGCCGGATCGTCGGCGAGATCCATCTGGATCACTGCCGCGTTCACTACACCAAAGACCAGTTCGATCGCAATGACCCGGCTTGGGCGGAGATGGTGCGCATCGTTCGGGGCGATGGTCCGCTCCGGCCCCAGGAAGCTTCCCAGCTCGGCTTCGGCGATAACGATTCTCCGCTGTTTCGCCTGTTCCAAGCCTTTCGCCGGAACAGCCCGAAGCCCAAGGTGGCGGGGTGCTACGCGAACCTGCTGCTCGTGCCTGACAATGACCGGGCAAGGGAAATGACGGAGCGGTTCTACGCCAGTGATCCCCTCTATCTGCCGGACACGAAATGGTGGGAGCTCGTCGAGGAAGCCGACCGCGCGCTCCTACTCGGAGAGGGCGGGCCTGGAGGAGGCGGGGGTGGGCCCTTCCCTGGCGGCGCGCCGCCTGGTGAACCGGTTCCCGGTACCGCGCCGGCGCCCGCTCCGGCGGCGCCGCCTCGCGTCCCCGTGCCGTCGCTCACCCGCGAGTATCGCGATGACACCACGGACCAGCGCTGGAACGTCACCGCGTATTCGGTGCAACACGATGATCCCGCGCTCGCGAGTGGGGCGAATCCTTGGCGTCTCGTCAGGACAACTGCGGGGACCTACGAGTTCCTGATCAACACGGACCATCCGGTGTTCGGATCGGCGACCATGACGCCGCTCGACGCGCTCCTCGCGGAGCTCGCCTGGTCCGCCATGGATTTCCTCCGGGGGCAGCGGACGGACGTCACGTTCGCTTCGGTGCTCACGGCTCTCAGAGAACGGTACGCGACCACCACCAAACTCGACCCGGTGACCTTGACGGCCGAAGCCGCTGCGGCACTTCGCAATTTAGCTCGGGCCGTTTCCCGGAATATCGAGCCGGGAGATGCTGAAGCGTTGTATCAGGAACTGTCGATGGCGGAGCGATCCACCGTGCTGGCGCGCGTTCACGGTGTCGCTGGCGGCGAGGCTGCTCGCATCATAGGCGAGGGCCGGTTCCTGGAATACGCGCCGAAGGAGACGTTGCTGGGCTTCTTTGAGCGAAACCCAGAGTATTTTTTCGACGGACTGTACTGGGATGACGCGTACGAGACCCTGGACCTCGGCGACGCGCAGGCGACCGAGGAAGCCCGCGCGCGAGTGGTTCGCCGGTATCTATCCCTGTTAGTGGACGCCGTCTGGCTCGCCGAAAACGATCCGGACGATCTCGCTCGAGTCGGCAGAGCGCGCCTGCTCAGGGGGGCGCTCGCCCTTGAACTACTCGCCTCCGACCAAGTCCGTGGGACAGACGCTTGACCTTGCCGCAGCAGGGTTTTCTTGACGAGCGCCGCCTGCTTCGTGGACCGTGGCAGGCGTTCGAACGCGATGTCGCTCGGCTCCTCCTAATGAACGGCTTCGATGACGTGCGCATCGTCGGCGGACGCGGCGACCGTGGCGCTGATATCCTCGGAGTGCGTTCCGGCGAGCTCTGGGTGGTCCAGTGCAAGCACACGACCACGTCCGGGCCGCCGCGGGAAGCGCTCCGGGAGGTTGTGGAGGCCGCGCGGTTCTATGCGGCCACACGAATGATGGTGGCGACCTCACGCCCGCCGGGCGACGCGTTCCGAGAGGAACTGGCTCGATACGAGCGGACCGGACTGCGGATCGACATTAGCGACCCCCGCGCCCTGTTATCGGCGATGGCGCGGACGCCCGAGTACGCGCCAGTGAGGAAAAAGCTTAGGGAGTACCAGGAGGAGGCGGCCACGCGGTTCCGTGAGGCGCTGCTCGATACTGGTCGCGGCCAGGTCGTTATGGCCACGGGGCTGGGAAAGACGGTAGTCATGGCGGAGGTCGTAGCCGACCTGCTGCGCGACGGCGTGATTCGCGAAGGGCGGGTGCTCGTCCTCGCGCATACGCGCGAGCTTGTAGAGCAACTCCAGCGCAGCTTCTGGTATCAGCTGCCGAAGTGGGTGGCGACCCACCAGCTCGTGGGCGGAGAGGAACCGACGTTTTGGGACGGGATCACGTTCGCCACCGTCCAAAGCGTGGACGGAAAGCTCGATGCGCTGCCGGCGTTCGGCCTCGTGCTGGTCGATGAAGCGCATCATGTGGGAGCCGAAGTATTCCGTACCGCGATCGGGGCCCTCCAGCCGCCGATGCTCGGCGGTGTCACGGCCACCCCCTGGCGGGGCGACGGCTACGACATCAACCAGATCCTCGGACCGGCGGTGGTCAGGATCGGGATCGCCGAAGGCCTACAGGGCGGCTTCCTTACCGAAGTGGATTACCGGCTGCTCGCGGACAATCTCGACTGGGAGTTCGTGCAGGAAGTGTCGCGCTACAAGTACTCCCTCTCGCAGCTCAACCGCCGTCTCATCCTTCCCACCCGGGACGACGAGGCCGCCCGCGCGATCAAGGACGCGTTCGAGCGGGAGAAGCGGCGCGGCGGAATCGTGTACAGTCCGAGCGTCATCCATGCGCAGAGCATGGCCGGGACGCTCCGGACGTATGGGCTGAAAACCGAAGTGATCTCGGGAGAGCTCGACCCCCGGGAGCGGTACAAGACCCTCTCCAGCTTCCGTGCTGGCCAGCTCGACTTGGTGGCAACGGTGGACCTGTTCAACGAGGGAGTCGATGTGCCGGATGTCGATCTGATCGTATTCATGCGCTCGACGCACAGCCGGCGCATCTTCGTGCAGCAGCTGGGGAGAGGGCTGCGCATCAGTCCGGGGAAGGAGAACGTGATCGTACTGGACTTCGTCACGGACCTGCGGCGAGTCGCGGAGGTCATCGAGCTTGACAAAGCGGTGCGCGGCGGATCCGTTGAACGGCTGGGTCTCGGGAATCATCTCGTTCAGTTCAATGATCGCACCGCAGGAGGGTTCCTGCGGGAATGGATGCTCGACCAGGCGTCGCTGTTCCTGCGGGAGGACGACCCGATGCTCGATCTCCCAAGGTTTGAGTTTCCAGCGCCAGCGCCTCCAGGCGGTGTCGAGTGAGCGTGTCGGCGCTCTAAGCGTATGCGTGACCCCCTGACTGCTGCCGAGCGATCGGCGTTGATGTCGAAGGTACGCGGGAAGGGAAACCGCTCGACGGAGGGTCGCGCGCAGGCTGCGATGATAAGGTACGGCATCCGTGGATGGACAAAACACCCGGCGGACATTCCAGGAAAGCCGGACTTCTTCTTCCCCCGTCACAAGCTGGCGCTTTTCATCGATGGCTGCTTCTGGCATGCCTGCCGACATTGCGCCCGCAGAATGCCGAGCTCTCGAGCCGCGTTTTGGAGAAACAAGATCGAAGAGAATAGATCCCGTGATCGGCGCGTGCGTGCCAGGCTCGCGAGACAAGGTTACCGCGTGCTCCGGGTCTGGGAACACGAATTAGGAACACAGAGTTGGTTGAAGCGCCTGCTCGCGAAGATCACGCGCCTCGGACGTAGGACGCGCCGCTCTCGCACGGCATTTTGATCTTTTCACGACAATTGTTGGGGAGCGTCTAGCACCCCTACGCCATGCCTGTGGCCGTCAGCCTGGAACCGACCTCAATCGCGCGGCAAGCATGCTATCTCTGCTGAGAATTGGGTTTCTTGGGTCAATCGCGCTGTTGATCGCCGCTCCGAATCGGCAATCAGGGCGCCATTCTGAGCTTCTCATTGAATTCGCCGTCTGCTGATGCTCAGGTGACAGCGAGTGTGGAGCGCGGACGAGGCCTCAACGTCTGCCTAATGTTGCGCTACTTCTTCACCCGTGGAACCGCGCTCCCGGTTGCAGAAATCGAGCTGCGTGGTCCTGGACGAACTGATTTGGTCGCCACCCATGGAGCAGTTTGTCTAGGACGAATGCGTCGAAGGCACTAAGCATAAGGCCGCTGAGAGTTCCAACTCCTCCCGCGCCAAGCACATCTATCGCAAGTCCAGCGCCGGTGAATAGCATCCAGCGGGCCGTCTTCGACGGCAGCTTCTCCGCCCAGTGATCGGCCGTGACAGCCTGAATGTATCCGCGCAAAATATCGCCATCGAACGGCAACCCATTTAGCCATGCTCGGAACCGATAGCTCCGCTCGTACAATCCGATAAAGTCACGAAAGGTGCGTTCGCCCGATTCGATCGCCTGGCTAATTGCCCGCGAATGCGCGAAGACAGCTTGCTGGAATGATTCGATTGCCTTAACTGATCCCATGCGTCTCTGGAGGACGCCGCCAATGGCGAAACGGACGGCATCGGATTCCAGCTCGTTCAACAGCAGCTCGGAGGAGCGTTCGCCCCAGATAGATAGTTCGAGCGAAGTGCGAATGTAGGTCACGATGATGTCATCAATTTGAAAACGGCGGCGCTGGTCGATCTGCTGACGAGCTCCGTACCTAATCGTGAAACCGCCGAGATCTTGCTCGAGCTCGAAGGTCAGTCCCGATGGGAGCTCTTCCAAATCAGCATACGAAAGGCCCACACATGATTCAACAAAACCTGGCAATTTTACATTGACGAGCTCAGGTGAAAAAAAAGACTGGAATAGGTCGTTATGGAGCCCATCCGTCCCAATGAGGCCCAGGAGTCGATGCGCGAGTTCGGGACTGCGAATGAAGCCGCTCGAAGTGTCTAGGTTTCCAATGCGTCGCAAGTAATCCAAGTAGGGTTCGTCTACTGCGAGGGTAGATTCATCGCCCACTACGAAGTGCAGGTTATGGTCGTCACCGGACGTGCCAACAACCATGACCGACCAGTCGATGTATCGAAACTCCACGCGATCCTTATGGTCCTCCAGAAAAGAAACGAGCCTCGCTGGTCCTACATCTCGCGACAGGGCTCTGAGAAGCCCCTCTGAGACGTAAATCGTCACCCTGTTATAGAACAGCAGAATCTCCGCCAGCTGACCAAGGCTGGCGCACTCACGCACAGTGATGTGATCTAACACCGTTCACCCGTCATCCGAGTGAGGACAGCGAAAAAGACCGGGCCCTTGACCCCCCCAAAATAACGCGCGTCTCTTGGGACCGATGCGGCGGAGATCGATGCTTATCGAGATGAACGCTGGCAGCCCAATTGGAGCCGCCTTGCGGCCTGCGCCGTCACAGGGGGAGAAGCGTCGAGACCCCTTCTCTCTTATCCCCCTGAAGCTGACGGCGCCGTCCTGCTGTGGTAGTCTTCTATTTGTGAAAACCTTAGCCTCGCGCCGCCGCTTAGGCGCAATCCGTTAGGCAGCGCGCTGTGACCTTGGCGGGCGCCGATGGGTATTGAATGGCATGCATTGGCGTGCGGCCCTACCGTTTCTCGCTTTGCTCAGCTTTCTCGTTGGAGCGTGCACCGCCCCACTATCGCCCAGTGAAGTCCTCGAGCTCAATAGGGCCGAGGCCCGTTGGGCCGCTCGTCCGTTCAGCGCGTACAGCTACGAGATAGCCACTGCCTGCGGCGAGTGCCCGGCCTTGATGCAACAATTGGTGCGCGTCTCAGTCGAGGACGATCACGTCGTCGGTGGG
>Ga0137376_10000429_pt1 | contig 18986 bp, 17 predicted proteins | sample SagtaG_23_FD_104814 | JGI IMG/M metagenome (GOLD analysis project Ga0137376, IMG submission 104814) | Vadose zone soil microbial communities from Sagehorn Ranch, Mendocino, California, USA - Sage2_L_20_16 metaG | ecosystem: Environmental > Terrestrial > Soil > Vadose zone | place: USA...
ACCGGTGCGAGGGGCTCGCCCCCGGGGCGGATCTCGCTCGCATCGAGCACGCCCGCCGCCGTGGAAAGCCGGCGCGGCTGCCGCGCGAGGATGTCTCCCGTCGTGATGAGGCAACGGGCGCCCGAGTGCGCCAGCACGTGCTCGATCTGGCGGGGGCGAAGCGTCTCGTTCACCACGACGGCGATCGCACCAGCGGCCAGCGCCCCGAAGTACGCCGCGGCGGCGTCCGCACCACGCTCCAGCAGGATGGCGACGCGGTCGTCGGCCCCGACACCGGCGGCCCGAAGCGCCGCACCGATCGCTGCCGCGCGCTCCCGCAGCTCGGTGTAGGTAACGACGCTGCCGCGCTCGACCACAGCGGGCCGGCCAGCGTGGCGCCGGGCGCTATCCCACAAGAGGAGCGCGCCATTGCGGGGGGAGGAGGGGGACGACATGGCTTTGTCGCGCTATTGCAACGAGCGTACCAATTGCAACGAGCGTACCAAGGGAGGCCGCCGGTTGCGGCTCGGTGCGCGTTCACACCAGACGGCAGCACAACGCGCGTTGCGTCGGCGCGACAGGGGTGTGCCACACGGCGTGCCGCGAGGCTCCGAAGACGTTGCCGCTTCGTTCGATAACTCACATTGCAACGCCGACACCGGGAGTCCGGGGAGACACCATTCCGAGGGCTCGAACTTTGCATTCGGACACCCTGCGAGGCAGAGGCGGCTTTTCCCTGAGCATGCGAGGTGTAGTGTCCACGACAATTACCGACCGGCTGGAGCTCGATGCGGCTGCCGAGGCTCGACGGATAGCGGAAACCCTCCGGGTGCAGGTCGGGCAGACGCTGCGGCGCGCCGGGATCGTCGTCGCGATGAGCGGCGGGGTGGACAGCTCGGTGTGCGCGGGGCTCGCCGTGCAGGCGGTTGGCCCCCAGCACGTGCTCGGGCTTGGCCTGCCCGAGCGGGAGTCCGATCCGCAGAGTCTCGCGCTGGCGCGCGACTGGGCCAGGCGCCTCGGCATCGAGTTCCTGGCCGAGGACGTCACCGCCATCTTGGAGGCGAGCGGGTGCTACGAGCGGCGGGATGAGGCCGTCCGCCGCCTCGTCCCCGAGTACGGTCCCGGGTGGCGCTCCAAGTTGGTGCTCGACGGCGGCGGCCTCGACTCCGACCGGCTCAACGTGTGCTCTATCGCGGTGCAGCCACCGGGGCAGGACGTGCGCAAGGTCCGCCTGCCCGCGCGCGAGCTGCGCGAGGTCGTCGCCGCGACGAACTTCAAGCAGCGCGTCCGGACCATGCTGGCATACCACCACGCCGACCGGCTGAACTACGCGGTGGTCGGTACGCCCAACCGTCTGGAATACGACCAGGGCTTCTTCGTGAAGGGTGGGGACGGGCTGGCCGACGTGAAGCCGATCGCGCACCTGTATAAGAGCCAGGTCTACCAGCTCGCCGAGTCGCTGGGGGTGCCCGTGACCATCCGGGCGCGCACACCCACCACCGATACCTACTCGCTGCCTCAGACGCAGGAAGAATTTTTTTTCTCGCTCCCGCTCGGCACGCTGGACGTCGTGCTGCAAGCCCGGAACGAAGGCCTCAGCGCCGCTGCGGTCGCGGCGGATCTGGGGTATCGGCCCGAGCAGATCGAGCGTGCCTACCGGGAGATCGAGCACAAGCGCGCGGTCACACGGCCGCTCCATCTGACGTCGCTGCTGGCCGCGCCGGTTCCCGACGTCGGAGGGAACGCCTGATGTGCGGCATCGCCGGGATCGCTCGCCGACACCCTGTGGGCGTCTCCGCCGAGCTGCTGGAGCGGATGGGGGGCGCCATCCGCCACCGCGGCCCCGACGGCTTCGGGCTGCACGCGGACGAGCGGGTGGGCCTCAGCAACGTCCGGCTGAGCGTGATCGACCTGGCGCGCGGCGCGCAGCCCATGACGAACGAGGACGGCAGCGTCTTCATCGTCTACAACGGCGAGATCTTCAACCACCTGGCGCTGCGCGGCGAGCTCGAGGCCCGCGGGCACGTGTTCCGCACCCGGAGTGACACCGAAGTGCTGGTGCACGCTTACGAGCAGTGGGGCGAGCGGATGTTGGAGCGTCTCAACGGCCAGTTCGCGTTCGCGATCTACGACCGTCGCGAGGGGTCCGTGTTTCTCGCGCGGGATCGCTTCGGCATTCTGCCGTTGTATTACGCGGAGCGCCACGGCGACCTGTATTTCGCGTCCGAGGTCAAGGCCCTGCTGGCGACGGGCGAGGGGGAGCGGGCGCTCGATCCGGAAGGGCTGGACGAGGTCTTCACGTTCTGGGCGGCGCGCGCTCCCCGCACCCCGTTTCGGGGGATCCGGGCGCTCGAGCCCGGCTGTTGCGCGCGGTGGCAGGACGGGCGCCTGACGCTCCGACGCTACTACGCGTTCGCCTACGCCGAGGCGGTGGCCGAACCGGCGGACGCACTCGACGCGCTCGACGAGCTGATGCGCTCGTCAGTGCGGCTGCGCCTCCAGGCGGATGTGCCGGTGGGCGGCTACCTGAGCGGTGGCATCGATTCGAGCATCGTGTGCGCGCTCGCGGCGTCGGGCTCGACCCACACGCTGCGGACGTTTTCAGTGACCTTCGAGGACCCCGCGCTGGACGAGAGCGGGTACCAGCTGGCGGTCGCGGCCGAAGTTCGCAGCCGCCACGCGGTGCAGCGCATCGGGCCCGGTGACATCGCGCGCGTGTTCCCCGACGTGGTGCGTCACACCGAGACGCCGCTCGTCCGCACCGCTCCCGCCCCGCTGTATCTGCTCTCGCAGATCGTGCGGGAGCAGGGCATCAAGGTGGTGCTCACCGGCGAGGGGTCGGACGAGGTCTTCCTCGGTTACGATCTGTTCAAGGAGACCATAATCCGGCAGCTGTGCCTGCAGCGACCGGAGTCGCGCTGGCCGCCGCATCTGCTCGACGGGCTGTATCCGGGCATCGCGCCCGCTTCAGGGAAGGGCGATTTCTGGCGCGGCTACTTCCTGACCGCCGGCTCGGGCGACGATCCGCTATTCTCGCACCTGCCGCGGTTCCACCTGACCGCCCGCATCAAGGACTTCTACTCGGCCGAGTTCCGCGCCAGGCTTGGACCCTTCGATCCGCTGGCCGAGCTGCGCGCCCGGTTGCCGGCCGGGTTCGCCGGCTGGTCGCCGCTGGCGCGGGCGGCGTACCTCGAGATGACGACGTTGCTGTCATCGTACTTGCTCAGCTCGCAAGGCGATCGGATGGCGATGGCGCACGGGGTCGAGGCCCGCGTCCCGTATCTGGACCACCGGCTGTTCGAGTTCGCGGCCGCGCTCCCCGCGCGCAGCAAGCTGCGCGGCCTGCGAGAGAAGGACATCCTGCGCCGTTGGGGGGGGGCCACCGGCCTCTTGCCGCCGGCCGTGACCGGCCGGCGCAAGCAGCCGTACCGCGCTCCGGACGTCCCGGCGTTTTTCGCGGGGCGGCCACCGGAGTACGTCGAGGCGCTGCTCGAGCCCGCGAGCCTGGCGCGCACGGGGGTCTTCAATCCGCAGGCCGTCGCGGGACTGGTGCGGCGGTGCCGGGCCGGCCGCGTGGAGGGGTTCCGCGAGAGCCAGGCGCTCGTGGCGATCCTGTCGACCGAGTTATGGCACCGAGAGTTCCTCAGTGCGCCCGCCCGCGGCGCCGGCCGTGCGGCTGTGACCTCTCGTGTGGTGCCGCCCGCCGCCGCGGAAGCACCCGTCGCGGTCTGACGTGTGACTGGAAGGTACGGACATGAGTGACGAAACACCGGAATTGACTGCTGCGACCATCGCGGACCGCGCGCGCACGTACGTGCGCGACAACTTTCTCTACATGCGTCCCGACTGGCCGCTGCAAGACGACGCCCCCCTGCTGGGCAGCGGCGTGATCGACTCGATCGGCGTGATCGAGCTCGTGGAGTTCCTGCAGCGTGAGTTCGGGTGCGCCATCGTGGAGGACGAAATCACGGAGGCGAACCTCGGATCGCTCAGCGCCATCGCCCGGTTCGTACACGCCAAGCGCAACGGCAAGGCAGGCAGCGTACGACCGCACCAGGCCGCCTGATCGATCGGTCACCCCCGGAGGTGGGGTCCGGGCGCCTGCGCGCGTTCCGGCGGGAAGACATTCCAGACGTCGTCGCCCTGCGCCAGCAGGTCTTCCACTTCAGCGAGCGCCGCAGCGCGAGCATGCTCGCGGAATACTTCGAGCGGATATTCTTCCATCATCCCTGGCCGGACGAAGAGCTGCACTCCTGGGTGCACGAGGACCGCCGCGGCCGGGTGACCGGATTCCTGGGGGTTTTACCCCGTCGCATGACGTGGCGAGGGCAGCCGATTCGCACGGCGGTCTCGACCCAGCTCATGGTCGAGCCGCCCAGCCGGGGTCTGGTCGGCCTGTTGCTGGTGCGGGCATTCCTGGCGGGTCCGCAGGACTGGAGCGTTTCGGACACGGCGAACGATGTCGCGCGTCGGATCTTCGAAAGCGTGGGTGCCACCACGTCGATGATTCACAGCCTCGTGTGGCTGCGGCCGCTGCGCCCGTGTCGCGACCTCGCGTCTCGCCTTGCGCACGGGCTCGTGGCGCGCGGTGCGCTGTTCGCGGCGCGACCGCTCGTGGCCGCCGGAGACGCGTTCGCGGCGCGCCGTGCCGGCGGCGCGGCACGACAGCCCGCGGGCACCATCCAACCACTGACGCCCGCCCTGATGCTCGCGCATCTCGATGTCCTGGGATGCCGCGCCTTGCGGCCGGCGTACGAGGCGGGGGCGCTCGAGTGGCTGCTCGAACAGGTCGCCGAGAAGCGGCAGTTCGGCACCCTCGAGCGGGCGCTGGTCCGCGCACCGTCCGGGGAGGTGGCGGGCTGGTTCCTCTATTTCCTCAACCCGGGCGGTGCCAGCCAGGTCGTGCAGCTCGCGGCCCGACCCGCCGCGCAGACTCTGGTCTTGCAGCACCTGTTCCACCACGCGTGGAGTCGAGGCGCGGCGGCGGTCGCGGGGCGGCTCGAGCCCGCCTTCGTATCGGACCTCGCGACGCTGGGATGCGGGTTTGCCCGAGACGGGCCGTGGGTGCTGATCCACTCGCGCCGCCCGGAGCTCATGCCGGCCGTGGAGCGGGGCGATGCCCTACTTTCGCGCCTCGACGGGGAGTGGTGGCTGAGCTTCTGAGGCGGCTTCGCCGCCTGCCCGACCAGCTGCTGCACGCGGCGCGGCGGCGCGCGGCGCGCGGCGCGCTCGCCGCGCGTCTGCCGCTCCGTTCGGTGCTCGTGGTGTGCAACGGCAACATCTTCCGCAGCCCGTTCGCGGCGGCCGTGCTGAGACGCGTGCTCGGGCAGGGCGGTGTGACCGTGGAGTCGGCCGGGTTGATCGGACCCGGCCGACCTTCGCCGGCCGACGCCGTGGCGGCCGCAGCGCGCCGCGGCATCGATCTCCGCGGACACCGCTCGCAGCTCCTCATGCCCGACCTGGTGCGCGCTGTCGACGTCATCCTCGTGATGGATACGGCGCAGCGTCGGATCATCTGCGAGCGCTTCGGCCGCCCTCCACAGGACGTGCTGCTGCTCGGTGACTTCGATCCCGCGCCGATCGAGTCCCGCGCGATCAAGGATCCGTGGGAGCAGGGCCCGGACGTGTGCGAGGTGGTGTACGGGCGGATCGAGGACTGCATGGGGTCGTTCGCGCGCACCTTACGTTCCGCCGCGATGCGGTGATCCACGCCTCACCGAGTGGAGTCGAAGAACCGTGCGATCGCTCGCGCCGCCGCCAGCGCGCGCGGCAGGTTCTTCCGGTCGGCCAGCCCACGACGCGCGTTGTCGCGCGACACGCGTGTGTTGTCGTATTCGACCCGGTAGAACGCCACCTCCTGCGCCGGACGGTCCAGCACCGCATAGGCCGCTCTCGGATCCGCGTCGCGCGGCTGCCCGACGCTGCCCGGATTGATGAACCAGAACGCGCCCGGCGTGAGGCGCGCCGAGGCCCCGATGTGTCGCCCCACGCCGTCGGGGCCGATCTCGACCGCACCCGGCCGATGGGTGTGGCCGGTGCAGCAGATCTCGAGCTGCGGGTCGAAGCGGCGCAGCTCGAGGGACATCTCGTGAAACCCTGCGCGGCCGCGCACCCGGCTGATCGGATCGCCGAGCATCGAGTGCAGGCAGATGACACCGTCGGCGGGGCGCAGCTCCCCCGGGAGCGCCGCCAGATAGGCGAGCTCGGCGGGCGACAGCGCCTGCCTCGTCCACTCGATCGCCCGACGGGCGAACGGTCCGCAATGCTCGAGCGACAGCGCACCACAGGTCATCAGATCGTGGTTTCCGTGGACGCCCCGGATGCCACGGGCCTGCACCAATGCGAGCGTCTCGCTCGGGAAGCTGTTGTAGCCGACGAGGTCACCCAGGTGGACGATGCCGTCCACACCGCGGGTGTCGATATCGGCCAGCACGGCCGCCAGCGCGGCGACGTTGGCATGGATGTCGGAGAGGATCGCGAGGCGCATGGGATTCCCATCCTGCAGCGCATGGCCGGTGCCACGGCAGCCAGCGTGAGCCCGTCTTCGCCCGTTGCGGCCGCGCTACTGCGGCCGCGCTACTGCGGCTGCGCCACAATCCCGAGTCGCTCCTGTTCCAACTCAGCCAGGCACATCCGTTGCACTAGTGCGGGGTGTGACCAGACACCACTTCACGGTCGACGTGGAGGAATACTTCCACGTCTCGGCGTTCGAGCCACACGTGCGGTACGCGGATTGGGGCGACTTCGAGTCTCGCGTGAGCGGGAGCGTTGCCCGGCTACTCGACCTGCTCGCTCAGGCGCAAGCGCGCGCTACGTTCTTCGTGCTCGGCTGGGTCGCGGAACGGCATCCCGGGTTGGTGCGCCGCATCGCGACGGCGGGGCACGAGATTGCGTCACACGGCTGGGATCACGTGCGGGTGACCGAGCAGTCGCCCCTGGCGTTCCGCGACTCGATTCGCCGCACCAAGATCTTCCTCGAGGATCTCACCGCGGCACCCGTGGTCGGATTCCGGGCTCCCAGCTTCTCGATCGTGCCGGGCCGCGAATGGGCCCTGGATGTGCTGATCGAGGAAGGATATCGCTACGACTCGAGCTTGTTCCCGGTGCGCCGCCCCGGTTACGGCTACGCCAACGGCCGACGCGATCCGCACTGGCTGCGCCGCCCCACCGGACGCCTCGCGGAAGTGCCGCCGGCTACGCTGCGGCGCTGGGGTACCCAGCTGCCCGCTGGCGGCGGGGCGTACTTCCGGCTGCTGCCGTACGGCGTGGTGCGTACGGCGCTGCGGGACTGCGAGCGCCGCGGCGTGCCTGGCACGTTCTACATCCATCCGTGGGAAGTTGATCCCGAACAGCCGCGACTCGACGTGCCGTTGCTGACGCGGGTGCGGCACTACGGCGGGCTGGGCCGGACGCTCCCGCGGCTCGAGCGCCTGCTCGCCGAGTTTCGGTTCACGGCCGTCGCCGATACGGTGGCCCGCCTGTGATATCGGTCGCGCTGCTCAACGGCCGCGAGTCGGCATGGGACGCGTACGCGGCGACCACTACGGACAGCACGTTCTGCCATGTCTCGGGATGGCGCGACGTCATGACGGACGTCCTGGGCCACGCCTGCCACTACCTGTCGGCGAGCGATGAGGACGGGGCGACCTGCGCCGTGCTCCCGCTGGTGCGGGTGCGCAGCCCGCTCTTCGGCGACTATCTCGTGTCGATGCCGTTCCCCAACGCCGGTGGACCAATCGGCGCTCCCGACGGCGTCGCGGCGCTGGTGGAGCACGCGGCGACACTCGCCCGTCGGTGCGGCGTCGATCTGCTCGAGCTCCGTACGCGTCACGACCTGCCCGTCGACCTGCGCACCCAGCCGGTCCTGCCGACGACACTGCACCTGTCGTCACGTAAGATCACAGTGCGCCTCGATCTCCCCGCGTCGCCCGGTACCCTGTGGGACGGGTTCGACCCGAAGCTCCGCAGTCAGATCCGCCGCCCGCAAAAGGAAGGGCTCGAGGCCCGCTTCGGCCTCGATCAGCTGGACGCGTTCTACGAGGTCTTCGCCATCAACATGCGCGCCCTCGGGACGCCGGTGTTGCCCCGCCGCTTCTTCGAGCGGATCGCCGAGCGGTTCCCGAGCCTCGTGGTATTCGGGACCGTGTATCGCGCCGCGCAGCCGCTGGCCGCCGGATGCGGTTTCGTGTGGCGCGACGAGTTCGAGATCACCTGGGCGTCGTCGCTGCGCGAATACAGTCGGCTCGCGCCCAACATGCTGCTGTATTGGTCGTTTCTCGAACATGTGATCGGTCGTGGCGTGCGGGTGTTCGATTTCGGCCGCTGCACACCCGGGGGCGGCACGCACCGCTTCAAGCAGCAGTGGGGCGCGGCGGACGTCCCACTCCCCTGGTTGCAATGGTCGTCGCGCAACGTGGCCGCGACGCCGTCGCCCGACCGGCCGGCGTTCAAAGTCGCATCCGCCGTGTGGCGACGGCTGCCGCTCGCCGTCACGAATCGCATCGGCCCGCTGCTGGCCCGACAAATACCGTGACCGTGTGCCCGGTACCGCAGGCCGCGACGCCGCACGGCCGGGCGTCCCGCGGGTGGCCTTGGCATCAGCTGCCGGTGCATTCGCCCGTGGCGCTCCGGGCGGCATGGCGGAGTGCGCGACTTGGCCTGGGTGCCGGCGAGGATTCCCGGCCTCGGGTGCGAACGCTCGTACGGGTGCTCTACCAGGCGGACGATGCCGTGCTCGTCGGGAGCGGCACCCAGGCGCTCACGCTCGCGCTGCGCGCGGCCGCCACGACACTCGGGCAGAGCGGGGGGAGCGGGCCGCAGGTGGTCGCCCTTCCGGCATACGCCTGCTACGACGTCGCGACGGCCGCGGTGGCGGTGAACGCCCGCATCGCCCTGTACGACGTCAATCCTGTCACCCTGGCGCCCGATCTCGCCTCGCTGACGGCGACCCTGGCTGAGGGGGCGCGGATCGTCGTGGTCGCGCCGCTCTACGGCATACCGGTGGATTGGGACGCGATCGAGCAGTGCGTGGCGGCGTTCGGCGCGCTGGCCATCGAGGACGCGGCGCAAGGACACGGGGCGTGCTGGCGCGGGCGGCCGCTCGGCAGCCTCGCCCGACTCAGCGTGCTGAGCTTCAGCCGAGGGAAGGGATGGACCGCGGGGCGGGGCGGAGCGTTGCTCGTGCGCGGGGACGTGCCCGTGGTGGACGGCACGCCGCCCGAGTGCGGAAGCATGGGCGAGGTGACGGTCGCGCTGACGGCGCTCGCCCAGTCGGCGCTGGGGCGACCGGAGACCTACGGATTACCCGCGGCCATTCCGTGGCTGCATCTCGGCGAGACCCGCTACCGGGAGCCCGAGGAGCCACACGCCATGAGCCGGACGGCCGCAGCGCTGCTCGAGCGGACCCTCCCACTCGCGACGCGTGAGGCCGAGGCTCGACGCGGCAACGCGGCCGCGTTGCTCGGCCGCCTGGGCTCGCGTTCCGAAGCCCGCCCGATCACGCCGCCCCCGGCCGGGACACCGGGGTTCCTGCGGCTCCCACTGCGACTGGCACGCGGGCTCGGCGCGCTTGCCGATCGGGGCCTGGCGCGTCGGATCGGCGTGGCGGCAGGGTACCCCACCACCCTCGCCGCGCTGCCCCAGGTGCGCCAGCGCCTCGTGGGCACGGGCCGCTGGCCTGGCGCCGAGGACCTGGTGCGGCAGCTCGTCACGCTCCCCACCCATTCATTGGTGAGCGCGGCGGACCGCGAGGGTCTGCTGCGCCTGTTGGAGCGGGCTACCTAAACCCGGTCGCCCGCGCCGTTCCCTAACACGCCCTGGTACAGCCCGGCATAGCGCTGCACCATGCGCTCGATGCCGTATTCCGCCGTGGCGCGAGCCTGCGCGCTGCTGCCGAGTCGCTGGGCCTCGAACGGCTGGGCGAGCAGGCGGTCGATGGCGCGGGCGAGCGCCGTGGGGTCGCCGGGCGGGACCAATAGGCCCGCGGCGCCACCGGCGAGCGCCACGGGAACGTCCCCCACGGCGCTGGCGACGATCGGCCGGGAAGCGAACATCGCCTCGAGCAGGGCCAGCGGCAGGCCTTCGGACAGCGAAGGAAGGACGAAGACGTCGGCTGCGGCGAGGACGTTCGCAACGTCCTGGCGCAGGCCGAGCAAGTGCACCCGCCCCCCGAGCCCCAAGTCTCGCGCCTGCGCCTCGAGCGCGGCGGCCAGCTCGCCCCGGCCCGCCAGCGCGACGTGCAGCTGCGGGTAGGTCGAGTTGAGCTGGGCCAGCGCCTCGAGCAGGTACGTGTGTCCCTTCACCGCATAGAGATTCCCGACGGCGACGGCCAGGCGGTCAGCCTCCGAGAGGGCGAGCTCGCCGCGCAGGCTGGACCGAGCCGCGGGAGTGAAGCGCACCCCGTTGGCGATCGTCGTTATGCGGGCCCGCCGGATCCACAGGTCACGGCTCAGCGCGGCGGCGAGCGGGTCCGACACGGCGACCAGGTGGCGGGAGAACGCGATCGCTGCGCGGAGCGCGACCCGGCGGCGGAACCGCTGAGCATAGTAGCGGCCGCCGTGCATCGTGATCAGATGGGGGAGGCCGGCGCGACGCGCCGCCCAGGCGCCGCAAAAGGCCATGGTGAACTCGTGGCTGTGGACGATGTCGACCCGATGGCGACGCAGAGCGGCTGCGAGCTCTCGAGTGAGCTGAGGCGACAGCGGATGCTCGAGGCGGACGTACTCGACGGCCACGCCCGCGGCTTCCAGCTCGCGGCCCAGCCAGCCTTCGCCGTCGGCCGGCAGGAACGCGACGGCAGGGCAGCCGCCGTTGTGAAGCTCACCTGCGAGCTGCGCGACCATCCGCTCGGCTCCGCCGGGTCCGTCTGATTCGATGAACTGCGCGATACGTGCGCCGCTGATCGGGAGCAACGACGGGCGGCCCATTCAACCGTGCCCACCGCGCGGGTTGAGCCCGGCGACCCAGGCCTCGAACGCGGCGAGTGTGATGCCGGCCGGGATGTTGACGCGCCTCAGCGCCCACGGGTCTGCGCCCGCGGCCACGAGACCGTAGTCCAGCGTCACAGCGCCCCGATATCCCGCCGCGGACACGACGTCTCGGACGCGGGTGTTCCACACGCCATACGGATATGCGAAGAGCGTCGGAACGACCCCGGCACCCGCGCGAATCGTTTCCCGACTGGCGACGATCTCGTGCTCGAGCTCGGCGTCGCCCAGCTGTGTGAGCGTCCGGTGCGTGGCGGAGTGCACACCGATTTCCAACCCTGCGGTGGCGGCAGCCGCGATCGCGTCCCAGCCCGCGGGTCGGTGGGAGGAAGGGACGTGGGTCGAGTTCTGGAGCGAGAGCGCAGACAGGATCGCCGCCGCTTCTCCCTTCAACTCGCGCAGCCAGCGCTCCCGACTCGTGGGCGTCGCGACAGCAGCGATGTCGGGATGGTCCCACCAGAACGCGTCCCGCCGCTCCGGCCGCTCGGCGACGACGAACACGGTTGCGGGAAGACCGCGGTCGCGCAGCAACGGCCAGGCATGCTGGAACACGCCGGCGTAGGCGTCGTCGAAGGTGAGCGCGGCGAGACCGCGCAGAGATCGCCCGGCGCGCGAGCGCTCCACGAATTCGCCCAGCGGGACGGTCGTGTACCTGCGGGCGAGCCACTCGACCTGGTCGGCGAAGCTCTGGAACGAGAGGTGGATGGCCCGATCTCCGGCTGCCGGCGCGTTGCGTGAAGGCAACACGTTATGGTAGCAGAGCACGACCCCGGCCTGGCGAAACCTGCGCACGAGTCGCGGGATCGCGATCGAGCGCAGTCCGGCGTAGTAGGCGGCACGGAGCAGCGCACCGCGCCTCCCCGTGCTCGGCGCCCCTTGTAGCGTCATGTCGACACCCGTTGATGCCCCGCGTGCGGCGCCAGGCCGCGGGCACACGTGTTGCACCCAGGCAGAGCATGAGCCAGCCACTGACCGTCACGCAGGCGGAGCGAGAGCCCCGGCGCGACTTGGACTTGCTGGTCCTCGACGTGGTCAGGATCCAGGCGTGGGAGCGGCTGCTGTTCATCGGCTGCGGAGACGGGTGGATCGTCGAGGAAGCTTGGCGTCGCGCGGTGCGGGCCTACGCCTGCGGTTTGGACATGTCGCCGGCGCTCGTCGCTCGGGCCGCCGAGCTTCGCGGCGTGCCGGGGAAACTCGAGTTCAGCACTTGGGATGGCGCACGGCTCCCCTGCGCGGACGAGTCGTTTCACCGCGTCATCGCTACGTTCACGTTGCAACCGCCGCGGGACCCGGCGGGTGTGCTCGTGGAAATGCACCGCGTGCTGCACCCTGGTGGTCACGTGTACCTGCTCGAGGTCGATCGTCGCTCGGCCCGCGTGCCGGACCATTCTGTCCCTCCCGCCTTCGACGACGCACTCCGGCGCGCGGGTTTTCGCGACGTCCGCGAGCTGGCGCGGCGGGAGGTGGCACTGGAGCGGAGCGGGCGCGCGACCGGTACGATCGTCCACGCCCGGTCCGGAATGGCTCCTGCTGCCTAGAAAATCGTGTAGATGAACGGTGCGAGGATCGAGCCGTGGGCGAACACCAGCAGCGCGCCCACACACACCATTACCACGATGATCGGCAGCAGCCACCATTTCCTGCGGACCCGCATGAACGCCCAGATTTCTCCCATCAAACCGGTTCGACTCATCGGCATATTCTCCCCTCAGAATTGACGCTCCATGTCGCGCCGGCTGCGGGCGGCGACGGGACGCGGGACCCAGCAGGTTGCGCCGGCACGATGACGAGTCAGCGGGTTTCGCCCGCGGGCGCGCAGCAGCAGGCCGATCGGCATGATCACGGCGAAATAGACGACCCCGAGGAAAATCGGCGTCGTGACTCGTGAGAGCGCCGCCCCCAGGCCCAGCCAGGCGCGCTGCAGCGGTCCCAGCCGGGCCGGTACCACGAGCCCCGCAGCGACGAGCGCGACTCCCAGCACCAGCGCCACGGGTGCCGCCGCGCGCCCACGCCACACCAGCACCCCACCCAGCGCGACGAACGCCGCGCCGAGCGTGAGGCCGAAGCGGCGCCCCTGGGCGGGCGTCAGTCGAGCTGAAACTGCTGCTTCCAATCGGCACGCTCCTTCCACTCGGGCTGTTGCGCCTTGTCCAGCAGGAACGGTCCGAGCACGAGGTAATCGATATGGGTACGCATGAAGCACTGGTACGCGTCCGCCGGTGTGCACACGATCGGCTCGCCTCGCACGTTGAACGACGTGTTCACCAGCACGGGGCAGCCGGTCAGGCGCTCGAACTCCTTGAGTAAGGCGTGGTAGTTGGGGTTCGTATCGTGCGTGACGGTCTGGACGCGGGCCGAGTAGTCGATGTGCGTCACGGCGGGGATGTCGGAGCGTGCCACATTGAGCTGGTCGATGCCCCACAGCCCTTGCTGCTCGCCGGTCATCGGGATCTGGCGCGCCCGCTTCACGGGGGCGACGAGCAGCATGTAGGGGGAGTCGCAGTCGAGCTCGAAGTAGTCCCCGACCCGCTCTCGCAGCACGCTCGGAGCGAACGGGCGAAACCCCTCGCGGAACTTGATCTTCAGGTTCATCTGGGCTTGCATGCGAGGGCTCCGCGCATCTCCGAGGATGCTGCGGGCGCCGAGCGCCCGAGGACCGAACTCCATGCGGCCGTCGAACCAGCCGATGACCTTGTCCTCCGCCAGCAACTGGGCGACCCGTGTGGCCAGGCAGGCGCGCTCGAATCGCTCGAACGCCGCGCCCTGCGACACGAGGTACGCCTCGATCTCTTCAGGGGAGAACTCGGGTCCGAGGTAGGCGCCCTTCATGCCGTCTCGTCCGGGCACGACGGTCCGCGGCCGCTGGCAGAAGCGGTGCCACGCGAGCTGCGCCACGCCCAACGCACCACCGGCGTCGCCGGCCGCCGGCTGGATCCACAGCTGGGAGAACGGGCCCTCGCGCAGAATGCGCCCGTTCGCTACGCAATTGAGCGCCACACCACCCGCCAGACAGAGCTTGTCGAGTCCCGTCTCGCGGTGCAGCGTCCGGGCCATGCGCAGCATGATCTCCTCGCACACCACCTGGACCGAACGCGCCAGGTCCATCTCCCGCTGGGTCAGCTTGGACTCGGGGACCCGCGCCGGCGCGCCGAACAGCTCGGCAAACGCGCCGTTGGTCATCGTGAGTCCCGTCAGGTAGTTGAAGTACTTCTGGTTGAGCGTGAACGACCCGTCTTCCCGGAGGTCGACAAGCTCCCGCAGGATCAGATCGACGTACTTGGGTTCGCCGTAGGGAGCGAGCCCCATCACCTTGTACTCGCCGGAGTTCACCTTGAAGCCGGTGTAATACGTGAACGCCGAGTAGAGCAATCCCAACGAGTCGGGCCAGTGCAGTTCCTTGAGGAGCTGGATGTCGTTGCCGCGGCCGACCCCGAAGGACGCCGTGGCCCACTCCCCTACGCCGTCCACCGTGAGAATGGCCGCCTCTGTGAACGGGGAGGGGAAGAACGCGCTGGCGGCGTGTGACTCGTGGTGCTCCGCGAACAGAATCTCCCCGCCGTAGCAGTCCAGATTGCGGCGGATGTCCCGCTCCGTGAAGAGCTTCTCCTTCATCCACAACGGCCCCGCCATGCGAAACGACCCGAACCCTTTCGGCGCCACGCCGAGATAGGTCTCGAGGATGCGTTCGAACTTGAGCAGCGGCTTGTCATAGAAGGCGACGTGCGTCAGGTCGGCGGCCGTGATCCCCGCGGCTCCGAGGCAGTACGCGACGGCGCGGGTCGGGAACGAAGCGTCACCCTTCTCGCGCGTGAAACGCTCTTCCTGCGCCGCCGCGACGATGTCGCCGTCTGCGAGCAAGCACGCGGCGCTGTCATGATAGAAGGCCGAAAGGCCGAGGATGTACGAGGACGCCATAGCCACCGCAGTCGGGTTGCCCCGCCTTCAAGCAAGCCGTGGGCTAGAACCGCTGGTTCCGGTGCGGTCCCCATAAGTCACTGCTCGGCACTCACTTCTCGGCGCGGCGAGCACGGGTGAGGGACCGTCGCTGTGGCGCATGCGCAACGACCGCTGCCGCCCGCCGTCGCGCAGCCCCGCGACAGCGGGCACGCTCGTTGCGGGAGCGACGAGTCATGACGGCTCATCGCTTCAGCGTCGGGGCGGCCGAGATTGCGGCCGGCCCTGTCCGGAGCGCCCACCGCACTGCGGGACTACGGGGGCTCGGGCTCAACCTGCTGGTCGCGTGCGTGTCGCTGTGCGTGGCGTTCGGCATGGGAGAGGGGCTGGTACGGCTGGTCGCACCGCAGCAGCTGATCCTCAAACGCCCGGATATCTGGCAGCCGATCGACACGCTGGGGTGGGTACACCGTCCCGACGTCAACACGACCATCAACACGGGTGAGGGCACGGTCCGGCTGATCACGGACCGCGACGGATACCGCGTCGGCCCCGCGGGACGCATTGACGGCAACAAGCGCATCCTGCTGCTGGGCGACTCATTCATGGAAGCGCTCCAGGTGGAATACGAGCAGAGTTTCGCGGGCCTCCTGGAGACACGCTTGGCGCAGCGGCTCGGCGAGCCGGTGGCCGTTCGCAACACGGGGGTGGGCGGGTGGGATCCGCCGCAGTACCTCGTCGCCGAGCGGCGGGCGCTTGCGCGCGAGCGGTTCGACCTGGTGGTCGTGGCGGTGTATCTCGGCAACGATGTGGTACCGCGCCGCATCGAGCGTTTCGCGCCGCGCGCTCCCGTCGAGGTCCATCCGCTGCGGTGGCCACGGCACTTCAACGCGTCCGAGCTCATCGACGCCGTCCTGTATCCCATCAACGACTTCTTCGAGGTGCGGTCGCAGCTCTTCATCTTCGTGAAGACTCGAGCGGAGGCAGTGCGGGCGCGACTCGGGCTCACGGCGGAGGAGTTTCCCGTCGACCTGCTGCGTCGCGAGGCCGGCTCGCCGCGCTGGTCGGTCACCGGAGAGATCTGCCGAGACATGCGCGAGGCGGCCGCGGCGCACGGTGTGCCGGTGTTGTTTGTCCTGGTCCCCGCGCCGTACCAAGTGGACAGCACGGACTTCTCGCAGGCCCTGCGGGAATTCAAGATCGAGCCGGGCGCCGTCGACCTCGAGCAGCCCAATCATCTCCTGGCGGAGGAGATGCATCGGTATCGCCTCACCGTACTCGACGCACTCCCGGAGTTTCGCCGTGGCACGAACAGCGGCGCCCGTCTCTACGGAACAGTCGATCGGCATCTGAGCCGCGAAGGGCACGACGTGCTCGAGCGACTCGTGCAGCCCGTTGTAGCCGCCTCGCTCGGGAAGCCAGGCCGCAAGTCATGATTCGCGAAACTGGCGTCGGCGCCACAGTGCTGCGCGCGACGCGCGAATTGTGGCATCGCTTCGACACTGGTTTTTCAGGGAGCGTCATTTCTATGTTCCCGCCTTCAGTCATTGCCGCGACGCTGATGACCGCCGCGGCACTACGGGTTGCGAACGCATCACGAATGGAGCGAACAGTTGGTTCGTTAGTGACCATGCCCACTATAGTGACCATGCCCACTATTACGAATTTGCTCCGGCCGACCACGCGTGCATGGATCCGCGTGCCGGCGGCGTTGGCCGCCGCGGTCGGCTGCGCGACTTGTCGAGACACCGCCGTCGCGCCGCCGCCGCCTCCGAACCGGGTCGTCGCCGTCGCTGTCGTGCCGCCCACCGCAGGCCTCAGTCCCGGAGAGTCGCAGCACTTCGTCGCGTACAGCGTCACCGCTGCGGGTGACACCGTACCGGGTGCAACGGTCCAGTGGCAGGCGACGGGCGGTACGATCACGCCGGACGGTGCCTTCACCGCCGACTCAACCCTTGGCACGTTCAGCGTCACCGCGATGCACCCGGGCGCGATGCCCGGGAAGGCGAGGATCGAAGTGTTTCGGCGGGTGGTCGCGCAAGTTGAGGTCTCTCCCGACACGGCCACCGTGCCGATTCAGGGAAGGTGGCCGTTCAGCGCCGCGCTGCTCGATAGTGTCGGGAATCCCCTTCCGATCAATCAAATCACCTGGGCCAGCAGCGATACCAGCGTCGCCGTCGTGGATGCGACGGGTCTCGCGACCGGCGTGGGGCCGGGGACCGCGACGATCAGCGCCGCTGCGCAGGGAAAGACGGGCACCGCCGTCATCGCCGTCGTACCGCCCGGCATCGGGCCCTGGACCCATGAGCCCGGGGGATTCTCGGTGATCTCGGACCAGCCCTGGGATGCCGTCGCATCGCTCGGCTGGAGGCTCGAGTTCGGCGTGCTGCCGCTGATCGTCCCGGACGCCGGGGCACGGCTGTCTCCGCCCAACGTGCTGCAGATTACGTATCCCATCGGCTTTGCGAGCGGCGCCGCGCCGAGCACGGTGGTGCACTCATTGCCCGGCCCGCGGCAACTGTATGTGGGGATGTGGTGGAAGGCGAGCAATCCGTGGCAGGGGAACGAAAGCAATTCGAACAAGATTCAATACGTCTTCACGAACTCGATGGGCAGTGCGTTCATGGTCATGTACGGTCGTCCCGGCGGGCCCTACGAGCTCCGCGTGTTTCCGCAATTCAAGACGTCGTCCGACATCTGGTTGACGCCCAATGTCACGAACATACCGGTGACGTTGGGCCAGTGGCACAAGATCGAGTGGCTGCTCGTGTCCAACACGACGACCGATCCGCCGAATGGGATCTGTCGCTGGTGGCTCGACGGCCAGCTCATCGGTGACTATAGCAACGTGAAGTACCCATCGGAGCCGTTCTTCGAGTACAAAGTGGCGCCGGTGTTCGGCGGCAACGGTGGGCCAAAAACCGAGACGGACTATTACTGGTACGACCACATTCATCTCAGCGGGAGATGACCGCGTTTCAGCGGGAACTGGCCACGTTTTCTGGTCGGATGTCGGCCGATTCCGCAGAGTGCACAAAAATGCAGCCCCTATGACCGTAAAAACCCACAACTTACGAAGTTTCGCCAAGAGTACCTTGCACTACTTGCGCCGTTTCCCCCCCAGTTGCTACAGTGCCACCGCGGGCGGCCATGTTGAGCCGGCCCGACTGCGGCTAGTGGGTCCGCAGGACATGTGACGCTGCTCAGAGCAAAGCCGTCGAAAGACGGTGACGCAGAGCCACGGGACTAAGGCGAGCGACGCGCTCGCGAGGTCCGCCGGGCCGCCAGCGATTCGACCGAGCGTCGGAGCTGGCGGCCGTTTTTTTTGTCCGAGTCGAACCTGTAGAGGGAGCGCAACACGGTGACGTTTACGTTCAAGTTGTCTCAGCGTCTGTCCCGCATGCGATGCAGCGCGCTCGCCCTCGCGACCGCGGCGCTCGCCGCATGCGAGAAGGCGACCCCCAGCGTCACCGGGCCCTCCCACCCGGCGTCGCAGGTGGCCCGGATCATCGTCTCTCCCGATGCCATTACGCTTGCCCCAACGCAGAGTCAACAGTTCTCCGCCTACGGACGCACCGAGGCCGGTGACAGCACGGCCGTCGCCGTGACCTGGAGCGCCACGGCCGGCACGATTTCACCGTCCGGCTTGTACACGCCCGCAGCTGTTGGCGGCGTTGTGCAGGTCAGCGCGGCCGCGGCCGGGGGCGCGCCGAGCGGCACGGCGACGATCACGGTGACAAGCGCGCCGCCGGCGTCCGGTGGCTGGACGAACGAGCCGGCGGGAAACACGGTGGTGAGCGATTACGGCTTCAACGATCTGTTCCCGGTCTCTGACGCCGACGTGTCGATTCCGGGTGGGAGCGGGTGGAAGTCGGTCTATAACGGCAACGGCTACATGACCCGGGTCAGCGACCCCACGGCGCCGTCGTCTCCGTCGAACGTGGTGCAGTTCCTGTATCCGACCGGGTTCCCGGGCACCAAGGGGCCAGCGACGGCGTGGCGGCCGCTGCCGGGACTCACCCGGGCCTACGTGGGGCAGTGGTGGAAGGTGAGCAACCCGTGGCAGGGGAATGCGAGCAGTGTGAACAAGATCGGGTACCTGGTGGTGAACGCGGGGAGCATGTTCCT
>Ga0137376_10000438_pt1 | contig 18895 bp, 19 predicted proteins | sample SagtaG_23_FD_104814 | JGI IMG/M metagenome (GOLD analysis project Ga0137376, IMG submission 104814) | Vadose zone soil microbial communities from Sagehorn Ranch, Mendocino, California, USA - Sage2_L_20_16 metaG | ecosystem: Environmental > Terrestrial > Soil > Vadose zone | place: USA...
AACGGCCACGTCGACATCGTCCGCAGGAGCCTGCAGGTGTTCGACCAGGTGATCGTCGCCGTCGCCTTCAACGCGCAGAAGGACTCGGCCTGGTTCACGCCGGAGGAACGGACGGACATGATCCGGGACACGTTCCGGGGCGACGGCAAGCGCGTCGTGGCGGACGCGTTCTCCACGTTGCTCGTCGACTACGTGTCGTCGAAGGGTGCGGGCGTGATCATCCGCGGTCTCCGTGCGGTCGCGGACTTCGAGTACGAATTTCAGATGACGATGATGAACCGCCATCTGCGGCCGCAGGTCGAGACCATCTTCATGATGACCGGAGAATCGCACTTCTACACGAGCTCGCGTCTCGTGAAGGAAGTGGTGAGCCTCGGCGGTAACGTCGCCGGTCTCATCCCCGACGCGGTGCTCCCCCGGCTCGTCGAGCGCGCCGCACGCTTCCGGTCGCGGTGAAACGTCAGTAATTCGCCGGCCGTACGCCGGTGCGCCGGAAGCGGAAGTAGTCGGCGAGGATCTGCGCGTGATCGAAGGCAAGCGGCGCGGGCAGATCGTCTGCGCCGAACAGCGCCACGCCGGCGGCGTCGTCGCCCGCCTGCGGCACACCGGTGGCGCGACCGATGAAGACCGTCGAGATCGTCGGGCCGCGCGGGTCGCGCGTCGGGTCCGAGTAGACGCCGAGAACGTCGGTCAGCTCGACCTCGAGCGCCGTCTCCTCGCGCGCTTCGCGGCGCGCGGCGTCGCCGACGCGCTCTCCGGCGTCGATGAAACCCCCCGGTAGCGCCCACCCGTGCGGCGGGTTACGGCGCCGGATGAGCACGATGCGGTCGCCGATCTCGATGACGACGTCGACCGTGGGGAGCGGGTGGGGTCGGTCAGCCATGGAACGGAAAACAAAAAAGGCGACGGCTTGCGCCCCCGCCTTCTTTGCCGCGAAAACGCGAGTCCCTTACTTGCGAATGTGCTTCGAGAACATCCGATCCGCCTTCTCGGCGGCTGCTTCGGCGCGCTGCGCTGCCGCCTCGACGCGGCTCGCGGCCGACTCCGCCCGGCGCGCGGCATCCTCGGCACGGGCCGCCGCCTGCTCAGCTCGGGTGGCCGTCCCGGTGTCCTCCTTCTTCGCGCAGCCGGCAGAAAGCATGGTGAGCACCATCAAGCTCGCTACGCTGGCACCAATAGTCTGTAACCGCATCCGCTCACCTCCTTTGGGCCCCAAGCTGGGGTGGCTGAAAAACGCGCTCCTCTTGGCACAAAAGGTCAAGCCTCGCAAGCTAGCCCCGGTCGCTAGTATTCCTCCACGTCGCACACGCGCGTCGCTCCCGTGTCGCTACCCTTCTTCTTTTCCGGCTTCTCGGCGCGTTGCGTGATGAGCAGCATCGCAGCGGGCCGCGATTCGACGCCGCCCGTCCGTCGATGAACGGGCGCGGATGCCGCAGAGTTGCCGGCGCTGCGTTCTAGAGCAATGTCGGCGATCAGTGGGCTTCGCGGCGCGTTTGGGCACATCGGGGTGCACTATCACGCGGTATTTCCAGGCATCGGCGCAAGCCAGACCGTCCACGAGCGAAAAATGCCGTTTCGCTTGTGATCCCGGTAGGTTAAGACCGCGAATCGAGCCTATCGTTGCAGAAATGCGCGCTTTTCGAAAAGACATTGACGGGGGCCCTAGCGGGCTCCTAAAATGCAGGATTGCCGTCACTGACGGTCGGAGGGTGCCGATAGCATGGTCGGAACGTTCAAGGTTGGGGAGAAGGTCGTTTATCCCGCGCATGGTGTCGGCGTGATCGAGGGCGTTCAGACGAAGGTGATCTCCGGTAGTGAGCGCAAGTTCTACATGCTCCGCATCATCGACAGCGATATGACGATCATGATCCCGACGGAAAACGTGAACTCCGTCGGGCTTCGACGCATCATCGGGAAAGACATGGTCGCCAAGGTCTACCGGATCCTGCGCGACAAGAAGGTCGAAATAGACCAGCAGACGTGGAACCGCCGTTATCGGGAGTACACGGAAAAGATCAAGACCGGCAGCGTGCTCGAGATCGCCAAGGTGCTGCGCGACCTGTTCGTCCTGAAGGGCGACAAGGAGCTCTCCTTCGGCGAGCGCAAGATGCTGGATACGCCGCGGAACCTCCTCGTCAAGGAACTCGCCATCGCGAAGTCCCATACCGAGGAAAAGATCATGGAGGAGCTCCGCGGCATCTTCGCGAACTGACAATCGGTCCGTCCCGCGTGCCTAGCGGATGCGAAGGGCCGGGGGTAACCCCCCGGCCCTTCGTGTTTTCGCGGCCGGGAGCGTCTCGTTGAGGCTGCCGCTCCGGAAGCCCTGCAGATCGAGCGCGACGTACGCGAAGCCGAGCCGCTTGAGCTCCTGAACCACCGCTTCACGCACTCCAGGAGCGAGGAGGCGGGGCATATCGGCGATGGGCACCTCGAGCCGCGCGATGTGCTCGTGGTGGCGTACGCGGAACTCGCGCAGTCCCTGCGCGCGCAGGAAACGCTCCGCCGCCGCCACCTGCGCCAGACGTTCGGCGGTAATCCGCGTCCCGTACGCGAACCGCGACGAGAGACACGGGCTCGCCGGACGGTCCCACGTGGACAGACCGAGCGTCTGGCTCGCGTCGCGAATCTCCGGCTTGGAGAACTCCGCCTCGACGAGCGGATGGCGGACGCCGTGGGCGGCCGCGGCCTGCAGGCCCGGACGATGATCGGCGAGGTCGTCGACGTTCGCCCCGTCGAGCACGGCGGCGAGGCCGCGACGGCGAGCCTCGGCGACGGCGACCGTGAACAGATTGTCCTTGCAGAAGAAGCAGCGGTTACTCGCGTTGGCGGCGTAGCCCTCGATCGCGAGCTCGTCGACGTCGACGACGACGTGTGCGGCGCCGAGCGCCGCGGTGAGCCGTTTCGCCGTCTCGAGATCCTCCTCCGGCGTGGCGGCCGACACGGTCGTGAGGGCGAGACAGTGCGGCCCGAGCACCTCGTGCGCGACGCGAAGCAGGAAGCTCGAGTCGACGCCGCCCGAATACGCGATTAGCGCCGACGGCAGCTCCGCGAGAAGCTCGCGGAGGCGTGCGACCTTCGCGTCGACCGACGTCACTAGACCGTCTCCGCGCGGAAGAGGCGGGTGGTGAGGTAACGCTCGCCCGTGTCGCAGAAGACCGTCAGCACGACGGCCCCGCGGCCGAACCGTCGCGCCGTGCGGATCGCGGCCGCGCAGTTCGCGCCCGACGAGATGCCGACGAGCAGCCCCTCGTAGCGTGCCAGCGCGCGTGCGTGCACCACCGCCTCCTCGTCCGTTACGGGCAGTACTTCGTCGTAGACCTCGGTATTCAGGATCTCCGGGACGAAACCGGCCCCGATGCCCTGGATGTCGTGGTATCCCGCCTCGCCGCCCGACAGGACCGGCGACGCGGATGGCTCGACCGCGTAGATGCGGGCGTGCGGCCGCTCGGCTCGCAGCACCTCGCCGACGCCCGTGATCGTGCCGCCCGTCCCCACGCCCGCGACGAACGCGTCGATCTGCGCGAGCTGCGTCAAAATCTCCGGCGCCGTCGCGCGCCGGTGTGCTTCCGGATTGGCGGGATTCGTGAACTGCTGCGGCATGTACCATTCCGGATGCTCGGCGAGCAGCTCCTCGGCGCGGCGGACCGCCCCGTGCATGCCCTTCGTGTCCGGCGTCAGCACGAGGCGCGCGCCGTAGGCGACCAGTAATGACCGCCGCTCCTCGCTCATCGTGTCGGGCATGGTGAGCACGAGCCGGTACCCCTTGACGGCGGCCACGAGGGCGAGGCCGATGCCGGTGTTGCCGCTCGTCGGCTCGATGATCGTCCCGCCGGGCGCGAGGAGGCCGTCGCGCTCCGCCGCCTCGACCATTGCGAGGCAGATGCGATCCTTCACGCTGCCGCCGGGGTTCAGGTTCTCGAGCTTCGCCCACACCTCGGCGCCGACGCCATCGAGCTGCGGCAAGCGGTTCAACCGCACCATCGGAGTGGAGCCGATCAGGTCGAGCGCCGTGCGCGCAGTCTGACAGGGAAGCGGCATGGAGCGTTGCGCCGGCCGGCAGGCGAAAACCATATATAGTGCGTGTGCGCGGAGTCAATTGAATCGGTCGCGCTCGTCTTTCCCGGCGCGCTCGGCGACTTCCTGCTTGCGATGCCGGCACTGCGTGCGCTGCGCCCGTCTCACACGGGCGCGCGCGTCACGATCGTCGTCAGCCAGCCACTCGTCGGGCTCGCGGCCCTTGCGGCCGTTGCGGACGAGGTTGCGAGCCTCGACGCGTCCGCCTCCGCCTGGCTGTTCGGGGCGAGCGAGCAACCGCGATGGCTCGTCGGACGGCCGACGGTCTACAGCTGGCTCGGCGCCACCGACGCGGAGATGCGCGCGCGCATCGGGGCGGTGGCGCGCGGCGCGAGCTTCTTCACCGTCGAGCGCGGCGACGGGCCACGGCACGCGGCCGCCGCATACGCACGGGCGGTCGGAGCGCCGGCGAGTCTCGCCACGCTCCGCCAGCGAGGACGGATCGAGCCGCCTCAGTCGGCGGCGGCGGACCGTCTGTATGCCACGTTGATCCCGCCTGTACTGGCGATGCACGCCGGCGCGGGCGCCCCGGCCAAGCAGTGGGCCGTCGAGGGGTATCGCCAGGTTGCGGGCTGGTGGCGGGCGACCGGCGGCGCCGTCATAGAGGTGTCCGGGCCAGCGGAGGCCAGACGCCGAGTCATTCCCGACGCTCCCGTCGCTTGCGATCTCGCTCTACCGGACCTCGCGGCCGTTCTCGCGCGCGCCGCGTTCTACGTCGGCAACGACAGCGGCGTCAGCCACCTGGCGGGCGCCGTCGGCGCGACCGGCGTGGTGCTCTTCGGTCCGACGCGCCCCGGCCGCTGGCGACCCCTCGGCGGTCGTCTCGCGCCGCTTGAGGCGGCGGGTGCGCATCGGGCCACCGGCATCTCGCTCGCTGCGCTGCCGCCGACGCGCGTGCTTGCCGTCTGCCGCCGCGTCATGCGCGCCGCCGCGCGCGCTCCGGTTGACAAGGGGGGACCCCGATATTAGCTTCGCCGCGGGTCTATTTTCGCGGCCCAGAATGAGTTCCACCGGCTTTCCGTCTAATGTCGAGGACGGAAGGTTCGCCCATGTCGAACGCCATCAAGACGACCGCCCTGCTCGGTCTCCTGACCGGTCTGCTGCTGTGGATCGGTCAATGGCTCGGCGGTCCGCAGGGCCTCGTCATCGCGCTCGTCTTCGCGGCGGCGATGAACTTCGGCAGCTACTGGTTCGCCGACCGGTTCGTGCTCGCGATGTACGGGGCGCGGGAGCTGTCGGAGCAGGACGCACCCGATCTCTTCCGCATCGTGCGCGAACTCGCCACCGGGATCGCGATGCCGATGCCGCGCATCTACCTTGTTCCGAGCGATTCGCCGAACGCCTTCGCGACGGGCCGGAGCCCCGAGCACGCCGCCGTCGCGGTGACGGAGGGCATCCTGAAGCTCCTCACGCCCGACGAGCTGCGCGGCGTCCTCGCGCACGAGCTGTCCCACGTGCGCAATCGCGACACGCTGATCAGCGCCGTGGCCGCCACGCTGGCGGGCGTCATCATGATGGTGGCGCGCATGGCGTACTGGGCAGCGCTGTTTGGCGGCATGCGCCGCGACGAGCGCGAGGAAGGCGGCAGCCCGTTCGGGTTCCTCGCCATGATCATCGTCGCACCCATCGCCGCCACGTTGATCCAGCTCGCGATCTCCCGCGCGCGCGAGTACCAGGCTGATGCGTCCGGCGCGCACATCCTGCACCGCCCGCAGGAGCTCGCCGACGCGCTCGAGAAGATCGCGCGCGTGTCCAATCGTATCCCGCTAGGGGCCGCAGGCCCCGCGACCGCGCATCTCTGGATCGTGAATCCGCTCAAGGGTGACCGTCTCGCCAACCTGTTCAGCACCCATCCGCCGATCGAGGAGCGCATCCGCCGGCTGCGCGCGATGAGCCGTTGAGCCCGACAGGCTCATCCTCGCTTCGGGCATGATCATGGACAACGAGAAAGAGGAGCGACGCGGATTGCGCGTCACGGACCGCCGGCGCTTCGCGGAGAGCGGCGAGGCCCGCGACGACGCACCGCCGGAACCGTCGGTCGACCCGAAGCCGTCCGGGCCTGCCGCTGCGGCGCCGTCTCACACTGCGGCAGCCGCTGCCGAGGGCGTGCCGCCCGGGCCGGTGAACTTCTCGACCTTCGTCATCGGTCTCAGCACCCAGGCGCTGCTGCACCTGGGTGAGATTGCGAACCCGATGACCAATGCGGTCGAGCGCGACCTCGAAGCCGCGAAGCACGTCATCGACATCCTGGGGATCCTGCAGGAGAAGACCCGCAACAACCTCGATGCCGGGGAGGAGACGTTGCTGTCGTCCGTTCTGTACGACCTCCGCATGCGGTACGTCGACCTGGTGCGGGAGAGCTGAAGGAGTGGTCATGATCGGAAGCGGAGACGTATGAACGGCGGCACGAGCCGGCGGGCGTTGCTGTTCGTCGCGTTGATCGGTTTCGCGGTCGGCCTCGCGGTGAGCGTCCGCTTCGATCTCTTTCCGGCCAGCCAGGCGATCAACCTCTTCGGTGGCGGGGAGAAGGGCGGCGCCGAGGAGTCACCGACGGGCGCGCCGCCCGCGGTCACACTCCCCGACTTCGCCGGCCTCGCGGAGCATCTCTCCCCCTCCGTCGTCAACATCTCGAGCACGCAGGAGGTGAAGGGCGGGCCGAGTCTCGGCATCCCGGGCGGACCCGGTGGCGGTGGCGGTGGCGGAGAGGGTGATCCGTTCCACGAGTTCTTCGAACCGTTCGAGAAGTTCTTCGGACAGCCGCGGCGACCCTACAAGGCGAAGAGCCTCGGGTCGGGCTTCATCATCGATACCAAGGGTTACATCCTCACCAACAACCACGTCGTCGAGAACGCGGACGAGATCGTCGTTAAGCTGTTGACCGGCAAGGAGTTCAAGGCCAAGGTCGTCGGCCGCGACCCGAAGACGGACATCGCGCTCATCGAGATTCACGGCGCGTCGGACCTGACCCCCGTGGTGCTCGGCGACTCCGACGGTCTCAAGGTCGGTCAGTGGGTGGTGGCCATCGGCAACCCCTTCGGCCTCGAGAACACCGTGACGGCGGGCATCGTCAGTGCGCTCGGCCGGCACATCAACCAGGGGCCGTACGACAACTTCATCCAGACCGACGCGGCCATCAATCCGGGAAACTCCGGCGGACCTCTCATCAACACGCGGGGCGAGGTGGTGGGCATCAACACCGCGATCTTCAGCCGCGGCGGCGGCAACATCGGCATCGGCTTCGCGATCCCCATCAGCCTGACCAAGGAGATCGTGCCGCAGCTGAAGGAGAAGGGGCACGTGACGCGGGGCTGGCTCGGCGTCATGATCCAGAAGGTCACGCCGGACATCGCGGACTCGCTCGGGCTGCCGAGCGCCAAGGGCGCGCTCGTCGCGGACGTCGTGAAGGAAGGACCCGCCGAGGCTGCCGGCATCAAGCAGGGCGACGTGATCATCGAGTACGACGGCAAGCCGGTGACCGACTCCGCCGAGCTACCGCTGCTCGTGGCGCGAACCCCTGTCGGCAAGACCGTCAAGCTGAAGGCGATCCGCGACAAGAGCGAGCAGAACTTCACCATCAAGATCGCGGAGCTGAAGGAAGAGGAGACCGCGCAGGCGGGGACCGGCACCGCCGAGGATCTCGGCCTGACCGTGCAGACGCTCACGCCGGAGGTGGCCGAGAACCTCGGCCTCGACCGCAGCCTGAAGGGCGTCATCGTCACGCAGGTCGACGCAGGCGGCCCCGCCGCCGACGCCGGCCTCCGGCGCGGCGACGTCATCCTCGAGGTCAACCGCACCCCCGTGAAGGACGTCGACGCCTACCGCAAGGGCCTCAAGTCTTCCGGCAAGGGCAAGAGCGTCCTCTTCCTCGTCCGCCGCGGCGACAACACGATCTTCCTCGCCGTCAAGCCGTCGACGGGGTAGCGCGTGCGGCGCCGGAGTGCCGTGCGCGGGAGCGGGGGCACCGGCTCGGCTCCCGGTCCTCGCCGTAAGCGCGCGGACGAGAATGCGGCGTCCCACACGCGCCGCGCTGCGCGCGCTAACGGCTGCGGGGTCGCCGCTCCGGCGCCCCCGCTCCCGCGCCGAATGCCGGTGTCGGTGCGTGGCGCGGCGACGCCGTGGAAGGCGGGACGGGGTGCCGCCGCGGCGACCTCCGCAGCCTCCGCACGCGCCTGCAGCTGCGGGGGGACGTTGCAGCTTCGAGGCGTGCGTGAGGCGAGGACCGGGAGCCGCGGCGGCACCCCGTCCCGCCACCCCGCCGCGATCAAGCGGCGCGCCTGACGACGTCGTGCTCATTCTCGGCATCGAGAGCTCGTGCGACGACTCGGCGGCCGCCGTGCTCGACGGCGGCACGCTGCGCTCGTCGGTGGTCTCGTCGCAGGACGCGGTCCATGGGCCGTACGGCGGCGTGGTGCCCGAGCTCGCCTCGCGCCATCACGTGCGCAACATGCTGCCGGTGATCGACGCGGCCCTGTCGCGCGCCGCCGTCGATCTCGATGCCGTCGACGGGATCGCGGTGACGTGCGGTCCCGGGCTCATCGGCTCGCTCCTCGTGGGGCTGTCGGTCGCGAAGGGAATCGCGCAGGCACGTCGTCTTCCGCTGGTCGGCGTGAACCACCTGGAGGGCCATCTGCTCGCCGCCAACCTCGACCGGCCGCCCGACGACCCGATCCCGTTTCCCTTCCTCGGCCTGATCGTCTCCGGTGGCCACACGGGCCTCTATCTCGCGCGCGGCGCAGGGGATTATCGCTGCCTTGGCCGGACGCGCGACGACGCCGTCGGCGAGGCGTTCGACAAGGTCGCGAAGCTCCTGGGTCTCGGCTACCCGGGCGGGCCGGCGATCCAGCGGCTCGCCGAGCGCGGCAACCCGGGGGCGGTCCGCTTGCCGCGCGCGCGCCTGAAGCGCGGACGGTTCGACTTCAGCTTCAGCGGCTTCAAGACCGCGGTCTGGCAGCGCGTGCACGACGAGCCGCCGGCTCCCGACGCTCTTCCCGACCTCGCCGCGAGCGTGCAGGAGGCGCTCGTCGACATGCTCGTCGGCACGACCGTCGAAGCGCTCGAAGAGACGGGCGTGGCTCGTCTTGTCGTCTCGGGTGGCGTGTCGGCCAACCGCCGGTTGCGGGCGCGGATGGCGGACGCGGGCAGCGAGCTCGGCGTCGACGTGGTGTTCCCGCGCTTCGAGCTCTGCACCGACAATGCCGCCATGATCGCGCTCGGCGGCGCGCGCCGGCTCGAGGCGGGGGAGGACGACGGCCTCGCGATTGGCGCCGAGGCCGACTTGCCGCTCGGCGCCGCCGGGTGATGGGCGCGCGGCGGGAGGCGCGCGAGGCGCTCGCCGCCGCCGGCCTCCGGCCGAGAAAGGGCTGGGGCCAGCACTTTCTCTGCGACCCGGGGGTCGCCCACCGCATCGTCGAGACGGCGGACGTCGGGCCGCGGAGCGTGGTGCTCGAGATCGGTCCCGGGCTCGGCGCCCTCACCGACGAGCTCGCGGGCCGCGCGGGACGGCTGTACCTCGTCGAGGTCGATCCCGTGCTCGCCGCGCGCCTGGCCGCGCGCTACGCCGAGAACCCGCGCGTGCGGACGGTCGCGGGCGACGTGCTCGCGGTCGATCTCGAGACCCTCGTCACCGAGCCGGCGGTGACGGCGGTCGGCAATCTGCCCTACAACATCGCCATTCCGATCCTCTTCCGCCTGCGTGAGGCGCGCGCCCGGCTGCCGCGTGCCGTCGTCATGATCCAGCGCGAGGTCGCCGAGCGGCTGGTCGCGCGTCCCTCGACGGCGGACTACGGCGTGACGACCGTGCTCATCCAGGCGGTCGCCGACGTACGCCTCGCGTTTCGCGTCTCCCGGCGGAGCTTCTTCCCGCCGCCGCGCGTCGAATCGGCCGTGGTCGACGTCCGGTGGACCGCGCGACCACGCGTCGAGCTCGGCGACGAGCAGGCGTTTCGCGAAGTCGTGCGCGCGGCCTTCGGGCAGCGGCGGAAGATGCTGCGGAACGCGCTCGCCACGCTGGCAGCGTGCCGCGGGGTCGATCTCGAGGACGCCTGCGCACGCGCCGGCGTGGCGCCGAGCGCGCGTGCCGAGACCCTCGACCTTGCCGCCTTCGCGCGCCTCGCGCGGGCGCTCGAGGGCTAGCCGTTGCCCGAGCTGCCCGAGGTCGAGACCGTCGCGCGCACCCTGGCCCCGGCCCTGGTCGGGCGCCGCGTCGTCGCCGTTCGGGTGCGAGAGCGGCGGCTCCGTGGCGGCGTGGCGAGGAGCTTCGCGGCGCGCCTCGAGGGCCGTCGGCTGGAAGCGGTCACCCGGCGCGGCAAATACATGGTGGTCGGGCTCGACGATGGACGGCTCTGGCTCGTCCACCTCGGCATGACGGGCCAGCTGACGCTCGCCCCGTCCGACCGGACCGCGCGGCGCCACGATCACGTCGTGATCGAGCTCGATGACGGCCGCCTGGTCACCTACAACGACCCGCGTCGCTTCGGCCGCATGGCGGTGATCGACGCGACGGCGCTCGCCGCCGAGACCGGGGCCGGGGTTGACCCGCTCGATGACGCGTTCACGCCCGAGACGCTCTTCGCGCTCACCCGCGCCCGGCGGACGCCGATCAAGGCGCTGCTGATGGACCAGCGACGGGTGGCGGGCCTGGGTAACATCTATACGAACGAGATCCTGTTCCGCGCCGGCGTACGGCCCGGGCGGCGCGCGGCGCGGCTGGCGCGCGAGGAGTGCCGCCGCATCGTCGCCGCAAGTCACCTCGTCCTCGCCGAGGCGATCCGCCGTGGCGGCTCGTCGATCTCCGACTACCGGGATGGTCTCGGCCGGGAGGGCTGGTTCCAGCTCGATCACTGCGTCTACGATCGCGCCGGCGAGCCGTGTCCGGGGTGTCGGACGCCGATCCGGGCCCGCGTCCTGGTCGGCCGCTCCACCTTCTACTGTCCGCGCTGTCAGCGCTGACGTCGCCCTACGCGACGGCGAAGCGCGACGGTGCCAGCCGCGCGGCGTCGAACCGTGCCGTCGTGCCATCGACGATCAGGTCCGCGTCTCGGAGAAGCCCTCCGGAGGGTGGCGGAGGAAGCCGGCGCTCGCGACCTTCAGCGCCTGGAGGGTCGCGATCGGGTCGAGCTCGGACAGCACCGCCGCGCTGCGGCCCGTCGCGTGGAATCCGGGCTGCGGCTCGCGCTCGAGGAGGAGGACGTCGGTCACGCCGCGCTCGGCCAGGAAGTAGGCGAGCGAGGCACCGGCGATGCCGCCGCCGACGACCACGACGTCGAACGCGCGCGTCACGACGGCGTCATGCGGCCGGCGCCGTCGAGCCGCACGTCGAGGAGGTCCCGCAGCCCGTCGCCGAGCAGCTGGAGCGCGAACACGGCGAGTGCGAGGGCGAGACCGGGAAAGATGACGAGGTGCGGCGCGACGAGCAGGAACGGCCGCCCCTCGTCGATCATCGCGCCCCAGGACGGCAGCGGCGGCGGGGCACCGACGCCGAGGAAGGAGAGGCTGCCCTCGGCCACCATCGCGCCCGCCATGCCGAACGTCGCCTGGACGAGGAGGACGGGCCCCGCAAGCGGCAGGAGGTGGCGCGCCACGATCCGGACGGGGCGGGCCCCGAGGGCACGCGCCGCGGCGACGAACTCCCGCTCGCGGAGGCTCATGACGGCGGCGCGCGCCAGCCGGGCGTAGCCCGTCCAGCCGAGCACGCTGAGTGCCAGGACGACGTTCGGCAGGCTCGGCCCGCGGACGGCGGCGAGGGCGATCGCGAGCAGCAGGCCGGGAAACGCGAGCAGCACGTCGATCACGCGCGTGAGCGCCTCGTCGACCCAGCCGCCGGCGTACCCGGCGACGCAGCCGAGCACCGTGCCGGCAGCGAGCGACAGCCCGACGGCGGCCGTCGCGACGCCAAGGGAGATGCGGGTCCCGTAGAGGACGCGCGCGAGCACGTCGCGGCCGAGCGTGTCCTGCCCGAGGAGGTGCGCGCCGCCCGGCGCTCCGAGCCGCGCGCCCAGGTCCGGCGTGTAGGGACCCGTGGGAGCGAGCCACGGTGCCGCGGCGCCTGCGAGCGCGATCACGATCAGGCCGGCGACGCCCGCCACGACGCCGAGGCGGCTCGTCACGCCGGCTCCGCCAGGCGCGGGTCGATCGCCCGCACGAGCACGTCGGCCGCCGTGTTGATCGCGACGTAGGTCACCCCGATCACGAGCACGCATCCCTGGACCAGCGGATAGTCCCGCGCCTGGATGGCCTGCACGACGAGCCGGCCGATCCCGGGCCACGCGAAGATGGTCTCGGTGATCACGGCGCCGGCGAGGAGTGCGCCCGCCTGCAGGCCGAGGACGGTGACGACCGGCACGAGGGCGTTCCGGAGCGCGTGGACGCCGACCGCCCGCCAGCGCGGCGCGCCCTTGGCCCGCGCCGTGCGCACGTAGTCCTCGCCGAGCGCCGCGAGCACGCTCGCCCGGGTCAGCCGGACGAGGATGCCGCCCATGCCGAGCGCCAGCGTCGCGGCGGGCAGGACGAGGTGCGCGAGTCCGCCACGGCCCGACACGGGCAGCCAGTCGAGTCGCATGGCGAAGGCGAACATCAGGACGGGACCGAGCCAGAAGCTCGGCAGGCACACGCCCGCGAGGCTCGCCAGGCGGACGATGCGGTCGAGGGCACGGCCGCGCCACACCGCGGCCAGGACGCCGAGCGGCACGGCGCCGCCGACGGCGAGGAGTAGCGCAGCGATCGCGAGCTCGACGGTCGCCGGATAGCGATCGGCGATCACGCGGGCGACGGGAGCGCGAAAGGCGATCGACTGGCCGAAATCGCCGCGTGCGGCATGCCCGACGAAGCGAACGTACTGGGCGGCGAGCGGCCGGTCGAGGCCGAGGTCGCGCCGCAGCGCCACCGCGTCGGCGGGTGCGGCCCAGTCCCCGAGCATGATCTCGACGGGGTCGCCCGGCAGCAGGTGGAGGAAGGCGAAGACCAGCGTCACGACGCCGAGCACGGTGGGCAGGAGGAGGACCAGCCGCCGGCCGGGGAGGGTGCCCATCAATCGAGCCGGGCGGTGGCGAGGCTGCGCAGGTCGCCGCTCGGCGACGGCTCGAATCCGCGCAGCCGTCGCGTATGCACGGCGATCCGATCCTCCCACCACAGGGGCACGATCGGGACGTCGTGCGCGAGCCGCCGCTGCACGCGCGCGTAGATGGTCCGCCGCTCGAGCGGGTCGAAGGTCCGCCGCCCGGCGCTCGTCAGACGATCGGTCACGCGGCTCACGTAGGCGCCGCGGTTGTAGCCCGCGGGCGGCACCATGGTCGAGTGGAATGCCAGGTAGTACAGGTCCGGGTCGGTGACGCCGACCCAGGCGAGCGACGCCATCTCGAAGTTGCCGCTGCGGACGTCCGCATAGAGAGTGCCCCACTCGTAGACCCGCACGTCGACCGCGATGCCGACGTTCGCGAGATCCGCCTGCACGGCTTCCGCCAGCCGTCGCCGCAGCGGCTGGGCGGACGTCTTGTAGACCAGGCGGAAGCGTGGCGTGCCGCGACCCCGCGACGGGTAGCCTGCTCGCGCGAGGAGACGTCGCGCGCGCCGGGGATCGTGGCGACGCGCTGGCGCCGGGGCGTATGCCCAGTGCTCGGGCGCCAGGAGCCCGGTCGCGGGCCGCGCGGCGCCGCCCAGGACGTACCGCACGAGCCCGTCCCGGTCGATGGCGAGGGCGATGGCCTCGCGGACGCGCCGGTCGGCGAGCCGGGGGTCGCGCAGGTTGAACGCGAGGTACACGAAGCTCGTCCCCGGCGCCCTGCGGACGACCAGGGCGGGTGCGGCGGCGAGCCAGGTCACCATCTCGGGCTCGGGCGCATCCTCGAGCAGGTGAATGCCGCCGCGCCGGAGCTCGAGCACCCGGACGGTCTCGTCGGGCACGATGCGGATGACCAGGGGGTCGAGCCGCGGCGGCCCGTCGGGGTAGTAGGGGTTCGGCGCGAGGACGAGCCGGTCGCCGCGGACGACCGACACCAGCCGGAACGGTCCGGCGCCGGTCGTGACGTCGTCCGCCTCCCGGGCTCGGGCCGCGGGCAGGATGCCGAGGCCGGTCGCGTCAAGGAACGAGGCCGAGGCGTCGGTGAGGTGCATGACGACGGTCGTCGCGTCGGGCGTGTCGATGGCAGACAGCGCGGCGAGCGCTGTACGCTTTGGCGACGCGAGTGCGGGGTCGCGCACGGCATCGTAGGTGGCCTTGACGTCTGCAGCGGTGACCGCCGTGCCGTCCGCGAACCGGAAATCCGGACGCAGGTGGAAGACGACCGTGCGCCGATCCTCCATGGTCCAGCTGCGCGCGAGCTCCGGAACGCGCCGGCCGGTCGGATCAGCTCGGGTGAGGGCGACGTGAAGCAGGTCGCCCAGCCGGGCGCCGTTGGCGTCGGTCTGGAACCGGGGGTCGAGGCTCCGCGGGTCGCTGTCGAAGGCGACGACCAGCCCCCCGGGAGGGGGCGCCACCTCGCCGCAGCCGGTGGCGAGCGCGCCGAGCAGCGTCAGAACAATGCCGGTCGCAGACGACGGTTTGACTCTGTTCGAAACGCTTTGGTAGCATGCCCGTAGCTTGCTTTCGCGTGCACGAGGGCAGGCAAGGGGCCAGTGGAGGCCAATGCGCGTCAAGCTGGGTTTTCTAGTAGCCTTCTTTTTCACCACGTTGCCGGTCGTCGCGGTCCGCGCGGACGACACGCACGCCGACTTTCCGCGTCCGGCGGGCCTGGAGTCACAGGTTCGGTTCTGGCGCCAGATATTCGTCGAGTACTCCGTTCACCAGGTCGTTCTGCACGACGCCGTCCACCTCGACAAGGTCTACAAAGTGCTCGATTTCCGGCCCGAGCTCGACGACGGCATGAGCCCGCTCCGGGTGGAGCGGTTGCAGCGCGCGGAGACGGACCTCGAGCTCGAGCGCATCCACAACACGCTGCTCCGGTTGCACTCGCTCGGCGGGGCCGCCGACGGGCTCAGCAGCGACGAGCGGCGCATCTACGACATGTTCGCCGACGACTCGAGCCCCGATCGGTTCCTCGTCGCCGCCGACGACAAGCATCTCCGAGCCCAGCGCGGGCTCCGCGAGCGCTTCGCCGAGGGCATCCGCGTTTCGCGCCGCTATCTTCCCGAGATGGAGCGGATCTTCCGCGAGGACGGCCTGCCTCCGGAGCTCACGCGACTGCCGCTCGTCGAGTCGTGCTTCAACCTGCACGCCTACTCCAAGGTCGGCGCGGCCGGGATCTGGCAGTTCATGCCCGCGACGGGCCGTCGGTTCCTGCGCGTCGACAACCTCGTCGACGAGCGGCGCGACCCGATCTTCTCGACGCGCGCCGCGGCGCGCTTCCTCGACGAGATGCACGACTCGCTCGGCGCCTGGCCGCTGGCGATCACCGCCTACAATCACGGTCCCGAGGGCGTTGCACGCGCCGTCGGCCAGTGCGGCACCAGGGACATCGCCACGATCGTGCGCGACTACCACGGCAGCGCCTTCGGATTTGCGTCGCGGAACTTCTACGCGGAGTTCCTCGCCGCGCTCGACGTCGAGCGGAACTACCGCGAGTACTTCGGGAACATGCCCGTCGAGGCGGCGCCGAGGACGCGCGAGCATCGCCTGGATCGCGCGCTCGGCATCCAGCAAGCGGCGCACATGGCGCACGCCGACCGCGACGTCCTGGCCACGCTGAACCCGTCGCTCTCCTCCCTCGTCCTCGCCGGCCGCCGTCCGATCCCCCGCGGGGCTCGTCTCCGGCTGCCGGAGGGTGGCGCGAGCGGCTTCGAGACCCGGCTCGCCGAGGCGCCGGTCGAGGAGCGGGTCGTCGAGCACAAGGTGACGCCGGCCGTCGCGCGCCATGCAGCTCACGCCGGACGCGTCCGCCCGGCGGTGCTCACGTATCGCGTGCAGCGCGGCCAGACGCTCTCCCACATCGCCAAGCGGTACCGGGTGAGCGTCGCGAGCCTGTGCACGACGAACGGGATCGGCAAGACGGGCCGCCTGCGGCCCGGTCAGACCCTCCGGATCCCGCGCGGCGTGCGCCGCAGCGCTGCCTGAGCACCGCTCGTTTCGACCGCGTTTTGCTTCTGGTACCATCCAGGAGCGGATGCGGACCCATCCGGTCTTCCTGCGCCTGGAGGGCAGGCGATGCGTGGTGATCGGCGCCGACGCCCCGGCGGCGGCGAAGGCCACGGCCTGCCTCCGTGCGGGTGCGAGCGTGACGGTGATCGCGCCCGAGCTGCCGGCGGCGCTCGAAACGCACCCGGAGCTTCGACACGTCGCGCGGGAGTATCATCGGGGCGATCTCGGTGGGGCCTTCCTCGCCTACGCGTCGACCCGCGATCCGGCGTTCATCGCCGAGCTCCGAGACGAGGCCGGGCGCGCCGGCGTGCTGCTCAACGTCATCGACGTCCCGGCTGCGTCCACGTTCTTCTCGCCCGCCGTGCTCGAGCGCGGCGACCTCGCGATCGCGATCGGCACCGGGGGCGCGAGCCCGGCGCTCTCGGCGCGCATCCGGCGCGAGCTCGAGGCGCGGGTCGGACCGGAGTACGGACCGTACGTCGCGATCCTGGGCGCGGTTCGACGCGTGCTGGAGGGGGAGGCTGGACGCGCCGACGTGCTCGCCGCGCTCCTCGACGCTCCGCTCCTCGATCTCGTGCGCCGCGGTGCGCGCGAGGACATCGATCGGGTGCTCGCGCGCGTGGCCGGCGACGGGGTCACGCTCCAGCGCCTCGGCGTCGTGCTCGACGCGGAAGGGTAGGCGATGGAGCTCGGACTGCTGCGGCTCGCCACGCTCCTCTACCTCGGGGCGACGTTCGACGCGCTCGCGGGCATCGCGATGCAGCGCGAGCTGCCACGCTGGCTGCTTCCCCGGCTGCTGCTCGGCGGACTCGCCGTGCATGGCGCCGCCATCATCCTGCGGTCCGCGGCGGCAGGACACATCGCGGTCACGACCTTCGCCGAGGCCCTGTCGTTTCTGGCAGTGGTGCTGGTGGCGATCTTCCTGGCGGTCCAGGCCCGCCGGCCGCTCGTGGCCCTCGGGGCGGTGGTGAGCCCGCTCGCCTTCGGCCTCGTGCTCGCTGCCGACGCCGCGTACAGCGGCGCGCGGCCGCTGCCCCCGGTCCTGCACAGTGCCTGGCTCCCGGTGCACGTCGTGCTCGCGACCCTCGGCGACGCCGTCTTCGCGCTCGCCTTCAGCGCGAGCCTCCTCTACCTGATCCAGGAGCGGCGTCTGAAGACGCACCGGGGCCGCGGGGTCCTGCGCCATCTGCCGTCGCTGGAGACGCTCGACCGGGTGAACTACGCGTGCCTCGTCTGGGGTCTCGTGCTGCTGACGCTCGGCATCATGAGCGGCATCGTCTGGGCGCACGAGGCGTGGGGTCGATCCTGGTCCACCGACCCGAAGCTCGTGTTCTCGCTTCTCACCTGGGCCGTGTACGTCGTCCTCCTGCAGGGCCGGATGACGGCCGGGTGGCGTGGACGCTGGGCGGCGACGCTCACGATCGCGGGCTTCGCCGTGATCGTCCTGTCCCTCGTCAGCGTCAATGTGCTCGCCCTCGGCAATCACGGGAAGGCGTTCTAGCGTGGAGCAGCGGACGATCGTCCTGGTCGGCCTGAACCACCGGACGGCCCCGGTCGAGGTGCGGGAGCGGCTGGCGTTCGGCAACGGCCGCCTCGAGCCCGCGTTGCGCGAGCTGATCGCCGTGCCCGGCATCCTCGAAGGCGCGATCGTCTCGACGTGCAACCGGGTCGAGGTGATCGCGTGCGGGGCCGATGCGGCCGCTGTCGGGAGCGCGCTGCCGGCGTTCCTCGCCCGCGAGCACGGCGTCGCGGACCCCGCCCTGGCGACGCACCTCTACACGCACGCCGATCGCGAGGCGGTCCGCCACCTCTTCCGCGTCGCCGCCAGCCTCGATTCCATGGTCGTCGGCGAGTCGCAGGTCCTCGGGCAGCTGAAGGAGCAATACGGGGTGGCAGCGTCGGTCGGTGCGTCGGGTCGCGTGCTCCATCGCTGCTTTCACAAGTCGTTCTCGGTCGCCAAGCGCGTGCGGAGCGAGACCGGGATCGCAGAGAAAGCCGTCTCCGTCGGCTCGGCGGCCGTCGAGCTGGCGCGCGGCATCTTCGACCGCCTCGAGGACAAGACCGCGATGCTGATCGGCGCAGGCGCGATGGGCGAGCTCACGGCGCGCCAGCTCCTCGCGCACGGCGTCGGCTCGGTGATGGTGGTGAACCGCACCTACGAGCGCGCGATGGACGTGGCTCGTGAGCTCGGCGGGATGCCCGTGCCCTTCGACCGCCTGGCGCGCTACCTGCCGCTCGCGGACCTCGTGATCGGCACCGCGAGCGGCGAGGACTTCCTCCTGGCGCCGCCGCTCGTCGACGAGGCGATGCGCGAGCGGCGCCGGCGGCCGATGTTCTTCATCGACCTCGCGGTGCCCCGCGGCCTGGACCCCGGCATCAACACGATCGACGACGTCTACCTGTTCGACATCGACGACCTGGAAGGCGTCATCGCGGACAACAAGGGCGCGCGGGCCCGCGAGGCGGTCAAGGCCGAGACGATCATCGACGCCGAGGTCGACGCCTTCTGGCGCTGGTTCACGAGCCTCGACGTCGTGCCCACCATCGTCGCGCTGCGCGACAAGGTGGAGGGTATCCGCCGCCGCGAGCTGGCGCGCGCCCTCGCCGCCGTCGGTGACGCGGACCCGCGGGTGGGCGAGGTGCTCGAGCGCGTCACGAGCGCGATCGTCAACAAGATCCTGCACGGTCCGCTGACCGCACTCCGGCGCCACGAGGCGCAGGCCGGCGAGGCCTTCTACGTCGACGCGGCCCGCC
>Ga0137376_10000441_pt1 | contig 18881 bp, 29 predicted proteins | sample SagtaG_23_FD_104814 | JGI IMG/M metagenome (GOLD analysis project Ga0137376, IMG submission 104814) | Vadose zone soil microbial communities from Sagehorn Ranch, Mendocino, California, USA - Sage2_L_20_16 metaG | ecosystem: Environmental > Terrestrial > Soil > Vadose zone | place: USA...
TAGCACATCGGGATCACGGTCATGCACGACCTGACGGAATCTATCGGGACCGATAGTCTCCAGACCGTCATGCTTGAATAACTTGTATCCGCGTCGGATAAGCGTCCCTGCCCCGCTGTCCGTGAATAGCTCTTTCTGAAGCATGTTGACAGAGATGACAGCAACGGAGGATGTTCGGGGAAGGTGGTCAAGGAGATCTTTAAACTCGCGTAGTTTGAGCTTGGTTCCATACTTGACCCAGGGCTCTTTCATTAGACTATCGTATTCCTATTTCATATGCGATTATTACTTGGATATGGAACGACAAGGAAAAACGTACCTCATCAAGATTAATGACATCCAATTTTTCACCGGTAACACCGTGGAACATGCCTCCCTTGTCGTTCAAAAACACGATTTTTAGCGGCTCGATCTCTTTGGCCAGTTCACCCGCCGCAATATCCGCATTGACGTTTAAAATCTGGCCATCGTCGCTCTCCGCAAGGCTCGTTAGGATGGGCAACGCACCCGCCCTGATACTCGCCTCCAACGGTCGCTTATCCACCCTCGTAATCCTCCCCACCAGCCCATACTTCTCTCTATCCAAATAATCCGCAGAGAACACGCCAGACGTAATCGGGCGCGCCCTCGTTCCCAACTTCTCAAGCGCACCAACAAGCTTCAAATTCTCTTCCAAAAACACCCTCCGGGCGATACCCAATGTCTTCGCATCCGTTACTCTGATCCCATCGCTGTAATCAGGGATCACACCCGCGCTTTCGAGGATGTTGTTTAGCTGCGGTCCTCCACCGTGCAAAACGATGGGGTACAGCCCAAGCCTGTAGAGGAAGCTGAGGTTGAGAGCAAGCTCGTCCATCTGGTCGAGCACGGCTCCCCCAACTTTGATCACGGCAAATTTGGCAGGCTCAGAAGGGTGAGAAGAGGATGCGAAGATCCGGAGGTGACGTTCGACTTCCCGCTTGGTGCCGATGGAGTAGAGCAGACGGGTGATGGTGTCCTGCCACGCTGGTCAGAGTCGGGGACGAAAAAAACGTTTTTAGAGTACACTCACCCTGTCCGTTTGAGCGACACTTTGAATGTATCGCCTTCCTGGAGCGAAACCTTGCGTTTCTGCGCCGAATAGTACTCTTTTCTTGACGGCAACCAGCGTACGAGCTTGCTGGGCTAACGTCCCGACACCAGCCGCAGAAACTCCACGGGTACCCACAACTCTGCCCAAGAGCCTAAACGAAGGTACTGACAACATGTGGAAAAACGATGGTGTATTTTTTTTGTCGGCTTTTCTCTTTGGTATGAGTTTGAAGGGAGGAAGAAGGTTGACGCTTGAACAAGTGTAAGGTGTTATTTTTAGCCTGGGACTCTTGCTGCCAGCCAACTGTTACACCAACGTTCGTCGTTCATGGGCGAAAATCGGATAATTGGCAGACGTTTTACTGTGGATCGTACAGAGGTCAATTAGCTGTCGCAATGAGGGAGGTGATTGCAAGAAGATGTGAACTGTTACACATCCGCGAGCAGTGCTCAGCGGGGTAATGCTAAGATATCATATAGTACAGTGCCTCGTCGGATAAGATTGATAAAGCCCTTGCTGCCAACTCGTCAAGATATTACGATATTAAGATCAAGGATATAGATGATAAACTAACATCCCAGACCGTTGGGCATGTCACAAACAGCTGAGTCGACGCATCCAGACAATATAGCATCCGTATCTCACTCAATTCAGGGTCGTATGTATTACTGATCAGGGTCTGGATATGTGAGTAAGTACCGTGGCCACAACAGCAATAGAACCCAGATTGGAAAAGATACGTGCTCAAGTGGAAATCAGAATACCCCTCAAACGGCGAATACTGCATTTCTAGAAGAACGTATGGCCACCCTCTTGACACGTCCCAAGGAGCACGCAGCACAGCGCCCCGACACGGGAGTGTCAAACAAATCAGATTGCGACCCAGGCGTCCAGTTGCACCCCAGAAAGTCATCAAACGGCGCAGGTTCGCCTAGCAAAAAGTCGATCACCGCAATACACTCAATGGAGGTAACGATCCACGCACATCACCAAGACAATCATTAACGTTGTCTTCGCGACTGTGGGCTCTCCAGCAGCATCAAGTCCAAGTCGTTCTGGAATTTGGGAGCCCACAATTCAGAAGCGAAGCGCTATTTTCGAACAAGTTTACCGTAATCATGACTGCTCGCAGTTACGGTACACCGGTCGTGTGGTTCAGAAGCACCCTAATAGAATAAATTAGGATCATGATAGTGATATACATATCCAGGGCGCTGCCATGCACTGATGCAATATGTAGTTGAATTGAGTATCGCGCCTTGTCCAAAAACAGCTAGTACCTCGTTTCTGCTATCGCTGAGCCCCCGGGAATGGTTATGGCATGTCCCGGACTTGATAAGCCACTCTAGTCTTGCACACACGGGTTGTTGTAACACCTCCGCACAAGCTAGCAGCGCAAACGATATTGGCCCCCTATACGTCGCACTAGCGGAAGAGCGAAATCAATTTGATCGGCTTACGATGTCCGTGTTCTGGAGAACCTGTAGCATATCAAGCGCGAAGAGGCAAGCGACATTTTCTTGCGACCGTCGGTAGCGTTAGCTCGGTTTCTGCCAGAATAGCCTCGTGGTCTATTCTCGCGCAGAACCCAAAGCCCTCGAGACACGCGTTAATTTGGCTCGGAGCTGCAACGCTGGTAAAGATAGCTCGTCTCCAAGCCTACATCCCGCAAAGGCCGCATTTTGTCCGCGAGAGAACTGCACCTCTTCAAGGTTGAAACCATTTGATTTCTCTGGAACCTGCATCTTGTTGAGATCCTTCGAGCAGCGTCTGGGTCACCCACTTTCCCATGTTCAACGTCAGTCAAACACATATGGCAACGCAAAGGACACGCGACAAACATACCACCGCCACCTTAGCCGAGATAGGGGGGTACCGAATAATCTTTTGAGGGTGCACAAGACACCGTTCCGACGCGCTGGCGCGTTAGAACGTTTCTCAGCCGGCACGCACGGCAGTAAGGAAGCACCCTAGAATGATTGAGTGAATGAATGAATGAAGTGAAGCCAGGGAGAACGAAGCGAAGCTTAGAATGACAGTTCGTGGCGGCAGTCACTGTATCTCTGCCACTTTGCCTTTCCCTTCACAAAAAACTCCATCTTTTATACGCACAACCATGTCATGTCAAGTCCCCCTCTTGTCCATGGATCACGTTCTTGCCATATGAACACAAGTGCGGATCAGGGTCTAGGTAAAATTTGTCACGAGAAGAGCAAAACACGTTGGAGGTACACACCTTCTCACCCAATAGTTGAATAGAAGCCTGTAATAGTTGCACTTAAGGTCATCGGCGGTCAACGGCAAAGTAGCTTCACGAGTCTAACTTTGATTGAATTTAGAAAGAGTACGTAGTAACGTCCGTGACTACTGACCCAAAACAGAGATGCTATAACCACCGTAATGCACACGATCCCAGCATAGAACCAGAGGAGAAAAAATACATTTTGTCCATTTTTGACCATAGTGAGAACCATTCATATGAAGCGGTTGAACATATGCTGCAGTATCATTCACCAAACATAGCAGAAACCCAGAGAAAAACACAGTGCCCCAAACTATCCAACACGAAAGCATTTCCAAATTTTCACCGCGGCAATAGCAAAACAAAGGCAAAGCGAACATAAAAAACTCACATAAGAAGCGCGCTTGCGCTTTTAGACAGAAATGGGCTCATAGAGCCACACGTTAGGGAAAGGATACCATGAGGGCGGCGTCTCTACGACCCCCAATCCCGTTTCATTTGAACGGGTGAGATCAAAGTCCAACCACCTATCTTCGAAACGGTGGGTACCGGTGCGCTTGCGATATTGAAACCCAACACGTTCCAACGAAGGCACATTTGAAGCAAGGTATTCGGCACACTGCTTGCGGGCACTTCGCCACGTCTCAAACCGGTCAGCTTCGTCGTATTCTGGGAACTGAATGCAGACACGAAGCTCTGTCAACGATTCGAGCTGAGAGAATGCATCGGCATATTCGCGCTATATCAGGAACACGAATGAATTTCCAATAGTGGAAAATAACAAGAGAAAGCGAACGTACCCATGCATAAACAGGCTTTCCGTCATGGTATCCACAGATCTCAATCTCTAGGAACTCCAGTTTGGGGCACAAGTTGGCGATAGCGTGACACAGGGCCGGGTGGACCTTCTCTTCCATGATAAGCCGGAAACGGCGGAGGTGCTGGCTACTCCCGCCTTTATAAATGCTTGTCAGAAGATGGTCCACGTCGGTTCTAGACATGGCGATAGGAACATTCGGTAGATCAGCCACCGCACAAATGGCAAGGAACTCGAGGCTGGATGTATATGTCAGCACGCCCGTGATCTCGCAGGCATTGGACACGGCCAAATGCTTGAGCTGAGATAGAATGTTGGGATGATTTTGCCGAGGTGATACACCTCCTCCTGCCGGAAGCAGTCGGAAGGGGTCGGTCCTAATCTTCGCAAAAAGTAATCGCAGCTCCTTCAACTGGGGCATGCGGGCTATAATATCCACGAGTTCTGCATTTCCCGGCGAACGTGGAGCATGACCTGTCAGGACCAATGTCTCCAGAACCGGCCATTCGTGCTCCGCTAGAGTGTCAAAGTTGCAGTGATCGCAGGAGACTTGCACGTAACGCAGGGAATTGGGGTGGCCGAGGGAGAACAAGAGATCTTTGACCGCAGTCCGAGCAAGAATATCATTCTTGTATCTCCTGCGGTATTCTCGGTTATAGTACGCCGTTTCAGCAAATTTAGATTCATAAGGGCCGTCACCCATGCGGACAGCCTCTGCGACCGGCACGAGGGTGAGAGCCTCGAGACGAAAATTGGCGGGGACTTTGGGCATAGTAGACAGATAGAGCGGTGTGTCGTTGATAGTGAGGCGTCGCAGGGAAACACATTTGGTTAGCGTATCCAGAAAATTATTGGGTGGGTAGAATGGGCAGCAAAGATGGAGAGCGTTCAGAGCGCCCATCTTTGGCAATGCAGCAGTGACTGCCTCGAGATGGCGAGGATGGTAGTCGCCCCCAATGTAGTATTTACATCCCCATAGCGGGGGATTGGCGTCCGGCCACGCGTCCGGCCAGATCAGATGAAATCGTCTGCAAGGTGGTCAGCGGGGGGACTAGGCAGTAACTGTGGGTACGTACTTGAAATATGGCCAGAGAGATTCGGGGAAGAAATGGAGGCCTGATTCATTGTCGTTTTTGTTAGGATGTGGCCATTGAACTTCTGCAAAGATAAGGGGGAGACAAGCCTCGCGTATGGTGCGACAAGTCAGCGAGAGAGCCAAAAGGTCGGACGGGGCGACCTGGGCGGTGAGCAGGAGGTGAAGGACCTGAGGCGGCAGACGCTGCATGGGAGGCTAGGAGAACATTCGGTTCTGGAAGAAAGAAGTAATACAGTGGGAAAGCCTGATATAGCCGACTACTAGCCGCTCGCGTACTTCAGCGTCCACTCCCGGCTCGCTCTCTGCGCATCTTTCTCATCATCCTTGTAGTGCTTAGCAACGTCTGTCGCAAGCGGGTCATCCGGATTCGGTGCGCTTAACAGCGCCTGGATAGACAACAACACAGTCCGAATCTGTAACGCCGGCGACCATTTATCTGCCACCATTGTCAGTCACTTCGCTCCCTACAACCCTCTGCCTACCTTTCAAAATGTCCAAGCAGATTCTGCCCAGTTTGTCTCACCCCGTAGTCAGTATAGTTACCATCTCCCATGTAATATCACACACCAATATTAGGGTGGTATATCTTCGTTAAGAATCTCACTTTCGGTGGCGCCATGGGATATTCTTCTGGAAGAAACAGTTCCAGCTTGAAGATGCCCTCTGGAGCCGATGGTGTCTAATTCCGTCGCTAGCGAAGGTGAGTAGAGATCCTCACGCTCAAAGGGGCTACCACCGGGGCCTTCGATGGTCACGTCAAAATATCTTAGATTATCGTCGTGCGGCGCTGCTGTAATCCCAGGGGCTGGGTCCGCCACCAGGCGTTCTGTTTCCTGTCCACGAGTGAGCTCGTGCCACCTCCTCAGTGCAACCCTCTGACCTTGATTATTCGCTGTCCATCCGATAAGCACAGGAATCTCGTACACTTATAAAACCCACCTTTGGGAGCGTCATGATATGCAAAGGCCCCGGATAAGGAAAAGGATCAACTTAGGAAGAGTCAAGAGAGGAGGAAGATACCAATGCCGATTGCTGACTCAGCTAGCCGCCTTTCACATACAAGGAAATAAATAATTTTAAATTCAAAATATATAATGGATATGTACAAGTACTCTAAGTCGAGAAGCTGAAAATCTGGAGCACTTGGGAGAAGCCAAGGCTTGTGAGAGTGGTAACCAAGCCGCCGAGTAGGGGAACCAGAGCAGCGACCAGACCCCTGACCAATGGCAACCCAACTGTTAAGAAAGTGGTAAAGAGGGACCTGGACAGTGGAAGCTTATCAGAACATGATCGGACACACATTTATCTATCTCTACATACCGAATGGCGACAAGAACGGATTGGATCGCACCAATGTTTGCGGAGCTGACCAAACTACGAGCCACGGTCGAGATGGTGGTAACCAGCTAGAATAGAAATGAGCAAAATCCGAGAATAAACAACTCGATTACTAACAGAGATGAAAGTGCAGCCGAGATTAGCAACATCAGCAAGAGTGACAACCTCGCCGGAAACAGTGAGCGCGCCAGCAGTGGAACTCTGAGGCGATAGCCTGGATATCGCTGACGGCGTTGCTCAGAATAATTTGAACCTCATTGAGCTGGGGCTGAACGACGGAAAGAATGTCAATGTTCTGGACGCCAACAAGGCTCTCTGAGTAAACGTTAGCTATATAGTCGTAACCACGACCGATATACTCACGAAGCTCATCCTGGATGGGGCTGAGCTGGGAGTTGACATACGTCAAAATGGCGGGAACAGTGCTGAGGTCAACAGTGCCATTGCTGGTGCTGCGGCTGGATACCTCTGCGGTGATGGGGACGGGCGCTGCTGCAGAGAGAGCGGTGAAGGCAAGGGCTACAAGGAATGACAGGTTGAAGGAACGCATTCTTTTCAAATGAATGTAGGGTGTCGGATAGACGAGCAGAGGTCTTAGCAGCGAAGCTTGTAAAAGATCAGAAGCCGAATCTCCACGATTTTTATGTCCAATGCGACCAATTTCAAATACCCTGAGATAAACGGGATCGACATCATTTTATCCAAACTCTGGAACCGCTTATCCGAGGGTCCAAGATTTACGCATCGTACGGCTGTGCCGTGGGTCCTACCATCTCCGGTGCCAGTGTCCTACTGTGAAGTTAGCCTCATGTTTTTCTATCGTTCTTCGATGCAGATGCCTATCAAGACAGAAAGAAAACTAGATGCAAACTTGAGAATGATGCATCGGTGTTCCAGCTGGAGGAGGAGATCACCTGGTGCACGATCTGCATTGTACATGTGCGACATGTCGGTAATGCGTTTGTCACTCCAGTGTTATCTGTCGGATCCAACACGGGTACCGTACGCGCGTAGCATTTGGTGGGCAGGCCGGATTTAAAAGCCGTCCGGTGTAATCTTTTGGCTTCTATCCACTGGATTATGTGGATATATCCAAAACCGCGTCAAAATTCCAGATCCTAAACGTTGTTGGCTGCAGCTTACCAGGAGAGATTCGGCAATGTGCATGTGACGGTGATCTGCTCTGTAGATCAAAATAGCCGGTTGCAATCCCACCGCTTCCAAGCGCTTCCATGCGGTTGATCAAAATATTGAGGCTACATTCCTGTAAGTGCACGGGTGTGTCAGGAGTACTCAGAAAAACCCACCCAAGTATGGCTGCCTGTATTTAGGTAGCCACTGGGCAAGTGCGAGGTAGTGAGAGGTTAGTATTTGGCTACGACTTTCGAGCCAAATAAACCCTACGTCAAGACTCCGTATAACTTCCGAGGTAGGCGCACTATGTCAGGCTCCTTCCCTTCCCTAGAAAATTTCGCCAAGGTAAGCCAATCAGACTTTCTATATTATTTCTACTTATAGTCCATAAGGGCGCACTGGCAACAGTTGCGACTGTCTCAGCTATCGGTGAGTCGTGACGCCCATTAACGTGCCACCAACTGTGCCGACACTTTGATGACCTGTAGGCGTTGGGCTGCTATATTATGGTCAAGGATACCTGATATACCCTTCCGCGTTTCCTCCTGGTGCACGTACTGGTGTGTCAAAGTCCTCATTACCCTTTACGTTCTCATTCAAGCAGAAATAGAGGTACCCGTCCCAAGCGAATATGGCTTACCATACGAAGACCTCCCTCTCAAGACCCCTGACGGCGTTAACTTACGGTGTTACCTCCTTCCGTTGAAGAAATCACTAGCAGAATCCCACTCCGACTTCATTAAACCAGAAACGATCGCGGACTATGAGACAGACGAGGAGGTACGTGTAACCTCGCTTTTCCAACGTGTTGCTGCGGATCTGAGATGACTTGGAATACGTAGTTCTCCGCAAGCAGACCCACGGTGATTATGTTTCACGGCAATGCGGGGAATCATGGGCATCGTATACCTCTCGCCAGGGTGTTTCTGCTCAATATGCGCTGTAATGTGTTGATGATGTCATATCGAGGGTACCTATTCCCGTTTCTCTAATTTTAGCGCTGAAACGACCCCGCGATGTTTAGTTATGGACTATCAGAAGGCTCGCCGTCAGAACGAGGTTGACTTACTTTCCAAAGTTTTTTACAGCACGCTTATTGACATTGTTATGATCAGGCCTATGTATGGACGCGCAGACAGCACTTGATTATCTCACTTCTCATCCCATCTTTTCGAAGAATCAAATCGTAAGTGATGCGCCAACGTAAGGGCATAATTTACTCACAGCTTTCAGTTACTCTATGGTCAATCGATCGGGGGTGCCGTAGCCATAGACCTTACAAGCCGTAATCCGGACAAGGTGGGCCAAATTCGTATTAATACTGGCAACATTCATTAATTAAGATATTTTAGATCAATGCGCTTATTCTTGAGAATACCTTTACGTCTCTGCCTAGACTGGTGCCTCATGCCCTTCCTATGCTTGGACCCTTGTCGTTCCTGTGCCATCAAAAGTGGGATTCGTTATCAAAGATCCCTCTAATACCATCAACGACGCCCATCCTTATGCTTAGTGGCGCGAAGGATGAGTTAGTACCTAAGGACCACATGCGAACTCTATGGGAAGCGATCGCAAAGAGAGGCGCTAGGAAGACAGAAGGAGGTAGCGAGTATAAAACGGGATTAGAAAGAGCAGCATACAAAGAGTTCGCAGAAGGGAATCATAGTATGTTCAACGTCCCATCGACAAGAGCGTTTGCTGAATGAGGGTTGATAGATGATACCTGCATCCAACCAGGGTACTGGGCGAGTATTGTTGAATTCGTTGCAGATGTTATAAAGACGCGCAACGTGAATACGTAGAGGAAGTCTGAAGGACTACATTCGACGCATATGGCATTAAGATTATGTTCTATTCGACGCCACTAGGAGACGCGTTTTTGACGTGGGTGAACCAGCATGCGCCAGCGCGCGCCTAGGTTAGGGTAGTCTTGGGAAAGAGCTAAATCTAGCTAAATCGACCCTGGACTTGTAATATATTGAATCTCGGCATTCTCAGGATTTTCACATAGATTCTCACCGGTTCATAAAATATCTTATAGTTACGTACACCTTGTGGTTGTACGTACCGGCCCGTCAACTTCGGGAGCGAAGGTAGGCATTGGCAACGCGTAAACAAGAGCGCATAGGCGCATTCCTTTATACTAAATGTCCAGCATCATGGCTACAAAGAGCTTGTTCCACGGAAGCCAGCGCCATTTTCTATGCATGTTTTTAATTCCCCGAACCGAGCACAAAGGCGGTTGTTATAATTATAGACCAAATCTACCTGATAGCTGTCGCGTCCCTACAAGGCGATTTCCCTACTTATTTGGATGGTATGCGTAGGACGGAACATCATTGTATTCCTGAATGAAATGACAACTCTGTCGCGCGTGTTCGAGGACTGCGAAACGTCATTTTTAGCTTTGCTACTTAGTATCGCACCCATCCCAGCCCATCCCGTCCAGCACGCAAACACAGCGGTTTTACCGGCCGAGCTCTGACGTGCACGTCTAATCCTCACTGAAACCCCCCAAAAATAAAGGAGCTTTGAGATCGAATACTACGAGGTTACCGGTGATGCCGGCTTGACAACTAATAAACTTCCAGATCTGCTCCCTACCTTTCCCTACCTACACAAGCGATGAGATTCATCATAGGTGTCGTGGAAACCATGTGCAAGATGGCGCAATCCATGCCTTTCCATGCGAATATAATCAATGAGCTGTAAGCTGATGATGGCAGGCGCTCCACGCCCACGAGCAGCCAACACTGAAACAATCCTGTTCGGCCTACGTTACCCTCAAATCTGATAACGCGCAATGAGAGAGCAGCAACATCGATCACTCAGTCCAGACAGGCTCAAATCTGAGCTTTCACTTGAAGTTGAAACTGTTCGCTAGACAAACTAACACACGAACATGTCGCGCGATTCACAATTGTCCTAAAATGGCGTGCTCCACTAGCCTAAACTAACCAATCGCTTATCACGACGTTTGCATTGCAATTTATGCGATTACGGAATACCCTGGTTTCACATCAATGGATCAGCCCTTTCATGCACAATTTTCAGGCTGATTTTCGGCGATAGCAGGATGCTTGGGACGCTTTTCCGCTGCCAATTATCGACCGTTAAAGCGCCCATTGTGAAGAATAATGAAGACTCTGCGCATCCTCAATCCTTTGACCCTCAAAGCGCTCTGGAGACGGTTGAATCAAAGATTCCATCGCAAGCGAATGCCGGAACAATCCTGAAAACAACCGTTGCGAACCCTAATGATGCGGGTATTTTTCACTCCCGAACCTTTCCTATTGCGGTTTCTGATACAAAGAAAAAAAATACCATCCCAGTTCCATTATTTTGGCTCTCTGCCGATGGCCAACCACTGGACCACGACCCTGACGTGACATCATGTACATACTTGAGATAAAAGGCGCGCCAACTCTCTTTTTTTCTTCAGTTATCGATTCCCTCGATTCACCCCCACCTCAGCTTTGGCACCTTACATTCTTTTACAACCAGTCCTCTCACTTCGAAATGCGTGCCTTCGGTACTATCTTCGCTACCCTTACCCTCGCCGTCTCAGCCTCGGCTGCCGCCATCTACCCCCGTGACACGGTGAACAATGCTGGTGGCCTTGCTGCCCTTACCACCACCGTAAAGGACATCGTCAGCGGTGTCAGTCTCGCCAAGCAGGACGTCAAGAGCAGGCAACTTCCTGGTGGCAACGTCGTCAGTGAAGTTACAAATGTACTCGGTAACACCCCAGTTGGGGGTGTCGCCCCCAGGCAGCTTCCTGGTGGCAACGTTGTCAGTGAAGTTACAAATGTACTCGGTAACACCCCAGTTGGGGGTGTCGTCCCCAGGCAGCTTCCCGGTGTTAACGCCGGCAGCGTCGTCAGCACGGTTAAATCTGTACTTGGTAACACTCCAGTTGGGGGTGTTGCCCCCCGTGGCGAACAGGGCGTTCCTGACGTCATCAATGGTGTCATCGTTCAAATCAAGCCCATCCTCGTGGACATCGGTTAGTATTATTTCCTACTAGCTGTGCACTCAAGGCTGATCTTCTCTAGATGCGAAAATTACTGCCGACGTTGCTGTTCAACTTCTTACTAAGATCAAGGTCATCCTCGCTGATGCTCTTGTCAGCATCAATGCCATTGTGAAGGTCGGAGGATCTGCCCAGCTGTTGTTGGACGGCGAAGTTGTTACTGTCGTCAAACTTGGCGCATTAGTCGCCGAGCTCATCGTGCTTATTATTCCCGCTCTGAAGCTTGTGGTGACTTTGTCTGCTTGTGTCGATGTCATTGGTTCAATTGTGTAAGTATTGGCTGCTCCTCTACTCGCAATATTGCTAACTATTTCCATACAGTGTTGTCCTTGTGGCCATCGTCGATGTGGTTGTTGCGATTGGCGTTAATGTTTCTGTTGACATTACTGCTCTCATCTCAGCAGATGTCGTCGCTGACCTTGCCGTGGGCATTTTCGCTACCCTCCGTGCAGTGCTTTTGATCAAGTAAAACATTCGTGCATTTTGAGTCGCTATTAGGGATGTCATAATGTAATGTTCTCTAATTTCATTTCTCCTCAACGATGTGCCTATGTCTGAGTTTGACGTCCTGTGATGTTGCCTACTCCGGAGTTGGATACCATTGTCTTTTTTAGATTATCTTTGTCATTGTAACGTTTTTTTTGCGCAATTTTGTCGTGAATTGAGAGTCGAGGCTGGTCTGGTGTCCAGCTGATACGTCGTATCAAAGTTGTTAAGTCGAGACTTGTCATTACCAATTGAACTAATGATACCAAGCTCTTGCTCTTAATATCACTGATGTATTTGCTGCGAGACGACCTTGGACAGATCAGCTATGTCAAGCTGGTTTTGGAGACGAAATAGCTCCCATAAATTTGGATTAATTCCGGGTTCTCAAGCATTCATCCTAATGACGTTAACAGCGTATTTATTAAAGTGCGCAGGAAGTAATCATTAAGGCACATAAATTAAATTTGCCAGATTTACGTATCTGATCATTTCGCTAAGTTTCGTACATAAGTAGTGATAACAAGCCGTCGTTCTACGTTACGTGGTAAACATTCTGCAGCGCGGCAGAAATATAAGTTAATACAAACATTGTATTTATCCCGAGTTACTAGCGCTGTTCTGAGAGCATCTGAAGCTGTCAGATGACGGAGACGATAAACCGACATCTCATATGATCGCGTGCACTACGGTATTTCGCGAACCACGAACGGCGCGGATTTGGAACGCATCGAAGAGAGGCACTAGTTGATAGGTATTGTCGATAGTTGCCAACGGCGACGCCTGATTAATACCGGAAGCAAGAAAATGAGTAATGGCGATCCTGATCAATCGTCTGAAAATTTAATGGCTCACTGATTTTGCTTGAGACTCGATTGCGTTGTCGATGCGAGGGGCCGCCACAAGCAGGTTAAGAAGAGTCACGCTCGCGGACGCCGTTGAAATTCAAGACGCTGGCAGCGCAAGTAGAAGTCCATTAATGGCCAACGGCCGTAAATTCCCATGTTAAATCAATATCTCAGTTAACGCCATCTTCGGATATGATAAGTAGCCCCAGGATGGTGGCGAAGTCAGTGACTTCACATGAGGGCTTAAGGCCACGGAATCGACAAGGCATGGATACTTCGGGTCATACGTATCTGTTTATTCGGATATGCGGCAAATTCATTCTTGATAATGTGTGAGAGGAAGGTGAATGGATGCCACGACCAAGTAGGCATCTTTGCGACAAGCGTCGAGCAGCTACGTTCTATTGCAACCTTCGTGTCAGGTGTCCGGGTCCTTGACGCCGAATGGGGACTCGATGCTAGCAATGCGGAAAGATACTGTGTCTCTACTCCCGTCAATTCCTTCCTTTCAGTACGCGTGGGTGCCACGGACACATCATCTATTTATATTACGACTCATGACTGTTCGTGAGGTCTTAAGGACGTAGAACTGTGGGCGCCCCATGTAAAAGTGCGGGGATGAATGCATTGTTCGAATTATATATCAATCCTGAAAGTAATCATTATCTTCTCTGGGTCTCACGGGAGGAAAATAGCAAGACTGACAGAGTGGTGTCGAGAAAGGGATCGATTCACGAGTGTCACGATGCAAACGGAACCAACAGGAGCTTTCTGTCGGCGATGCAGTGCAAAAACGCAATTGAGAGCTATCGAGAATTGCGATTCAGCAAGGACGGCGATAACCTTTTCCCATTCCACTATCGTATTTCTGGATGGAATGTGTTAATCAGATCAATCAGCGGAAGTAAACTATTGAACGCACTGCAACTTGAAGGACGTGTAGATTGGCATAGTCCTCGCATCTTACGGCGCCGACCGAGTCCCGAAACACGCCGCGGCGTTGTTGCAGTCAAATTCCTTCGTGAGCAAAGAGGCTTGGTAGCGGAGCATGGGCGGGGCTGGAGAGTCGACAACATATCCCGGCGGAACAGTTGTTGTCGTCGATAAACTTGCGCGGTGAGGGAGTTGAATATCAGTTCTTTACTGGATACCGAGGAACGTACGATCCGACTTGAGCCGACGATATGTCTAAGCATTAGAAAATGCGGCTGCGGGATGGACCAGAAGGCTCCTCCGGGTGCGTCTGCCGTGGGGCGTTTCAATCCTTTCAACAATCCTCTTCAACACGGTCTCCTCCCGTTGTCGAATGCAAGAGATTGGATCGGCCGAGAAACCCGGGACTCGGATGACTAAATGTGTTGCATGCAAGAAGCTTCGTCAGTGTGCCGGCAATGACCCCCAGTTTGAACTTTTGTCATGGCGCTGTCTGTGTATGGGTTGAAGATATGGGTGATTATTATGACACCGGAAGTTACCTTAAGTGCGTTACATTGCGCGTGATTTCAAACCGTGGCAATTCACCTTTTCCAATGTCTTCAATGTCTTCCATGTCTGACAACACGCAAGGAAACACGATGGAGGTTAAGAAGAAGAGGCGTAGTAGAGGTGGTGAGCGCAAGTGAGACATGTATAGATACTGGTTGCTAACTTTCATTCAAGGCAAGAACTTACGTCGGCAAGTTCAGCGGGCCAGGGACTTGCCAGAAGGAGCTTCGAAAAATTCTATAAAGACGGGCAAAAAACAAGGAAGGAAGAGCAGGGAGGCATTGAAGAGAAAGCGAGAGAAGTTCACAGAAAAGAAAAAGATTTGGGCGGCACAGAAGCAGGCGGCGGAGGGCACATGTGGTGCGTTCATTCACCAAGCCAGTTACAAGTACTAATGGGCCGCAGAAACATATCCCGTTGATGAGGATGAACCAGATGATAGAAGAGATGGTAACAACATGTGAAAATCTGAAGAAGGCGAACGATGATAAAATCATCAATGGTGGACCTCAGGAGTCCGCCCTACTCGGCGGTTTGGGGTTTCATGTCGATCGAATGACGATCAGTTTGGGGAGTTCCGTGTCCTGACGTTCGGTTACAATGTAAATACAGTCGACCGAGAATCTGAATGGTATGAACATCAGTATAACACTTCTCAAGAAGTTACAGATGAGTTGAGCAACGGGAATGCAATTAGCAACTTGAAGCGCACTCGGTAGCCTATTCGGTGATAGCGCTGTTGATGTTCTAGCGTGGGAGGAAATCTAAGCAAAAAAGGACTTAAATTTGGGCACAAGGCGCGCTTATGCAATTGAACTCGGACCAAGTTCAGTCTAAGTATATCCGCCCTTCTGAAGCAGGTTCTTTCTGACATGGAAGTGACCCTCGCGGCAAAGCCATGTATTGATGTCGCCCTGCGGTTATTGACCTTTCGCTTATCGAGCCATTTTCTTACGATCCGTTTCGCTAAAAAAATGTACTTCCCTAATTGGTTTCATAGGCTACGCGGTGTAGGATGACCCTGGCGTTACCTCACCGCGGCTTGGGACAAAAGGTGCGTCCACCTTATCGAATCCAGACTTCGGTGCTGTTCAAAACCACCTCTCGAAACGCGTACATTCGGTACTATCTTCGCAATCATCTCCCTCGCCCTTTCGGCTTCTGCTGCTGCTATTTCCGGTTGTGGGACGGTTGATGGTACTGCGCCTGGTGTCGTTTCCACCGTGGAGAATGTGGTGAAGGCGAATGACATCTTACGCCATACCAGAGTTGGGACTTCTGTTCCTCTTCGCTAGGTCTACCCAATGTCGAGGATGTCCAAACTCGCGAGGACGGAAACAGTTATCCTGCATCATCCAAGACATGACTGTCCAGGTTCAAGGTCTCGTCGTGGAACTCGGTTAGTAGCACTCCTTTCCCTTTGCGTCGTGAAGTTCAATTATCTCTTGTAGATGCTGCTCTTGGGGCTGATATTCAAGTCGACGCTGTTGTTGGTCATTAGCATCAATGCGTTAATTACGGCAAAAGTGCCAGGTATTTTTTCCTTGGATGGCAAAGTTCTAGTCGCTGCCGATATTGCCGCGTTGCTCTCTCTCGTCCATGTTTGCGTCAAGGCTATCGTGGCTCTCTTGAACGTTAAGGTCCTTGACGATGTTGCGGTTGTTGTCAACGCCCGCGTGAACATTTCGTAAGTAATGACATTCCACTTCCGGTCCTTTACTGATTGAATACTAGTGTTCACGTCGGCGCCATAATCTCTCTGGGTGTTGGTTTGGTCGCTGATCTTGCCGTTGACATTATGGGTCTCATTGGCGATATCACGGGTGATCCCCGCCTCGGCGTACTTGTCGCTATTGCCATTGCCCTTGGGATTTAGAAACATCTCGTCGACACTCTTTTTCATGTGACATTCCGATGCATAATGCCTAATGACTTGACGTACTTGATATTGCGACGACGTGTACCTTACTCTGCACTGTGATAATCTCAATTTTCATTTAATAGATATCTGCGAATGTTCATGTCAGTTGCAACGTATCCCAATCACCGTCAAGTGCGTGTAGGCAAACTTAAGGCTTTATCAAAAATCGCGCGCGCTCTTGGCGTGGCCCGCACGGGACGTTATCTAACGTTGGTAAATGTCAACTCAAACTCGGCGACATGTGGTCGAGGAAGTCGTCAGTGACCGTATTGTTGTATGATCCTATGCCAAGTAACTGTGTTATTGCCTTTTAGCGTATTCTTTATCGGCCTGTCGTAGCGCCGATGTTCTCGTCCATGTTGTACGGGGCCGATGATCGAGTTGGTTTCAAGCCTCATGTGCCCCCTGTCGTTGTTATAAAATTTCCTTCATTAGTAACGACATCGATATTGCCAACATTGTCAACTGTCGGACGTGCTGGCAACGGAAGAAACACCAACTATTGACCGAATATTGTGGTATGAACGTCTCGAATAATAATATTATGTAGTGGAGGGCAGTCACTTTTTTGGCGTCGGGACTCTCGTCTGCGCGCGGCTGCTTTACGTTTTACTTTACCCTGATTTCTCAACGTAATTAATCAGGCAATCAAATCATTATTATGGAAACCACCAAACGCGATACATGTAACAAATTATCAGTTATCCGTGCCACCACGGCCACGGTACTGTGGAGTTAGCTAACTGTGAGAGGTAGGTACGTGGGGTGCTTGCTGTCACGTAGCCTTAGCGAGATGAACAAACCAGCATGCCTGCTGTCCGGCGAGATGTGGGAAAACGGTCAACAAAATATTTACGTACAATGCTGGAACCGGTTAGCTTAGCGTGACTCACTAATATAAGGTCAACTCCCGGCTTACGGTATGGCGCGTTCAAAAATTTTGCTTCCCTGGCCTCTGGCACCCGAGTGGGCCATAACCCTGATGGGTGCCAGCGATAAAAGGCGCGTCCATTCCACGTCTTTCTTCAGTTCCCCCTCTTACCTTGATTCCCTCCCCAGCTTCGGCGCTTTACCTTCTTTTACAACCAATCCTCTCATTTCGAAATGCGTACCTTCGGTGCTATCGTTGCTGTCCTTTCCCTCGCACTCTCGGCCTCTGCTGCCGCCATCTACCCTCGTGACGGTGTCAACACTAACAACATTGGCGGTCTCGCTGCCGTCGATACCACCGCAGATGACATCCTTAAGCACGTCGAGCTTGCCCATCAAGAGGTTCACAAGCCTAGGCAGCTTGGGGGTTTGACGTCTGAAGTCTCCAAGGTCGTTCCTCGTGACGAGACCAGCTACCCCAGCCTTGTCGTTGGTGTCACCCACGAGATTGTTGAAATCGCCGCAGGCCTCGGTAAGTACTATTCTTTTTACTGTCAGGACAGTACCATTCAATGAGTCATTCGTAGATGTCGCTCTTGAGGGTACCGTTAAAGTCCAGGCTGTTGTTGACATCCTCGCCAAGATCAGAGTTGCCCTTGATGTATGCGTCGAGGCTGTCGCGAAATTGGACCTAAAGGCCAGCACCGTTCTTGTTTTGAAAGGCGAAGTTCAGGTTGTAGCGCAAATTGCTGCGTTACTCTCTGTCCTTATCCACGTTGTCGTTAAAATTGTTGTGGCCGTCTTGAAAGTCAAGGTCCTTGCCGATGTTTCTGTCGTCATCAGCGTCTGCACGGCTATCTGGTAAGTCACAACCTTCTTTCATACTATTAGGCTCTGCTAACTAGATGTTATAGTGTTGATGTTGCTGCCATAATCAAAGTCGGTGTTGCCTTGTGCCCAGGCGTCATTGCAATCATTGTGCGCCTTTGTGCGGACATCAAGGTCGAACTCGTTGCGGCAGTCTATGCGCACGTCTTTGCAGCCATCCTTGCTTGCCTTCACCTCTAATAGAATTTGCACATTTTGGATTGTTAGGGATTCGTAGTAATAACATCGTACTATAAGAGTTGCCATCTAATTCAAATAATCATTCTTTATTGATGTGATGTTAGAATTTCGTGCTTTCATTTATGTCGTTAGTGAATGCAAGTTAAGTTGCCGAAAACGCTGAATATCCCGCCAAAGACTTTGCCATTTAGGTAAAATCCATTCATGCTTGTTGTAGATGCTGATGAGTCATATTCTTGTACGTACGTACTTCAATAATGCCGGTGCCCAAATCAGGGAAGCTCTTTACCATGTAGAGGTTTTCTTTATTGCGGTGCCACGCCATTGTTACCGTTAGCGTCCCCGGCAACAATAATAACATTGCTATTTATTGTCTCAACCATCTGCAATGAGATACACGCTAATGAGAAAGCGGTGGTTAACGGAATATAGTACTAGGCTATAACTATCTGATGTCTGAGATCGTTATCA
>Ga0137376_10000447_pt1 | contig 18786 bp, 35 predicted proteins | sample SagtaG_23_FD_104814 | JGI IMG/M metagenome (GOLD analysis project Ga0137376, IMG submission 104814) | Vadose zone soil microbial communities from Sagehorn Ranch, Mendocino, California, USA - Sage2_L_20_16 metaG | ecosystem: Environmental > Terrestrial > Soil > Vadose zone | place: USA...
CAAGTCGTCCGCGTCCACCGTACAGCCGCAGTCGAAGCACTTACGCTGCTTTATCCATTCGCCCGACTCCGCGTCGTACCTAGAGCGAGCGTTAGGACACCCGGTCTCATGGCAGAACACGCCGTTTATCATTGCTGCCTCGCACTGATTGCAACGCATGATTCCTCCTTTCCTGAGAGAACTTCGCAAGCATACCGTGGCCGTGTTATTTAACGTGGCCGTGGTATGCTTACGCTGTCCTCTACTCGTCTCCCATGTACTCCCAGATTGAGAATCTAAAGTAAAATTGAGAAGCTTCGTCTATGTTGAACAGTAAGCGTTTGTGGCCTGATTCGTGCAGCCGCTTGTATATCGTGCGGGGGTTGTCATTCTGGCCAGGATGCATGCCATTCTCGAATTCTCCCTCAAGCTTGACGTACCCGTAGTCGGCGGGGTTAATGTGGTCATTCAGGGCTCTGGTTGGCTTGTCTTCCAAGGATTCGAGATATTCCTGCATTGGACAGCAGTCCTTGCAAAGAAAGTCACACTCGCCAAAGATGAAATAGGATGGCTGCCATTGGTAGGAATCTGGACTAGTGCGTACAGCCTTGCCACAATCGCCGCAGGTCGACCACTCGTCTTCCCACTCAACAGAATAGCCATAGTGTTCAAGGATTGTGTCAACACCACGGGCAAAGTAATTCCAGTTACCAAACAGGATGCCCTTCTTAGGCTGGTCGTATCCTGGCTCCGCATACTCAGAGGCCCATTGGATATCTTCTATCCTACGGGCACGTGTTTCAACGTCTGCATCAGAGCAGCGTGCTGGACGACACAAGCTCTTGCGCAGAATGTATTCTGGTGTCATAGGTCTCCTTTCTTATCCAGTACTTCGCACAGCCTACCCGAAGATAGGCTGCATGCTGTACTGGCTACTGCTCTGGCCCTTCGCAAGACACAATCACAACGCCTGCAACGGCATCTTTGTTGATAGATGGAGTACGGCCATTGCGGCACGATACTATGGCCTGCCATTCGTTGACTTGCGTTAGTTTGACGCGATGCTCAAGCTTCTCTGAGTTACGCGCTACAATTGCCCGAGCACAGACTAAGAGAGCAACTGCAACGAATAGAATTGCGACTATTCTTTTCATTTGTCCTCCAGTACTTCGCACAACCCACAAGGATGGGGTGGGCTGTACACTGCACTGGCTATGCGTGCTTGCGGATGTAGGCTTCCAACTTATCCAATGCACGTTTGGAGACCACAGTCAGGTCACCTGTACAACCTTCGTTGTCTGCTGACCGTATGACTGCGGCGCAGAGTGCCAGCAATTGCTCTATGTTCATTCAATCCTCCAGTACTTCGCACAACCCACAAGGTGGTGGTGGGCTGTACGCTGCACTGGGCTGGACCTACGGCTGAACTAACTCGCCTGTCTGAACTGAATAGACGGGATAAGGCGCCTTGCCATCGTCAAACCAATCGTGCCCGAGACAGTAGGACTTGACGCCATCTTCCGCTTCCATGGGTGTGTCGAGATTGCCCGCACCCGGTACACACGGCGAGCAGAATTGTGCATGCGTGAAGTAGGGTGACTTCAAAACGAAGATGTCACTGTCCAGACAATCTGTGAGGATGTAGCCTTCGTCTTTGTACTCCCATCCTGCTGGCTCATCAGGATAAGCGTCGTCAGCGTTAAATGTGCGCTTGCACTTTACACACATGTACTCTGAACCTTTGTCGTCCCAGTCCTCCTCATCCTTGAACACATCAGCGTTGAACTCCTCGGCTTTGTCTCCGCATACTCCGCAAGATGGCTCGCCATAGATCGGCTCGGCGCTATCCGACCATGCTTGCGATACTGAATTCTGGGAGATGACGCCGTAGTGAATGCCAGTCTCTTTGTCGAAGTTAGAACGACCGAGACTGTAATCTATGCCCTTGTAATCAGTCATGATTCCTCCTCTCTGTAATTGGGAATGTGTAATCCCAAAATGCTCGCGCTACAAGGCGAGCACTTGGGTGGGATACCCTACGGGATTGACGGCGCAGGGTGCCCCGTTAATCTACCTACGCTCCCTATACGCACCTACAAACAACAGCACAAACAGCGTTAGGAGGCATAGCAGAATAGACAGACTGAGACCGAATTCCACGTTTTTCAGCATACATCCTCCGGGAATGTATCCCACTGTGCCCACTGCAATTTTTCAGTTGGGCACTAGCGATACACTCAGCCTCAAATGCCAAACACATAGGCCAGGGCAACAAGAAAGCCTATGCCTACGGCCACAACGTACGGAAATATCCTGATGCGCATTGTACAGCCTCCAGTACTTCGCGCAACCCAACGTTGGCGTTAGGCTGCATGCTGCACTGGAACTTACTTGCGCTTCGCGATAGCTTTGTCGACGGCGTTCGAGATGAATGCCAAGACTTCGGGGTGTACGGTTTCAAACGTATCCCTACCGACGGTCTTTTCAGCTTCACCGCAAAAGCAATCGTACGCTATCGCGTCGTGGTAGACTTCGTGACCTACGCGCGATACAATCTCGCATAGGTGCGTGAGAACTTCTTGCTTGTTCACGGTTTCCTCCCTCCAAGTAACTTCGCGCAACACCCAGCGTTAGCGGGTGCTGCATGCTGTTACTTCTTGGCGTCGAGCTTCTCGATGATCTTGCTCTCGATAGACCTATCGCCGTACATCTTGTTCCGCATGCTTGCATTCATGGCATCTCCTAGAATTGGGAATGTATCCCATGAAGCCCACCGTAGTGGGCTTTAGCGATACACTGGCTAACTCATGTGGAATGCGCTACCTGCTATCGCTACCAGTACGGCAAAGAACACTGCGCCAAGCGCTACTCCGAATAGAATGGCAGGCACATCATTCTTGAGACTGAGATTAACCTTGACGTAGGACATGTCGTCTCCTCTCCAGCAGTAAGCTGGCCTAGTGGCACGATTCGCACCGTGCCCTAAGGTCAAGTTACTCGCCCTTGTACAATTCCGCAGAGTGATCCGCGAGGAATTGCTCAAGTTCTCCAGACTTGACGGTTTTGAGAACAATCCGCCACTGCTTCTCGGTCAACGTGACTGGGAACCTGCCCAAGCAGTAGTGAGAGACGCCGCCCTTGGCTGTGACTTTGAGTTTGCTTCCCGCAAAGCGGGCCTTACGCTCTAGCACATCAAGGCGAGCCTTCAATTCCGCATAGGTTGGTTCTGCAGCCACAGCAACAGACGAAACAACAGCGTTAGGAGTAGTCATTGGGTTTGTCCTTTGATTGTGAGATTGACGTAAGCTGCGCGTCTCAGAGCGCACGTTATGCGCTCTAGGCTGGGCAGATTACACGTACAGGTTGTTAGGCAGGAATTCGTTTGCGTTTCGGATAAACAGCCAACGTTCGATACAGGCCTCTAGCATCTCCTCAGCGTATTTAAAATCTTTGACTTCGTACTCGCTAAAGAATGCGTCTTTCACTTGCCATGTCATAAATCCTCCGGTGTACATCGTGAGCGAGTAACTTGACGTTACCCGCTCGCGTCGAACATCGAATACCGATACTGGGCACTGAGTCGACACCCTACGCGCGCCCTACGCTAGGCGTAGGCAATTTGTGTTCTTAGGCTCGGGTAGGCCAAACTGCGCGATACCTTCGCCGTCTCACAATACGGGGCTCATAGGCCCGACGTGGCGTTGCCTCTCTGCTATCACCGCTTGAACTGCCCGGGCGATAGTGAGCTTAGGGCTTGGCGTATTGGTGGGCTTGTCTCCTGCTTCGGGCCGACTCCGAATTCAGAGCAGAGCATCTAAGGCGCGACCAATTCCCGCTGTTCTCTGGGCTCTTCCGGCTGACTGCTTGCCGGTCTTTCATGCCGTCGAACGGAAATTACATATGCAAGCGCCGCGCCAATGTGTTAACTCATTTATTTTCAGTTGTTTGTAAATTTTACACAAGCAGAAAACGACATTTTTTGGCTATGATTTTTGTGTCAGGGCTGACACAATTTCGGACAAGTGCGTTTGTTTGCATGCGTTTATCGACGCCGTTTTTTGTCTGGTAGAATTGACAAATTTTGCGAGGTTTAACGCCAGTAACCCGCGCGCGTGGCGCGCGCGAATCGTTTCAGTTCGTGCGCGTATCTCGGGTTCTGCGCGTGCGTGTAAGAGTTTGAAGTATGCGCGGGCGCGTGTCAATGGTACGCGGGCGTGTGTTGATCGGTGTGCGCGTGAGATGCTGTTGTGTGTTGGGGACGTTGACCTGTGTGTTGCTGCCCACATTTGGGCAGGTTGATGGTGTGTGCCGGGTGCGCGCGGGCCTGTCTCATTGCGAGACGGTTTAGGCGGGCGGGTGTTGTCTGACTCACGCAATGTGTCGGATTTTTCCGACACTTTGCGCGAAAATTCTTGCAAGTTTCTGCATGCGCGGGAGTTTTCCGGCCCGCATGCGGATGTGTTTCTTTTTGTTACACGATGTGATGTGATGATAGTATACTCCTATCATCATCGCGTGCGTATTGTCGGGAGCGCGTATCTTCTTTGTTGTTATTCATTTACGATAGGGGACCCTGTCGGTATAGGGGGCCAGGGGCTTCAACAATCTGACGCGCGGGTAGTGGTTACCTGACCTTTTAATAAAACCGTACCTTAATGTGTACTTCATGAAAGGGGTCCCAAAAGAGACCCTGAGGCCCACCCGGGGGTATTTCTGAAATTTGGGTCCCCGAACCGGTGCAATCCGGATGCACTTACAAGTCTCACACAACGCTTGACGAGCGCTTAGCGTTTGTGCTAACTTTAAATAATGAAAACTGAACAACTAACGTGCGCGCGTTGCGGAACGCCTTTTGAGAAGCGCGCAGGAAATCAAATACAAAAATACTGCTCCAAGGCCTGTAAAACCCGAGCCACCTCGGACGCCTACAGAAAAAGACACCCAGAAAAAATAACTGCTGCCGCCAAACACAGAACTGAAAAACTAAAAACACTCACAAAGCTGCGACCACCTCGGGAGCGCTCATGCCGCTGCGGAAAAACTTTTATGACAAAAAACAACATTCAAAAATACTGTACCCCTGAATGCGCACCTTACCTCTACACGCCGAAGCCGATGCCTTCTGTGGAACTACAATACAAAAGAGATGTGCTGCCGGCCGGCTTTCGTGTAAGGGTTGGACAAATTGTATCAGAAAGAGAAGTCACCAAAAAACTAGAAAAATACTTGCAGATGCGCTGTTTACGGTGCGGCTTAGAGCGCTTAATAAAATCCGCCAACGTGCGGGCTGGCGACGGTTGCCAGTGCAGAGTCAAGCCGTGGTCGGGAAGGAAAGGCGGATCTATCGTAGACCAGAAGGCCCTAGCAAAAAGACACCGAAGCGTGGCCGCCATAACATACACCTTAAAAAACGGAAAAGGCTGGTGCGGGGCCGCGAAAAGAATAAACAACGGCGCAGAGAAAAGACCTACGTATTCGCCTTTAGACAGAGTTACGTGGGAGGGCCCGAAATTAGCTTGGGAGACCTCCAACGGAAAATGTGCCTTTTGTGCACTCCCTTTAACCAGAAACTCTAAGTGTTTCAACACAGTCAACTGGGACCACAACGTTCCGATGGCTCGTGGCGGACCAAACATAAATACAAACATAACAGCAACTTGCAGAAGCTGTAACCGTCTTAAAGACGTCCTTACCGGAGAAGAATTCCGCCTAGCTTTAGATGGAAAGTTTGACACGATCTACGGAGCTTTTAGAGTTCTCGGATCATTTCGCGAATCGTTGCACAAATCTTTTCATGAAATCCAATCACCTGTCCTGAAAAACGTTCGCCTCGTACGCCTCAACGCTACACCTGCCCTGCTCAATACACCTCGAATGTTTATTGAGCAGGTCTAGGTTTAGGTTTACCGTTTCACAAATCATTTCAGATGCGCTAACGCAAGCGTTTGACGTTGTGCCGAAACAAGCATTTGCTGCTGCTCTGGATCCGCCTTTAAGAAATCGTGCTACTCTATTTCTTATCCCGGCCCAGGACCGCCTAGGAAAGTTTTCCTTTGGACTTCGTTTTCCCGATTGAGAAAATGACCACCACCCAGTTTGTCCGAAGTTTGTGTAGTCTTTCGGACAACGCTGTCCCGACGCTGCCGCGACACCCCTGCGACAGGACGGCGACAGGAAGGCGACACCGCCGCGCGCGAGGCGCGCCTTATTCCCGCTCGGGCACCTTTACGTCCATATACGGATATATGCCACAAAATGTTACCGCTCGGGAATGTGAGTCGCCGATCGACGACATCCCGGGAAGTCTGCGATCGCTGACATGCTTCTTTATATCGACCGGCCGGTTTGATGTAAAAAAGCACATCAACATTCTGTACGACGAAACCCCCTGAGCGAGGGGGTTTTGTGAAACTAAAGGGCGCAGGGTGCCCCCTGAATTCTTACCTAAAAACCGTTCAGGTAAGAATTCAGGTAAGAATTCAAAGGCCCTCAGTTCGAGAGCCCGCTGGACGTCTTAGGTAATTTAGGTAAGAATTCAGTTTCTTGCTAAGTAGTTGAAAACAAACAAAAGAGGTGGTAAGCCTCAAGCCAATTATGACTTCTTCCCTTATGTGTTATCAAAATGAAGAGATAGTAAAATTTCTATCTCTTCAAAAAACACCCGACCACATAAGGCTAGAATTCAAAATCAACCCTTGACACAGACCAAACGCAGGGGTAAACTTCTTGGGTGGGAGGCTTCGCCGCCGTGAAAAAGAGAGAGTCAAATCTAGAAGATTTCAAACAGCAGATCGCCGCAGAGACGGTCTGTACGCAATGCTTCCGACCGCTGCTGCCGATCGTGGGTGGGGTATGGCGAAGTTCTTTCCCTCGCCCAATGGAGTGCCAGGGGGGCTGCAAAGCCGTCCGTTGCGTAACGTGCAAAGAACCGCTGTCCGTCAAAAACGCCCCTCCTAGTGTTTTGGCGGCCGGCCGCGGGAGATGCCGCAAATGTGATGGAGTGTATCAAAAGACTTCAGGCAGACGTGTGTATATTAGGGCCTATCAGCGCGATCGGTACCTGATGCGCAAGGATCGCGCCACACGCGGCCTAGATCCACAGAGCCTGACTAGGACAAGAGCGAGTACCGAACACTCGGATCAGGCCAGCAGCGGGGCCCCCTGCGCCGCCAATAGCCCAACGTCCGCCTCCCCCGACCCATCCTTGTAGGCCATCCGGTCTACGCGCGTGTCAAAAATGACACACAAATCCACGACGTAACCCGCAAGTTTAACGGAAAGGAAACAAAAATGTCTGAAGCATATTTTAGCGTAGGCGACGTCGTGGTTTTGAAGTCCGGTGGTCCCCGGATGACGATCCAAAGGATTTATGGGGTCGGAACTGTAGACTATAACTGGGACGAGATCGACGTTGTTTGGTTCTTCGGCGCGATGTTTAACTCCGCGCGTGTTGCTGAGAAGACTCTCAAACATTGGCGGTTGAACGAACAGGAGTAAGGAGGCAGCAATGCACAAGCAAACCGCACCGGATCTTCTGGACATTCATTCGTTTCTTAGGTCGTTTCCGCACTGCGACCAGCGCATCCTGCACGCCCCGCACGAGTGTGGTGTCTGTGACCTGCATCCTCAATGGCAGGCTTTGCGGCAGGCCTGGGGAATCGCCTTCACTGGATACACGCCAGACGGCAAGGAACTACCGGATCCCGCCACTCACGCGCGTGGAGAAGTCGTAAACGCTTGGCCAGGAAACAGAGTGACTCCACCGGATGGGGGCTGGGTGAGTGCCAGTATTAACGGTAAATCTTTGTCTAAAAAAGAATTGGACAAAGTGAACGCCAAGAATCTAGAGGATATTGATCCGAAATGAACCGCAGAAACTTTCTTCGAAGACTGGGGGTAGGACTCGGCGTGGCCGCTGTCGGCGCAACGCCAGCCATCCTTAAGCACCTGCTTCCCAGCGAAGAACGCTGGCCCACTATTAAAGTAGAAAGCGACTCCGATCGCTATCGGCGCGAGCGCAAGGAGAACAAAGGCGGGTGGGTCTCGTACAAGTTCAAGTACACGGTCACGCTTCCGCCCGACCGATGCGGTATACTGAAGAAATTTAAGTTTGTAGACTAAAACCCAAACCGTAAAAACCCAAACCCCGAAACCTTAAACCCCAGGGTGGCTCCCTATACCAATCGCACGGCGGCGGCCTGTTAAAAGCGCAAAGAAGTTTAGGAGAAGAAATGAAATATGAAGCTCTACCAGTGATCGTCGACGCCTTTGTCATCGTCGAAACGAACATGGCAAAATATTTGATGGGCGCGGATCTTGTGCTCGACAACGGCGAAACCGTTTACGCGGATCGCAACATGTGCGCGCGCATGGTTCCGAAGCCAGGAGACTACTACGTAACCCAATCAGACGGCTATGTATACCTGAACCCGAAGGAAGTCTTCGAGCGCAAGTACAAGAAAACAGAAACAGAGGAGCAGAAATGAAACCGTGGGGACCTCTTTGCTTTTTGCTGATCGCGTGGGCGATCGGGATGATCGTTTGGTTTGCAGTTCCTGACCCGCTACCGCCGATCATTCCAGATGCACCCGCCGTTGAGATAGGTGGCATATGGGCAAACGGGAGAGTTACCCAAGTAATCGTCTGGGTTCCTTACCTGAACCAGAATCGTTGGGTGAACGCCAAGACCGAAAGGCTCGTCTAATGCACTACGTCTGCGAGTGCGGAGAGAAGTTCAATCAACAGGCCGACGGTGCGCGCGAGCATATGCTCGAACAGCACCTGGACCTGGTCGAGACGCGATTCGATGATTTATTGGACTGTGCCCTTGCCAACGAGGAGGAATTTATCTCTGACGACGATCTATACGACGACGCTGTTGATGAGATTACTGACGAATTGCTGGACGAATTCGATGATCAATAACAAATGGTTGTCAAAAGAGTTTCACAATCTCAATAAGATGTTCTTTGACAGTAAGATCATCGGCGTCACAGTCAAGTTCGGAAATCTGACACCAACGGGAGCGTCAGGTGTTTGGAGGCGAAATTCTAGACACATAGTGATTTGCAACAAAGCCCGCGCGACCGGCGACGGATCTTACGTTTCTATTATTTTGTTGCACGAGATGGTTCACGCGTATTTGGAGAACGATTACAAAGGCTACCCAAAGGACGGAGGCCACGGCACCATGTTTCAAGGCGAGATATGTCGGCTGATTAAGGCCGGTGCCTACGACGGTCTGTTGTGAGCACCGCGGACGCATTCTCGTTGGTTGAGGTCGCCCTACTTATCTGGATCATTGTCCAGGGCGAGTACATCCGCTATTACGAGCGGGAAGTCCACAGGATCCAATCACAGCGCGAGAAGGAGAGATCAACATGGCGGGAACAGAAGAGAAAGCAGCAGACAAAGAAGATGGAGCCGCTGAGCCCATCACCGCAACCATAAGTCAGTGGCACAACTTCTACCACGAGGCTGATCCCGAGATCGAGAAAGCCATTCGTGAATACAGCGAGTTTCTTAAAAAAGGCGATCACGACAGAAACGTATCATTGGATACGACGATAGACTTTATTTATTCTAAGATTGAGAGCGATCGTGCGCTTTAACATTTGCACCAACCTGGATAACGGCGTCGGCCTAGAGCGCGACTACTGGGTGTTACGTCGCCTTCTGGAGTCCTGGGGCCATCAGGTCACAGGTGTGCACTACAAGAAGCAGAACCAGATCGAGGAAGCCCCGCGCGCAGACGTCAACATCTTTCTTGAGGTCATCCAGTACGGGCTTGTGGGAAAAGCCCCAAAGAACTGGCTGGTGCCGAATCCCGAGTGGTTCTGTAAAGAAGATCACCAGAACGACCTACGGCCGATCACCAAGATTTTGTGCAAGACCAAGGATTCCGTCAGGATCTTCTCTGAACTATACAGCACGCTTCCTGTGGAGTACATGGGCTTTGAATCTGAGGATCTATATGACGAAACCATCCCGCGGCTCCGCAAGTTCATCCACGTCGCAGGCCAATCGCGGTACAAAAACTCGAAAGGAGTCGCCTACGCCTTTGCTAAGTTTTTTGACGATCCCGGAGATAAGGCAAATCATAAAGAGCTCGTTTTCGTCGGGGCCTATCCTGTGGAAGTCGAATTTGCCAGAGACCACAAAAACGTCCAGTACATCCAGCGCGCCACGCCGGCGGAAATGAAGAAGCTGCTGAACGAATGCCTGTTCCACATTATGCCTTCCGGATACGAGGGGTGGGGCCACGCCCTTCACGAGGGCTTCGGTGTTGGCAACGTCGTGATCACGACGAATTTCCCGCCCATGAATGAATTCGGTGCGGATCAGGATCTCCTGATTGAGCCGCAGAACCACAAGCCAGAACTCACAGCTCAGATGGCATTTGTAGGGGCCTACCAAATCAAGTCGATGATCGACAAAGTTTGGTCCTTGACACCAGAGAGAATTGCTGGTATACAATTAAGAGCCCGAGAATACTTCCTTCGGCAGCGAGCCGACTTTCGAGCAAAATTTAAATCCATAGTGGAGGCATCATGAACGCTAGTGACTACAAACTATCTTTCTATAACCCGGATCCAGAGAACAACGTAAAAATTACAGACATCCCTCTCGATCAGGCCTTCGTTGAATCCTTTCGGCTGTTGCAGGATGTGGCAGGCAGGTGCGAAGATGCCCACGGCTTTCGTGATTACACTTTCAACTTCGGCGAGAAGGTTGCTTTGATGCACGCGGAACTCTCTGAGGCTTTGGAATACTTCCGCAAAGGCAACGGCACTAGCGACCACATCCAGACGTTCAGCGGCGTCGAGGAAGAGTTTGCGGACGTCATCATCCGCATCATGGGAACGGCGGAGATGCTCGGGCTTAAAGTTGCCGAAGCCGTCATCGCCAAGATGGCCTTCAACGAAACGCGGCCGTACAAGCACGGCGGAAAGAAATTCTAAAAAGCAGTTGACAAACGGTTTTGTGAGTGTTAAGTTTATAAACAGCGCAGAGGTAGTTTAAGGAAAATACTGGTTCCAACCAGAGATGGCGGCTCGTACCCGCCCCTCCGCTCCAACTTTAAAAGCGAGGACAAAATGCACCTAGAAACAGGCGCCACGGCGACACACGCAGAGTTAGGGCTATGCAGTGTTGTTAAGAGATATGAAGACAGCGACGTCCTCGTGGTTACCGAAAACGGGGATGAGTACGTCAAGCCTTTAGAAGAATTTGTTTTTACAAAAACAGAAGCGGTCCAGGTCCCGCCGGTCCAAGCAAAATTTGGTAAACAGCGTCGGCGCAACTATCCGCTCTTGCTGGACGTTTACAGAGTGATGAAAGATGTTAATGCCCCTCTTCGCCACGATCAGATTTCAGATTTGCTCGATCCAACTCACAACAATCATAAATTGCACTATCATATTTCTGCGGTGTTGTCCGGCAACCCCGACGTGTTTTTTAACAAAAAGGAATCCGAAACGTGGATTTTACTACCGGACGCAGATAGGTGGCTTAAAAACAAGAAGCCTGTGGAACTAAGTGAAAATCAAAAGAAAGCGAAGGCTATGCGTAAAGAACTTCGCGCGGTTGAGAAGAGCGACGTTGAGCCTCCTTCTTGGTTTGATGGGATCAAACTTTGAAACAGCGTGTAGTAGTCGATAGTCAGTTTTTTCTGCCGTTCGTAGAAAACTTCGTAAAAGAGCCAAAGCAAGAAAAACCGGAGTACGAGACGCCGCCAGAGCATTGGAAAGCCGTGTTTAAGATTAGGGAGCGGCTGAAGTCGGAAACCCCGGTTTCTTGTAAAAGGGTTTGCGTAAAGCCGTGCGGGTTTGGGTACGGCGCCGGGCTCGGCGGAAAGAATAACGAAAACGTAGATCCGGAACTTCGTAAAGAAGCGTTTGATTTGGAACTTCGTAACGTAACAGCAGAAGAAGTGCGGGCCGTGAGTCTATGCTTAGAAGGGCGAAGCAAAAAGTGATAGACCTAAAAAACTATCCAATTACAACGTCGCTGATGTCGCTGGATCCGAAACAGATACGAATTGTTCCGGTTTCCGCGGGCGTCATAAAACACTATCAGCCGCAAATGTCTAAAGCCATTTGGAGGCCGGCCTTCGGAAGAAAACTAGGATTCTTGGTGGTTCACGGCGAGAGTCTTTTGGGGTTGTTGTTTTTAGCGACCCCGGTTATCCGCCTTACCGCCCGCGATGCATACCTTTTTCCTGGTGCAGATAAAAATTTCAACTACGGTTTCGCTACCAAATCCTTTATGGATATGAGCGTGTGTGTAGCGGCCCAGCCACTTGCTTGGCACTGGAATCTAGGTAAATTGATGGCAATGCTCGCGCCAACCCTAGGGGATTACGTAGAAACGCGTTATCCAGAAAACACGTTTAAAGGGGTTACAACAACATCTTACTACGGGCAAGGAAAAAACGGCACTCAGTATACGCGTGTTTACAAATTTCTAGGTTACTCCGAGGGATCCGGGCACGAAAACGTAGACGACCCAATGTACAATAAAATGCTAGAATTTCTTCGTCAGCATTGTCCTAATTGTACCCCTAGATGTAAGTCGCCGCTGAAGTTGACCCCCACGAGAACACAAAAATGCGGGAAATGTTCACTATGCACTATTGGAGGAACATCTGACATCCAGTGCGACAATGCGCCTATGGATGAATGGTGTACAGTTCCTGGTTGCCGGTGGCGCAAAGGTCTTGGTGACGGCGCTAATCCTCGCATGAGGCGCATCGCGGCTTTTTTCAAAGCGCTGGATTATTTGAAAATAGCCAACGCCAAAGACGCTATTGGAGTAGATATTACAAAAGAAAAATCAAGGCACCACGGCCATAAACGCGCTGTTTGGTATCACCCCGCAATTCCGTCGGAGCAGAGAGCCGCTGTTATCGAAGCGTGGTACAAACGTTGGGGTCTACCTCGATACGAGAAAACAAAAAACATGACACCGCCATATCAAAACGGAAAAGACGGGGTCGGATACGAGCGGAGCGAATAAATGAGCCTTTATGGATCGGCCGCAGAGACCAGGGCCAGAGAGAAAGCATACGACTTTGTGGAAGACTGCCTGAACGCTGGTTTAATGTTTGAGCAGATGATCAAAGCCGTAAAAGCGGCTTGGGTAGGCGTCCACGATGAGCGCGCATATCATGCCAGAAAAGACGCGCAAAGGACCATAAACCAATGAGCACTATCGCCGTCCTAGGCAACCACGAAGTTTCTTTCTGCACCGAACGCGAGCTCGACTGGACGCTTGAGGAGAAACTCGGCCACAGCGTGATCAGACTCCAGGAGAACAAGGTCAGCGCGCTTGAGGTGCTGCAGACGTGCCGCGAGCGCGGCGCGAAGTTGTTGATCTGGGTCCACACGCACGGCTGGGACGTCATGGGCGATTTGTACCAGATGCTGGCTCAACTGCGCCAGTCCGGAATCAAAACATGCAGTTTCCACTTGGACAGATTTTTCGGCCTCAATCAGTTGGACGGCCGGCAAGACAGAATCGGAACGCATGCCTTTTGGAAGACCGACAAAGTTTTTACCGCGGACGGAGGAAACGATGTTGGGTTCAAAGAAAAAGGAGTCAACCATGTCTGGATGCCCCCAGCCGTCGTCGAGCGTGGCTGTTACTTCGGCTCACCTAATCTCAGGTTTAATTCACCTATCGCTTTCGCTGGCGCTGACGGATACCACCCTGAATATCCGTTTCGTACCAGGATGGTTAATCGTCTCCGAGAAACGTACGGGACGAATTTTAGGGTTTATCAAGGCGTTCGCGAAAAGGATCTCAACGATCTTTACGCGTCGGTCCGCGTCGTTGTTGGCGACTCTTGCTTTGCCGGATCAGACCGTTATTGGTCCGATCGAGTTCCAGAAACCCTCGGCCGCGGCGGTTTCCTCGTCTTTCCCAAGACTCCCGGCTTGGACATACCTGGACTCGTTAGCTATGATCCAGGCAATATCGACGATCTCATATCCAAGATCAACTATTGGATTGACGACGACCGGACCCAGGAGCGACTCCGTAGACGAAACGAAGCCCACAACCACGTCAAGCAGTTCGACACCTACACCAACCGAATGCAAACGTTGCTGCAAATGATGGAGATAAAATGAGCTACAAACAGTTCTCAACCAGTGAATTTGACCACGCGCCGGTTCGGGTCCGCGGCGGCAAAGTCCATTACTCTATCTCCGTAATGGATCCTATGGGTGTCTATCACGTCGAGTGTGAAAAGCATCCAGGAAAACAGATGCGAATAGTTTGGTCGATGCTTGACGCCGACGGCCTCGCCAACGCCGCCGCTCTCACGCTAGGAGAGTGCGAAGGCTGCGCACACGAACTCGAACACAGGTTGACGCGTTTTCCTGAGGGAGCGGAACTGTGAAGGACGTCGTTATAATCCCGACGTATTTGCGGCCAGAGTATCTGTACCTCTGTCTGGAGTACCTTGGAAACGCCCAGGGTACGGATGTGCAGAAAGAGTTCTGGATCTGCGCGGACTGGCGCCCGGAGGATGAGGCGCGCCACAAGATGCTTTTGGAGTGGCAGGCGGACGTGTTCGCGGCGTGGCACGGCAGGCTGCAGTTGCGGATCTTCAAAGGTCGTGAGCACAACTACAACGGGAACAGCTTCAACGTTCTAGAGTCGTACAGGAAGGCCTTTAATGAACCGGACGTTCGCTACATCTACTTGGTCGAAGACGATGTCTTGGTTACGCCGGACTTTTTCAAGTGGCACGAAGCCGTCGCAGAAGTTGAACCAAACGCTATGTGCTCCATTGCCTACCGTTGCTCTAGAAACGGGGAGGCACGCAGAGATGTTTGCAGCCCTGGATCTTACTTCACCACTGCGCGCGATTACGCGTCTATCGGAGTCCGATGGACTCGTGCAGCGCTGGAACCAGTTCTTGCCCATGCGATCCCTGCCTATTACAGCAACCAAGATGAATACATGCGAACGCGATTTCGAGGAAATCGCTTTGAGGCGGATTTTTCCGAGCAAGACGGTCTCATTATGCGCGTCATGTGGGAGGCGCGTGGATACACGGTTTGGCCGTATGTCCCGAGGTGTTACCACATGGGATGGTACGGGTACCATAGGCCCAACGGAATCAGACCCGGCGGCTTCTTAAATCAGAAGATCGACGCGTTGCGCGGGATCATCTCGAACGCAGAGACGCTGAAAAAAGTAGCACCGGATTATGGGGACATCGAGCCGTACCCAACGGAGTCGATGTCGCCGTACGACAAGCTTGAGAAGTTGCAGCATTTCGAATAGGAGAAGACATGAGAATTCTTATCACAGGCAGCGAAGGCGTTCTAGGCAGCAATCTTAAAGCAGAGTTGGACGACCGCGGCCACGATGTTTATGGTTGCGACCTGGTTCATTCATCTGATTCCCACGTGATGCGCGCCGACATAGTAGAACGTCGACAGGTTGATCGCGTGTTCGAGTGGAGCCGTCCAGACGTGGTCTATCACTTCGCCGCGGAGTTCGGCCGCATGAACGGGCAGGACTACTACGAGCAGTTGTGGAAGACAAACTGCATCGGCACCCGCAACGTGATCGAGGCCTGCATCAAGAGCAAAGCCAAGATGGTCTTCGCATCTTCATCCGAGGCCTACGGTATGGCGGACGACTACGCCCCCAAAGGCGAAGATTTCCAGGAATCGTGGCTGGACAAGTATGCCCCTCAGTTCCATAACGAGTACGCCCTCACCAAATACACGAACGAACGCCAGATCACGATGGCCGCGCGCAACGAACGTCTGGACGCTATCATCCTGCGCTTCTTCAACGCTTACGGCCCCGGCGAGCACTATAGCCCGTATCGCAGCGTCGTGTGTTTGTTCACGTACCGTTTGCTCAAGGGGTTGCCTATCACGGTGTACAAGAATTACTACCGCACCCACATGTACATTAACGACTGGTGCCAGGGAGTTGCCAACATAACAGACTTCCATACATTGAACACGCTGGCGTTCAATCGGTACTGGCAAGGCGGCGGTGGAACTGAATGGGTGCCGGTGTTTAACATCGGCGGCGAAGAATACGAATCCGTCGAAGCCCTCAAGGACAAGATCGTCAACCTGATTGGCGGCACCAATTCCCAGATCACCTATCTGGAGGCCGAGAAGGCCAACGTGATCTCAAAGAAGCCCGACAACAGTTTGGCCAAGCTGTGGCTCGGCCACAATCCGACCACGAAGTTGGACCAGGGACTCCCGCCTACGATTGAATGGATACGCGAGGAGTACGGCCTGTGAATCCGCACGAAGACATAATCGGCAAGCACGTGCATCTGTTCGCGAGGCCAGAGAACTTCACGCCGCCGACCAAGAATCCTGACGATTGCGAGTGCGGCGCGAAAGGTGACCCCAAGGCCGGACGGCTCTTGATTGCGAACTGTCCGTGCTGCGACGGGATACAGACTTTGGTTGAGGAATTGTGCGATTGTCCTGATCCGAGCTACATAAAATTGCGTGTAGTGCTGCCGCCGGACAGTACGATGCGGATTCGTAGAATTCAAGTAGCGGAGCCGAGCGAATGAAGCCAACCATCAGCATCGTAATGACGGCGTACAAACGCCACCTGCTTCTCCAGAACACGCTGCGCTCGATCAAGAATCAAACGCGCCCGCCGATGGAGATCATCGTGGTCGAAGACGGCTTCGATTACGGACTGACGCAGAAGGTGTGCATGGACGCCATTAATGATGACAAGCTGCCAGTCAAATATCTGTGCCGCAGGAACAGGCCGAACCTGGGATACTCGAACCCCGCGATCCCTAAGAACATCGGGATCAAACGCGCCACCGGGGACATTCTGATCATTCAGTGCGCCGAGGTCATGTACACAAAACCCGACGATATCGCTAACTTAGTTCGCCAATTGGAGGAGACTACAAACGTTTCTTCGATCGCTACCGTATCCGCGCGCGATGCGAATGGCGACTTCCAGGAGTGGTACGCGGGCCCCAAGCGTGCGCCTCTGTGGTTCCTGGACTTTTGTCAGGCTGTCCGCCGCCGAGACGTCCTGGCTATCGGCGGATTCGACGAGCAGTACGAGGGCTACGGTTTCGACGATGATGACTTTGCACTGCGACTACAGGCCAGCGGCGTTCAGTACCGTTGGGCCCTGGACGTAGAGTGCCACCACCAGTGGCACACGATTTACGACAAGGATACGACACTCAGCGTATTCGGTCGGCGCAGATATGATAAGATGAAGGAAGAAGTGGACGCAGGCAAGCGGTCTCCGGTCGTAAATGTCGGACGGCCGTGGGGAGAACTAGACTCATGAATGTTTCCGTCATCCAAAAACTGTGCGCGCAATGCCAGCAGCCGTTTATTGGTGGCCTACAAAAATTGTACTGTTCTAGAGCGTGTAGAGACAGAAGATACAAACAGTCGGGTAAACGTCATGCAGTCAATTTACGGTTCTGGCGTTCAAGCAAGGGGCGGGCCACCTCGGCTAGAACCATTTCTAGAATTCGTGCCAGAAATTGTGATTTTGTGTATAAAGACAAAATTGCTAAAGGTTGCAGCCGTTGCAGCGAACGCCGACCAAATACTCTGGATTATCACCATCTAGACCCTAAGACCAAAGATCGTGCTATAAGCCAAATAGCACACACCACGGTATCTTTGAATAGTCTTAAAATTGAGATGGATAAATGCTGTTTGTTGTGCGCGAACTGTCACAGAGTTGAAGAGTATGGCGCAGGCTATAGGTCGGGGGCAAACTTATGATTCCTGATGTTAGCATTATTTTATCATGCTATCGCCGTGGCAAACAGCTGCGCAAGACCCTTGAGAGCATCGAGTCGCAAGATATGAAGCCAGAGATCATCGTCGTAGAAGACGGCGACGACGGGATCACGCAGACGATCGCGCGGGAGTTCGGGGCCAAGTTCTTTCGCAAGAAGCGTGCGGACCTGCCTGCGTTCCAGAACCCGTCGCGCGTCCACAACATTGGGATTAGACAAGCCACAGGAAATGTGGTAATCTTACAGGGTGGGGAAGTCAAATATGAAACGAAGACTAAAGCAGTTTCAAGACTGGTGGAGATGGCTGCTTCCGGGCCATATTACGTTTCCCCGTTGGTGGCTTCCAGGGACCGCGATGGAAAGTTTCTAGAGTGGTATTCGCACCCGTCTGACGGGTCGCGCGCAGGCTGGATCATAAATTTTTGTCTTGCCGTGCAGCGAAAGTATCTGATGGCAATTGGTGGATTCGAGGAGTCGTACACCGGCTACGGGTTTGAAGACAGTCAACTTATGTTTTGTCTTGAGCAGTCCAAGCTCAAAGCCAAGTATGACGAGACCATCGTGGCTACGCACCAGTGGCACAGCCGAGACAACTACAACTTCACGTATCCGGAAGGCCAGCAGCAATATGATGCTTTCGTTGCTAACGTAATCGCCGGCGCAATTCCGCCGCAGTCTAATCTCGGGAAAGAGTGGGGGAGGTTGTAATGGGAATGAAACACGATCCAAAAGCATACGAACCGCAGGTCTTCGAGCATCTGGCCAAGATTCTGAAGCCCGGGGACCTGACATACGACGTCGGTGCCTACGACGGCATAACGTCGGTGCGGCTCGCGCAAATAGTGGGCGGCGAGAACGTTGTGCTCATCGAGTCCGGTGAAATGAACTGGGCCACGATCCGGGCCTACTGGCACTCATTTGGGCTCCATACACCACGCCTGACGTATTCTGGGTTTGTTAGCGACGAAGATCGCTTGGGTGCGTTCCCGGCCGGTTTGATGAACCTTGGCGGATGGCCG
>Ga0137376_10000451_pt1 | contig 18768 bp, 20 predicted proteins | sample SagtaG_23_FD_104814 | JGI IMG/M metagenome (GOLD analysis project Ga0137376, IMG submission 104814) | Vadose zone soil microbial communities from Sagehorn Ranch, Mendocino, California, USA - Sage2_L_20_16 metaG | ecosystem: Environmental > Terrestrial > Soil > Vadose zone | place: USA...
GGCCATTTCTCCATTCGATACGCTTGCTCCCAGAACATGAACTCATAGCGGCTGCTCAAGATGAAATTGGCGCTCATTCGGTTTTTCTCCCCACGGTTCGCCGCCGCGCCGAGTCTATCCATTAGATTGATTTGTTCGCGCACGGGTCGCCAAAACGATTCGCAGGCGTAAGTCTCGATCCACTCACGATAAATTTTCGGCTTGCGCGGACGGTTCTTGTACAATCGCCGGCCGACCTCGCCATAGATCCAGTAACAAGGGAGTACCGCCGCGACGAGTTCGCCGAGAATGCCACTGCGCGCCACCGACTGTAGATGGCCGATATATGCCTCGGTAACCGGCCCCTTGGTCACGCCGTCCAATTGTTCACGCGACAAGCCCACACTCTTGCCGAAGCTCGTATGGAAACTGCGCTCGACTTCCACCGCGCCAATGGCGTGCCGGCAAAACAGCGATAAGGTCTCAAGATCGGGAGACCTGGCCCCGCCCTGACAGAGCACTTGGGCAAAGTCGAGCAAGTAAACGTAGTCCTGCAGGATGAAATAAATGAAACGATCCATCGGCAGGGTTCCCGCGTGCAGCTCGCGCAGAAACGGATGACCGTGTATCACTCGCCATATTCGGTTCGCGCGACGTTTCAGTTGCGCGCTGTATTTTTCGGCCATTGGCTAGCCTTAACGAAAAATTGAAATCAAGAAAAGAGGTAAAGTTTCCGGTGGAACAAACGACCCCTCGGCCCCAAACCGAGCATTCTGGCGTGTTCGACTGGAATTGACTCAAGTTTCCGTCATTCCGGCCGAGGCCGGAATCCAAGGGGGATTTGAGCTTAAACTGAAAACCTGGATGCCGGTTTTCACCGGCATGACGAACTTTCAGTCTACCTACTGGCGAGGGATTTCTACCATCCCCCGAGAGAGACATTAAACGAACTCGTAATCCCGCAATCCGTGGCTGTTGCGGCGAATTATTTGCGATTCGCCAACGTACGAATTTCGATTTTTGCTTTACTTTTGGAACATCATGCCGTATTCGCTCTAATCCAGTTGAAGCGTCGCGGGCTCATTCGCCATGCGCTCGCCTATCCCGACATGACGAAGCCGTTCCCAGAGCCCATCGATTTCGGCCGATACCGCTTCGTCCGGTTGTTCAATGTCGATCAAGTGGGCGATCGGTACCCAACAAGCTCGGCCCGTAACCCAAAACACTTCCGACCGATTGCCTTCAGGATCGAAGTAGTAGCAGCCGAGCGCGCTCACATGGTTCACCACTGCGTCGATGCGCAAACCCGCGGCGATGATTCGCCGATGAAAAACGCGCAGATCGTCCAGCGTCGCGACGCGCAGCGAGATCTGATTGATCAGTTGCGGTTCGTCGCCGTCTGGGCGTCCGCGAAAAAGCGCGATCTCATGGTCGGCTCTTTCGGCGTCCGCGCTCAGGAAGACGATTCCGGCCCGCCAGTTCTGCTTGGTAATCCGCATGCCGAGAGTGTCGCGGTAGAACGCAACCATTCGCTCCAAATCGCGAACATAGAGCCCGACGTGTCCAAGTCCCATAACCGCTGCCATCATCGCCTCCGACTGTTTTTGTGCCTGTGTTCGCTCCCGGTTAATCCGTAGAGTCGTCACTGGTGAAGATGCCAAGTTATCCGCGCCTAGCGAGTTCTCTAACCATGGCGTCCATTGCGTCTTGTGGGAGTCGCAAATAATTCGCCGTCGGTCATTTCTCCTCCGAAGGACGCTTCACCGGCTCCAATCCGGGGCGGAACTTTTTCTCGTCAAGGAACTCGCGCATCCCGCGCGCCCGCGTTTGCTCCGGGTCCGCGGCTCGCAGTGCCATACTTTTCGCGCCAAGATACTCGTAAGCTTGATCCATGTCCATGCCACGCACTGCGCGGATCGCTTGTTTGGTGTAGGCCAGAACCATCGGGCTCTTCGCGATAAGTTCGCGAGCGACGGTGACGGTTTCTTCGCGTAATTTTTCCGCCGGCACGGACAGCGTGGCGATCCCCATTTCCACCGCCTTACGGCCGTCGATCGTTCGCCCGGTCATGGCGTAGAATAAGGCGTTGCGAAACGACACCATGTCGCCAAAAACTTTGCTCACGTTGCCGCCGGGAATGATCCCCCAGTTTACCTCCGACAATCCAAAAGTAGCGTTGTCCGCAGCGATCACGATGTCGCACGCCGCCAGAGAAATGAACGCGCCGCCGTAGCAGTAGCCGTTTACCATGGCGATGGTCGGTTTGCGCGACCAGGTGAGCAGCTCGGCCCAGCGGCGGTGCGCCGTCATGCCCCGGAACCGCGCCACGGGATCCTTGTCGGTCTCGCGAAAATACTGCCGCAAATCCATTCCCGCGCTCCAGCTGTTGCCCGCGCCGGTGATCACGATGACTTTCGTGTCGTCGTCGGTTTCCAGCTCGTACGTGATCTGTTCCATCTCGACGAGCAGCGTCGGATTCATCGCGTTGCGTTTCTCCGGCCGGTTGAAAGTGATCCAGGTGATCCCTTCGTCATCGGTCTCGACCAGTACACACGTGTATTCTTTCTTTGTAACCATAGATGGTACCCCTTTAGAAAATAATTGAATTCTCGGTTTCTTTCGCAGGATCTTCAATCCAATACGTATTCAATCCGGCGCATCGACCCTGTGAATTCTTGCCATGACGGCGAAGCTAGTCGATCTCCTTTCTTCCAGTCAAGCGGAAATTCGCATCATAGCCGGGAGATTTTGTAACTCAACCCAACAGCTTGCATACTGTTAGAAGATTGATTGATAAATGTTCGCCGGAAGCATCCCTAGTACGCATAGGAGTGCACCGAAACGGCGCATGCTTGAACGAGTAGCCGCAGCGCGCTTTACGTCGCTCTGAAATACCGGCAGCGCCGGCATGACACAGAAATGGGGCGCGAGAAAACCCGACACTTCATGCGCGCGCTGGACAAACAGTATGTACAGTCAGTATGTTCAGTTTGCGCAACGGCCAGACTCTGATCGCACAGTTGACGAGACACAAAATAGCATCGAGCGGTGCGCTGGCGGCCGTACAAAGCATTCATAAGGGCGTAAACTGGCGAGGAGCAACGGAACGAGGCGCAAAATTGCAGAAGGACGTTTCTCACCGAGTTCTAAAATATGACGCTCGCTGCAAAACACGCCTCGCCCCGATTTTTCGCAGAAAAGCTCACCTAGATCTCTAAGCAAAACTACTATCGGTGACCCCGCCAAGCGCGGCTGGGCCCGCAATCACGACAGACAAGACAACCCGACGCAGTGGTAATTATGGTCACCGTGACCAAGGTGGCCATGATTGTTGCTACTAAACCTGTTTTCATTTTAAACTTTTTCATTATTGTCTCCTTTCCGTTCGACAGAACCAGTCTCCACCGGCCTTCAATGCAATATTGAATTTGTCATATTGAGCTGTGCTCACCCCATGTCGAATGATACGCAATAACTCTACAAGCCGAGACCTATTCGGCTGCTCCGTCTACGGAAATCCATAACGCAAACAACGGGCCACTCCTAAAAATCAAATTTGCGATTCGCTTTGCTGCGTTTTTAAAGCGATTGTTAGAGGTGAATTAATGATTGCAGAAAATATCCGACGGCACGATAGTCTTTTTCATACCGGAAATGATTTCGCCTTCCTGCCATTTTTTCCCGTTGATTGATCTGTAATAGTTGCGAATAGCTGCGCTGGAGCAGCCGCCATAGGATTCAGCAATACGTAGATCAAATACCGTATTTTGCTACTATAGATATGTTTGATACTCAGCGGCACGCGGCGGGACCTGGCGACATCGAGGCGGATTCATGTATGAATCAAAGGTGCATAACCTCAGCGGCACGGTAGTTTTGTGGCAAAAAACTCGACCGAGTTGATAGACGCCAAATTGCCGGCGCAGCCTCTTTTCCGCGGGCTGCGGCCCGACTTGGTCGGCCAGCGATTGGTTTTGGTCGTCGCGGTCATCGGCATCTGGTGGTTGTCATCGCTTTCGGTACCACATTATATACTGCCCGGCCCGGCACGCGTCTGGGACGCTCTTCAACTCATCGTCGCCAACGGCGATCTGTGGAACAATCTCGGCATCACCCTATGGCGGGTTGCGGTGGGTTTCACCGTCGCAGCGCTGATCGGCCTGCCATTTGGCATCGTGCTCGGTGCGAATAGGCGCGCCGGCGAGTTTTTCGAGCCTGTGATTCCGGTGCTCAACACAGTTTCTTCGGCGATCTGGGCAATCTTCGCCATCATCTGGTTTGGTATTTCCAATGCAACTACTATCTTCGTGGTATTTATGACGGCGATGCCTTTGATCATCACCAATGTCTGGCAAGGCACGCGCACGGTGAACGCCGACTTTATCGAGCTCGCCCAGGTGCTGCGCATGCCGCAGTGGAAAGTCATGACGAAAATCTACCTGCCGACCATCCTCCCCTACTTTTTCTCCGGCGCCCGCCTCGCGTTCGGTTTCGGCTGGCGGGTGTCGTTGGTTGCCGAGACGATCGGTTCTTCGAGCGGGGTCGGCTATCGTCTGCGCCAAGCAGCGGACTTGATCAGAACCGACCAGGTATTCGCTTGGACTTTGACTTTGGTGATCATGATGGCGATCATCGAAATGGGCATGATGAAACCGTTGGAAAATTATCTGTTCCGTTGGAAAAAAGACGCGGAAGCCCAATGATCGGGATCGCGAGCACGGCATCGACAAACAACGAATGCTAACTTTGGTCTGCTATGAATCAGGCTGAGTGCACACAGCAAACTTCTAGTCAGGCTGCGCCAACGCCGCCGGCGATCCGGCTGGGCAACATCGACAAAAGTTTCACTAACGGAAACCAGACGATCGAGGTCTTAAAGAACGTCAATCTCACCGTCTCGCCGCAAGCGATCGTCGGGTTGATCGGAGCATCCGGCTCGGGCAAGAGCACTCTCTTAAACATTATCTCCGGGATCATGAAACCCGACCGCGGCCAGGTTTGTATCTACGGGGCGCCAAGTGAAGAGTTCAACGACTGGCGCTCTGTGAGCTACATGTTTCAAGACGACCGTCTACTGCCATGGCGCACTGCGATTCGCAACGTCGAGTTCGCCCTGGAAGCCGATTCGATGCCAAAAAACGAACGCGCCCGGCGGGCGTTTGAAGCGCTGCAGCTAGTCGAGCTGGAGGGCTTCGAAGATGCGTTTCCCTATCAGCTTTCCGGCGGCATGCGCAGCCGCGTGGCGCTCGCCCGAAGTCTCGTGACCGAGCCACGCATTCTGTTAATGGACGAACCATTCTCCCGGCTCGATGCGCAAACGCGCATGCTCATGCATGAAGAGCTGCTTCGCATTCAGCAGCTCAAGCGCATGACCGTGGTCTTCGTCACTCACGACGTCGCGGAAGCCGTACTGCTGGCCGACCAAGTAGCGGTCATGTCACCGCGACCGGGAACGATCCGAGAAGTCGTCGACATTACGCCACCACGTCCGCGCGATATCACCCGGCCGGAAGTGACCAGCACCATGCAACGGCTGCGCGCGTTGATTTGAATTGTGATAGATAAGACAATCTTGCAATCAGTAATTTATCCTTTATCCCTTATCCTTCATCCTTTGAACTACTGGAGGCAAAGATGAAAACAACGAAAGCAATCCTTGCCGCGTTCGTTTTTGTATTGGCAGGGCCCGTTCCCGGCCAACTGTGCGCGCAAAAAATGAAGATCGGCTACTGGACGAGCGGCTTTAGCTTGGGATTCGGCGCGGTGATGGAGCAAATGAAATTCGCGGAAAACCAGGGCCTCAATGTCGAATGGGTGAAATTCGCCGAAGTTAATGGACCGACGCGGGCAATCGTCTCCAACGCCATCGATATTGCCTTTGCCGCGCCTTCGACCAACTCCATCGGTATCGCCGCCGACGGAGTGCCGGTAAAGATTGTGCTCGCAACTCAGATCGCCGAAGCGCAAATCGTCGTCCTCGACGGATCGCCGATCAAAGCCGTTGGAGATCTCAAGGGCAAAAAGATCGGCATGTCGCCCGCGGGAAGCGCCACCCATGCCATCGCCACGGCGATCCTAAACAACAATTTCGGTCTGAAGCCCAATGAATACAGCATCGCTCCGGGAAACGAGGCGCAATTGGCGCAGTTTCTCAGTCAGAAGGAAATCGACGCCGGAGTGCTCCGCTCCGTAACGCTTGCTCAGATTGAAGAGGTCAAGTTGCGGCGCTTCGCAAGCGTGGTCGACGAGTGGAAAAAGCTCACCAAAGGAAATGCGCCGCCGATCCTCGCGGTGACGATCGTGTATAGCGACTATCTTACCAAGAACGCGGAGCCCGTAGCGAAATTTATCGCCGCCACGCGCAACGCGCTTCAATTCGGCTCAAAAAACAAGCCGCGTGTCGCGGAGATGTTGCAGAAAGCGGCGAACATGACTGCCCATGATGCCCGCGCCTACGCCAACCAGTGGGACGGCGCGTACATTGCCAGCTTCGAACCGGCCGACATCGCGTCGTTGAAGAGAATGTACGATATCGTCAAAGCCGCCGGCGGCGCTACCAAAGACGCGCCCGACAGCGCCTTCGACACCGGACCTTATACGCAGGCGAAGAAAATCAAGTAAGCCACGCGACAGCCGGCAAAGCACGCTAAAGCGAAGAACGACAAGGGTGTTTTCGAGAGCGGATTGCTTTTGAAACCTGATGCTGGTCTGGATATCATCGAGCCACTGCGGCGCGACCCGCTAAATGCCGGCGGCTTTGGTCCGAACGCGTTGGACAAAACCTTCTTCGGGTAACCTTCCAGAAATACATTGAATGGCTTAAGCCGAAGTAAGGATATCTAAGCTGCCGATTTCCGCAATTGCGCAGCCGAGGGAATTCTGCAGAAGCCTGACGATCTCTTGCATAAAAGCTTCGTCATCAAAGTACAGAGAACCAAAATATTCTTGACCATTCCATTGAATAACTACAACGCAATGAGGAGTATTCAGGATGTTGGGCGCGGTGTCCACTCGAACAAGAATGCCCACCTCGCCGCGAGGCAACGGATTGGCCGGTCCGTAAGGTCCCTTCCACTCTGGAGGCCAGCTGGGCCGGCCCTGACAGGTCATCCGCGGGTGCCGTCTCAGCTCCATAAAGAATGCCCCTGCTTTTGTTCAAACATCAGCGCCAGCGAGCTCCGAAAGCGGAATTAAGGCCTGCTCTCGATAACCCTGCGAAGGTTTTTAGGATTGACGATGATGCGTCGACCTTCCCTCAAAATTATCTTCTCGCGGTCGAATTCATTGAGATATTCCGTGACCTGCTGGCGCGACGCTCCGACAATGCTGGCGAGTGTCTCGTGACTGATCGCGAGGCCGATCAAGGTTCCACGCGAATCGTCCGATCCAAAATGATCCGCCAGATTGGAGAGCTCGAGAGCTATTCGCCTGCGCACGTCGAGGCCGATGCCTCGAATGCAGTGGATGTACGATTGTCTGCTCAAATGGAGGGTTGTGGCGAACCCCGGCAAAAACTTTTCGTAGGAGGTGCCTAGAAGCGTTTCGACGAATACCTGTGGTTTGATCGAGCCTATCGTAGAGGTTTCAAAGGCGTCGCATCTGAAGGGATGGCGGGATTCCGGCACCAGCGAATCGAGGCCGAAAAATTCTCCCGGCGGAAGCAAACTGACAATCGTCTGTCGCTCATAAGCGTTGTAGGAAACCCTAGCAACTCCCGAAACTAGCAAGTAAACGAGCCTGGCTCGCTCGTCCTGATCGAAAACAATTTCGTCTTTTTTGTAAATCTTGACGGTCAGATTTCCAGCGAGCCTGGCTAATTGTGAGGTCGATAAGCCATAGACCTTTTTGAGCTGTTTAAGGGCTCTCGCATCGACATCAATGGTAGGAGTAGTCTTGGCCATAGAGATGGTGCGCTCCAGCACGTCATCAACTGTTAAACATTTCTCTCCCAGCCATATTGGAGGATTCGACCTCCATCATTGTCATCCCAAGCGGCCACTTTACTTCAAGGAAAATCCTTAGATTTGATCGAAAACGACCGACACATATATCGAAATCGTTGAAGAGTCTGTCAGATACCCGACATTCCGTTAAAAACCTCCTAATGCTGAACCGACGGACACGGAGGTCTGCGACAACCGGAGAGCTAAGGGGTCACGACTGGAGTCAAACGCGGGTTAGTACTGAGGCCCCGGGCACCCGAGTAAACGTGAGCAGTCCGACGTTACGGTTAATTCGCAAGCGGCGGACCAGTGCAACGAATAAATTTTCACGACTCGCAAACCGCCTTTTCTACAGGGAATATGTTGAGATGAATCGATCGAGCGGCGAAATCTTCGAGGGATTGATAGTCTTTTTCATACCCGGAGGTAGACTTCGTCTTCTCAGACGAAATTCAATTTTTCCAGTTTGAGACGGAGACTGCCGCTCTCCTACGAAAATAATTGGAAATTCTTTCACCGCTACGGCAATAAGCCGAACAAACGGCACAACTTGAAAGACACGCAAATCCTTTTCTCTTACTCATCCGTCTCTGATGAAGATAGAAGGCAGCATAGTCGATAGCGTCGTGGCGAAATTGGTGACGATGAACCAGGATGTAGACGAAGGAATACATCGACGAACGATGTAGGAAACTGCCATAGGAAGGGCGCGTACATCGCGAGCTTCGAACCGGCTGACATCGCGTCGTTGAAGCGAATGCACGATATAGTCAAGGCGGCGCTACCGAAGACGCGTCCGACAGCGCCTTCGACGCCGGCCCTTACACGCAGGCGAAGAAAATCCAGTAGCCGATCAGCCGACGAGGCACGCTAGAGCAAAGAACGACAAATGCCTTTGCCAGATCCGATTGCTTTCCAAACCCATGCTGAAGTGAATCTCATCGCCTGACGAGCGGCGAGCTTGCGCACAGTCCGACGGAGCGAAAGATCCTGTATCTGTAACCCTCGAAGAACCGACATCCTTCGACTTGCGCCGCGGATAGCGCTGCAATACATCGTCTCATGCGCAGGAACCAGCGCGCCGCGCATTTTAGAGCCAACCGCATACCCAAGTTTCCCGGCTATTTTGAAAGAATTCTGAGGCGCAACAATGATGGCGCCGACTTCATGTTCGGCAAGAGGGTTTCCTACGTCGATCTATCCCTGTTCCAAATGATCGAGGGATCGCGCTACGCTTTCTCGCGGACGATGGAACGGCTCGAATCCCAGCACCCGCGGCTGATATGGTACACGATCGAGTCATGGCTCGTCCGAACATCGCCGCCTATCTATCCTCCCCGCGGCGACTGCCGTTCAATCAGCTAGGCATCTTTCGTCACTATCCCGAACTAGAAGAGGAATAGACGGGCAGATTCCCCGCCGATTTCATTGTCCTACTCGAGCCTCTGCCGCCAGGTTCTTGCTCACTTCGGTCCACGGATCGTTGAGCTTTTCGTAGCGCGCGATATCCTCCGACCGCAGCCATTTCGTGATCGCGGTCTGGTAGGACGGTCGTGCTTTGATTCGCTTCCACCAACCGGCGACGCCGGGCTTGTCATCCCACATGCGCGATAGCTTCAACATTTCGAGCCGCACCATATAGGGTGTTGCCGCGATGTCGGCGACAGAATATTCGGGACCGGCGAGCCACGGTCCCCGTTCGATCGATTCTTGAATCCATTTCAGCAGCTTCGCGAAGCTCTTAGTTGCTTCCTTGCCCATCGGCGAGCCAAGGCCTTCCTCCACCGCCGCGCGCTTGTACTCGGATTGACGCTGGAGGGGCGCTTTGGCGAGCTGCGCGTCGCGCTGTTCTTTCGAAAGGTTCGCGAGGGGCGCGCGGTTCGCAGTGGCAAAGGTGAAAACGATGCAAGCCGGATGGACGTATTCGTCCATCAGTTTCTTGAACAGATGCGCCCGCGTCCGGTCGAGCGGATCGCGCGGCATGAGCGGAGGTTCGGTAAAAATGTCGTCGAGGTAATGCATGATGACGGTGGATTCGACGATGACGTGACCATTGTGGACGAGCGTCGGCACCACGCCGTTGGGATTGAGCTTCAGATACGCGGGATCAAGCTGATCGCCGTTCAAATCCATCACGTGGCTTGCCCATTCCAACCCTTTCTCCGCCAAAGTCAGCCGCGCCTTCTGAGCGCATACCGAGGTATATCCGTGATAAAGTTCAAGCATGGTTTTCTCCTTCCGCTTTATGCAGGAATAGGATGAACATAACGCAGCGCCTTCGGGAATGATCCACTTGCCGTATTCCCAGAACATGCGTCTGAGTCACGAATTTTCCGGAAGTGGAATAAATTCACTATCACCCGGAACCGGTGCAAAACGCCCAGCTTTCCAGTCGGATTTTGCTTGCTCGATGCGTTCGCGCGAGCTAGAGACAAAGTTCCACCAAACATGACGGGGGCCGTCGAGAGGTTCGCCGCCGAACAAAAGCAACCGAGCGGTTGAGCTCGCCTTGACCGTAATCTCATCACCGGATGAGAAAACCAAAAGCCGTCCCGGACTAAAACGCTGCCCCGCTAGCTCGACGTCACCTTCAAGGAGATAAAGAGCCCGCTCTAGGTATTCGTTAGCGATCGACAGCGTAGCGCTCGGTTGAAGCGTCGCGTCCGCGTAAAACAGCGACGAGAACGTTTTCACCGGTGAAGTTTTACCGTACAGGGAACCGGCGATGACGCGTACCGTTCTGCCTCCGCCCTCGGTCACTGGCAAGGACGCCGCGGGATAGTGCATAAAGTCGGGAGCAGTTTCCTCGCGCGGCTTCGGTAGTGCGACCCAAATCTGAATACCGTAAAGACTTTGCCGCCGCTTTCTGAGCTCGGCGTCGGACCGTTCGGAGTGAACGATACCGCGCCCCGCGGTCATCCAGTTGACCGCGCCGGGCTCGATCGATTGCACGCTGCCAAGACTGTCCCGATGCACGATCGTCCCAGCAAACAGATAAGTAACCGTGGCGAGACCGATGTGTGGATGTGGCCGCACGTCGATGCCCGAGCCGGGCATCAGCTCAGCAGGCCCCATCTGATCGAAGAACACGAACGGCCCCACGCTGCGTCGCTCCAACGACGGCAGCACGCGGCGGACTTCGAACCCTCCAATATCGCGCGGCTGGGGCACGATGACGGTCTCGATCGCCTTGCAGCCAGGCGCTGCCGTTGCTTCTGGTTCTTCAGCAGATTGCCAACTCATGCTTGTTTTCCTTCTTAATTCAAAAATACCGCCGAATGACGCCTACTCATCATCGCCGCAGAAATGGTTACTCGAACTCGGTATCAAGAAAACAATTAGAGAATAACCCTCCAAGACGCGTATATCATCACGTCAGGGTGAAGTACTGACAAGTGACATACAAACAGCCGGTCAATTGCCGCGCGTCTTCGGCCTCGGTCTGAAGCGGGTACGCTGGCCCGGGCAATAACATTTATAGCCCCAAGACTACCTGTCGCCTTCGCATACAATTTCGTGTCAGTGCTCAAGGCAGGTTTGCCTAACTCTACTAACTCGAATGGTCATTGGATAGACAGGCGTTTGTCGATTTTCTAGTAAAATATTGGAATGCGCCCCTTTTTCTTCCCTACGGATTGCCTCTCCATCCGGCTAACTGAGCCCACTTGAGTTTTAGCCCAAGTCCTAGCAGCAATCGAGCTTTGGTAAGAAGCGCATTGGCTGGAATTCCAAACCCGTCATAATCGCGACGCGCGGTTTCCCCATGCGATCATGCTGCGATTTTACTGAAACTTGTAAGTATGCCTAATATTCACGACCAGATTCAATTTTTGAAGTTTGGAACAGCCGAGCAGCCGGCGCAACTATGTCTAACGATCAGTCACCGCACGCATCGACTTGGAGTCCCCTGCGCCAACTGCTGTTCCGCGCCCTTTGGCTGGCTTCCGTGGCGTCTAACATCGGCACCTGGATGCAAAATGTCGGAGCGGCGTGGCTGATGACGTCGCTCGCGCCCAGTCCGACGATGGTCGCGCTGGTGCAAGCGGCAACGAGCCTGCCGGTTTTTCTCGTCGGACTGCCCGCGGGCGCGATCGCGGATCTTGTCGACCGACGGCGTTTGTTGTTGGCCACCCAGGGCTGGATGCTCGCTGCGGCCAGCGTGCTCGGCGTGTTGACGTTTCTTGATGCGATCACGCCCTGGAGTTTGTTGACGCTGACTTTCGCCCTCGGTCTGGGCGCGGCGATGAATGCGCCAGCATGGCAGGCAATCATTCCGGAATTGGTTGGCGATGCGGAGCTGAGGGGCGCGGTAACTCTGAATGGAGTCGGCTATAACGTGGCGCGCGCGGTTGGCCCGGCGCTCGGCGGTATCGTCGTCGCCACGCTCGGATCAGGCGCCGTGTTCATATTGAACGCATGTTCCTTCCTCGGCGTCATGGTTGTTCTTTACCGCTGGCCGCGGACGGTAAACGTGAGCGCGTTGCCCGCAGAGGATGTCTTCGGCGCCATGCGCGCTGGCGTTCGTTATGTTCGTCACGCGCCCGCAGTGCAGGCCGTTCTGCTTCGCACCGGCGCTTTCATTTTCGGCGGCAGCGCACTGTGGGCGCTCTTGCCGCTGGTGGCGCGCGATGAATTGGCCCTCGACGCGACGGGCTACGGCGTGATCTTGGGTTGCTTAGGCGCCGGCGCCGTGGCCGGCGGACTGTACTTGCCGCGCCTAGAGCGGTGGCTCTCCACCGATGCGCTATTGGCCGGTGCCATCGCCCTATTCGCTGTGGCAACCGCTGGTCCGGTCTATGCGCGTCACATCGCTCTGCTCTGCGTCGTGATGATCGCCGGCGGTGTCGCCTGGATAGCGATCATGTCCACCTTCAATGTCGCGGCGCAAGTGACGGTGCCGGCCTGGGTGCGAGCGCGGGCGTTGGCAGTGTACGGTATCGTATCCCAAGGCGGCATGGCGCTCGGCAGCGCTTTTTGGGGATTGGTAGCTGAGCGCGTGAGTCTCTCGACGACGTTGCTATTGGCCGGCGCCACTCTGGCCGTTGGCATAGTGACGACGCTACGTTATCGCTTGCGGCTGGACGAAGAGATCGATTTCTCGCCATCGCAGCACTGGCCCGAGCCGATCTTGTCTATGCATCCTGAGCCGGACGCCGGTCCGGTATTGGTGACGGTGGAATATATGATCGACGCCGCGCGGGCGCAGGAATTTGCGACGGCCATGCGCGGCGTGCGCCTTCAACGCCTGCGCGACGGCGCTTATCGCTGGGGACTTTATAATGATTCCGCGACACCAACGCGATTTCTGGAAACCTTCGTTGTCGAATCGTGGGCCGAACACTTGCGTCAACACGAGCGTGTCACGGTAGCGGACAAAGAAACCGAAGATGTCGTCCGCGCCTTCCACATCGGCGCGGCACCACCGGCGATCTCGCACCTCATCTATGCCCGCGCCATGGCACCCAAGAGATAGCAATCTCTACGGCAATGCCACAGTAATCGCGAGCAATTGACCCGGACGCCTTGTTGATTAGTAAAACCAATCAACGACCACCGCCAACGCAAGCATGAAGATGAAAGCAGTGATCAGCCAAGGATCTCTGACCATGTGTAAGATCATGCGCCAGAACCACAAATAATTTTTTTGCCAAGACGCAAAATGCGGGCTTATGGATGGTGCGGAAGGCGCTGCGCGCCTTTGTGCCGTTGCGCTGTCCGCGCGGTGGCGAGCAGTGGTAGCGTGCGGCCCCGATTCTTTTGAAGACGGCGACAGGCGGTCTTTTGGATTAGAAACGATAGACTGAAGCTGGTCGTATGCTTCATTGATTTCCCGGAGTTTCTCTTGCGCGTTCTTGTGTAGACGTGGATTATGCAAAACCCGATCTGGGTGCCACTCCTTAACAAGGTCGCGGTAAGCTTTCTTGAGCTCTTCGGGAGTGGCACTAGGATCGACTCCCAAGACTTTGTAGTACTCATCGAGTGATTTCATTGACCTATGCTTCGCACTGAACGTTTTGGAGACTGCTCACGCGGTTCTCCTCGATCGCGATAGAAGCAAGACGACAGCTATCCCGGAAACAATGGCCATTGACTGCCTGTAATGGTGCGTCGGGTCCCGGCTTACGAAGAACGATGCTGACATAGCCGCAACGCCGGGAACACTCACGTGCGAAGTATTTCACCATACATTTCAAACAGTTTCCTTACTAGAGCACCCTCGTCACACCGAACAAGGGAAATCTCCTTCCACCAAACATCTACGGAGCTTCTTTACCTCGATCGTTTCGGTGGTTACCCGGTCCTGGAAACGCGCTCCAGCAATCCAGTATCCGTTGTGCGGTCGGATGACCTCGCACTCTTAATATCGCTCTGAGTGAAGTCGTGACAGTCAAAATTGTCAATTCGGGATCGATTGTAAATAGACGTTGTCAACATATGTCGGAGCGTCTCGCTAACTTGCTGAAATATTGACTGTCGAATATGGCATCTCCCTTGCTGTACGTTCTCTTTAACTCGCGTTCAGGAAGGAAAGCCATGGCCAGAATCGTAAACGAACCATTTGCTCCAAAGAGACGAGTTCTACAAGAGTACTTCTCGGAATGGGTGGTGGCGCGGATTCTTTGCTCTTGTCACTCTGACTTTCCTGAAGAGCCACTCTTAATATCGATCCGGGATCGCCTCTCCTTTCACGACGCTGACCTGACGGCTCACAACGCAGTGACGCCACTTCCTCAAGCTGCTTTCTGAGCTTTATTTCTAATTCAAGCAACTGGTCTCTGGCCCGTCGATAATCCTCCGTCTCTCTAGGGAATTGGTTTGAATGAAATGTTCCCATCCCACCTCCTCGTTAGATCATAAAGCGTTGCTGACCTTATCTTGCTTTGAAACAATGCCGCGCTAATTTTTTCTATAGTGACTTGTCGTAGCTATCGTAACGACGCAGCCATGCCATCGGGTACGACAAAGCGTCTTCATCGCGGCCCTTAGGCACTAGTGAGCTGTAACAGTTGATTGGCAAGTGATTCGACTGGTTGGATCAAAGTACTTCCATTTTACGGTTTTGGGCTTTTGATTGTATTGACGGATGTAGCGCATGAGTTTTTTGTCCGAGTCCTTGATCGATGTGAAAGTCCCTCGCGCGACGACATCGCGCTGGACCTTGGCGAACCACAGTTCTACTTGATTGAGCCAGGAGGAATACGTCGGGGTAAAATGCAGATGAACGTTGGGATGACGAGCGAGGAATTCCTCGACCTTCGAGGTTTTGTGCGCGGAGAGATTATCGGATACTTGATAGTCGCAATTGAAATCTGTGTCCAACGACGATACCCATTTAAACGTCCAACCCATGCGCTTCTTATAATCCTCGAGCTTTTCTATCGGGCCTTTGATACCGCCACCATGGTTACATCGCGATGGTTCAGATGAACGATAATCCCGTTAAAATTGTCCGCCCAGAACGAACAACTCGGACATCCCTCATTCCAACTCGGATGAAACATGAAGTGATAGACGATTAGTTGACTTCTTCCCGCAAACAATTGCGATAGACTCTCCTTGCGTTCACCAGCTTCAAAAATATATTCTTTTTCGACCCGCTCCCACGGGAGGTCGCACCGCTGCTGACTCAATTGATCGCGCAGCCAAGTGAATTCTTTCTCCTTCGTTAAGTGCTCTTTGCGAGCCGCCAGCCATTCATCATGGGAAACGACTTTGTGATTTGCCACCACATTCGAAATTCTAGAGTCAACTAAGAATCCCGTGCTGCCGTCTGGCTACAGGGCCAGGGCCGTGAGCTATCGCGGAGCGCCGGATGATGCTTGCTGCTTATTGGGTCGCGAGTCTCGTCGAGTGGATTTCCGAAAACTAACCTAGCATTCGTACCAATCGACGCTGGCCCGCGTGGGATTCAAAGCTGATGCTCACGTATAGTCGAACCGCCCCGATTGCTTGACTCACTCTGCCATGAAACCAAAGAGGGGGCCGGAAATTGTTGCCTATCGTGCTTCAAAGGTCGATTTTTGACCGTAACCTTACAACGAAAACCGACCTTCTCTTAGCTTCCAGACGACGGTTAAGTCGCGCCACAGTCAGTCTTTTTCGTATCTTCAAGGTAAAGTGGCCCCGTCTATCGCGCAGATGGCCTCGCTTTTGCTCGCTGCTACATATCTGAATCTATCACCGCTACCGCCTGTGGTTCCCGGTGATGCAGCAAACATAGACTCGATTTGTGTAGGTGGAAAATGAATAACAATGGACCGACACATTTTAGAGGGTTACCTCTCGTAGTTGTTGTTGCAGAAGAAGATGCGATTGGGAGGGCAACCCTGGCTGCCCTTTTGAGCTGCGACGGCTACCGAGTTTTCCAGGCAGAGAACCTGAACGCGGCAATTTCTTGTCTCCATAGAATTAATGATCTCACCGTGCTCTTTGCTGATCTTGATATGCCGGGATGGAAATCGCTGGTGGGTTACGCGATAAATACTTCGCCCGACACTTTCGTGATCGCTATGGCGGAAAATGATGCCGTTCCCGAAATTTCAGATTTGAGGCGGTACGGCATCCAAGCATTTTTGCAAAAACCTCTCTTGTACAATGATGTGCGGCAGGCACTCAGCGCCACGGTAGAGAAACCACGCGCCGCTTGATTTAACCTAGTCCCGCTATTCCCCAACGCTTTAGCGCAGTGCTGCTGCGCTGCTCAGGTGTCGTCCACTCGCTCGCAAGTTTCTTAGCATTCGTAATCTTGGCAAGGTCTTTGATGATCTTCTTCTGTCGGGATATTCATAGAAAAATTTAGCGTGTTCGATGGGTCAGTCGCGATCGGCGCCGCACCGGTTCGCTACTTTGATTCTTGCATGGCACTGTTTTTTTGCGTCTGGCCGCGCTTTCCGTAAAGCTCCTTAAACAAATTATTAAAGGATGAGATGGCGCGGTCTTCTTTGTGTTCCTGGCCCGCCTTATCTCGATACGACAGTGTTATGGAAATTCGCCTCTTGTGCAGCTCAAGCAACTCGACTTCCTTGGAATCGAGGTACGCGCCTATTGTACGCAAGCTATTCGAAACACTGTGAACATTGGGAAGCTGGTCCGGCTCGGATCGCCTCGCTCGCCCGGCTTGGGACAGTTTCTCAACGTCGGCCAGACCTAGAGTTAACGCCTCAGGGCTGGAACCGCTGCGTGATTGCCCGAACCACTGCCATAGCTTCGAACGGACCGACTCGGTCTGCTCCGGCATACTGTTAATGATATACCAATCTGTAAGACGCTTTAGTTCAAAGACGCTAACATCTCTAGCCTCGAGCGCCTGGCCGATGGCTCTGAGATCTTCATCGTAACGCCTTGTAGCCGCCATAGCACACCTCCGGTCAAACAATGCTATTGTATTCCGTTGGCAGCTAGAAACAATAATAAAAATTATGGATGAGATTCCAAACAGCCCCTGACGGTAACGTCAAATCTTGCTTCCGCGCGTGGTAGCTTATGATGGGCGATGGCATTATGTTCTCTGCAGATATGCGATGACGCAAAGAATTTGCGAGTCTGAGCACGCCTTTATAGGACCACTCCTCTTACTTCCTCACACTGGTGTCCTCTACCTCCGCACCCTTCACCCAGCCGATCGCACCGCTTTTGTTTTTAACCATGTACCAAAACTCGCCGGCGCCGGAGACTTTGCCGAGCGGGACCAAAGCCTCGCCACGCTCCAGTTTGCCGATGACTTCGGACTGCGCGTCCTGCTGCGCGTACACCAAAATTCCATTGCCTTTCGCCCGTAGCCCTTTGGGCAGCAGCGTCGCGGGTTCGAGATCCATCGACCCGCTGGCGGCTCCCACGCCGCCGTCGCTGATCAGCTTGCGAAAAACGTCGACAACTTCACGTGCCGCCCAATCTCGTGAGCCGGACTTCATGCCGATCGCTTGGCCGTTACCGTCGATCAAGAACGTCACGGGGATGCCATACACGCGGTACGAAGCTGCGACTCGGCCATCGCTATCCAAAGGCGCGCGAAAGTTAAGTCCGTGAGCTTTCATGTATCGCATGACCTGGGCCGCGCTTTCGCGCTGATTGATCGCCAGGATAGTGAAACCTTGGCCGCCAAATGACCGGCTGAGTTGTTCCATTGACGGCATCTCTTCCCTGCAGGGTCCGCACCACGTCGCCCAGAAATTGAGTAAGGTCAAATTGCCGCGATTGCCGCCCAAGCTGGCGATGCCACCGCCGCCGTCTCGTAGATTGAAATCCGGCGCCCGCGTGAACGTTGGCTTGGTCAAACCGATCGACTTGATAAGTCCATCGACCGAAGGCCCTGCCTTGCGCTGCTGCGCCGCCGCGGAACCGCTGGCCAGCACAGCAAGAGCTAAGCCGACAACAATAACTTTCCCGAATTCGATCGTTAGTCCGATCATCTAGCATCCTCCACAATGAGACCATCGAATTATTGAGTAGGCTCATATCGAATTCATGCCGATCTGTCTAACCCTCCTCGGCCCGAGAGCATCGCATTGACGGTGGAATCTTCATCGGCTACTCTCAGTTCCACGACTCGCGATTTTGGCCGTTACAATGGAGGGTTAATGCAAAAACTGGGTTTCATCTTTTTCGGCGCGCTGGTCGTTATGAGCTTGTCCTTTGGATCTCTCGGCGCGCAGACAGCGCCGGAAAAAATCACCCTCGGCACGATCACGCTCTCGCTCAACAATTTGCCGATCTATGTAGCCCAGGACAAAGGCTTTTTCGCCAAAGAGAACTTGTTTGTCGAAGCGGTGGTATTGAATGCCAGCACGCGGGCGATTCCAGCGCTGATCGGCGGCTCGACGCAGATTTCCGCCTCTTCCGCCATGAC
>Ga0137376_10000452_pt1 | contig 18760 bp, 15 predicted proteins | sample SagtaG_23_FD_104814 | JGI IMG/M metagenome (GOLD analysis project Ga0137376, IMG submission 104814) | Vadose zone soil microbial communities from Sagehorn Ranch, Mendocino, California, USA - Sage2_L_20_16 metaG | ecosystem: Environmental > Terrestrial > Soil > Vadose zone | place: USA...
GATGTCTTGCCGCTCGGTTCCGGCGCACTGGCGGGATCGACGATCGTGCTCGATCGAGAACTGATCGCGCGGCAGCTCGGTTTTTCCAGGATTAGTCAGAACAGTCTGGATGCTGTCAGTGACCGGGATTTTGTGTGCGAGTTCCTTTTTTGTATCGCCATGATCGGAATGCACCTTTCCCGCCTGAGCGAAGACATGATCATTTGGAGCACAACCGAATTCGGATTTGTGGAATGGAGCGACGCATTTTGCACCGGCTCCAGCCTGATGCCGCAAAAAAAGAATCCCGACATGGCCGAACTCACTCGCGCCAAGACTGGCCGTCTTTACGGAAACCTCCTGTCGATTCTGACCATGCTGAAAGGCCTGCCATCTTCATACAATCGCGATTTTCAGGAAGACAAGGCAGCACTCTTCGACTCGGCCGATACCATCGTGCAATCGCTGGAAATTTGGTCGGCTATGCTACCCGAGTTGAAATTCAATTATGAGCGCATGGAAGCGGCCGCGAGGGATGCCGCTCTCCTGGCGACCGATCTGGCGGAGTACCTCGTAACAAAGGGTCTGCCGTTTCGCGAAGCCCACCAAGTGGTTGGTAAACTGGTCACCAGGGCATCGGAAATGAACGTCGCCCTCGACGAAATACCGCCTTCGCAAATGCAAGAGTTGTCGCCGCTATTTGACGAGAACGTAACAAAGGTTTTCGACGCCCGTCGCTCTCTGGAAAAGCGCAAAGCCATCGGCGCGCCATCGCCGGGGAATGTAAAGTCTCAGATCGAGCGCTGGCGCAAGCTACTGCGCGAATAGGTTCACGTAATCGACAGCCAAGATGGCTGTCGGCCGAGACAGGCAAGGATGCCTATCTTCCATCGGCGCTGGAAAGCCGCCGCTCCCAGTCTGAGCTGTGACCTCTGATGTGTGACGTCTGACACTACCTTTAACAATTCGCTTTCCGCGCTTCGCTCAATAATCTTCCCGCGTGCGATCGAGCAATTTGGTGCGGGACGGCAACGGCTGGGAAACAAAATCGAGCCAGACGCATTTCGCAAATGAACATCTTGAAGTTGTCACTGATCTGGTCCAAACCCCGACCCGGCCGAAGCCGAAGGCATGGGCAATTGTTCACCGCAAGCCCGCCGTGGTGATTGCGGCGATGAGACGTGATGGAAAACTTTTGCTTGTCCGAGAAGAGCGAATTCCGATTCGATCAGCCATTTGGGAGACGCCCGCCGGCCAAATCGATGAGACGGTCGAGCCAAATGAAAAACAGGTCGAGGCAGCTGCTCTTCGCGAATTGCTGGAAGAGACCGGCCACGAATTGGCAGCTGGGGGCGAACTTATTCCGCTTGGTTACTATTTCTCCTCACCCGGATTTACGGATGAGCACGGCTATTTTTTCCTAGCGCGACCGGTAGAGTCCCGGGCAGAGAGGTTCACGGGCGACGAAGCTGAATCGATTCTCGAGTGTAGCGCGTTCACCGTCGAGGAACTGCGGAGGATGATCGCCGAGAACGAGATCCGCGATGCAAATACCTTGAGCATTTTGGCAAAACTGACCGCGCTTGGATTTCTTGCCCTGGCCGCTCGCGATTAACTTTCCGTTAGATGGCACTGCAGGACATTTTTAAGTTTCGTGAACTCCCGGAGAACGAGACGTCCAAACCTTTTCTCGAGCATCTCGAAGACCTGCGTTGGGCGATCGTAAAGATGGCCATCACACTCGTGATCGCCATGATTCTCTGCTTTGGGTTTCGGCACACGCTGGTGCGGGTGATGCAGGCGCCTTTGCATGCGGTCGAGTCGCAGGTTGGCGCTTTAAAGGCCCTTGGGATTACCGATTCAATCACGATTTCATTTCATCTGGCGTTTTACGCTGGAATTGTGCTCTCCTTTCCGCTGCTGCTTTATTTCTTGGCGGAATTTGTTTTGCCGGCGCTCACCGCGGTGGAAAAACGCTTCTTGCTTCCTGCCATTCTTGCCAGCTTCGGCCTGTTTTTAATGGGTGTGCTTGTTTGCTATTTTTGGTTGCTTCCGAAAACGATTCTCTTTTTCTTTCACGACACGCAGTCGCTCGGCTGGGCGCCGACCTGGACAGTGCAGCAATATTATTCATTCGTTACCCGATTCATCATGGGTTTTGGACTCGCTTTTGAACTGCCTGTCGTCGTTTTGGCCTTGGTGAGATTCGGATTGGTCACTTATAAATTCATGGCCCGCACACGGCCTTACGCCATCGTGCTCATTTTCATCCTGGGTAGCATTATCACGCCGACGCCTGATATCTTGACTTTGATGGCCATGGGCATGCCAATGTGCTTGCTTTACGAGAGCTGCATCTGGATCGCATGGGCAATGGAGCGTCGGAAAGCGGCATCGATCGCCGGCTGATCGCGTGGACATGTCTGGCTACCAATTTCTATTCAGCGCGTTTGCTTTTGTTCTCGGTGCGGTGGTCGGCTCGTTTTTGAACGTCTGCATTTATCGCCTGCCATTGGAGCTTTCGGTCAATGAACCGCGTCGCTCGTTTTGCCCGGCCTGCAAAACTCCGATTCCGTGGCACCACAATTTGCCTTTGATCAGCTGGTTCGTGCTGCGGGGACGCTGCGCCAACTGTGGAAGCAGAATCGCGTTTCGTTACTTCGGCGTCGAACTCATTACCGCGCTTCTGTTCCTCGCTGTTTGGCGCAGCTTTCCGTGGCCGATCGTCCCCGCCTACTGGATTTTCGTGTCCCTTATCATCGTCGCTACATTTATCGACTTCGAGCATTTCATCATTCCGGACCAGGTGACAATTGGCGGAACGATTGCGGGGTTAATTGCCAGCGCCGCTCTTCCCGAGTTGATGAATACGGATTCGCGGATAGCGGCAGTCATTCGTTCAGCCCTGGGAGCCGCGCTTGGTTATCTAACCCTGCTGGTTGTTTTAGAAGCGGGCAAAGTAGCTTTCGGCAAAAAACGGATTCGTTTTGACTCGCCGACAGCATTCAACTGGAAAAGGCACGGCGATGATGCCGTTTTCGTGGCTGGCGATGAGCGCAGTTTATGGAGCGATCATTTTGCGCGGGAAACAGATCGACTTCTGCTCTACTGCGACGAGGGCAAGATCGATGAGCGCGCCTACCAGCACGTCACCTTGGAATTTCACTACAACCGCGTCCGCGTTGGGTCCGACCAGATGATGCTTGATGACGTGAATGAAATCTCAGGCGTTGCGCGTGAAGTGCAAATTCCACGCGAAGCCATGGGTCGCGGTGACTTGAAATTTCTCGCCGCGATCGGCGCGTTTCTCGGCTGGCGTGCCGTTCTTTTCAGTATTTTCGCCGGCTCACTGCTCGGTTCTCTGGTTGGATTGCTCACGCTCGTCATCGGGAAGCGGGTTTGGTCAGCCAAGCTTCCTTTTGGGCCGTACCTTGCGTTTGGTGCGCTCACCTGGATGTTTTTCGGGGAAGACTTTGTGCGCTGGTACACCGGCTTGCTCAGTCCATAGCCAGGGCGGAAACAGATCGGTGGACGGCAAAGTTGCGCCGTCGGTGCTGAACATCATTCATGCAGCCCGGTTACGAAAACGCCATCGGCGAATCAATTAAAGATATATTAGATCTTGCATGCCTCAGCGGAGGCAGCGCCGGACTCAGGGATTGGGTGGCGTGCCCCCGAACTCAAGGCCAGTCTAAGATTCGTTATTTCAGCTCGCCACCAGCGAAAGACCCCTTTCTGGATCAATTTTCGCAAACGACGGTCGGGGGCGAATCCATCATAAAGTTCGCGCCATCCTGAGTTGTGCTTGCCGTAATAACCTTTAAGCCAGCGTCGCTTTGCCAAGGTAGCGAGCCTGCGATTGTAAAAACTCACGGTTGCTGCGACGGCACGACCGATTCGCCCCTGAAAAGGCAATTTGAGAAAAGCATTTTCCGGATTCCTGTAGGCGGGAATAACCAGGCCCAGATAATAGAGACCCACGTCGAGCAACAATGAGGCCGACATCAGCTCGGCGTCTCCCATGTAATAATATTTGTCCTTATAGAGGGACTCGAACCAGTAGCGGTACATCAGCGGATACTCTTCGTTGTAACTAGCGAGTCGAGCGGTGATATCTTTTCCATCTAGGCTCTGCGCCAGAAAGTCGGCAACGATGTAGGAGGTATACGAGCACAGGTCGAGGCCGGAGCTGTAGAGCGGATCCATGAACCCGGCGGCATCACCAACTATCGCCCAACCATCGTCGCATACTTTCGCACTATGGTATGGCAGCGCCGAATAAGCGTGCACGTCTCCCTCGATAATGCGCGCTGCTCCAAAAATCTCCCGACCAATTGGATGGCTCAGGATGTGAGCATGCAGTCGTTCGCCCAGACTTGGACCATCCGGCAGTTCGAAAATGCGATCGTCGTAGACAATGCCTGCGCTGACGTCTCCCCCATGGAGGGGAATGATCCAGACCCACCAGCCGCGTCCCATCAAATGATTGGTTGAGCCGGAGCGAGGCGCACGACAGGCGTTGGCATACTGGGGAAAACGCTCACGCCAGTCGTAGCTGTCCCAATCTTTCACTCCGGTAAATCGCGCCCAAACCGAATTGATAGGATGATCTGTGTTCTGGCGAAAATGGCCGAGCTTGCGAGCAAGCATGGTGGCACGCCCGGTCGCGTCGACTACCCAACGAGTTCGAACACTGCGCTCGCTGCCATTGACAATTGCATTCACGGTCTGTCCATTTCCACCTTGCAGTTCGCACTTTGTCACTTTGGACGGACGCCACAGCTCAGAGTTGGCCTTTACCGCGGAGTCGAGTAGATGCGAATCCAGCGTTGAGCGATCCACCTGGAACGTTTGCAGTCGCGACTGATAACGGGTTCCGATTTCGACGCAATCGTCAAAGCGCTGATCAGGCATCTTTGAAAACCAAAGTCTGAGTCCTTGTTTCTGTAGATGTTGATGAGCGAGATAATTTGAGAGCCCCAAAATCCGGGTCATATAACAACTGCTGATCTCCGTGGTCGATTCGCCGACTTTGCGATCAAATTCAGTTGTCTTTTCAATGATGAGCACGCGAGTATCCGGCCGTTTACGCTTGAGCATGAGCGCAGTGGCCGCCCCGGAAAACGCGCCGCCAATGACCGCCACGTCGTAATCGAAATCCATCGCAGCCCAAAAAATGGACTTTGCGGCTCGTAAACGCAATCAGTTCCGAGTGCTATAGGTTGGTTTCTTTGCGGGGTGCAAGGTTGAAGCATGATTTCAATTTTCCTGAGTGGATACGGCGAACCGGTGCAGATTGGTGCGGCGGGACTCGATTTTGGAGCGCACTAAAAGCGAACTGCGCCGCGTGACGTTCGGAATCTGACGTCAGCAACTGCCACCAGCCTTCTGCCGCAGTCGGCAGCGGCAATGGGAATTAGCTTTCCCGAATTATGCGATAAGATTTGCTGCCTCGCTGTCGAACGTCACCGGGAAAAACCGTCTGCTTAAATCGACAAGCACTTGAGGTTTTGCACCACAGGGTGCTTCCTCTTCGTTGTGCTCGTTGGCGTTTGCTTCGAGCGGCGCAGGTTTACAGCTTTTCGATTTAGCCCTTGTTCAAACGGTAGTATTGGCCCCGGTTTGTTTTGCGGAGAACACTGAAACATGATTTCTGATTTACCTGGCCGTAATGATCGCCACCCGAGGCGGATCGACATGCATGTCCACATGGTGGGCAATGGCCGGGAGGGGTCTGGTGGCTGGCTGCGGTTAAGCCGTTGGCATGGGTGGCTGGCTTCTTTTATGGTGAAGCAGCTCGGCCTGCCCGCCAACTCGCTTCAAGGCAACCTGGAAGCGCGCTACGCCGAAGTTCTACGCCAATTCGTCCGCGAATCTTCCCTCGATGCAGTTGTCCTTCTTGCCCATGAGCGCGTCCACGAGGCCGATGGCACGCTGCGCGCGGATCTTGGGTCGATGTTTGTGCCGAATGATGTGGTGCTGGGGCTCGCCAAGCAGCATCCAGAGTTCCTGGCCGGCGTCGCGATCCATCCGGCGCGACCTGATGCGCTCGACGAACTCGACCGGTGCGTAGCGGAGGGCGCCGTCTTGATGAAATGCCTGCCAAACTGTCAGAACATCGCTGTCTCGGATGTCCGTTATCGGCCGTTTTGGCAACGTATGGCCGATTATCGGTTACCGCTTCTCGCTCATACCGGCGGTGAACACACCGTGCCGGTAATCAATGCCGCGTTTGCCGATCCGAAGCTGCTGCGGCTCCCGTTGGAGTGCGGCGTGACTGTCATTGCGGCGCATTGTGGAACGAGCAGCGGAGTCTTTGATCGAGATTACTTTGTCGATTGGGTCAAGATGTTAGGTGAGTTTCCGAACCTGTATGGCGATATTAGCGCGATGGTCTCGCTCAATCGCTGCAGTCATTTACTCGATTGTTTGGGTGATGAGATCGCGCCGCGAATCCTTCATGGAAGCGATTTTCCAGTGCCGGTGCTCGGTCATCGCCTGCGCCTGCAAGGCGTCCTGGACCAGCAATCTTTTCGACGGATTCAAAAGCTTCAGAATCCGCTCGAGCGTGATTGGCAGTTCAAACAGGCGCTCGGTTTTACTGATGAGATATCTACCCGCGTAACGGCCTTACTTCGGTTGCCCGACGATTGCGAAAGCGGCGGAGTACCGTCGCACTCCAAAACGCAAGCGACCGAGGAGCCCGGGTTGCAGTAACGCTCCGTCCAGGTGCGGAACTCTGGCGGCGAAGACACGGCAGGGTTGAACGTTGGACGTTGAGCGTTGAGCGTTGGGCGTTGATGGAGTCGCCGACCATAATCTTCCGTAATGCACGCCTCGTTTTCCCGGATGGCATTCGCGAGGGATTGGAGGTGGACGTTCGGGAAGGAAAAATCGCCGAGATTCGCGACCAATCACCTCGCCGCCAAAACGAAGTTGTGGACGTTGCCGGAAATTATCTAGCACCCGGATTTATCGATCTTCACGTCCACGGCGCCCGCGGCCGCGACACCATGGAAGGCTCGGCCGAGGCGTTTCGCACGATTTGCGATTACCACGCCAGTGGCGGCACTACATCACTTTTGCTGACCACGGCAACTGCGCCCCTCGGAGTGATCGCTGATGTAATTGAAGCTGTTCGCCGGTCGAAAGTTGCAATCAAGCAGATCGCCGGAGTTCATGTCGAAGGGCCGTTCATTTCCGTTGCGAAGCGGGGAGCGCAGCGGGAGGAGTTTATTCAAAATCCGGATAGCGAAGCGGTAGACCAATTACTCCAACACGCGAATACAATTAAGCGAATTACAATTGCGCCCGAGCTGGCAGGCGCCCTGGAGGCGATAAAAAAGTTTTGCGCGCGCGGGATCAGCGTGAGCGGCGGCCACAGCAATACCTGGGACGAGGAAGCCCGCGCCGGGTTTGCGGCAGGTATGCGGAGCGTGACCCACACATTTAACTGCATGTCGTCGGCACGAAAGAGAGGACCATATCGCGTTGCCGGGCTTTTGGAGTACGCGATGGCTGAAGAGGGTATAACCTGCGAACTGATCTCCGATGGCTGTCATGTCTCCCGCACGTTGATGAAGCTTCTCTATCGCGCGAAAGGTCCGAAAGGAATCTGTTTGGTGACTGACGCGATTGCGGGCGCTGGATTGCCAGAGGGGGCGCACTTTTCGCTCTACGGAGTTGAGTGCGTGGTGATGGCAGGGGTAGGACTTCAGACTCAACAATTCGCACTAGCAGGCAGTATATCGCGCATGATCGATCTTGTCCGAACGATGGTAGAGAAAGTCGACGTGCCGTTGCACGAGGCGATGGCTATGGCGACACTGAATCCGGCGCGCCTGATCGGACTCGAAGCGAAAGGTCGATTGCAAATCGGAGCTGACGCCGATCTTGTCGTTCTCTCGCCAGAGCTGCAAGTAATCGAAACGTTCGTCGCAGGCGAGAGCATCTTTACGGACACAAGGAGCGGTGGTTTTCAACCGCCGTAGTCAGTGCTGTTCGGTCCTCGGGAGAGCGTCGCTCCTTTAGAGGGGGCGGCTTCAAATCGATAACAGAAACTCAGCGATCTCCAGCGATGCGCGTGGCCGGCTTATACGAGTGATATTGCTTTTCCACTCTCGCCATTTTTTCGCGCCGTCGGCAAACGCTTGCTCGACTTGGATTGCGACTTCGTGTGGTGATTGAGCAACGGTTCCCGAATTTGTTTCGATGATCAGCTCGGCATTTCCCTCCTCTTGTCCGGACACGATGTGATTGATGATCATCGGGCAGCGGGCCGCAATCGCTTCCTGAACAGTCGCACCACCGGCCTTGCCGATCAGAAGATGGTTCTCACACAGCAGACGCGGGAGGTCGTCGGTCCAACCCAGAATCTTCACCTTCTGAGTGCCAGCAGCTGCTTCGGTCGCATGTCGCAGTTTTTCGTCACGGCCGACCGTCACGGTCAGCTCAATGTTTAAAGAAAGAAGACGCTGCACCAGTTTCGGCGCGCGCCGCGTGCCAGCGTTGATCATGTAAAGAACGCGGGGGAGAGCCTGGTCCGATAGGATCACTCGATCTTGGGCTAAGTCGGCAAATTTTGGGTTCACCGGGAAGCCAAATGTTTTGATCATTTCCGGTGCGATTCCTCCTGCCTGCACAACCGTGGCGCTTTGCGGATTGGGCACAAGGAAATAGTTCGCCGGACAGCGGTACCAGATCGCATTGACCGTGATTGAATCGGTGATCACGACAACGCTCTTGGTCGCCTTTTGAGGGGCGCGGGCGCGCGCCGGCTCCAACTGCTGCAGAAGATAGGGGTAGGCCGGAAAAACTGAAACAACCACGTCCGGCTGAAACCGGGAAAGCAACGCGCTGAAATGTTTTTTTAGCGACGTGAACCGGGCAAAATCTTTCTCAAATGATGTCTTGCCATCGAGCCAGCGGTAGACGGGTCCCCAAGCAGTTGGCCTTCGATTGATGACGGCCAGATAAGCCTTGCGGGTCAGCGCATTAATCCAACCGTAGGTCTCCGCAAATAAGTCGTGGACTTCTACATCGGCGGCGGGGGCAAGGCGGACGAGGCCGTCGCGAATTCCCCGAGCGGCGCTATTGTGACCCTCGCCAAAACTTGCGGTGAGGATCAGGATTTTTTTCACAACTCGTTAGGCCAGCTTCGCCTTTAACAAAGCGGTGGAAGTTTAATGGATATTTCAGCGCGGCAAAGTAAACTCTCGGCGGCATGAAAGTGCTCCGCTTTATTTGGAGAATCACGCGCCGTCTCGTCTGGGAAACCGCAACCGACAATTCGACCGGTCTGGCCGCGCAAATGGCCTATCTTCTTCTGGTTGCCCTTGCGCCGGGGTTGCTTTTTCTTTGGCATTTGCTCGGCCTTTTCGGAACCGATCCGGCGAAACTTCACAAAATCTTTTTGGTGCTGAAAAGTTTTATGCCACCGGATCAGAAAGTGCAGGATATTCTCGACACAGCCGTGGCCAGCGTGGTCGTGACAGGGCCCAGCGGGATGGTCGCTAATGCCGGCATCGTTCTTGGCATTTATTTCGGCACTGTCTTTATCGCGACGATTTCGCGCGCACTGAGTCACACCCACGGGGTGCAGGAGGATCGCAATTGGTGGTCGAAATATATCGTCTCATTTTTTCTTCTCTTTTGGTTCGGAATCACCATTTTGGTTTGCTTCAACGTCATGGTCTTCGGAGAAACACTGGCCGGTCTCGCCGAAGTGAATTTTCAACTCACCATTCCGCTGCAAGAATGGGTCGCCGCGCTGAATCTCCCGTTCACCGCGGTTGCTCTCGTGATCCTCGCGCTCGCCCTATACCTTCTCACGCCCGAAAATTACCTGACGGTTAAACAGGCACTTCCCGGCGCGGTTTTCTTTTCGCTCGGCTGGGTCGCAGTAACGAAACTGTTTCAGTTTTACGTTGCGCGTTACGACCGTTACAACCCAACTTATCTCGCGCTGGCGTCGATCATCGTTTTGTTAACCTGGATGTATCTGACCTGTTTGCTTCTTCTCGTCGGCGGGAAATTAAATGCGATTCTCCAACGGGAGCGCGATCGTAAAGACAGGTCGGCCCGGCCGGCCCCGCTTCCGCAGGTAGCTTGAACCCTCGGTCTGCTCTGTTACGCTCCGCCGCAGTGGTGCGTTTTCGCCTTTGGTTTGGAACTGCCCTCGTCCTTAGTGCGCTGGTTGGCACGATGCTCCGCGCACAAGTAAGTGACGAAGAAAAGCGTAAACGTGAGGAGTTCCTGAAAGCGCGGCAGGAAGCCCGGGGCGATTCATCACCGTCGGATCAGGAGTCGCCCAGCCCAAAACCGAAGACCACAAAGCACAAAACCAAGACGCAAAAGAGTCCTTCCCCGACGCCTACCGCCAAACCGAAACCAAAGAAACACAAGCCGTCGGGAGAGGAAGAAGGCACGCCGACACCAAAACCAAGCGAAACACCCGAGGTCACTTCAGCGGAATCAAGAAAGTCATCGAGCCCAAGTCCCAAACCGAAGTCGAAGAAAAAATCCGTCGCAAAAAAACACGCAACGCCGGCCAAAAAGGCGAGTGCGAAAGCAAAGGCCTCGCCAAAAACAGAAGGAGAAGCGGAATCCGAAAAACCAGCCAGAGCTGCCAGGGCGCCGTCGCCCGGGCCGTCCGAAACTCCGGTGGCATCCCCGCCCGCTGGGTTGCCGCGAGCAGTTGCGGTTCCAACCGCAACCGGGCCCCCCGCACCCACATCAACAATTGCTTCTGACACAAGCATTGAAGAACCAGCTCAGCTCACCATCGAGAAAACCGGTTACGACCGGCCCCGCAGTTTTTGGTCCCGACTTTTCGGCGGTGGCGGTCGCAGCAGCAGCGGTGCCGGTTATCGTTATCTCACTCGCTCAGTCCGCGCGGAAATCGATCGGGCGCCGGCTGATCACCGCAACCCCCGCTGGCAAATGATTGTGGTGCATAACAGTGGCACGCGTCAGGGTAACGCCCGCGTGTTCGATTACTATCATCGACACGTTCGTCACATGCAGAATGGCCTGGCCTATCACTTTGTTATTGGAAACGGCACGTCCACCGGGAACGGCCAGATCGAAGTGGGCGACCGCTGGAGGCGTCAGATCAACGGCGGTCATGTGCACAGCGATAACCTGAATAACATCGCTCTTGGGATTTGCCTGGTCGGCGATTTTAATCGCGATCAACCCACCCGTGCGCAGCTGGAATGTTGTGAGGAGCTAATTCGCTATTTGCGACAGCGCTGCGGCAAGATTGGCAGCCGTTATATGATTGTAAAGCCACACCGCGATGTGAATCCTCCCCGCTGGGCGACCGATTGCCCGGGAGATGCTTTTCCTTATTCGTGGTTTCGAAGGTTTCAGTGAAATGTGAAGAGCGTGCCGTCCTTGTATCCTTTAATTGTTTACGGTTCAACTTCTGCCAGCAGCTCCAGAATCTCATTACGCATTTGTTTGTCATGCCGCACGGAGTTTCGTACCGCGAGACGCAGTTTGAGGAATCTCTCGGTTTGTAGGACGTGGCCTAATAAATCTGGAAAATATTGACATTGTCGTGCAGCCCCCAACAAAATGCGCTCCAGCTATATCCAAGGAGGTGCCGAACGAAAAATCGCATTGCGTCGTGTGTTGCCGCGCTCGTCCTGGCGTTGGGTTCTGTCAGCCTAGCTCTGGCGGACGATTTCACCTACACCACAATCGACTTTTCCGGCGCAACGGCCGCGCTCGCCGCAGGCATTAACAGTTCCGGCCAAATCGTGGGGGCTTACCAGCTGCCAGATCAGAGCAGGCACGGATTTCTCGACGTTGGCGGTGTGTTCACTACCGTCGATGACCCCAATGCGACCTCTGGATCGGAGAACGTCGGCATTAACGATTCCGGCCAGATTGTGGGTGCCTATGATCTGAACTCTCCAGAGGCGGGCCATGTGTTTGAGGGTGCGCACGGGTTTTTGGACACCGGCGGCAGTTTCGCAAACATCGATGACTCCACAGCTGGGTGACCAGCACCACTGCGGAAAAAATCAATAACTCGGGTAATATTGTTGGGGTTTATCGAACAGGCGGTCCCGGCATCGGTTTCCTGGACGTTGGAGGCGTTTTTACCGATGTTAATTTCCCCGGGGCGTTGGCACCCACGCCAATGGAATCAACAATGCGGGGGAAATTGTTGGTCAGTACAAGGATACCCTAAACGGACCCCATCATGGTTTTCTAGATAACGGGGGCACTTTTAGTACCATTGATTTTCCTGGCTCGACTAAAACGATTGCCTCAGCCATCAATAGTTTCGGCAGCATCGTCGGATTTTATGACTTAAATGGGAGATTCGGTTTTCTGGACAAAGGGGGCGTCTTCTCCACCATCGCCTTTCCGGGCGCCGTCGGCACCGAGGTCTACGGGATCAATGATCAGGGCGACCTCGTGGGCGCGTATCAGGACCAAAGTGGGGTAATTCATGGCTTCGAAGCGGCCCCCGTCCCCGAACCGGACACCTTCGCTCTATTTGGCGTCGGGTTCATCATCGCGGCACTCATGTCGCGGCGGCTCCGGAAATTGCAAGAGTAACTGGTTAAAAGGTTACAAAGTTACAGTCTGAACACATCCAGCGCTGCGGCCCTTTACCTGTCATGTCGACCGAAGTGGAGACATCTCTCACTATTCTCGCAGGATTTGGTCGGCGAGATGCTGCCAACTTCTGCGCGAGGCGAATTAGCTGCGCCGATGTAAAGAACCGAAGATTCCGGTTCGTGACGATATAGACCCAGAAGCTATAATCGCGTGCCACGATCAGAAATAGTAAGAGATTTCTCGACTCCGCTCGAAATGACAGGGATTCCACATCCGGGCGTGCAGGCGCCTCGCCGCAGCGAGTGCCCTACTCTGCTTCGAAAATGGAATAGCGTTTCAATTGAGCCCGAGCCAAATCTCTTGGCGTTTTACCTTTCAAACATTCAACATGCCGCGGGAAATCAATTTCGCTGCGCAATGATCAGATTGCTTTCCTTGTAATTCCAGCGATAACCGAAGCCGATGCCGAGCGGTGGAGGATTACTCTCCTCGAACAATTGCCTCAATTTTGGCTGATAATATTGTCTGAAGAGCTCGATTGGACCGAGATAAGTGCCGAAGAAGCGCAGGTTCCACTTTTCGCGGTTAAAAAAAGCAAGCGGAACTCCGGAATCGTCCTGCACAATGACATTGCTGTGATCGAGAATGAAATTGCAGACTTTCGCGAAACCTGACTCGAACATTAGATAGGACGATGATTTTAAAAAGCTCGCCCCCCTAGCGAACCGATTACAGAAATTCATAAAGGCCGGGTTCGAGCTAATGCCGCCGTCGGAAATATCTGTGGTAAAATAAAATATGGTCTGCTTCTTGCCCGACAGGTTGTCGTTGTAATTAATTCGTACCCCAGGTGTGCCGCCTCTGCCCGGCGCACTCTCTTGAGACGTGCCATTTCGATTGAGCGAAATAAATGTCACGTCAGAAATTGTTTTGTTAGCGCGGGCCAGAAAGACGTAGAGAATCGGGAGCGTGCCGTTTAACTGCTGCTGTTGCAGGTCCACTTTCATGTCTTTGGTGATGAAGTAGCTGGTGGTAAGCGATGAGTTCATCGCATTTTCCAAATTCAGCAGCGCGCTGGACAGATCGGGGATGCGCAGCGGATCGGGCGGGGGACCCATCGATTCCTTGCCGCAAAGAATGTAAACATCCGCATTGGGAAAAAATTGGTCGACATAGAGAAAGTCCGGACCACTGAACATGTAATAGGCGACTGGCATCGGCTCTTTCGATTCGGGTAAATACGCATCCTGCCACGCGTGGAGTTTCGAAAGCTGCCGTCTGTTAAGTTTGCCAAATGCTTTCTCGAAATATGCGGAGTGTTCCTGCCAGGCTGGTTCCTGGGTGAGAGGGGCAAGCGGTGAATTCCTTGCCACCGGCATCCCGGCTAGGAAGCGGGCAGTGTCATTGGGCGGCGGAGGCGCAGCCGGTTCTTGCGCGTCCAGCCAAAGAGTACTTGCCCAAATCGATAAGGCGATCTGGCTTCCCAATCTCCCCCAGATTGATTTCATCCCGAGGTCTGAAGCTTTTTTCCTGCCAAGAAATAGAGAACAAAGCCAAAAAACATGGTGGCAAGGCCGGACAATGATTGAATCGGGCGAGAGCGCAACAGGTAAACCATCATCCAAATCGTGATGGCGGCAAAGACAAGCGGGGGCAAGGGGTAAGCCCAGACACGATAAGGACGCGCGATGTCGGGTCGGGTCTGTCGCAAAACGATGACCCCGGCGACGGTGAGGAGCGAGCAGAGCAGCAGGCTAAAACCTATGTAAACGACCACCAGTTCAAAACTTTCCGTAAGCAACAGCAGGTTCACTATCAGTAGTTGCAGCAATATAGAACACACCGGAACACCTTGGGTGTTTTTGCGGCCAAGAAAGCGCAACATCCAATGATCTTCGCCCATCGACATGGTTACGCGCGGCCCGATCCAGGTCATGGAGCTAATGGCGGAGATAAGGCACAGGCAAATAATGCCCCCGACAACACGTCCGCCCTCTTGGCCAAAAATGTGTTTACCGGCTATCAAAGCGACTTCGATTTGGCCGGTCATTTCGTGCGCTGGCGTGGTGGCCAGAAACATGGCGTTAAGCGCGGTATAAACCACCAGCACGACCAGCGTGCCGCACAAAAGGGAGCGCGGCACATTTTTTTGTGACTGCTCGATTTCGCCCGTGATGTAGACAGTGGCATTCCAACCCGAGTACGAATACATGACAAAGACAAGCGCGACGGCAAAAGCGGGGCTGAAGATGGCGCTGGCGTCACCCGATTGCGGCAAAAATGTGATCGGCTGCTTTGGATCGACAACAACTCCGGCGGCGATAAGCGCCAGGATTAAAAGCACCTTGAGCAAAGTGGAGAGATTTTGGAAGGCACTGCCCAGTTTTAAGCCGCTCATGTGGACCAGTGCTATGATCCAGACGAGCACGAAGGAAAGTAGGGTCGGTGAACCGAATCCGAATACTCCCTGGAAGTATTTGCCAAAGGCCATAGCCGCTAGCGCGATGGGAGCGGCAAAGCCAACCGTGGCCGAGACAAAGCCAGCCATAAAGCCAAGGGCCGGATGGTAAATGGCGGAGAGGAAATGGTATTCGCCTCCGGAGCGCGGCAAGGCAGCGCTGAGTTCACCGTATGAGAGTGCGCCGCACAGCGCGACCACTCCGCCCACGATCCATAACATGAGCAGAGGAAAACCGGAATGGATATCGGCCAATTGAAAGCCCAGGCTCGTGAATACTCCCGTCCCGATAATATTGGCGATCACAATCCCGCAGGCCGTGAAAAAGCCAATGCTATGGCGTGAGTTGGGCGTCGTCACAGGTTGAATCGGCAGGTGAGTCGGCCGGCATCATAGCTGATGGGGGTGCCAAGCGCGCGGCTTTATTTGGTCACCGCTTTTTCGTCAGATGCGGGCTATTTGTTAGGCTTGTCAGGAGTTCGACTTAGCGCGAGTTTGAAACTGCCATGAATGGTAGACTCTTGATTGAATCAACAACCCAGCTCGCCGTTTTTCTTAGTAATCGGCCCGGTGCGCTGGCGCGTGTCTGCGACGCGCTGGCCAGGGCCGACATCAATATCCACGCTCTCGCTACTTCCGACACCATCGATCATTCCGTTGTGCGCATGGTTGTAAGCGATCCAACCAAAGCGCTTATGCTGCTGGGCGAGTCCGGAGTGCTTGCTCTGGAAAACGATGTTCTCATGATCGAAAGCGCCAATTCACCGGGTACCCTGGCCAGAATCGCGGAGCGATTGTCGAAAGCGAATGTCAACATTGAGTATGCGTATATGGCGGCAAGCCCTAAATCGGACAAAGCGATCATGATTGTTCGTCCTAACGACGTGGAGAAAGCCCACCGGGCTTTGCATGACCTATAGAAACACAGGCCCGGACTTGTGCGGAGAGCGGACATTATTAGGGCGACGTTCACACGCGTTGCTGTGGAGCAACAATTTACGGTCGAATTTCCACCAGCGTTCCATCGGGCGCTGCGCGCCAGACTTCTTCGATTTCTTCGTCGGTTAAGGCAATGCAACCCGCCGTCCAATTCGTCCGACGGTGGAACGCCCCAATCCAGCCCTTTCCGTTAGGCAGACCATGGATCATAATGTCGGAGCCGGCGGAAGCGCCGCGGGCAGCGGCGCGCGCCGTATCTTCCGCGGAAGGATAGGAAATGTGCAGGCCGAGATGAAAGCTGCTTTGGGGATTGCGACTATCGATCTGGTAAATCCCTTCCGGCGTTTTTAGATCGCCTTCCTGCTCTTTGGCGCCGATCGGGTTCTGGCCAAGCGCAATTCGGTAGCTTTTGAGTTTTTGTCCGTGGCAAAAGATCGATAATCGTCTGGCCGATTTTTCAACGACGATTCGATCGATCGTTGCGTTGGGCGGCAAGGGATTCAAGTTGCCATGCGCGTAAAGAAGGGTTCCGATGACGCACGCTACGGGTAACAAGACGAAAACTTTCCGAGCCAAAGCCATGCCGAATATACGATATTTTCCGAGCGATCTTTCAGTGCCCTCACCCTGTTCTTTCTTAGGGGCGTTGACTGAGGGTTCTGCATTGCGCCGCTTAACGCGACATTCCTCGCTCCGTTCAGAATGACAAGAAGGGGAAGCAAGCGGCCAGTGAGCGAATCAACCGCCCTACCTTAAACATTGCCAACATGCGTTGCATATTGGATAGAACCGCCTCGCCATTATGACTCCGGTTAAAATTTGGCTCGGATACCCTTACCCACTGGGCGCGACCTGGCTGGGCAACGGTGTCAACTTCGCGCTTTTTTCGGAAGCCGGTACTTCGGTCGATCTTTGCTTGTTCGATAACATCGATGCGGGCCAGGAAAACATTCGTATTCCGATGACCGAGTACACCGATCAGGTGCGGCACGTATTTTTGCCGGATGTGCGACCAGGTCAGCTCTATGGCTTTCGCGTTTCCGGGCCGTACGATCCAGAGCGGGGGCTACGTTTTAATCGGGCGAAACTTGTGCTCGATCCATACGCCAAGGCGATCGCCGGCGAGGTCAATTGGGCGGACGAGATGTTCGGATATGTGGTGGGTGACAAGTTGGAAGATTTAGCCCGCGATTTTCGGGACGACGCCTGGGGCATGCCGAAATCGGTTGTGATCGATAACGCGTTCGATTGGCATGATGACAGGAAACTTGGCATTCCGTTGCACAGCTCCGTGATCTACGAAATGCACGTCAAAGGCTTTACCAAGCTATGTCCAAAAGTGCCGGAGGAGTTGCGTGGCACCTACGCCGGTCTGGGCAGCGCGGCTGCGATTGATTATTTGAAGAACCTTGGTGTGACCGCAGTCGAGCTGTTGCCGGTGCACGCGCATATTGATGACAAGGTCTTAATCGATCGCGGCCTAACGAATTACTGGGGCTACAACACCATTGGGTTTTTCGCGCCGCATGCTGAATACTCCAGCAGTGGTGACTTGGGCGGGCAGGTGATGGAATTCAAAGCGATGGTGCGCAACCTTCACGCCGCCGGGATCGAAGTGATTCTTGATGTTGTTTATAATCACACCGCGGAAGGAAACCACCTCGGACCGACACTCTCTTTCCGGGGTATTGACAACCAGGCCTACTACTGGCTGCAGCCGGATAATCCGCGCTTCTACATGGATTTCACCGGCACGGGCAATACCTTTAACCTGTTGCATCCGCGCACGCTCCAACTCGTGATGGACAGCCTGCGTTATTGGGTGCTCGAGATGCACGTGGACGGATTTCGCTTCGATCTCGCTTCCACGCTCGCGCGCGACGCCAGTGGCGTAAACAAGCTTCATGCCTTTTTCGAGATTATCCATCAGGAGCCGGTGTTGTCGCAGGTAAAGCTAATCGCGGAACCATGGGATGTGGGCGAAGGCGGTTACCAGGTTGGAAATTTTCCGGTGCTCTGGGCGGAATGGAACGGGAAATATCGCGACACTGTCCGGAGTTTTTGGAAAGGTGACGAAGGCCACATTGGTGAAATGGCATATCGGCTCACCGGGAGCCCCGATCTTTATGAGCACGGTGGCCGTCGCCCATACGCCAGTGTCAACTTTATCACCGCGCATGACGGTTTCACGCTCAACGATCTTGTCAGCTACAACGAGAAACACAACGAAGCCAACGGCGAGAACAGCGCGGACGGCGACAACAACAATCAATCCTGGAATTGCGGGGTGGAAGGTCCAACCGATGACCCAGAGATCAACGAGCTGCGCGAGCGTCAGCGCCGGAATTTCCTGACGACACTCTTTCTCTCGCAAGGCGTACCCATGCTCACTGGCGGTGACGAATGGGGCCGAACCCAGAATGGCAATAACAATGCTTATTGTCAGGACAACGAGATCAGTTGGTTCAATTGGAAGCGCGCTGAAAAACAGAACCAATTGCTCGAATTCACGAAAAAGTTAATTCAGCTCCGGAAGGATCACCCGGTTTTTCGTCGTCCCAAGTTTTTCCAAGGGAGGCGGATTCGTGGCTCAGAAACCAGGGACGTGATGTGGTTCAATCCGGGTGGCAACGAGATGAGCGAGGAGGAGTGGGCCTCTCCCTTTGTGCGCTGTCTCGGAATGCTTTTGAGCGGTGATACTATAGATGTACTCAGTTTTGAGGGAGAGCCGATCCGCGATGAAACCTTCCTCTTTCTAATTAACGCGCATTATGAGCCGATCCCTTTTCTTTTACCGGGGCAAGA
>Ga0137376_10000459_pt1 | contig 18672 bp, 18 predicted proteins | sample SagtaG_23_FD_104814 | JGI IMG/M metagenome (GOLD analysis project Ga0137376, IMG submission 104814) | Vadose zone soil microbial communities from Sagehorn Ranch, Mendocino, California, USA - Sage2_L_20_16 metaG | ecosystem: Environmental > Terrestrial > Soil > Vadose zone | place: USA...
CTGAGACTGGGGCGCGTTCGAGCACGAGTCAGACGAACGTGAGTGGCACGAATCAGACGACGACGGTGAACAAACAAGAGTTCAAGTCGCGTCATAGCGAAGTGTTCAGTCTTGGGCGGCATCCGAAGGAGTTCTTCGTCCAACGATTCGGGGCGAACCATTTCCGGTTGATCGGGAACACGTACTTCGTGTTCGTGGACAACTGCTGGGTCGCGGTTGACGTGGACGGCTTCGTATATACGGAGCGGGTGATCTGCGCAGGCGATCCGGACTTTATTGAAGTTGAGTAGCGCATCCTTTGCGCGGCACAAAAGCGCTCCGCTGAAAACGCGGAGCGCTTTTTTTTGCGTCGACCTGATTCCTGGACGAGCCAAGGATGAAGTAAGAAGGAAGAATTAAGAATGGAGTGCGCGGGACGCGCGACCCACCTTCGCCGAGGACTGACCACCCTACTTGGTATTGGTGGGTCGATCATGGGTTGGCATGGGCGAAAACCAGCCGATTTCCAGCAATGCGGTCAGGGGCAGGGATAAAGTCATGATGGAGCGACGAGTCAGCACGGGAAGCGAGAGAGTTTCAGTTAAGAACGAAAAACTGACACTGGCGATAAATCGACGGCAGTTATGGCTCTAAACGCGTCATCAAGATCTCGCAGTCCGCTCCGTAATCTTTCGCAACGCAGTTTGTAAAGTAGATGACTTTTCCGTCGGGAGACCAGCGCGGCGCCGTGCCGCGCCCTTCCGTATTCGCGACCAAGCGCGGGCTGGTGCCATCCGCGTCCATCACAAATATCTGGTAGCCGTGGCCACGGCGGTTCGAGGCAAACGCGATCTTGCTGCCATCAGGCGACCACGCCGGCCAGCCGTCGAAGAATGGGTTGTTCGTAAGGTTGCGCGCGTTCGAGCCATCGCCATCGGCAACAAAAACCTCCGAGTTCTCCTCTCCAATGATTTTGCGGAACGCGATATGTTTCATGTCGGGCGACCACGAACCATAGGTATTGATCCCGCCTGTGATAAGGGGCGTGATTTTCTTCGTGGCGAGATCAACTGCGTTGATGTTAGCCGAATTTTTCTTCGGCGGTTCAAGATCGTCATTCGTGCAATAGATGACGCGTTTGCTGTCTGCGGACCAGTTTGGATGGATGGTATTCTGCTCTGGTGGTGTGAGCACTTCCACGTTACTGCCATCAGTTCGCATCACCGCAATGCTATGGTGGTCCTTGGTGATGAGGACGAACGCGATCCTGGTCCCATCCGGTGACCACGCGGGATCTTCGTGATCCACATCGTCACGGGTAAGCTGGGCTGCATTGGAGCCGTCGGCGTTCATGGTGAACAACTGTTCCTTACCGGAAATCATTGAGATGAAGACGAGCTTTTTGTCGTCCGGGGACGGGAATGGATCGAAATTCTGGGCATGAGTGATCTGCACCGGAATGGAAATTGCCCTCTCAGCGGCAACGGCATGCAGCCAGGTCAGCAATGTCGCCAGTAGAACTGGAAAAAAAATACGCGGTAAGAGCGAGGAACTAAGGTGTGAAGTCATGACTGCCTCGTTGGCGATGAACCTGTCATAGAGCAAAGAAGTAGAAAGGACAAAAACAGGAAAGAACCGGACACCTAACAAGCGCGGACGTGACAAGCAGATGGATGAATGGAGCTTATGGGATAAGCGACGTAGAAGGGTCCGAGCCGGACGGGCGTTTAGTCGCGATGGTAGCGACGAGCGAGCGCGGGGAGCGAGTGAGTTTCAATTAAGAAATGAGGAATCCGTTTATTCCTCGATTGCGCCGCTTATTTTTCGCAAATGTTCCCGAAAGGTATAACTGGGATCGGTTGCTCGCTTCTTGAGATACCGCGCAAACTCCAATTGTTCCCTTAGCGAACGCCCGCTTTTGATGGCCTGCGCCTGGTGCCGTTCGCGTTGCCAGATTTCGTGTGCCACGCGAAGGATTTCCTCGGCACGCTCTGCACCAGCAAACAAACAGCCGTCGTCGTCGGCGAAGACTACATCGCTGGTTTCGACCACGAAATTGCCAAAATTGGCAGAGCGCAACGCCAACGAATCTCGAGGGTCGAGCCGTTGCGGGCCGGACGGACACATCCCATAGCTGAAAATAGGCAGACGAATTTGCCGGAGCTCCGGCGTATCGCGATGCGCGCCCCAGACTATGATTCCAACCAAGCCGCAGCTCTCAGCCTCGAGCGCGGTTAAGTCGCCGATGCAACCTTCGTCCAGGCGACCGCCGTTATCGATTACCAGAACTTCGCCGGTTTGCGCGCTCTCCATTGCTTCCAGAAAAACATCGACGCTTCCAAAATGTCTGACTGGCAGCGCCGGGCCCGCGAGACATTGATTGGTCGTCACCGGCCGAATGCCGGGCGGCGCGATTCGGAGCGGAATCTTCAAGCGCAGAGCGGCGTCGGCGATGAGCGGAGTCGAAAGTTCGGCAAAAGCGCGAGATAGCGATTCCGCTTTCACACTGCGACCTTGCTCGCATTCGGCTGGCTTTGCAAAAGAGGGAAGCGCGCCCGATTAACAAGGAAGAGTTACGAGCGAGCGGTCCGATGTCCGCCAGTTGGACAACTCGTCAGATGGCGAGTTTGATGTTTGACGGAAGAAAGGTAGGAGCAAAACGATGAAAGCAATTCGAGTCCATGAGTTTGGCGGTCCGGAGGTTCTTCGGGTTGAAGAGGTGCCGACGCCGGAGCCGGGTCCCGGTGAAGTGCTGGTTCGAATGCACGCGATCGGCGTTAACCCGGTGGAGACTTACATTCGGGCAGGAACTTATGCGTACAAGCCGGCGTTACCTTACGCGCCAGGTAACGACGGCGCCGGCGTGGTCGAGCAGGTGGGCCCGGATGTAAATCAGTTTAAACCGGGCGATCGCGTTTATACTGCGGGATCACTAAGCGGCACGTACGCCGAGTTTGCGTTGTGCAGAGCGGAGCAAGTGCATCCGTTACCGGCAAATGTTTCTTTTGCGCAAGGCGCGGCCATGGGCACGCCGTACGCGACGGCGTATCGCGGCTTATTCCAGCGCGCGAAAGCCAAACCGGGAGAAACCTTGCTAGTGCACGGCGCGAGCGGTGGTGTCGGGACGGCAGCAGTGCAACTGGCGCGCTCTCGCGGTCTGCGCGTGCTTGGCACTGCGGGCAGTGATGAGGGACTCAAGCTCGCGCGTGAACAAGGCGCGCACGAAGTATTCAATCATCGCGTGCCCGACCATTTTGAGCAGATCATGAACGCAACATCAGGGCGCGGCGTTGACGTGATCGTGGAAATGCTCGCAAACGCGAATCTTGGGAAAGATCTGACCATTCTCGCGAAAGGCGGTCGTGTCGTGATTATTGGGAGTCGCGGCCGCGTGGAGATCGATCCGCGCGACACAATGCAGCGCGATGTTGACGTTCGCGGAATGGTCATGCCGAACACGCCGCCGGCTGATTTGGCAAGCATTCACGCCGCGCTCGTGGCGGGTTTGGAAAACGGGACGTTGCGTCCGGCAATCGGCAAAGAATTTCCGCTGACGGAAGCAGCCCGGGCGCATCGCGCGGTCATGGAGCCGGGAGCGTTTGGAAAAATCGTCCTACGCACGGAAAGGAAGAGGTAAGAAGGATGAATTAAGAAGTGGATCCGGCGAACCAAGGATGAAGTAACAAGGATGAATTAAGAAGTGAGAAGGCGAGGGAACGAGAGTACAAATGAGGAATGCAGCCGGACGAAAATGATCTGACGCAACGCACGCAAGAATTCGGGCTGCGGAATGTTCGGATGTTTTCCAAATTGCCAAAAACAACAGAGGCCCAAGTGCTCCGGAAGCAGATGCTACGATCTGGTACCTCGGTAGGAGCGAACTACCGCGAAGCCTATCGCGGCCGCAGTAAATCCGAGTTCATCGCCAAGTGCGGCGATTCATTGCGAGAGCTTGAAGATACTGCTTACTGGCTTGAACTGCTCGTCCATGCAACGATAGTCCCACCAGAGACCCTTGGAGCTCTCGCACGGGAATGTGACGAACTGATAGCAATTTTCGTTACGATTCTCAAGCGCTCGAAGGACACTTCTTAGTTCGTCCTTCTCACAGCTACGTTTGGAATTGCCTTAATTCTTCTTCCTTCATCCTTCTAACTTTCTTCACGATGGAGTTTCACCAGTTGCGTTATTTCGTCGCGGTGGCGGAGGAAGGAAGTTTTTCCCGCGCGGCCGCCAAGGTGCGCGTTGCTCAGCCGTCTCTCAGTCAGCAGATTCGAAAACTGGAAGCGGAAGTCGGGCAACGCTTATTCGACCGCCTTCCGCGTTCGGTCGTTCTGACTGAAGCGGGCCGTTGTTTGATCGATTATGCACGGCAAATCCTAGCCTCGGTTGGGGATGCCCGGCGATGCGTGGACGAACTCAAAGACGTCGTGGCCGGCAAGCTGGCGGTGGGCGCAATTCCTACGATCGCGCCGTACGTTCTACCGGAATTGGTCGGGAAGTTCCAAAACCATTATCCGGACGTGATGCTGGAAATTGTAGAGGACGTGACCGAAGGCATTGCTCGGCGCGTGGAAGCTGGCGAGCTTGATGTCGCGTTAGTTTCCACGTGCCAGCAAACTCCAAGCCTGCGACGCGGGCCCTTGGGCAACGAACCGTTGCTTGCGCTCGTGCCGGAAGCACACTCCCTGGCAAAGAAGACTTTGGTGGAGCTGGACGATCTCAAATCGCAAAGATTTCTGCTCCTCCACGAGATGCATTGCCTCTCGCAACAGGTGCATCATCTGCTTGAGGCTCGCCGGCTCCGGCCGGAGATCGCGCTAGCTGGGAGTCAGCTTAGCACCATCGCAAACATGGTCGCGGCGGGGATCGGTGTTTCAATTGTGCCTCAAATGATGGTGAAACAGCAAGCCGCCCCCGGCTGCGTCAGTTTGCCATTCGCTCCGCCGGTTCCAGAACGGGACCTGAATCTTCTTTACAATCCACTTCGATTTCAGAGCAAAGCAGCCGCAGCATTCCGTCAGGAAGCTGCAGCTGCCTTGTCATACGAGGATTCGTCGATCGCCCCAAACGCGGAGTAGAAAACTTCTATCGCATTGTCTGCAGCGCCGTTGCCAGCAGCGATAACATCGGCCAGACGGCGAGGATCAGGATTATTCCAAAGACGGCGAGCTCGGGAAAATAGTGAGGTCGCGCTCTGTGCAGGTATCGTTCCTCAAGGAAGCGTGAAATGCGCTGTCCAATCGGCATTGTACTTTTCATGTGTTCAACCGGCCACAATCCGGGCGGCTATTGAAATACTTTATGCGTCTAGTGGCGATAGGAGTTGCCTATGAGGGAGAAGCAGAGCAGGAAGGATGAAGTTAAAAGAAACAAGTAAGAAGTTGGGAAGGAAGAATCACGATATCGGAGACCGGAAAGCGGAAAGCAGAAGCAAAAGCGATTATTTCGCTTTGCGCCAGATCACATCCTCGTTATTACGACGATCGATCAAAGCGTCGACTTTGCCGGCGCCAGCGTAACGAAACAAAATTCTGCCTTCGACACCTTTGCGGAAGAAAATCTCTGATGTCTCCGGGAGCAGTTCCTCCTTTTTGCCGTTCCGCTCGACAAATAGCCTGTCGCCTTCCGCACTGACTGACCTCGTTTGGCCGGGTGCCAGTTCGTACGTGCCGATGTAGTAAGCGAACTTTTTTGGATCCGCTTTTCCCATCGCTGGATCTTCGTAGTAGCGATGTGCCTGGCTCGCGATGATGTGCCAATTGCCGTCGCGCTGCAGCCAGGTGTCAGTGACGTGATAACGCGCTTTCAGGTTCTGGCCGAAGATCGTCTCGGTCTCGTCCGCGTCGTAACTGAGTATGGCCGTGTTGCCAATGATCCGGCTCTGGGCGTTTACGATTTTGATGGTTCCAGAATAACCGGACGGCAACGGGGCGATGTCGGCTATCAGTTTTGGTTTATCGAGGATGCGGCCTTTTTCGTCGGCAAAGATGCAGTCGTCGGCGAAGTATTTCTTCCATGGCGCCTGATTACCCGGAACGATGGCGTCGTAAAGCTCCTGAGTGCGACGGACTAGCTCATCCTGCGTTATTGGGACATCCGCGGCGCAGGCGAGGGTTACGGCCGAGAAAAATGTAACGAGCACGAGTTTCATGAGAAAGTATGAAGTAAAAAGTAAGAAGGAAGAAGGCTAGGAAAGTTAGAAGGAAGAAGAAAGAATTTAGAAAGATGGGAACGAATGACACGGGAGGAACACGCGCGACTTGAGACGCTGGACACAATCTTGCGATCTGAGGATGTCCGCGAACGAATTGGTGCGATTGTCGAGCGGGTCCGCGCGGAACTGAGTCGAAAGAACGAGGCGGTGATGACGTGGGAATCACTTCCGTTAGCAATTTTCGGTCGTGCATTGCCTCCCGGGATCCGGTCTGCGTGGGTGTTTGTGCTGCGTGCAGGTGCCGACACCGGCGCGGAACGTCACCCGAACAGTTGTCAGCGCATGATGTCGTTCGAAGGCAGTGGCAATATGCAAACCGGCGAGCCGGGACAGTGGCAATCGAATGTTTTGGTTAGCGATCCAAAGGCGCTGCTCGAGCGACGTTGGATTTCAATCCCGCCGAATGTCTGGCATCGGCCGCTGGTAGGCGCAGACGCGGATTGGGCGGTGGTTTCGTTTCACACTGTTCCAGCCGACGAATTGATTGAAGAGCGGCCGGATAGCAGCAGGAAAGATGGACGAAACAGATGAAGTACCTGGCGAAAAAGTAAGAAGGAAGAATTAAGAACTATGATGAACTGATCGCAATCTTCGTGACAATTCTGATCAAACAAACTTCTTAGTTTTTCCTTCATGCGTCTGTGTTCTCTCATACAATCGCGTCGGCCAACAGCTCCGCCATGTGTTTAGGCCGCGTGTTGCTGAGATCGGTGATTTGATGGCGGCAGCTGGTGCCTGAGGCGATGATTTCCGTCTCTGCCGGTTGATCGTCGATGTTGTCGAGCAAGCGTTGCGCGACTTGGACCGACAGATCGTATTTCTCGGCAAGCGCGCCGAATGCGCCTGCCATTCCACAGCACGCGGTATCGAGCACTGTCGCCTTTCTTCCGGGCAAACGTTCTGCGAGTTTTCCCATGAAGGCCGGGTTCATAATCGACTTGGCGTGACAATGCGGATGAATCGCGACTGTTGTCGGACGCTCGTTGAATCGAAGGACGGTAGGTTCTTTCGCGAGTAGATTGTCAACAAAGTTCTCGAATAGGAAACAGCGCTTCGCGACATTATCGGCGCCTTCGATTTTTAGCTCGCAATAATCTTCCACGAACATCGACCAGCAGGAGGGTTCAAGGAAGAGAATGGGCGGTGTTGAGAGATGAGAACCGAGAGGTGAGACGTGAGAGGTCGACGCATTTACAAGGTCGACATTGTGTTTTCCGACTTTTGCGGCGGCATCGAGATTTCCCTGGCTGAACGCCGGTCTGCCACAGCAACGTCGGTTTCTTACCAGCACGACTTCGAACCCAAGCGCTTCCAGCACTTTCACCGCGGCGATTCCGATGTGCGGTTCATGATAGCGCACAAAAGTGTCGTCCCATAGAATGACTTGGCCGCGCTTTTGTAGGGCGTTTCTGCGAAACGCTGCGGCGTCTGATACAGACGCCCTACAGCGTCTCGCAAACCACTTGTCGAATCGTTCGCGGGCGTAATGCGGCAATGATCGTCTCGCTGAGATGCCGAGCGCTGATTCCATCAATGCGCGTACCGGCTTAAAATCGAGAATCCGATTCGCCAGCGCCGGCATCACGCAGCCGATTCGCCCTAGCAAATCGACGTTGCTGAGAATCCGCTCGCGCACCGGCAAGCCGTCGCGGCGCCATCGGGCGTAAAGCATCTCTGCTTTGAGCAGTGCGAGATTGACGTTCGATGGGCATTCGGGCGTGCAGCCTTTACATGAAAGACAATTGCTCAGGGCGGCGTCGAGCTCCGCTGATTTCAACGGGTCGTGTCCGTTTACACGCAGCTCGAGCGCGGCGCGGATGATGTTGGCGCGGCCGCGCGTGGACATGACCTCTTCTCCGGTGGCCATGAAAGTCGGACACATGATGCCGCTGTGTTTCAGGCAGCCGCCGCAACCGTTGCATTGTTCGAGGTTGCCGATGAACGACCGGTCCTTGAACGCGAACGCCAACACCGGCTGGAATGGAAGTTCAAGTGGGCGAGTAAAATTTTCGCGCAGATGGTTGTCGATCCTGTGGCGGCCATCCTCGAAAATTTTTCCCGGATTGAAAATGTTTTTCGGATCAAATGCGTGTTTGATCTCACGCATAACCCCTAGCAGCTCGTCGCCGAGTTGGTCGCGCATGTATTCGGTGCGCGCGATTCCGACTCCGTGTTCGGCGGAAAGCGAACCTTTGAATTCTTGCACCAGCGCTGAAGTTTGATCGGCCACCTCGCGGAATTTTTTCAAATCCGCCGCGCTATGCAGATCGAGCACCGGTCGGACATGCAACAGGCCGCTGGCGGCGTGCCCATAATAGCTCGCCTCCAGTCCGAGCGGTTTCATGATCGATTGCAGTCCGCGCACGTATTCGGGTAATTGCGCAGGGCGAACTGCAGCGTCTTCAATGAACGCGACCGGCTTCGCTGGGCCGATGCAACCGGTTAAAAGCGAGAGACCGGATTTGCGCACCGACCAGACGAGATTCATCTGCGCGACGTCGGTTAGGACTTTCATGCGCAGGCCGATTTTTCGTGATTGCAGAATCGCCAGGCGATCCGCGACGTCATCATAGAACTCGACGATCAAAATTGATTCGCACGGCTGCGTATCCAGGTCGAGCAAATCGCGCGCGGCTTGAAAATGCAGCTGGCCTTTGGTTTGGTCGAGCAACGGCCGGTCGATGTGTTCAATCGCCGCGGGTTTCAAATCGAGAAGTTCGACAGTTGCTTGCATCGCTTCTCCCACGGATGCGAAAAAGATCAGGCCCAGGCCTTTCTCGCGTGGCAGCGGCGAGATTTTCAGTTCAGCCGAGAAAATCGCGGCGAGCGTTCCTTCGCTGCCCGCGAGAATATTGGTTAGATCATTGGGCGCGCGCAGAAATTTTTCGATGCCGTACCCGGGCCAGCGCTTTATCAAGCCCGGCGGCCAGCGCTCAGCCATTTCGGCCGTCGTTGTCAGCACAAGGTTCTCGATCTTCGCGCGCTCAACCTCCAGTGACTCATGCTTTGGGCCGATCGTTTCAACTCGACCATCGGCCATCACGATCTGCAGAGAAACAACGTGATCGGCGGTTGTTCCGTAGATCGGGCAACGCGCGCCTGAAGAATTATTCGCGATCATGCCGCCGAGTGTCGCGCGCGAGCTGGTTGCGACATCTGGTCCGAAACAAAATCCGCGCGGTCTTAGAAAATCGTTAAGCTGATCAAGCACGACGCCCGCGCCCACGCGCACGCTGCGCTTTTCGAGATCGAGATCAGTTATCTGGCGGTTGTAACGTGAGAATTCGACGATTAATCCTTCACCGACCGCGTTACCGACCAAGCTTGTACCGGCGCCGCGCGGTGTCACCGAAAGACCTGCATCAGCTGCGGCGTGAATGACTGCGCTGGCTTGTTGCGCGTTTTTCGGAAACGCCACGCCGACCGGCTCGATTTGATAAATGGAGGCATCAGTCGCGTAAAGTTGACGCGTCAAATTATCAAAGCGCGCGTCGCAGCCGGTTTGCCTGATTTTCCTCTCCTGCGCGGAAGTCATCCCTTAAAGCCGAATATTACCCCCGCCGGTACCGGTGAGCGAGCGGCAACTCGCCCTTTGTGCGGCACGTCCGGCCTGTCGTGGCTTTGATTGTCATTCTGAGCGGAGCGAAGAATCTCAAGAACGAATCCGAGATGTTTCGCTTCGCTAACATGACAGATGCAGGACCAATAGCGGTCGAAACGGAACTGAGAGCACTACCACCTCAAGAAGGACATTCGCGGCTGGAACAGCCCGCCCTACAGCAGATCCATCTGGGCGTTTTCTGGCATGGTCTCGGCGAAACGTACGCCAAGACCAATGAGACGCACCGGTTTTCCAGTGCGGGCGAATGCTTCGGCAAGGAGTGCGCGAAAGTCTCCCAAAGTTGGCGCAAGGCCCGCGCGCTCGGCGGTGGTGCGCGTGAAATCGTTGAATTTCAGTTTGACGAAAATTTTCGTGATCTCGCGGGCTGATTCCTTCTGCGCCAGATCAGCCATCAAATCCTGGAAGAGTTCCTCGAGCTTTTCTTCGCATTGCTCGAGGGTGGTCAGATCAATGGCGAATGTTTCCTCGGTGCTGAGGGACTTGCGCGGCCGATCGGGTTCGACCAGTCGATGATCGATTCCGCAACAAAGATCGTAAAGATCGAGCCCAAACTTGCCGAAAACGTCGACAAGCTCGGGTCGTGAGAATCGCTGGAGCTCGCCGCAAGTCTTGACGCCGAGCTCATCCAACTTCCGCTCACTCTTCTCGCCGATGCCCCAGATCTTCCGGACCGGCAAATCCCGCATGAACTCAGGAACTTCCTCCGGCTTCACTTCAAACTGGCCATTGGGTTTGTTTATTTCGCTGGCGATCTTGGCGATCAGTTTGTTCGGACCAATTCCGGCGGAAGACGTCAGCTTTGTTCTCCGAAAAATCTTCTGGCGTATTTCGCGTGCCAGCATTCCCGGCGCGCTCGGGTGCTCGGTAACATCGAGGTAAGCTTCGTCCAGCGACAGCGGTTCGATTGTTGACGTGAACTCGTAAAGGATTCCCCGAATCACTGCGGCTTCGCGCCGGTAAACGTCGAAGCGCGTCGGCAGGACAATTAGATTTGGGCAGCGTTGCAGTGCCATGAAAGTCGGCATGGCCGAGCGCACACCGAACTCGCGCGCCTCGTAATTGCACGTCGTCAGCACGCCGCGCCGATCACGAGCGCCGCCCACGCCCACGGGTTTGCCCCGCAACGAGGGGCGATCGCGCACTTCGATCGCAGCGTAGAAGCAATCCATGTCGAGATGGATGATGGCACGTGGCTTCTGCTCACCTTGCACAAAGAAATCTCGCACAACACGAGAAGCAGACCATCTGGCACTTTCTCTCCACAATCTCGAATTTCAGGCTTTGCAAATGGCCGGTGCGTTTAGATATTAAGCCGTAACTTTCTAAAATGGACGCTTCCACTTCTGTTGAAACGCATCACGAACCGCACGGGCACGATGCCGCCCACGAGCATCACGAGCTCGGGTTTTGGCGAAAATATATTTTTTCCACAGACCACAAGGTGATCGGAATTCAGTACGCATTCACTGGCCTGATTTTCTTGCTATTCGGTTTTTCCTTGATGATGCTGATGCGATGGCAACTGGCCTATCCTGGCCAGGCGCTGCCAGTGATTGGCAAATGGCTTCCGCATATTTTCGGAGCGGGCACGATGCCCGACGGGAAAATGACCCCCGACTTTTACAACTCGTTAGGCGCAATGCACGGCACGATCATGGTCTTTCTCGGCATCGTGCCACTGGCGTTTGCCGCGTTTGGCAATTTTGTCGTGCCGCTGCAAATCGGCGCGCCGGACATGGCCTTCCCGAAAGTAAACATGGCGAGCTACTGGGCCGTTTTTGTCGGAGGCATTGTCATGTTGATAAGTTTCTTCGTTCCGGGTGGCGCAGCCAAGAGTGGCTGGACTTCCTACGTGCCGCTGGCCGCGATTGCCGATAGCGGCCCGGGACACCTTCCGGTTTTCAATGGACAGACGCTTTGGCTAATCGGTTTTATTTTTCTTATCACGTCGTCTTTGCTCGGCGCGATTAATTTCATCGCGACCATCATCCAGTTGCGCGCCAAAGGGCTGACTTGGATGCGGCTGCCATTCTTTGTGTGGGCGCAATTTGTTACCGCGTTCCTGCTCTTGCTGGCGTTTCCGCCGTTGGAGGCAGGGATCATCATGCAGCTGATGGACCGCGTGGCGGCCACGAGCTTTTTCATGCCGGCAGGCCTCGTGGTGAATGGCACACCTTTGTCCATCAGTGGCGGCGGCAGCCCGCTTTTGTGGCAACATCTTTTCTGGTTCCTGGCGCATCCCGAAGTGTACGTGCTCATTCTGCCGGGCATGGGCATTGTCGCTGAAATTCTGGCGAACAATTCGCGCAAACCGCTCTGGGGTTACAAATCGCTCGTTTTTTCCGTGCTCACGATCGGCTTTTTGTCGTTCATTGTCTGGGCCCATCACATGTGGCTTACCGGCATGGGCTCGGCGGTGAGCGCGTTTTTCCAGACCACCACGCTCATCATCTCGATCCCATCGGTGATCATCTTGAGTGCGTTTTTCATTTCGCTCTGGGGCGGCTCCATTCGCTTTACCGTGCCGATGCTTTTCACGACCGCATTCCTGCCCATGTTTGGAATCGGCGGTCTTACAGGCATCCCGCTGGCCTTTAACTCGGCTGATCTTTATTTGCATGACACGTACTATGTGATTGCGCATTTCCATTACATCGTGGCACCGGGCACCATCTTCGCGCTCTTCGCGGGGATTTATTACTGGTTCCCGAAAGCGACCGGCCGAAAAATGAACGATTTCTGGGGCAAAGTGCATTTCTGGCCGACGTTCATCTGCATGAACGTCATTTTTCTGCCGATGTTTTTGCAGGGAATGGCCGGGATGCATCGGCGCTGGTATGACGGCGGGCAGGGATGGAATGTTTCGAACGAACACACCATTTGGGGATTGACCGGGTTTCAATGGAACACGCCCATCTCATGGGCTGCCTGGATCATGGGCCTCGCGCAAATTCCCTTCATCATTAATTTCTTCTGGAGCATCAAGCACGGCCAAAAGGTGAACGACAATCCGTGGGAAGCGACCACGCTGGAGTGGACCGCCCCTTCGCCACCGCCACACGGGAATTTCGTTACGCCACCCGTCGCCTATCGCGGTCCTTACGAATACAGCCTTCCTGGTCGCGAGCGCGATTACACGATGCAGAATGAACCGGTGGAACCGGCCGAGCGCATTCGCCGCAAGCCTCCCGCCGAACCGGTCCTTGTGTAGACTGAAGAGATGGAGATTCCGTATACAGTCTCCACGCGTCCCGACACCGGTCTTTGGAACGCCAAGGTCGGCATTTGGTTGTTTCTCGCGTCGGAAGTGATGCTCTTCGGCGGACTTTTTTCCGCCTACATCTTTTTGCGACTCGATGCGCCGCCGGGCGTTTGGCCGCACGGCCTGCTGAATGTTCCCGTTGGCACGATGAACACCGCAATTCTTATCATGTCGTCAGTCACGGTGGTGCTGGCTTGGGCGGCCCTAAAGATGAGAAGGTATCGCGCCTATTGGTGGTACATGCTGGCGACGATTTCGTGTGGCGTGATTTTCCTGGTCGTCAAACTCGCTTACGAGTGGCCGCAGAAGTTTGATCACTTCGGCGCCTACATTAAGCCGGAAGCGCTCGGGAAGTACGAACAGTATCTGGGAAACGAGTATGCCGCGGAGAAAGCTTTACCGCCGCGGCTCGAGATCACTGGCCATTTGCACAATCGAGCGGCGCTGAACGATCCCAAGATCAAGGAATACGAAGTCGCGCTCGACCCGCTCAACGCCGAGCCCACGAATCCTGTGATGGATCGACCGCACTTTTTCCCCCTGCCAGTCACGGACAAGATCGCAACGATCGAGAAGGAAGACGTCGAGCGCGCGACGATGTTTTTGCCGACGCACAGCGCGTATTTCGCCAGCTATTTCACCATTACCGGTCTGCATGGATTGCATGTACTGGGCGGCGTGCTGGTGTTCATTTACATGTGGCTACCGGTCAGCAAAAAACTTTACCAGCGCAACCCAGAGCATTTGGCTAATCGCGTCGAGGTCAGTGGGCTTTTCTGGCACTTTGTCGATCTGATCTGGATATTTGTGTTCCCGCTTTTCTATCTGCTCTAAGCCATGAACAATCCGCCTGATATTTCCCAAGACCCAAAGGAGTACGAGGAATACGCGCACGGCATACGCAAGCACGTGAGAGGTTATTTGATGGTTGGCGCGACGTTGCTGGCGTTTACCGCCATTACCGTAGCATTATCGTATGTTCATTTTGGCACGCCAAAGGCAAATATCGCCGTCGCGATGCTGGTCGCCACGTTTAAAGCTGGGCTCGTGGCGGCAATTTTCATGCATTTGGCTGCGGAAAAACGCCTGATTTACCGCATCCTCATTTTTACCGGTTTCTTTGTGCTGGGACTTTTCTGGCTTACATTTTTGGCGTGGTACGACTACCCAATTTTTCGGTAAATGTCGCTTAAAGCTTTCCATATTGTTTTCATTATTTTCTCGACGCTGCTCGCGCTCGGGACCGGGGCGTGGTGCGTCTGGGTCGATCTCGTGGAAGGCGCGCCGATTTATCTCGCGGGCGCCATCGCGTCGTTTGCCGCTGCGATGGCGCTGATCGTTTACGGCGTCTGGTTCTATCGGAAAATGAAACGGCTTCGCATTATCACATGAAAGCGAAGATTCTATCAATCCTGCTTTCGTTTATCTTTTCGCCGGTTGGGCAAGCGCTGGCATGTCCCTTTTGCTATGGTGCAAAAGACGGAAAATCGACCGAGCACATGGCGATAGCCATTTGGTTTCTCTTCGGTGCAGTCCTCTCCGTGATCGGTGGTATTGGCGCATTCAGTTTTCACTTGTGGCGCCACGGGCGTATGCCGGTCGAACCTCACCAGGAGATTACCGAGGAAGATCTGAGCAAGTATGAATAGCCTGGCGCTGATTAATGAATTCCTGGGCCAGCCTCCGAACGCCTCCTCGCACGGATATCAGATCGACCACATCCTCGAGTTTTGTCACTGGTTCATGGGCGCGCTGTTTGTTGGTTGGTCGGCGTTTTTTATTTTTGTCCTGATTCGGTTCCGGAAACGACGCCAGCCGGGCGCGGATCACATGGGCGTACGGAGCGGGATTTCAACGCATCTGGAATTCTCCGTCGTCTTGATCGAAGCGGTCCTCCTCCTCGGGTTTGCGATTCCGCTTTGGGCAAAGCGGGTGAATCAGTTTCCGCCAGGCAAAGAGGCCCTGGTTGTTCACGTGGTCGCGCAGCAGTTCAGTTTCAACTATCACCTGCCGGGAGCGGACGGACAATTTGGTCGGCGCGATGTTGGTTTTGTGAGCAATTCAAATCCGCTGGGTCTCGATCCGAATGATCCTGCCGGCAAAGACGACATCGTGACGACTGGCGAACTTCATGTGCCAGTGAATCGCCCAGTGATTGCCGAGCTTTCCTCAAAGGACGTGATCCACGATTTCTTCTTGCCCAGCATGCGGATCGCCGGCGACGCAATCCCCGGTTCACTCATTCCGATCTGGTTTACGCCGATAAAGACCGGGACCGACGAAGTGATTTGCGGCCAGCTTTGCGGTCTTGGGCATTACGGAATGAAAGGCACACTCGTGGTCGATACGCCGCAGGATTACCAAGCGTGGCTGAAAGAGCGCGCCGAACTCTCCGGTGGTACGCAAGGGGCGCCGCCGTCCGGTGCACCCAAACCTCAAAGCGCCGGCGGACAGCCGCAACCCTCACCGGCCGCACCACAGCAGCCGCAGAACAATCCGCCTGCGCAAAACGCCGCGTCGCCGAGTCCGCATCAGCTGTAGCCGCTTCGGCTGCCTGCCACGTCGAAGCTGCGCGAATGCGTATGCGAAGAGCGCTCATCGACCGCAGGGCGAAGGTTACAAATTATCTGCGAAATCCGCGTAATCCGCGGTTAATTTTGATCTGAATGCGATCGGCAACATCGGGAGCTTGGCTGAACCGGTTCGCGTGGCTCACGTTCGTCGCGACGCTCTTGTTGATCTGCAGCGGCGGGATGGTCACCAGCAAGAACGTCGGACTCGCGGTGCCCGATTGGCCGACCACATTCGGCTACAACATGTTCTTATTTCCCGTTTCGAAATGGGTCGGCGGGATTCTGTTCGAGCACACACATCGGTTAATGGGATCGCTCGTTGGCTTTCTCACCGTTATTCTTACGGTGTGGCTCTGGCTCAGCGAAGATCGGAAATGGATGCGCAATCTGGGCTTGATTGCCCTTGGCGGCGTGATCTTGCAGGGAATTCTTGGCGGTCTTCGCGTAACTATGATGAAAGATGAAATCGGAATCTTTCACGCCTGTGTTGCGCAGGCATTTTTCGGGCTGCTGGTCTTCATTGCACTTGTTACGACAACATTTTGGCGATCAATCTCCAACTTGATTGTCGATTTTAAAAAGTTTGCGCCGCTTAAAACGCTCGCGATTGCAACCACGATTGCGATTTATGTGCAGCTCGCTCTCGGCGCGACGATGCGCCATGAACATCGGAATTTGGCGGTCCTCGATTTTCCGACGGCAAACGGCGCATGGATACCCGACACGAGTGTGGCGGCGCTTGCAAAGATTAACGCGTGGCGCGACGCGCGTGGTTTAGCAGATGTGACAGCATTCCAAATCTGGTTGCACATGGCGCACCGGTTCCTCGCGTTTATCATCGCCATTGCTGTAGTTGCCTTTTGTCTTCGCGTTTGGAGAGATGCGCCCGGCTTTCCTGCGCTGAAGCGATTGTCGATCTTGTGGGTCGTGTTGGTCGTTTGTCAGATTACGCTTGGCGCCTGGATAGTCTGGAGCAATAAGGCAGCCGACGTCGCGACAGCGCATGTCGCGCTCGGCGCGATCATGCTATCTTTTGGCGTGAGCATTTCTGCGATTTGCTGGCGAATTTCACAAGGACAAGTTGATAGGGTGCGACAGTACAAGTCCGGCTCGGACCCGCGTACGCTGCAGGGCGACCGCGCCTCCGCATGAAAACGGCCGCGCTTGGAAATCCCAATCTTGCGCCGTCGCGCAATCGGTTCCTTGCCGATCTGGCCGTGCTCGTCAAAGCGCGATTGACACTGCTTGTTCTGGTTACAACCGCGGTTGGTTTTTACCTCGGATCGGAATCGCCGATCGACTACATGGCGCTGTTTCACGTTGTTTTTGGAACCGCCGCTGCAGCCGCCGGGGCTGCTGCGCTCAATCAATGGTGGGAACGCACCGCCGACGCGATGATGCGCCGTACAAAAATGCGTCCGATACCGGCCGGCCGAATGCGACCGCTGCAAGCATTGCTCCTTGGCGTCGTGCTGTCGATTTTTGGAGTCGGGTATTTGGCAATTGTTTGCAATCTGCTTAGTGCGGCGCTGACAGCGATAACGATCGGAATTTACATTCTTGCTTACACGCCGATGAAGCGCGCCAACACTGCCAACACGGCGGTCGGTGCAATTCCCGGCGCGATTCCGCCGATGATCGGCTGGGCGGCTGCGCGGGGAAATATTGGCGCAGGCGCGTGGAGTCTCTTCGCGATCGTTTTTTTGTGGCAGTTACCGCATTTTTTCGCCATCGCGTGGATGTTCCGCGAAGACTATTCGCGGGCAGGATTTCGCATGATTTCGAGTGATGACCGCAGTGGCGAGCGCAGCGCCAGCCAGAGCGTCTTCTTCTGCATCCTGCTGCTGGTGATCGCAGGTCTGCCGACGTTTCTTGGAATTGCCAATTTTGTTTACCTTGCAATCGAGCTTTTGCTCGGCGGTTTGTTCACTGCTGTTGCCATGCGTTTTTTAAGGATGCGCACGCCAAGCGCAGCGCGCTCATTATTCATCGCGTCGATTGTTTATCTTCCATTGCTACTCGGCGCACTCGTTCTGACGAAATCATGAATACAACCTTTGTGACAACAGATCGTACGCCGACACGCAGTGGCATTGCTTGGAAGGTGACGTTGATTCTGATCCCGCTGATCACGCTCGGACTCTTGCTTTGGCTACGTCACCTGGAAGTGAACGCGCTCCGGCAGCGTACTATTTCTTCTTACGGCACGGTACCTTCATTTCAGTTTACAAATCAGAATGGGCAGCCCTTTGGCTTAGCGCAATTAGCCGGCAAAATTTGGATCGCCGATTTTATTTATACGACCTGCCCGGGACCGTGTCCGATGATCAGCAGCCGAATGAGCGAACTGCAAAAGCCGCTGGAAAAAACCGAAGTCCATCTGGTCTCGTTCAGTGTCGATCCGGAGAAAGATACACCTGCGATTCTGCGCAGTTACGCCGAGAGATTGCAGGCTGAGCCGGGCCGCTGGGATTTTCTCACGGGCCCAAAATCCGCGATCTACAAACTTTCCCATGACGGGTTCAAACTCGCCGTCTCAGATGGCAGTGACGCTCAAGGAATTCCCGTGCACAGCACGCGCATGGTGCTGGTCGATCGACATGGTGCAATCCGCGGCTATTACGATGCGACAGAGCCCGAGGCGGTAACCAAACTGGTCGCGGACACCAATCATCTTCTGCGCGAGCAGCCGAAATGATTGTAGAGGCGCTGCGCCGCGGCGAGCGCTTTTCGACGGTCACAGACCGTCGCTACAGAAATTCGGATCACCCTACCGGCTCTAGCCCTGCGCTTGGACCCTCGTCGCAAACCATTCGCAGATACTCGCGATATTCGTTCTTCGGTAATCCGTCAATGATCTTGGCGAGATCGGATTGGGTGATAAAACCCATGCGGAGTGCGACCTCCTCCAGGCAGGCGATTTTCAAACCCTGTCGATGTTCGATCGTGGCGATGTAATTGCTCGCCTCAAGCAACGCGGTGGTGGTGCCGGTATCGAGCCACGCCATGCCGCGGCTCA
>Ga0137376_10000468_pt1 | contig 18564 bp, 15 predicted proteins | sample SagtaG_23_FD_104814 | JGI IMG/M metagenome (GOLD analysis project Ga0137376, IMG submission 104814) | Vadose zone soil microbial communities from Sagehorn Ranch, Mendocino, California, USA - Sage2_L_20_16 metaG | ecosystem: Environmental > Terrestrial > Soil > Vadose zone | place: USA...
AGCGCAGCCCGACCTCGGCGGATTGTGGAATTATTCTACGGATGCGTCGCGGGTCTACGCATCGGCGACCATGATCTCGTCGAAGCCCTTCACTCAGTTTCCTGATTTTCCGATGCCGGAGGTATTTCACGATTATCCGTCGTGCACCGAAGTCCTCGCCTATCTCGCCGACTATTCGCGGAATTTCGGGATCGATCGATGTATCAGGTTCAACCGAACGGTGGAGAATCTGCGGCGCAGTGATGAAACCGGGGCGTGGCTCGTGTCGACATCAGATGGAAACGCCACGACATATAGCGCGGTGATCGTGGCGAACGGGCACAACTGGTCTCCACGCTGGCCGAATTATCCGGGTGAATTCGGTGGTATGGTGATCCATTCAGCCGGCTATCGCACGCCCGAGATTTTCACCGGCAAGCGCGTGCTCGTGGTGGGCCGCGGAAACTCCGGGTGCGATATAGCCGTGGAGGCAGCGCAGTGCGCGAGTCGTGTCGTGAGCAGTGGTCGGCGCGGCTACCATTTCATTCCGAGGTATCTCGCAGGGCGCCCGGCAGACCAGATCGGCGATTACATGTTGCGCAAGGGTATTCCGCTGGGGATTCGGCGCGCGCTCGCGAAACTCGCCATACGAGCCGAGCTCGGCGACCTCGCCAAGTCGGGACTCCCCGCACCGGATCACGATCTCTTCGAAACGCATCCGATCATCAACACTGACTTTCCCCTCGCGGTATGTTCCGGAGCGATCGTCCCCAAACCTGAGGTGACAAACTTTGCCGGCAACGTCGTTCACTTCGCGGATGGCACGAGCGAGCCAATAGACTTGGTCGTGATGGCGACCGGATACCGAATCGAGTTGCCATTTCTTGCCACGTCTGGCTCGGCCCCGGACGATCTGGCACGCTCACTGCATTTGAATGTCTTCCACCCCGCACACGACGACCTGTTCTTTGCTGGCTTCATCCAACCGGACAGCGGCCAGTTCGCCCTCGTACATTGGCAAATGCGGGCCGTCGCACTTTATCTGCGCGGTTGCCGCGACGGCTCGAGCGGCGCCACGAGACTTCGTGAGACCAAGAGATTTCCCCGACGCGCATCCACGGGCGGGGTCAGCTACGTCGCTGCTCCCCGACACACTCTCGAAGTCGAGCACTGGTCGTACATTGAGGAACTCCGTGCCCTCGTCGCCGAGCTCGAGACGTGAGCAGTGTCCGGCCAAGCTTTCGGTTTGCCACCTGGAACGACCTTCCGGGGATAAAGCGTTTGTGGCTCGAGGAAACGGATTGGGGGGCATTGCCGGAAGAGTTCATGCAGCAATGGGAGGCGGCCCCAGGCGGATCACCGCGGACGTTGATCGCCGTCAATGAAGTCGACGGTTCGGTAATCGGTCAGTTTGGGTTTCTTCCAGTGACGATCAAGTTTGGCGACCGACGCGTCAGCGGCGTCAGACCGCATAGCACGATTGTATCAAAAACTTATCGAGATTCTATCAAGACCCTGGATCTGGCTGAGCAGCCCTCAGCCGCAATGTACGCGAACGGGCTCCGCCAGCTCCGCGAAGAGGGAGTCAAGATCGCGTATATGGTTCCACACCCGCGATGGACAGGTCTTTTTAGATTCCAGCCGATGGCTCAACTGAAGACGTTCCCACTGCATAGCCTTCAGTTTCCCCTCGACTCGGCCTTCGCCCTGCCTGATGGCTGGAGCGCTTACGAGATTGAAAGCTGGGGTGCATCCATCGACGATCTGTGTGAGCGCTGGTCGCCGCAATATCAATGTGGAATCGTCCGGACGGCGCAGGTGTTGGCGTGGAAGGCGCGCATTGGTGAGCACCGCTCCCTCGCCGTTCACCTGCGAGGCGAGCTCGCGGGCGTTGTAATATCGAAAATCAAGGGCGACAGGATGTGGCAGGTTTGCGACATGATCACAGCGGACGATTCCGATGCGCTCAAAGCGACTCTTATTGCGGCTATTCTCGATGGCGCGAGGTTCGGCGACGACGCCGGCCTTCCACCCGAGAAGAAGATGCGGAAAACATCGATTCTGGCCACACCGCTCATGCAGCCAGTCCTGGCCGAGCTTGGCTTCTCCAGAGACGATTGGAACTTCCCTCTGGTAGTTGAGCGACTCGACGACTCCATTTCAGCGGATGATGTTGCCCCCGAGAAATGGTACGTCGCAGCGGATGATTGATATCCGTTCGGTTACATCATCAACAGATATGGACGTCTCAGTGATCGTCGCCTCAGTCGAGGCAGAGCATTGCATTCGGGACTGCATCGCCTCGATTCTAACGACTGCGCGTAGCCGAAAGGTTGAGGTGATCGTTGCCGACGCATCTCTCGATGACAGCGCTGGTGTCGTTCGCCTGTCATTCCCGGATGCGAAGCTCATCACGATGAAGCCCGGAACGCTTACGCCGAATCTGTGGTCGGAAGGTTTGGCGCATTCGAACGGACGGGCGGTCGCCTTCACGACTGCTCATCACGTCGTTCCCCAGGCGTGGATCGCCGAGCTGTGCTCTGGATTGGAATCGGGAGCGGCGGCAGCCGGCGGTCCTATCGCGTTGGAACAACGAAGCACGCTTCTCGATGCCGCAATTTATTTTCTGCGCTACAGTGCCTTCATGCCTGAAGCAACGACCGAGTCACACGAGTCCACCGAGATCCCGGGCGACAACTCCATCTATCGGCGTGAGGTCATCGCTCGTCACGAGAGCGCACTGCGCGACGGCTTCTGGGAAGTGGAGCTTCATCAACTCCTCAGGGTCGAGGGCGAGCATATTCGAATGATTCCACGAGCGACGATTACTTTCGGTCGCTCCGTTCCACTTGGCCTCATCTCGCGACAACGCTTCGCCCACGGTAAGCATTTTGGGAGATGGAGAGCATCCCAACCCAGCCACAGCCGCGTCCGAATCATCGCGCTCGCGCCGCTTGTCCCATTCGTTCTGTTAGCCCGAGTTGCCCGGCGAGTAAACCGGGCCAACGGACGGCTTGGACTTTTCATCCGGTGCTCTCCGATCTTCCTCTGGCTGGCCGCATGCTGGGCGTTCGGCGAGGCTGTGGGAGCGACTGATAGCGTTCAGTCTGACTATGCGAATCGGCGTTGACGCTACGTGCTGGGTGAACCGACGCGGTTATGGCAGATTCGCTCGAGAGATTGTCGCCGCGATGGTTCGCCTTGCACCGGAGGACGAGTTCATCTGCTTTCTCGACGCAGCCTCTCGCGAAGAATTCCTTCTCGACGCATCTAACGTCCGAGCAGTTGTCGTAGGTGGACTCCGCGTGTCGCCGGCTAGAGCCGCATCCGCAACGGGAAATCGCTCCATTAGCGACATGTTACGAATGACACACGCTGTCCGAAGTGAGCGGCTCGACGCATTTTTCTCTCCGTCCGTCTACACCTACTATCCGCTTCCACTCGGCTTGCCAGCCGTCGTCACCATTCACGATGCGATTCCCGAGCGTTTTCCAAAGCTTGTCTTTCCCTCACAAAAAGCTCGGTTGTTCTGGCGACTCAAGATGAGACTTGCCCTCTTTCAATCGCGGCACATTCTGACTGTCTCAGAGTTTGCGGCACGTGATCTCGAACGTACGCTTCATGTCGCCCGGTCTCGCATCACAGTGGCGCTCGAAGCTCCTTCCGCGGATTACAAACCGCGGACCACTCCCAGCACGGTGACCGATAACCTTCCAAGCGGCAGGCGATGGTTCACCTATGTAGGAGGATTCAGTCCGCATAAGAACGTGACGGTCGCTGTGAGGGCGCACGCGAAAGTCGCAAGGGAACTGGGTGATTCCGCGCCCTATCTCCTTCTGGTCGGAACCCGCGAGCAGGACGACTTCTACACCGACGTGCCCGCTATCCAAAAGACGATCGACATCGAAGGCATGTCCTCTCTCGTAAAGTGGACCGGGTTTCTTGACGACGAGGAGCTCAGCCGAATCCATTCGGGCAGCATCGCTCTTCTTCTTCCCTCGGAATGCGAAGGCTTTGGCCTGCCGGCTGTGGAAGCCGCGGCGTGCGGCTCGCCCGTTATTGCGACGAAGGAGAGCCCGCTTCCTGAATTGCTGGAAGGATGCGGCCTATTCGTAACGCCGGGCGACGGCCGAGGGCTCGCCGCAGCGATGCACCGCTTGGCCACGGACACTGAGTTTCACAAATCGTGTGCGCGCAATGCGCTGCAGCGCGCCGGCCAGCTCAGCTGGGAAAAGGGCGCGAGCGCGGCACTGGATGCGATTCATCGGACCGCCGCATGAGTGGCCTGCGATTCTGCTTTCCCACCACGTTTTATCCACCATACAGCTTCGGCGGAGACGCAGTCGGGGTTCAGCGTCTTGCGCGCGCGCTCGTCAAGCGTGGACACGAAGTCACAGTCGTCCACGACATCGATGCGTTCCGCGCAGTGAACCACGGTCCGGATCCAAAACCGGTGAAGGCTGACGATGGCGTAAGAGTAATTGGGCTGAAGAGCCGAGCGGGAGTACTCTCGCCTCTGCTCACGCAGCAAACCGGACGGCCCGTTGCAAACGCCTCGCAGCTCCGCGCTGTGCTCGACGACGGTGCGTTCGACGTCATCAACTTTCACAATGCATCGCTCATCGGCGGTCCGGGAATTTTCGAATTCGGACGTAATGCCACGAAAATTTACATGGCGCATGAGCACTGGCTCGTCTGTCCGACTCATGTCCTGTGGAGATACAACCGCGAGCTGTGCACCGGAAAGAAATGCATTCGCTGTCAGATCGCCTATCACCGGCCGCCGCAAGCGTGGCGACTGACTGGTTTAATGGATCAAGAGCTTCGCCACATCCGTACTTTCATCGCGATGAGCGAATTCAGCCGCGAAAAGCACCGCGAGTTTGGATTTCCGCGAGAGATGGAGGTCGTGCCGTACTTCCTGCCGGATCCCTCGCCGACAGAAAGGGCAGGCGAGTCATTTCCGCCACCGCATCCGCGTCCCTATTTCCTTTTCGTTGGACGCCTCGAGAAGATAAAGGGACTCGACGATGTGATTCCGCTCTTCAAAACGTACCGGGACGCAGACCTGCTTATCGCGGGCGACGGAAATCATGAGGAGCATCTCAGAAAACTCGCTGCCGGAAATCGCCGAGTGACGTTTCTTGGTCGCGTTCCGTTCGAGCGTCTCAGGGCTTACTATCACCACGCGTTGGCGACGATAGTTCCCTCGGTATGCTACGAAACTTTCGGAATCACACTCATTGAATCGTTCAGGCAACGAACACCAGTGATTGCTCGGCGACTCGGTCCATTCCCTGAAATCGTTGCGCAATCAGGCGGCGGTGAGCTCTTCGAAACTGAATCCGAGCTCGTTGACGCAATGCGCAAGCTTCAGAGCGACGACGCGAATCGGCAGCGCCTCGCGGAAAGCGGATATCGTGCGTCGATAGACCTCTGGTCAGAGAGCGCCGTCATACCGCGGTACCTGGACGTAGTCGAGCGCGCCCGTCAGTGAAAGTTCTCATCACCGGCGGGGCGGGATTTATCGGCTCTCACCTTGCCGACAGACTCATCTCGCGCGGGGACGAGGTGCTGGTTCTCGACGACCTGTCGAGCGGCTCACTCGAAAACATCGCGCACCTGCGCGACCATCCGAGTTTCGATTTCGTAGAAGGTTCAGCGGCAGATCCTTCTCTCGTCGCCCCGATGGTCGCGCGTTCTGACGTCATCGTTCATCTCGCGGCGGCGGTTGGAGTGCGGCTCATTCTCGAGAAACCCGTTCACACAATCGAAAACAATCTCTTTGGAACTGCTGTGGTATTGGCGGTTGCTTCCGATGCCCATCGCGATGGGCATTCGTGCAAAATGCTGATCGCGTCCACATCGGAAGTGTATGGCAAGGGCAATCGCCCGCCATTTCGTGAAAGCGATGATATTACTCTTGGACCCACGGCGAATTCTCGCTGGGCGTACGCCTGCTCGAAGGCAATGGATGAATGGCTCGGTCTTGCCTACTGGCGCGAGTTCCAGCTTCCGGTTGTCGTCGCCAGGTTCTTCAACACTGTCGGTCCTCGGCAGACGGGTCGTTACGGAATGGTGTTGCCAAACTTCGTGGATCAGGCACTCGCTAGTGATCCGATTACCGTTTTCGGGACCGGCAAACAGTCTCGATGCTTCTGTCACGTCACCGATACCGTCGAGGGAATACTGCAGCTGATCGACACTCCCGATACCGAGGGAGAAGTGTTCAACATCGGCTCGGATCGAGAGATCACGATGACGGCACTCGCCGAGATGGTGAAAAGATCGACCAACAGCGATTCGCCAATCGAGCTGGTTCCTTACGATGAAGCGTATGCGCATGGGTTCGAGGACATGGAAAGACGCGTTCCCGATGCGTCCAAAATCGAGCGATGGACGGGATTCAAGCCGAAGAAAACTCTGGATGAGATCATAGCCGACGTAGTCGCAGATCGTCGCACTCGTCACGCGCCGACGTAGCAACGCCGTGCGCGCGATCTTCACGTATCACTCCATCGATTCCTCTCGCTCGGCGATATCGGTTCCAGAGGAAGATTTTCGACGACACGTGCGCTGGCTCGCGAGCGGCGCAGTGCGCGTGTTGCCACTCGACGTGCTAGTTGCCTGGAAAGACGACAGTGATGCTGTCGCGCTTTCTTTCGACGATGGCTTTGCCAACTTTGCGACGATTGCGGCGCCACTCCTCGAGGAACACGGTCTCCCCGCAACGTTGTTTGTCTCCACCAGTCACGTCGGCTCGACAAACGCCTGGCATTCGCCGAAGCAAGGCAGACATCTTCCGGTTCTGGGATTACTCGACTGGGACGGTATCGCTACAGTTGCAGAGCGCGGCGTTTCAATCGGGTCGCACGGTCGAACGCACCGACCGCTGACTTCCCTCAGCGCAGCCGAATTGAACGATGAGCTCGCTGGATCCTTCGACGATGTGCGACGCGGGCTCGGAGCGTCACCAGTTTTTTTCGCGTACCCGTTCGGTGCAGCATCGCTGCGCGAGAGAAACGAAGCCGCGCAGATTTACGATCTCGCAGTCACAACCGAAATGCGCGACCTCTCGAAGGATGAAGATCTTCACATGCTCCCGCGAATAGACGCGTGGTATTTCCGTACTCCGGGACGGCTCGAAAGTTTTGGGACTCCCGCGTTCGATCGTTATTTGCGCGTGCGAAGTCGCGGCCGCCGGCTGCGCGCCTCAGTCAACCGGCTTCTGGGCCAGGACGGTGGCTGACCCCGCGCCGCTGATTTCCGTTGTCATACCGGCACACGACGCCGGTAAATTCCTCGGCAAAAGCATCGACGCCCTGATGGCGAGCGACCTCGCCCGCTCGCGATGGGAGCTGATTGTCGTAGACGATGCGAGCACCGATGAAACGTCCGAGATCGCGCGCCGCGCGGACAAACTGATTTCCATTTCGGGCCGCGCGCATGGTCCAGCGTACGCACGCAATCGCGGCGCCGAAGCGGCGCGAGCACCAATAGTTGCGTTCGTCGACGCCGATGTCTGTGTCCACCCTGATGCGCTTCAACGCCTGCTCGCTCATCTGAATGATGACTCGCGTCTCGCCGCAGTTTTCGGCTCGTATGACAACAGACCCGCTGGAGGCGGCGCTCATTCGCAGTATCGGAATCTTCTCCACCACTATGTGCATACGAAGAGCGCTGGGGAAACGGGAAGTTTTTGGGCCGGAATAGGCGCCATACGCGCGAGCGATCTTCGTGACATCGGCATGTTCGACGAATCGCGCTACAATACGGCGCAAATCGAAGACGTCGAGCTCGGTTATCGCCTGAGTCGTCGCGGCAGAAAGATTCTACTCGATCCGTCGATTCGTGGCACTCATTTGAAACAATGGACACTCTCCGGAATCGTTCGCACTGATCTGCTCAATCGCGGAATTCCGTGGGTGCGATTGCTTCTGGAGAGTGGATCAGGTGGTGCGCGCGGCCCAAGTCTTGGCGCGCGCGATGTGGCAAGCGTCGCCCTCGTCGGCGCGTCGATTCTCCTATTGCTGTTGTGGCCCGTGACTGGACGCATCGAGCTGGCGGCGCTGGCCGCTCTCTGCCTCGCGCTTTCGATCACCTTGAGTTTGCCGTTCCATATATGGGTGTGGAAAGCGCGCGGTGCTCGCGTGACTTTTGTCTCGATTCCGTTGTACTTGTTGTATCACCTCACAAGCGTCATCGCGGTCGTTGCAGGCACCGTCGTGTTCCTCATTCACGATGCCGAGCCACCCATCGACGCGATACCGGAAACTGCCGCACAGAGACCGTCAAGAAGTTTTGCTGGTTACGCGGGCGGAGAAGCAGGATCGCGAGTGCTTGCTTTTATCGCGACCGTGTATATCGCTCGAAGGCTCGGTGCATCTGCCTTTGGATATCTCGGATTTGCCGCTGCGATAGTAGCGTATTTCGGGCGCGCGCTCAGTACGGGCATTTCCGAGGTGGGATCGCGTGAGGTCGCCCGCCGCCCAGCGGACGCCCAATCGATCGCGGCAGGCGGCACGATTGTGCGTCTTGGCGTCGCAATATGCGGCGTGGTTGCCGTAGTCGCAGTCTCGACGATTGTTCCCGAGCCGCGGATTGGCCGAGTGGTTCTGGCGTTGACTGGTCTTTCGCTCATCTCGATCGCAATCGATACGAGCTGGGTTTACAAGGGAACCGGACGCGCTCGTCGCGTAGGTGTCGCGCTTCTCGCTGGTCAGGCGATCGCGGTCGCACTTCTGCTCGTTCTCATTCGAGATCCAAGCGACGTCGTTCGAGTTCCAATCATTCAATTAGTCGCAGACATCGTCGCTGCCGGATATCTCGCTGCGCCACTAATAGGTCGCGCGTCCTTGTCGCCTCACTTTTCCGAAGGCCTGCGACTTCTGAAAAGCTCGGGCCTCATCACGCTCTCGCGAATTCTTAGAACTCTCATCGTGACGATCGACGTAATCATGCTGGGTTTCATGGCAACGTCGGAGCAAGTGGGATGGTACTCCGCTGCGTATCGAGTCGTGTTCTTCGTGATGGCGATCAGCTACGCATCGCATGTTGCCTGGCTTCCCGCGGTGACGCGAGCGGTCGCGCAGAAGCGGAGTGTCGATAGCGAGCTCTCCGGATCGCTGCGCTTGTCGGTCGTCGTGACGCTCCCTTTTGTAGTGGGGGGAATCATGATCGCGCCGCAACTTTTGAGGGCCGTCTTCGGCGAAGAGTACCTGCCTGCCGCGACAGCTTTGCAATTGCTGCTGGTAAGCCTCTTCTTCATTGCGCTCCATGGCCCGTCGCGAAATGTCTTTCTCGCTTATGATCGGCTTGGCCTGGAGAGCTGGATAATGGCTGTGGCAGTCGTTGTGAACGTCGCATTGAACATCGCGCTGATTCCGAAATACGGATTGAATGGAGCCGCACTCGCAACTGCCGCTGCTGACGGCGTGATATTTCTGCTGAGCATGATCGCGCTTATGCGATTTCACATTCGCCCGCGACTTCTCCCGCTCCAGATTCCGTTGCTCGCAGGCATCGCGATGGCAGCTAGTCTCTGGCTCCTGGGTGTCGATCGGTCTGCTGCTGTCTCGATCGCTGTGGGTGGAATCGTTTACGCGGGTTCACTTGCAGGACTGACGCGCCTCCTGCGCAATCCATCCGAGACATCGGCGTTATCGCTTGTGAGTGAGCGATGAAGCGGCGCGTCCTCTTGGGTGTGGCGGCGGTGGCAATGCTTATCATCGCGTGGCGGTTGCCGACCGCGTGGTATTACTCGCTCCCTCGCAACCCGGACACGCCGCCAATCCCGTTCAGCGGAGTGAATCTTCTGCGAATCACGTTTTTCGTCGAAGCGTTGATTCTCGCTTGGCTCGCTGTAACGAGGTGGACGTGGCGCCCGATTCCACCTGAAGAGCTGCTCGTCCTGCCGCGCCAACTCGAGCCGGCGTCTGACCTTTCGCGAACTCAGGCACTCGCCGCAGTGGCAGTCATTACGCTTGTCGCGATCGTTCTCCGCTACTACAAGCTGGGCTCCGACTTATGGCTCGACGAGATCACGCCGATCGTAGACTATGCTCACCTGGGGGTAGTTCAAGTGATCGGGAGCTACCTCCGAAGCAACAATCATCTTCTCAATACACTTCTCACCAAGCTTTCGATCGGTGCGTTCGGCGAGAGCGAATGGAGCGTGCGTCTTCCGGCGGTTTTGTTCGGCGTCGCGACCATTCCTGTTTTCTATTGGGTTGCGCGCCTCGCTCTGTCACGATGGGCGAGCGTCGCCGCAGCAGCAGTCCTCGCTGTTTCATACCACCATATTTTCTTTTCGCAAAATGCGCGCGGGTATTCCGCCGCGCTCTTTTTCGCGTTGGCCACCTCCGGGCTTCTGATCAGAGCAATCACCGACGACAAGAAATGGCGCTGGTGCCTATATGCGCTTTGCATGTTTCTGGGAGTGGCCTCCCTGGCCCAGACTGCCTTCGTCTTTGCAGCCCACGTTGTTGTCGGGTCTATCACAATGATTCTCATCAGAAAACGTGGAGGATCGGCAACACCGCTCGCGCGAAGACTTGCAATCGTTTTTGGAATCACCGGGTTCGTTTCTTTCCAGTTGTATGCGACGCCGCTTCCAGAGATGTACGCCGTCATCACTCATTTATATGTGAGAGAAGCCACCGGGTTTGCCCCGTTCTCCGTGATATTTTTTCGCGAGATCGTTCGCGGATTGACGAGCGGACTCGGCGGGGTTGTCCCAACTCTATTGTTCCTGATTGTTGGCGTCGCTGGAATCGTATTTCTCGTCCGAGCGAACTGGATGCTGGCAGCGGCCCTCGGCTTGCCTCCTCTGCTCACTGGGCTTTTCCTTTTGGGACGCGGTCTTTCATTCTCGCCTCGTTTCTTCCTTCTTCTTCTTCCTCTCGGCATTCTCGCGAGTCTGGCCGTTGCTGAAGCGCCCTCCATGCGACACCCGCGCCGAGCTGTGCTACTCGGCGCGCTGCTGGCACTGGCATCCCTGATTTCTTTGCGGCGTTACTACAACACTCCGAAGCAGCCATATCGAGCGGCTCTCGCATTTCTCGAACAAACGCGGCGTCCCGGCGAGGCGTTTTTGATCATCTATGTTGCCGAGTCAGGGTTTCGCTACTACGTGCCGAAGGTCGGAGTGATCGATCGCGACGCTTACGTTTACGTTCGAACGCTGCCAGCATTTGATTCGGTAGTTTCTCAAACGCGCGCTAACGATCGGGTAGTTACGACATTTCCGCGCGTACTTCGCGCCGACGTCCCCGAGCTTGCGGATCATCTGGAGAAGGACTGGCGTCCCCAACGATCCTTCCCTGCAACGATCGGCGACGGCGAAATCACCATCTGGGAGAGGAAATCTCACTGTCGTAGCGGGGTCCGCGAAGCTTCACGCCCGAGTAGTACGCGCGAATGCGCGAGCTCGAGGCGACGTCCTGGTGGAATGAGGCGATGCGCGACATCGCGGGGATGTTGATCGATCGCGCGCGAATTCCTTCCGCCGGAATCTTCGTCGATGCGGGATGCGGCACTGGCCAGACGATGGATTGGTTTGCTCGGCGCCATCCAGAGTGGAAGGGAATTGGCTTCGACATCGCGCTGGACGGTCTCGAGTTTGCGCGCGAGGCAGGAATTCCAGTTTCACAGGCGACGACACTTCGCCTTCCGCTAGCCGACAATTCAGTCGATCTGGTGATATCGCTCGACACCCTCCAACACTTGCCGCTTGATGGAGGCGACGCATTGGCTGTGCGCGAATTCTTTCGTGTGTTGCGGCCGGGCGGCGCACTGCTGTTGCGCACAAATGCGCAGTCGTTTCCCCGAGCTCAGGACGATAAAGAGTTTTCGTTTCGGAAGTACGACCCGCAAAGTCTTCGAGCGAAGTTATTCGACGCAGGATTCCTCACGCGCGTACTCGGGCGCTGCAACGCACTCCTTGGGCTTGCCGAAATTCCGCGCGAGCTGAGAGCGGCAAGGAAGACGTCGGGTGACTATCACGGAATTCTCGCGCAGCCGAAGAAGTCTTCGTCGTTCGTCGACGGCTTGAAGAAAGCGTGGCTGCGATTCGAGGGTCACGCTGTGGCGGCGGGACTATCTCTTCCGTTGGGTCGTACGCTCTTCGTTCTTGCAGAGAAACCGAGGTAGCGGAGAACTGCAATTGCCGCGAAGGCGCGGAGACACGGAGCGGCGGCAACGGAGCAGGGAGACCCTGAGACCGGGAGAACAACGGAATTTTTTTCTCTAAACAGCCGCAACTACCGCACCTCGCTAGCACGCGCAGTTGCGCTGTCAAAAAAATCAAAAAAGGCGCCGTTACGCAGTTCTCACGGTCTCACGGTCTCCCTGCGCCGTTCTCAGTAGTCGCCGTTTCGTTTGCTTCGCGCCTCCGCGCCTTCGCGGCAATTGCTGTTCTCCCATTCTCCCTAGCCCCTCAGGCCCTCATTTTACCTAAATGCCTTTCTCTCGAATCTCCATAGTCGGTTTGGGCGAGGCCGGTTATGAAATGCATATGCCCGCGCTTGCGAAAATGCGCGGTGTTGAGCTCGTAGGCGCATGCGACGTCGATGCCGCGCGACGGCAGCGCGTGAAAGAAAAATGGAATCCGCCGCTGTTCGACAATTACGAGGCGATGCTCGATCAGACTCGGCCCGATGTTCTCATCGTCGCCACGCCGCCCGATAGCCACGCACAGGTTTGTCTCAACGCGATTGAGCGCCGCATCGACATCATTTGCGAGAAGCCTTTCGTGTCGACGCTCGCGGAAGCCGATGAAGTGATGATTGCCGCTTCGTCAGCCGGAAAGCAGATCGCTCTCAATCACGAATTTCGGGAGATGCCAATTTTCCGCGCACTTCTCGACAGTGCCGGGCCTGCGAGCGGAGAAGAGGTTTTCTTTGCGCAGGTTTGGCAGAACACCGACGTCGCACCGTGGACCGAGCCTGGTTGGCGCGGGCAGATGCAACGCCGCACTCTTCACGAAGCCGGCGTTCACCTCATCGACTACATCATTGCACTCTTCGGTGAAAAGCCCATCGCCGCATGGGCGTCGATGTCGGCCGGCGGAGTCTTCGAGAGCGGTGCTGACGCGCTTTCTGTCGTTTCACTCGAGTTCACCCGTGGTCGTATCGCACAGGTACTTCAAAACCGGCTGTGCAAGGGCGAGACGCAATATTTCGAGGTGCGCGCAGATACTCGCACATCATCCTACCGTGCATCATTCGGCGGTCGTGCGCGTGTCACTGCTGGATTGTATCGAAGCACGTCTCCGCATCTTCGCATCGAGTATGGAATTTCTGGGCTCGCGTGGAGAGAGCAGGGAAATGCGCGCAAGCTTCTCGCGCGTAATCCGTCTGATCCGAGAGTCGTTGCGACGCAATACGTGCTGGAGAAATCTCTGGCGGCTTTTGCTAACCGAAGCAAACCGCCCGCGAGCGCGCAAGACGGACGCGACGCGCTCGAGGTCATCGAGGCATGCTACTCGGCCGTTGCGACTGGACGCCGCACTCGAATCGGCCAGCTCGACTCGGCTTCGCCACGTGAATCAGTAGCATCTGCTGCAGTTTCGTGACAACCGGTCCGCAGCGCCGCGCAGCCATCATCGGTGCCGGGATGATGGGCAGATGGCACGCTGATGCCGTGCGAAGGATTGGTGGAACGGTTTCGATTGTCGCCGATGCTGATCCCGATCGGGCTGCGTACCTCGCCGAGGAATTCGATGCACCGTCTACGGTCCGCATCGGCGACGCTCTGTCTCGACAGATTGCCGACGTTGCGCACGTTACTACGCCGGCCGAAGAACACGTCTACGCTATCAGAGCTGCTCTCGAATCGGGGCTTCACGTGCTCGCGGAAAAACCTCTTGCCCCCTCGGCTGCAATAACTGCGGAGCTCTTCTCGATTGCGTCAACGAAGAGCCTGCTCCTTTGTCCGGTTCACCAATCGCTGTTTCAACCGGGGGTTATCAAACTTCTTCGGAGCACTCAGAAGCTTGGCCGCATCCGCCAGGTCGCGGTAGTTATTTGCACCGCCGGTGCAAATGGCGGAGGCGATGCCGATCGAGATGCTCTCGTGTCCGAAGTTCTGCCCCATCCGCTGTCGCTTGCAACTCGAATCGTTCCGGGTGGAATCACTGGCACTCGATGGCATGCGTCGCGCGCAGCGGCGGGGGAAGTGCAAATCTCCGGCGCGCACGACGGCGTTTCGATCTCGATGCTGATCTCCACGCGCGGGCGTCCCACGCGAAACATTCTTTCAGTAACAGGTGAGATCGGCTCGATGCATGCCGATCTCTTTCACGGCTTCGCATTTGTTGAGCAACGCAAACTCTCACGCGTAGGAAAAATCGTTCGGCCTTTCGATGTTGCGGCCGGAACGTTTCGAGCGGCAACAATCAATCTTGCGCGACGCGCGGCGAGACGAGAGCAGGCATTCCCGGGGTTGCGAGAGTTGGTTGGTCGCTTTTACGACGCCGTCGGATCTGGCGCCGCTCCGCCGATTAGTTTGGCCGAAACTCTCGATGTCGCCGCGGAGCGCGACACGATCATCCGAGCGCTCAGGCTCGAGGGTGCTCGAATCTGATCAGCGATTGAGCGGCGGCTCGATTTCCGGAGCAGTCGTTATTCTACGAGGTCTTTTCGAGGTAACGTAGCCGAGCCATTCGCCCCACGACCAGGCAGCAATCATCGTGACCAGCGATGGGAGAGACTTGACGAATTTCCCGCGCGCCTGGGGATTGCGCGCTGCCTTTGCTGTCATCCTTCCCATCAAAAGAACCGGAAGTGCTGGCGCAAAGAGGCTGAAGAACGCGCGCCGTCGTGTTGTCGCGTGGGCAACACGGGCGGATCCAAACAGACGACCGAATGCATAACGCTCGTAAACCGCATCGCCGAAGCGAACGTTGCGTCGAATTCGAACCAGCGCATGGGTGCAGATCTCGAGCGGACCGAACTTATTGCGCAATGCATTGTGGACGTCTGTCTCGAGAAAACCATCTTTCCATAAATCGTAAATCTCGGTCAGATCAGACCGTCGGTAAGCCACATTGCAAACGCTGAGTGTCGGTGAACGTCCCGACGCCGGCGGACTCATATACCGGAAGAAATCGACGTAATAGAATGCCCACATCGCGGCCGATGCCGAGTCTCCGGCCTCGATCACCCCGCCCACTGCGCCCCGACCAACGTAAGGAGAGAGCGCAAGGTATCTCACCCAGAACGGATCCGGCAGGCAACTATCTTCGGTGAGGAGAATGCGGTCTCCTCGCGCGGCTTTCAAACCTAGAGCCGCGAGCTCGATTGGCGTCCGGCAACCGTCTCGCGAAAAAAATCTCACCTCGGAAAAAATCGTTTTGACCGTATCCAGCGAGCCAAGGCGCGGATCGGCCGCGACGACCACATCGAAATGCGGCGCGTCGCGCTGAGCTCGAAGCGCGGACAGTGTTCGTTCGATGTTTTGAAGGCTGCAAATTGCCACCACGACGACGGTGACACTTTGCTCATCAAATTTTGTTGCCGAGAGGTTGGCTTCAGCCACGCGTTGTCGCCGCCGGAAATGGAAACCCAAGTTAATTTTCTCGCCCTATGGATCAACAGCGAACTGCGAAATTCACGTGGCCCGACGAGCTCCTCGCTTGTCCTTCGTGCGCCTCGTCAGTGGTTCGCAAAGATCGCTCCTACTACTGCAGCTCCTGCGACCGATACTACCCGATACGGTTCGGCATTCCCGATTTTCGTCTCGCGCCCGATCCTTATATATCGATTGACGACGAGGTCAAAAAAATCGAGCGCTTCATTTCTCCGCCTAAATCATTCGCTGAGTCGGTAAGAAGATATTACGAGCTCACGCCGGAAAGTCCGCCCGAGCTGCACACCCATTACCTCGCCGCAATGGGAACCTCCATCAGTCGTGGGGCGGGCGTCCTCCGAAAGCTTCGCGCGAGGCACCCCACGGTCGGTCGGGAAACATTGCTCGACCTCGGCTGCGGAACTGGCGGCATGTCGATCGCTGCCGCCAAGGAATACAAGCGGGTCGTTGGGGTCGATGTCGCACTTCGCTGGCTCGTGATGGCTAGCCTGCGTCTCGAAGAGGAGGGAGCGGCTGTTCCGCTGATTTGCGCAAACGCCGAATCTCTGCCGTTCAAGGAAAACGTTTTCGATGCGGTAGTCTCCGACGCAGTTCTCGAGCACGTGCGGAGCAGTCTGCACATGCGGGACGAAACAATCCGCGTATTGAAGCGTGGTGGCGCGTTTTTCTTCACGACGAACAATCGCTTCAGCGTTCTTCCCGAGCCGCATGTTCGAATTATTGGATTCGGACTTCTTCCGCGCAAAGTGATGGAGCCGGTAGCAAAGCTCGTCCGACGTACGCCGTATCGCACGCGGCTTCATTCGCGTCGCGAGCTGCGCCGCATCTTCGACGGAACAGGAAATGTTTTACTTCCATCGTTCGAAGCAGGCGAGCTTGGTCCGCGACATGAGCGCGTACGAAAGTTGTGGGATCGGCTGCGCGGCATTCCCGGGGTCCCGGCGATTCTCGGGCCATTCGTCCCGCAATACTTCATCACGGGCGAGAAGAGGTAAGCTCTCGCCTGATTTTGCGCGCTCGCGCTCCAGCCCATTGCATCGCTGCGGCTGACACGATCAGGAGAGAAAAGATCAACGCTAGCGGCCAACGCCTCTTCTCGATGATCTGATACATCGCGCCGTGCAGGACTACGGCGACAATCACTATGTAGGTCACACGTTGCACCGCTTTCCATTTTGCCGCGCCGAATCGCCGCAACGCAACATCGTTCGAAATTGAAACGAGCACGATGAGAAGGATTACCGCGATCAGCCCGAGAAAATTTGCCGCGACGAATATTCTCGCACCGACGCCTCCGGACGTAGCCGAGAAATAGCGCAGCAGCTCTCCGTGCATGTGCACCTCAAATCCCGCAATGGTGTGCGCGATACCAAAAAACCCAGCCCAGATCCCGACGTCGCGCCGCAGATCGGTGCTCGTCGGATTCGGCCGGCGCCTGAGGAGATTGAGCGGCCCGATGACGAGAGCAGTTACTACCAGTCCGAGTCCGGCGTAGGCAGTTGCGAAGCTGACCGCTTCTGCAGTGGAACGATGATTAGTCAGTGTTGCCGCAAGCGCTCCAAAACAAATTCCGGCAACAGCGATCGCGGCGTGTCGCGCGACACGCCGTCTCCAATACGAGAGCGTCAGTCGGTGCGCGCGAGCTTGTTGTACACGGATCCGATCAATCGCCCGATCGCGTAGCCGATCACGAACAGGTAGGCGAAACCGATGAACGCACCGAGGATACTGACGCGATAGCCAGGAAGAAAAATTGCGACAAGATTGAGGTGCGGACCCACCGCCGCTCCGCCCCGCAACACGAGCACAATCGTCGCAAGCGCGAGTCCGAGGCCGAGTAATAGTCCGAGCGCTATTCCCCAAGCGCGCGCGTTCAGCTTGAGCAATGTTGTTTTGAGCTGCTCCTGACCTGCGGGTTGAGAGCCGATCATCAAATGTGATCCAGAAAGTCGCGCGTATCATCGAGCTCGGCGCGCGTTTGGAGAATGAAGAGCGAAATCGCCATCACGAGGTTTCTAATAAATGCCACAAACCAGCCGGCGCAAAAGCCAACAGCGAATCCCCACAGAAGTCCAATGAGGGCTCCAGGCCAGCTGAGGGTATAGCCCGCGAGATACTGGCCCAGCAATCCAAGTCCCGGCCACGGCGATGAATGCATCGAGAGATCGATGGCAGTCACAACGAAGATCACAAGTCCGGCGGCGACACCAATCGCAACACCGAACGCCCGCTTGTCGAGCGGCGCAAATAAAAGCGTCGCCGAGCGTGGCAACCTATCAGTGGTCTCAATTGGTTCGGCTGGATTCGTCATGGATTCACTCGCTCAAGCTGCGGCGGTTGCCCGGCTCGTGCCGGTGTCCTCAACGCGCTGCTCTTCGTGGTACTCGAGATCCGTGTTCACTTCCCAGAGATCGTGCGATGCGCCTTCCATGTTCTCGACCGCAAGCATCGCAGTGTACATCGAGTGATCCTGATTGTTGTACTTGTGCATTCCGTTTCTGCCAACCGAATGCAAGTTGCTCATCGGATCTATGTAGTCTCGTATCGCATCCAGATTCTGGCGATAACTCGCGTCGTAGATCGGATACGCCTTTGGCATCCTTACGACAGTCCCATCGATCACGTTCGCCCCGCCTGCAAGCTTCAGCGATTCGAGCTCGCGCGTTGCAAGCGCCACGAGATCGGCATCGGACGAATTCCACAGAGAGTCGCCCTCGAAACAGAAGTACTCCATTCCGATACACGTCTGATTCTCGTGCGGCACCATTGCGGCGCTCCAGTTATTGAAATTCTGAATGCGACCCACTTGTACGCCGGGAGTGTGCACGTAAATCCAGTTATCCGGAAAGAGATTGCTGCGGTCGAGAACGAGCGCGACAAGAACGAAATCACGATATGTTAGCCCGGCTGCGCCGTCTATAGCGGATGGAGTGGCAGCGCTCAATGCGCCGACGAGCGAGCGCAACGACATCGTGCTGATGAAATGCTCGGCTTCGA
>Ga0137376_10000469_pt1 | contig 18551 bp, 13 predicted proteins | sample SagtaG_23_FD_104814 | JGI IMG/M metagenome (GOLD analysis project Ga0137376, IMG submission 104814) | Vadose zone soil microbial communities from Sagehorn Ranch, Mendocino, California, USA - Sage2_L_20_16 metaG | ecosystem: Environmental > Terrestrial > Soil > Vadose zone | place: USA...
CAGCGCCCGCACCTGCCGCGCGGCGCGAGCGACATGCCGCCGGGACTCACCCAGGTTCTCGCCGAGGAGTACCGCAACACCGCTGCCGTGCCCGAAGGCGCCGTCCTGATCGTAGGCAGCGGCCAGACGGGATGCCAGCTCGCCGAGGAGCTCCATGAGGACGGCAGGAAGGTCATCCTCGCCTGCGGCCGGGCTCCATGGGCGCCTCGGCGATTCGGAGGCCACGACCTGGTCTGGTGGATCATCGAGAGCGGCTTCTGGAATCGGACGCTCAAAGATCTGCCGTCACCGGCCGCCCGCCTACTCAGCAATCCGCTCGCGACCGGCCACGGCGGTGGGCGCGACATGCACCTTCGCACCCTGCACGCCGAGGGCATCGAGCTGGTCGGCCGCTTCACCGGCGTGTCGGATGGCACGGCTCATTTCGATTCCGGCCTGAACGCGCTCGTGGACGCGGGCGACGGCATGGCTGCGGTCTTCAAGAAGTGGGTCGACGCGCTGTGCGAGCAGCGCGGCCTCGACATTCCGTGGGAGCTGCCGCCGCCCCTGCGCATCGAGCCGAGGACGGAGATCGACCTCGCCCGCGAAGGTGTGACCACGGTGATCTGGACGACCGGCTACCGCCCCGACTACGGTTGGGTTCACTTCCCGGTCTTCGACGAGATGGGGTTCCCCGTGCAGACCGACGGCCGCAGCGCGGTCGACGGCCTCTACTTCATGGGCATCCACTTCCAGCGGAAGGGACAGTCCGCGGTCCTCTACGGTGTAGGGGAGGACGCCGAGATAGTGGCTCAGAGCATCGTGGAGAACCGCAAGTGAGGATCGCCGTCGCGATGTCGGGCGGGGTCGACTCGTCGGTCGCCGCCGCGCTTCTTCAGGCCCAGGGTCATGACGTCGTCGGCATAACGCTTCAGCAATGGCCGCGCGAGGACCAGGAGGAAAGCGCGCGGCACGGAGGGTGCTGCTCGCTTTCGGCGGTGGAGGATGCGCGACGCGTGGCCTCGCTGCTCGACATTCCTTATTACTGCTGGAACCTCGAGCGCGAGTTCGGCGAGCGCGTGATCGAGCCGTTCCATCGCGACTACCTCGAGGGCCGCACGCCCAACCCATGCGTTCGCTGCAATGCGTTCGTTCGCTTCGACCTCATGCTCCGGCGGGTCCTGGACCTCGGATTCGACCGCCTCGCGACGGGGCACTACGCGCGGATCGTCGATGGCCCGAATGGTCCTGAGCTGCATGAGGGCGTGGACCCGGCCAAGGACCAGTCGTACATGCTGTACCACCTCGATCGCGAGCGACTCGCGCGCATCGCGTTTCCACTGGGTGCGATGACCAAGAGCGAGGTGCGTGAGCACGCGCGCGAGTTCGCATTGCCCGTCGCCGCAAAGGCCGAGAGCCAGGAGATCTGCTTCGTGCCGCGGGGGGAGACCGCTGCGTACCTGTCGAAGCGGTTGCCCGTGCAGCCTGGTGCCGTGGTCGATGGTGCCGGCCGCGAGGTCGGGACGCACCACGGAACCCCGATGTACACGGTCGGTCAGCGGTCAGGTTTCGGCGATCTTCGCGAGCCCGGGCCCTGGTACGTGACGCGCATCGACGCCGCCACGAATCGAATCGCGGTCGGCAGGAGGGAGGACCTCGCTATCACCGAGGTCGCGCTGCGCGACGTGTCTTTCATCGACCCCGACCCCGAGCTGCCGATTCACTGCACCGCGCGGCTTCGCTACCACGCGCGCGCGATCAGCGCCACCTACACGCATGGCCGGCTCAGCCTGGACGAGCCTTTCTTCGGCGCGGCGCCGGGGCAGGCCGCGGTGCTCTACTCGGGCACCCGCGTGCTCGGCGGCGGGACTATAGCGCCGGAGCGGTGACCAGGCCTTCCTGGTAGAAGCGCACAGGGTGGCGCACGCCGTGCTTGGTCTCGTACTCGGTCCATAGCAACTCGTAAAGAGCCTCGGCGTCCCTCCTGATCCTCTGCACGACCTGCGCCGGCATGTCCGAGGCGAGCAGACGCTTGGCGAGCGACGACAGGGCGAAGTCGCGCAGCTCGAGGCCATTGACGCGAAGCGGCTCGGGCACGTCACGCGGGTCCACTATCGGCAGCTTGCGATCGGTGGGTACGACCGTCCGGACCGCCGGCTCCAGCAGCTCGTCGACCTTGGCGGCGATGACTCCGGCGACGGCAGGATCGGCCGCCACGCGTCGCTTCAGCGCCAGCACGCCGAAACCGATGTGCCTGGACTCATCCCTGGCGACCGCGGTGAAGCCGGTCCTGAACCCTGGCATCAACCCGACGTTCTTGAGCGTGCGCAGCAGGCTGCGCTGGCCCGTGATCGCGAGATAACCCTCGATGATGAGGTGATACGTGACGACGCCTTCAACCCAGGCCCGGCTGTCGCTCGGGTCCAGGCGCACACGATCCATGGCGTCGCGAAGCTGGTGGTCGAAGATCCTGCGGAAGCCCTCGGTCGCCTGCGGCGAGACCGCATCGAGTGCCGCATGCAGCCCGCCTCCCACGCCGAGCACCTCGTCGAAGAAGCGCTGGAAGAACACCGTGTGACGGGCCTCGTCCGCAATCTGGGTGGCCAGAAAGATGCGCTCGTCCTCGCGCGGTGCTGCATGGAGGAGGGGAGCGAGGGTGTCGGTCACGGCCTGCTCACCGATGAAGAACAGGGTCATCGTGTTCTGTGTGACCTGCCTGATCCCTTCCGGCAGGCTCAACCAGTCGGCTTTGTCCTGACTGAAGTCGAGATCGGAGACCGCCCATTGCTGTTTCTCCCAGCGGCGGTACAACGATGCGGAATCGATGTCCGGACCGATCAGCCGGTCCATCTCGACGTCGACCTGCTCGATCGTGAGCGGCGACTCGGCGGCCATCGGCAACTAGGGTAGACGCATTCGATGACGCCGGCCGAGATCGTGGCGGGTGCGTTCCGCGGGCTCGAATACGCGGGCCTTCTGGGTTTCGTCGGCGTGGTCGTGATGCGCCAGCTCGCGCGCCAGCCGCCGCATCTCGGTTGGGTTCGGCCGGGCATGGATGGCGCGCTGGCGCTGGCGCTTCTCGGCGGCGTCGCAACTGTTGCGCTGGCGCCCTCGTGGATCGGAGCGGCACGGGTCGCGGCCGAGCTGGCCGCACTCGTGATGTGCCTGCGCTGGGGTCCGGGCGCCGTCCCGGCCGGGTTCGCGGCGGTCCTGCTCCTTGCGCTCGCAGGGCACGCGGCCCGTGCGCAGCCGGTCGTCCCGGCGATCCTGGTGGACGAGCTGCATGTGCTGAGCGCCGGAATCTGGGGGGGAGGCGTGCTGGTGCTGGCCGTGCTGCGACCGCCTGACGGATGGCGCAGCCCCGGGGGACAGGACCTGCTGACGAGATTCGGCCGCGTGGCAATGGTCGCCTTCGCGTTCACCGCGCTGACCGGCCTCCTGCGCGCCACCGAGCAGGTGACCGGGTTCAGCGATCTCTGGCAGACGGTCTACGGCGCCGTCCTGGTGGCAAAGTCGGTCGGAGTGCTGGCGATGCTGGCCCTCGCCGCAGTCACATGGCGGCGCGGCGTGCCGGTGGCCCGAACCGACGCGGTGATGGCACTGGCCGTGATGGTCGCAACCGGCCTGCTTGCCGCTTTCCCAAATCCGCCGGCGGGTGCATAGTAGGGTGTGATGGCCACCGTGGGGGAGGTCATGTCGACAAGCCTGCACTACGTGAACCCGACCACCACGGTCGGCGAGGCGGTCGCGCTCATGGCTCAGCACCGCATCGGCTCCACCCTGGTGATGGAGGGCACGCGCCTGGCGGGCATCTTCACCGAGCGCGATACGGTGCGCGCGCTGTCCAACTCGCACGATGCGCCGGCCCACGAGGTGTCGTCATGGATGACGCCCGATCCGATGACCGTTTCACCTGAGGACTCCGTCGACTCTGCGCTGAAGACCATGCTCGACCACAACTTCCGCCACCTGCCCGTCATGCAAGGCGGGGAGGTGGTGGGCATCGTCTCCATAAGGGACCTGGCACGAGCCTGACGTCGGTAAACTGAGCGACCCTCGTGGGTCTCCGCGCGCTTCGTCGCTATCTGCCTTACCTGCGCCCGTACTGGGGACTCGTGGTCATCTTCGGTCTTTCGCAGCTGGGCAGCCTCGCGGCCGCGGCCGCGATCCCGAAAGTGATCCAGTACATCATCGACGGGCCCATCAGCCATCACCAGCTCGGTGACATCGGGCCGCCGGTGGCGCTGCTCGTCGTGATCGGCCTTCTCGAATTCGTCTTCATCTACCTGCGGCGCAACTTTTCGGGCATGGCCTCGCTGCGCATGGAGACCGACCTCCGCAACGACTTCTACGCGCACCTGCAGAGCCTGCAGGTCTCGTTCCACGACAACTGGCAGTCGGGCCAGCTGCTGTCTCGCGCGATCTCCGACATCGGGACGGTCCGCCGTTTCGTGAGCTACGGGCTGATCTGGTTCCTGCAGACCATCGTCACGTTCGCCGTCGTGTTCGTGCTGATGGCGCAGCTGGACTGGCAGCTTGCGATCGTGACGGTGCTCTGCATGCTGCCGATCGCCTACTTCAGCAATAGGTTCCACGAGAAGTACAAGGTCATCGCCCGCCGCATCCAGGACCAGCAAGGCGACCTCACCACGATCATCGAGGAGATGGCGACCGGCGTCCGCATCATCAAGGCGTTCGGCCGCATGCCTTTGATGCAGGCCCGGTTCGACGACATGGCGCGCCGGCTTGGAGCGTCCAACATCGAGGCCATCGCCGAGCGCGCGCGACTGTGGACGCAGCTCACGCTCCTGCCCAACCTGTCCCTCGCGGCGGTGCTGCTGCTCGGCGGCTACAAAGTGAGCCACGGCAGCCTCACGGTGGGCGGCCTGATCGCGTTCATGAACTACGTCTTCATGCTCACGTGGCCGATGGACGCCATCGGCTGGGTGCTTTCGATGAACGAGGAGTGCAAGACAGCGGTGCAGCGCCTCAACGAGGTGATGGACTCGCGGCCCGACATCGCGGATCTTCCGGGCGCGCGCGCGATGGAGCGATGCAAGGGGCGCATCGAGCTGCGCGGCGTGGGCTTCAAGTACCCGAAGTCGGACGAGTGGATCCTCCGTGACCTGAACCTGACGATCGAACCGGGCGAGACGCTCGGGCTTGTGGGGCGCACCGGTTCGGGGAAGACCACGCTGGCGTACCTGGTGCCGCGCCTCTACGACGTGACGGAGGGCAGCGTCCTGCTCGACGGCATCGACGTCCGCGACCTGCACCTGCGCTCTCTGCGCTCGCACATCGGCACCGCCTTCGAGGATCCGATCCTGTTCTCGGCGTCCGTGCACGAGAACCTGGTGATGGGCCGGCCGATCGTGTCCGACGAGGAGCTCAAGCGCGCGCTGAAGGTGGCCCAGGCCGAGTTCGTCTGGGACCTGCCGTGGGGCCTCGAGACCCGCGTCGGCGAGCAGGGCTATACGCTGTCCGGCGGGCAGCGGCAGAGGCTGGCCCTGGCGCGGGCGGTGCTCGGGTCGCCGCCGGTGCTGGTGCTGGACGACCCGCTGTCCTCGGTCGACGTACACACGGAGGCCGTCATCGAAAGGGCGCTCGCGAGCGTGCTCGAAAGCGTGACCTCGCTGCTTGTGGTGCACCGTCCCTCGACGCTGGCGCTTGCGGATCGGGTCGCGCTCATAGACGGCGGCCGCGTCGCCGCGGTCGGCACGCACGCCGAGCTGATGCGCACGAACCCGCTCTACCGCGCCCTGCTCTCGCAGGAGTACGAAGACAGCGAGTCGCGGATGGTGACGGCTTGAGCGCCGTCGCAACTGCGGCCGCCGACCGCTGGCGAGGCGTCGCGACCGAGGACGTCGACGAGTTCTCGGCCAGCGTTGCAGGGCTCCTGCGCAGGCGCAGCCGCAGGCTCCTGGCGCGCCTGGCCTATCCATACCGACGGCAGATCGCCCTCGCCGGCCTGCTGATCCTCGTTCGATCGACCGCCTACCTGTCCATCCCGTATCTCATCGGGCTGGGCATCGACAAGGGAGTCCGACCGGGCAAGGCCGGCGACCTCACCACACTCGCCGAAATCGGCCTGGCACTCATCGGCGTGTTGGTGATCAACGCCCTGTCCAACTACGTGTTCCTGCGTCTGTCCGGGCGAATAGGCCAGCAGTCGCTGTTCGACCTGCGCACGCTGCTTTTCGCGCACGTGCAGGAGCTGTCGCTGTCGTTCTACGAGCGCTACACGTCGGGCCGCATCATCTCTCGGCTCACGTCCGACGTCGAGGCGCTGAACGAGCTGCTGGCGACCGGCCTCACCTCAGTCGTCACCTCGCTGCTGTCGGTGATCGCGATCACGGCGATCCTCATCCACCTCGACCCGCGCCTCGGCGTGGTGGCGCTCGTCGCCATGCCGCTGGTGCTCGCCCTGACGTGGTGGTTCCGGCACAACTCGGCGCGCTCGTATCGCGCCGTGCGGCGGGCGATCGTGCTGGTGATCGTTCAGTACGTGGAGTCGTTGGGCGGCATCCGCGCGGTGCACGCGTTCCGGCGCGAGCCGCGCAACCAGCAGATCTTCGAGGACGTGAACGGCCGGTACCGCGACGCCAACATCTGGTCGAACCGGCTGGCGTCGACGTTCGGACCTGGGATCTCGCTCCTGGGCAGGCTCACGACCGCTGCGGTGCTGCTGTTCGGCGGCTACCTGGTCGTGGAAGGTCAGCTCACGCTCGGGGTGCTGACAGCCTTCGTCCTTTATCTGAGGCAGTTCTTCGAGCCGATGCAGGACCTGTCGCAGTTCTACAACATCTTCCAGGCGGCGGGCGCGGCGCTAGAGAAGCTGGCGGGCGTGATCGAAGAGGCGCCGACAGTGCCGGAGCCGGCGTCTCCCGTGCAGCTCACGCAGGCGCGCGGCGCGATCGCGTTCGAGGGTGTGACCTTCGCGTACCTCGACAAGCCGGTGCTCCACGACATCAACATCGAGATCCCCGCGGGCCAGATCGTCGCGCTGGTGGGTGAGACCGGGGCCGGCAAGACGACCATGGCACGGCTCATCGCACGCTTCTACGACCCGACCATCGGCCGCGTGACCCTGGACGGCGTCGACGAGCGTTCGATCGCTGTGTCCCAGCTGCGCCGAGCCGTGGCGATGGTGACGCAGGAGAGCTTCCTGTTCTCCGGCACCGTCGGCGACAACCTGATGTTCGGCCGGCCCGACGCGACGCGCGAGGAGATGATCGCGGCTGCGCGCGCGGTCGGTGCTGACGAGTTCATCAGCGCACTGCCCGGGGGCTATGAGACCGACGTACGAAGGCGCGGCGTGCGACTTTCCGCAGGACAGCGCCAGCTGGTCGCGTTTGCACGCGCATTTCTGGCCGACCCGCGCGTGCTCATCCTCGACGAGGCAACGTCATCGCTGGACTTGCCTTCCGAGCGACTGGTCCAGCACGCGCTGCGCACGTTGCTGCGCGGCCGCACCGCGGTGATCATCGCCCACCGGCTTTCAACCGTTGAGATCGCCGATCGCGTGCTCGTGATCGACGCGGGGCGGGTCGTCGAGGACGGCGCGCCCGCTGCCCTGCGAGAAGAGGGCGGCCGCTACGGCGATCTTCACGACGCGTGGGTCGAGTCGCTGGCCTGAACCCGGCGCCTCCGGCCATCCTGCGACAATTCGGCCAGTGAAGAGGTTGTGGCGGCGGGCCAATCGATATGACGCGGCGCGAGTATCCGCCATCGCGGTGGCCACGCCGGTCGTGGCGGCTCTCGCGGCCCACGTCCTTGCGGCCTCCAGTGCGTCTCCCAAGGTGGGAGCGCTGACCGCGGCGGGGGCGCTTGTCGCCGTGGCCGGAAGTGGGCTCCTGTATGCTTGGCGGCTCGGAGCCGGCGGTCTTTCCGACTAGCCGGTCAAGCTCACTCAGCACCACGGAGTGACGATGGACTCTCCCCACGCGATCGGCTTCTACGCGTCCTCTGCGGTAGCGTTGGGCGGCGGTCTTGTCGTCGTCTTCGCCGGCGGACGCGGGCTTCGCGCGCTGGCCCTGCTCATCTCTGGCGTCGGAGTCGCGGGCGTCTACGCGTCACTGTCCGCCGGGTTCGCGGCGCTCGTCGTCCTGGGGAGCTTTGCGGCGAGCGCGCTGCTCCTGGCCCGACCCGATTACAGGACGGTGATGGGCGAGGCAGCGCACGTGTGGAGGCAGCTTGCGGCGGTCGGCGCCGCGATCCTCCTCGGCGCCCTTGCGTACGCAGCCTTCCGCGGCGACTTCGCGCAGGTCACGTTCAATGGAGGCTTCTTCGGGAGCGCGGCGCTGGGGCGCCTGCTCTTCGCGCGTGATGCGCTGTCAGCCGAAGCCGTTGGAGCGCTGCTGTTGGCGGCTCTCGTCGGCCTGACCGTCGCGTGGCGCGTCCACGACCGAAGCCGATGAACAACCTGACCACCGGCCTTGTCTCGGTGCTGTTCGTGGCCGCCAGCCTGCTTTCGATCGGTATCTTCGCGTCCGTCTGGCGGCGCAACCTCGCGAGCGCTCTGGCGGGGATCCCGCTGATGTTCGGCGGCGCAGGCATCGCGTTCGTCGGCGTCGCTCGCTTCTCCGCGCGAGCCGCGGCCCAGGTGCAGCCGGCGAATGGACCGCGTGTGATCATCGGCGTGTCCGGGCCTCCGGTCGGGCAGGAGATCGCAGTGCTGGTCGCGATCGTGTCGCTGGCCGTCGTCGCCCTCGGCCTCGCGCTGGCGGCCCGAGCCGGCCGTTCTTCCACCCAGGAGAGCCCGCGCTGAGCGCGCTGCTGACCTCCGCCGGCCACCTCCTCGCCGCCGCCGCGTCTGGTGCCGCCACCAGCCCGCGACCGAGCACTGGCGGCGGTTTTCATTTCGACCCCGCGACCACGCTCGGCTGGGCGGTGCCCCTGATGGTCATGGCGCCGCTGGCGGCGTTCGTCATCGCCATCTCGAGCGTGCGCACACGCCGCGGGTCCGTCAACACGGCGATGCTGGGCGCTCTGGTCACGCTTGCCGCCACGCTGCTGGTTGGCTGGGGTCTGGCGAAAAGGACGACAGGGTTCAGCGCCTCGTACGTCTACCTGACCGCCAATGTCGGTCTCAGCGGCCCGACCGTGTTCCAGAACTTCGAGATCGACATCGTGCTGCACGCGGACCACCTGACAGTGGTTGCGCTGGCGGTGATCGAGCTGTGCGTGATCGGCGTGCTCGGCTGGCATCGCATCGCCGGGCGCAACGAGCCGGGGCCCGCGCGATTCCAGGCGCTGATCAGCGCATTGCTCTTCGGCTGCGTAGGCGCCCTGTTGAGCACCGACCTCGCCGAGCTCTTCATGTTCTGGGCGCTGGCCGGCGGCGCGACGTACCTGATGCTTGCGCATCGCTGGGGTGACGAGGCCGCAGCTCGAAGCGGTCGCATCGCGCTGGCGCTGCCGTTCCTCACAGACCTCTTTCTGCTGTGCGGAATCGCGGTCCTCTACTCGCGATACGGCCAGCAGAACCTCTCCCTGCTCGTGCCCGCCCTGCACACAACCGCGGGGTGGACGGTGAGGCAGATCGTCGTGGCTTCCGTGCTGCTGTTCGTCGGCGTCGCCGGACGCATGGCGCTGTGGCCGGTGCACTCATGGCTCACAGGAACCGCCACCACCGCGCCGCCTGCCGCCTCGGCCATCGCCGCCGCCGTGTGGCCTGTGGTCGGCGTGACCGTGATGTACCGGCTGCTGCCGATCTTCGTCAGCTCCAACGCGGACACCATGCGGTGGTTGGTCATCGCATGCGGCATATCGGGGGTGCTCGCCGGCCTCTACTCGCTGGTCTCGATGGAGCCGCGCAAGGCGTTGATCCTCGCGGGAGCCGGAGTGACCGCGGTAGGAACGGCGATCACGATCCACGGTTTCCAGTACCGAGGATTCACGTTCGCGGTGGCCGGCCTCGCGTGCGTGTACGCGGCCGCTCCCGCGCGCGCGGCGGGCGCGCTGGCCGCGTCCAACATCGTCAATGCGATGCGCACCGAGGAGATGCGGGAGATGGGCGACGCGTGGATGCGCATGCGCTCGAGCGCGGCAGTGCTGCTCGGCGTGGCCATCGCACTGGCCGTGAGCGCAGTCGGCGCGCTCGCTATCGGCGTCGACTCAAGGTCGCGATTCGGGATCACGCTGGGTGAGGCGGTCTTTGTCATCGCCCTCGCCGCGATGCGCGTCTTCCTCGTCACCAGCTCGGGTCCTCTGCGCCGCCGCCGCGCTTTCGATCCCGACCGCGTTCGCGATGCGCCGCGGCAATCCCTCGGCTGGCCGTACTGGCTAGTGCTTGGGTCGCTGGTCCTCTCCCCTGCCTCTCTGGTGCCGGCCTGGCTGACGTTCCTGGACAACGGCAAGCACGCGACCGCCACGGCGGCCACCTACGCGTTGTGGCTCGCAATCGCCGTGGTCGGCCTGGCCGCCGCGGCGCTGCCGGTCGGCCGCTACAAGGATGGATCGCTTCGTGCCTCGAGCTGGCTTGCGCTGCTGCCCGACCGGCTCGAGTCGGCGGGCCAGAACGTGCTCGGGCGCTACGTCGTCAACCCAGCGGTGCGCATCGTCGAAGGCACCGAGCGGCTGGTGCCGGCCGCTGACACTGCGGTCGGCCGCATCTCGCATCTATCTGGTCGCTACACGGTGGCTGCTCTTCACGCGGGTGACGTGGGAGTGCTCGTCGTGATGGCTGTGCTCCTATCGCTGTTGGTGGCGCTGCTGTCGCCAGGGGTCCTCCGATGACCGCGGCCATGCTGTACGCGTTCGCGGCGCTGACGCGCCCGTCGCCGGCGCCGTCGACGGTGCCGGGTGCGAACATCTTCACCTCGGCGTTCATCCTCAGCATCGGCATCTGGGCGCCGGTCCTGATGGCGTTCGTGATCGGCGTGTTGCCGAACCCGCGCGGGCGCTACGACACGCTGATCAAACAGATCGCGTTCTTCACCAACCTGATCGTGCTTTTCATCCTCTTCGTCGCCTACAACCAGTTCCAGAACTTTCTGCCCACCTTGCAGTACGAAGAGAACCGGCAGTGGCTGCCCGCGATCGGCGCCGCGTATCACCTTGGGGTCGACGGGCCGGGAATCCTGATGCTGATGCTGTCCGCCCTGGTCGGCATCATCTCGGTGCTCGCGTCAACGGGCATTCGCACGCGTGTGCGCTCGTATTTCGCGCTGCTGCTGCTGGCGCAGTCATGCGTGACCGGCGCGATCGCTGCGCACGACCTTTTCGTGCTCGTGCTGTTCTGGTCCGCGGCGACAGTGCCGCTTGCGCTGCTGATCCTCGGGTGGGGAGGACCTCGACGGGATGCTGCCGCGTGGCGGCTGGTCGGGTATTGGGGGGCGGGCACTGTTGCGCTCGTGCTGGCGGTGGCCGGGATCTACGTCGCGACCGGCGGCACGAGCTTCGACATGGAAGTCGTGCTGAAGGCACCTCTTGGCGCTCGGGCCGAGGTCATCATCGGGCTGGCCCTGGTGATCGCCGCCGCGACGCGCCTGCCGCTGTTCCCGCTGCACGGCTGGGTCCGCGACGTCTATTCGGACGCGCCGATCGGCGTGGTGGTGGTCGTGGCGAGCAGCGCGTCGCGGCTGGGTGCCTACGTCCTTCTACGTGTGCTCGTGGCGGGCGAGCCCGACGGCGCGAAATTGCTGGCGCCGCTGATCGCCGGCCTCGCCGCGATAACCGTCGTGTACGCGGCCATTGCTGCGCTGCGCTCCAGCGACATCCGGCATGCGGCGGCAAACCTCGCGCTCGTCCCGTGCGGAGTGACCGCACTCGGGCTGGCGGCGCTGACGCCGCTGTCCATCGCCGGCAGCGTGCTCTCACTCTTTGCCGGCGGCATGGCCTCGGCGCTGGTCGTGTCCGTCTTCGCCACCTTGTCCGACCGAGCGCAGACGCGAAACGCGATGGTGCTCACCGGCCTCGCCGCGCGCATGCCGAAGCTCGCGTGGCTGACGGTGCTCGCCGGGCTGGGAGTGCTCGGCGTGCCGCTCATGGCTTCGTTCACCGCCAACGAGATGACCTTTTTCGGCGCATTCAGGACGCAGCCGGTCGGCGCGTTCGCGGTGGCGGCGGGACTCGCGCTGACGGCGATCGCGGTGGCGGTCCTCATCCAGCGTGTGCTGTTCGGACCTCCGAACCCCGACGCTCCCGCTGTGTCGGACTCCTCGCTTTCTGAGACATGGTTCCTTGGCCTGATGGCAGGCGCCCTGCTGTGGGTGGGCATCGTGCCGGGCGGCCCGAAGATCCCGGGCACCGACACTCCGCTGTTCGACCCTGGCGTGGTCAACCAGATGGTGGCGAACATTCCTGAGATCGCATCCCCGTACTCAGGGACGGCGACGCCATGACGAAGTACCTGGTGCTGCTTCCAGAGGCGCTGGTGGTCGCAGGAGCGGTCGTCGTGCTTCTGCTCGCCAGGTTCGGCCCTTCCCGCTACAGGCGCTGGCGCAGGGCGCTTCCCGCGGTGGCGGCGCTCATCCTTCTGGCCGCCCTCGCCGTCGAGCTGCGCGTGGGCGCCGATGTCGGCTCCTACTTCGGCGGCGGGCTGCTCGTGGACCGATTCGGCCTGTTCGTGAAAGCCGCCGTGCTGCTCGCCGCCGCGGTGGGGATCGCGGTCGCGGATTGGGGCGCCGAGGACTCGATGTCGATCGGCCTCGCGATGCCGATGCTTGCCGTCTTCGGCGTGATGGTGGTCGCTTCAGGTGGAGACTTCCTGAGCGTATGGGCCGGCCTGGAGCTGGCCGGTGCGGCGGGCGTCGTGATGCTCGCGACCCGCCGGCCGGACTCAGCCTTGCGACTGCTGCTGCTCGGGGCGGCCGCGAGCGCGCTGATGCTGATCGGCCTTGCGTACGTGTACGCCACGGCCGGCAGCGCCGACCTCGGCGCTGTGCACGCAGCTCTGCTCGGAGTCGCGCCGACGCTGCCTCTGGCCGTGCCGGTGCTCGTCCTTCTGGGAGCGCTGATCTATCGCGCTTCCCTCGCTCCGCTTCAGCTCGGCGCCGGGCACGGCCTGGCCGCGCCGAGCCCGATGAGCATCGGACTCGTGGCTGGGCTCGGTGCCGCCGCGGCGGTGGTGGCGGCGGTCAAGGTCAGCGTCGCGGTCGGCGCGGTCTCAGTTGCGTTCTCGCCCTACGTGGAGATCGTCGCCGCGGTGGCGATGGCGGGCGGCGGGGCGGGGGCTCTTGCGGCCCGCTCGCCTCGCACGCGCATCGCCTTCCTGGTCGCGGGCCAGACCGGCTGGGTCATCGCGGGCCTCGCCACACAGTTCCGCGGCGGAATCGGCGCGACGATCTTCCTGCTCGGCGCCCTGGTGGTCGCCGCCACCGCCGCCCCAGCCGCCGCAGGGGCCGCGGGCATCTCGGAGCTGGCGGTCTCCGGCCTGGGTACGCTGCGTCCCGCACGCGCCGCGGCCCTCACCCTCGCCATGCTCTCGCTCGCCGGCGCCCCGCCAATGGCGGGATTCTTCGGCGAGTTCACGATCGGCGCAGCGCTGGCGCGGACCGGCCACCTCGAGCTGCTGGCGGTGGGCTTGCTGGGATCGCTTCTGAGCCTGGTCGCGGCGATCGGGACCGTTCGCGTCCTCTACCTGCAGAACCCGCCGGACGAAGGCCGGCGCGGACTGGTCGCCCTGCCGGTCTGGACCCGCCTCTCGGCGTTCGGGGCGATCGCGCTGTGCGTCGTGATCGCCGGCTACGGCCTGTTCGCCAACCCGATCTCGAGCCTGGCTGACCAGGGGGCGGCGGCTCTGGGGCTTCGCTGAAAGCGCCTCGGGGGCACCTGTGTAGACTGACCGGCGCAATCGCAATCGTCTTCTACGCGTCGCAGCAATCGTCCTGGAGGTCGCATGAAAACCCGGCCGGTCCCCCGCAGCCGGCGCCGGCTCCGTAAGGAGGCAGTCCAGTCCAAGACGCGCCGTCGCGCCCGCTCGGGCCGGGCGCACCGCGTCGGATCACGAGCCTGGTTGCTGCGCGCCTCGCTGGTCGCCGTGATCACCATCTCGGCCGTGGGCCTGCTCGGCACGGGCGGCACGATCGGCGTCGTCGACTACTTCGCGGGCGACCTGCCATCGATCGACCAGCTTCAGTCGTCGAAGCTCGAGCAGACCACGCGCATCGTCGATCGGAATGGAAACCTGATCGCAGCCGTCTATCACGAGAACCGCACGGTCGTGCCGCTCAGCAAGATCAGCAAGAACCTTCAGGCGGCGACCATCGACACCGAAGACCGAACGTTCTACTCCAACTCCGGCGTCGACTACCGGCGCCTGCTCATCGCGATCGTCTACGACCTCACGCACCCCTCGTCGACACTGGGCGGTTCCACGATCACGCAGCAGGTGGTCAAGAACGACGTCCTCGACACCGCCGAGGCGCAGAGCCGAACAGTCAGTCGCAAATTCCGCGAGCTGGTCCTCGCGGAGGAGATGGAACGCCGCTACACGAAGCAGCAGATCCTCGAGCTGTACCTCAACACCATCAACTACGGCAACGGCGCGTGGGGTGCTGAGGCGGCGTCGGAAACGTACTTCGGCGTGCACGCCTCCGACTTGAGCTGGGCGCAGGCGACGTTCCTGGCGGGACTGCCTCAGGCGCCCGCGCTGTACGACCCGTTCGGCACGGCGGAACAGCTGCAGGCGGTGAAGCAGCGCTGGCGGCAGGTGCTGGACGGCGTGGTCGCAGTGGGTGATCTGAGCGGACGCGAGGCCGACGGCCTGTATGGCAGCGACCAGATCGAGAAGATGATTGCCGCGCACAAGGCCGCGCCACCGTCGCCGAGCCCGGTGACTGCGCATTTCGTCGACTACGTGAAGCAGTACGTGCTCCAGCGCTACGGCCCGACCGCGCTGTACGAAGGCGGCCTGACGATCACGACCACGCTGGACCTCGGCACGCAGGCGTTGGCGGACAAAGAGGTGAAGGCCGGCGTGCAGCGATATCGCTCGCGCGCCGTGAACACCGGCGCGATGCTCGTCATGAATCCCAACGACGGCGAGATCCTCGCGATGGTCGGCAGCGCCGATTACAACAACGACGCCATTCGCGGCCAGGTCAACCTGACGGGCGTTGACCCATTGGGATGGCGCGGCGTGGGATCTTCGTTCAAGGTCTACACGTACGGCGCCGCGCTCGAAGCCGGCCTGCTGACGCCCGCATCCCTTCTCAACGATGCGAACTCCGTAATCGGGGGGCACACGTTCAGCGACTGGGACGCCAAGCACGAAGGATGGATCCCGCTGCGCACCGCGCTCGCGCAGTCGCGAAATCTGCCTGCCCTGTGGACATACAGCGCGGAAGGCGGCGCGCGTGTGGCGGACTTCATGCACCGCTTGGGCGTGACGGCTTCGCTCGAGAACGTCAATGGAGTGTCGACCACGCTCGGTCACGACGCGCTGTCGATGGCGGAGCACCTGGCGGCGTACAGCGCGTTCGACAACGGCGGCTACCGAGTCAGCCCGCACTCGGTGCTGAAGGTGACCGACCCGGCGGGTCACGTGCTCGAGAGCTTCGATCCGAGCGCTGGGCGCGTGCAGGTCATATCGCCCGACCTTGCGTATCTGATGACGGACTTGCTGCGCGGCCCTGTGAAGCTTTACCTCGGTGCGCTGGGCAACCGGCCGGTGGCGGGCAAGTCGGGGACGACCGAGGCCTACACCGGCTCGATCTTCATCGGCTACACCCCGAACCTCGCAGTGGCGGCGTCGCTGATGCACATCGACGCCGGCCCCACGTGCAAGTCGGGCTATGCGCGCCTGGCCACGAACTTCCCACCGTCCGGCTGGCAGTGCCCGACGTCGGTCCTGTTCGGCGAGGATGTTGGCATCGGCGTGTGGAAGCCCTTCCTGGACGCGTACTACTCCTCGCATCCGTGGCCCGCCACGTGGAAGGCTCCGTTCGGCATCGTGACGCACCAGGTGTGCAAGTACGACGGAGGGCTTGTGGGCACCGGAGGCTACAACGAGATCTTCCTGAAAGGCGTGGGTGAGCCCAACTACCAGTGCGGCGGGAATCCGTATCCGGGAGAGACTCCGTATGTTGCGCCGCTTCCAACGGCCCTGCCGTCGCCGAGTCCCAGCCCTTCGCACTGATGCATGCGACCCGCGCCGCCATCGCGGCGAGCGTCGTCTACGTTGTCGCCGGCCTGGCGTGGGCGTGGTCGGGAGGACAGCCGGGACCACCACTTTTGGTCAGCTCCTGGATCGTGCTGGTGGCGGCGGTCGGCGCGTTCATCCCGGGCATCGCGAACCAGGTCACGCTCGCACGCGCGTACCTCGCCGCACCGGCGCTCGTCTACGCGATGGCGCCGGGCGGATTCGGCCCGCTCGCGGTGACTGTGGCGATCGCCGGCCTGACCGACCTTGTCGACGGCACGATCGCGCGCCGCACGCAGGGGGTCTCGAGCTTCGGCGGGGGTCTCGACCCCGTGGTGGACGGGATCTTCATCGGCGCGATGGGCATTGGGCTGACCGTGGCCGGCGCCATCCCGCTGTGGCTGGCCCTGGTCGCGGTCGCGCGCTACGTCCTGCCGGCAGCGGCCGGGGCGGTGATCATGCTGGGTCGCAAGCGCGTCGACTTTCGTCACACGCTGACCGGCCAGATCTCGACCACGCTCAACCTCGTGCTGATCGGCGGAGTGGCGCTCCTCCGCGGGCTGAATCTCGATCCGAAAAATCTTGTGCTCGGCGCAGAGATCGTGATCCCGGTCGCCACAGTGGCCACGTTTGTGCACCTCGCACTCGCGCTGAGGCGGTGGGCTCGGACAACCGGCCCCGCGTAGACTTGCTGCTGGCCGCGCTAAGTGGGCGCGGTGCTTCTTTATCGAAATCCGATCTCCATCCGGGGCGGCGTAGACTTCGGACCGGCCGCGCTAAGTGGGGTGCTGGCGGTACCCTGAACCGGCAATCCGCCTTAGCCGGACCGAATTCCGTCGTTGAGGTCTGGATTCGCAGAACTGGCCGTGGGAGACGGCGTTGAAGGCTGGGACCTGCGCAGCTCGGGTCTCCGAACCCCGTCAGGTCCGGAAGGAAGCAGCGGTAAGGAGAGCTCCCGAGGGTGCCGCAGCCACCCTGGCCGGAGCCGGCGACCGCGGTGCATCTGGGGATCTTCGATCGAGGCGATGGTGCGCGGCCACTGATTTGTTATGAGCGAATATCTGTCTCTCTACCGCAAGTACCGATCGCAGACGTTCGCCGACCTGGTCGGCCAGGACGCCGCGTCTCGCGCGCTGCAGGGCGCGATCATCGGCGGCCGCGTTGCGCACGCGTACCTCTTCAGCGGCAGCCGCGGGACGGGCAAGACGTCAGCGGCGCGCTTGCTCGCGAAGGCGGTCAACTGCACAGGTCGAAAGACGGATTCAGCGGAGCCGTGCAACAGGTGCCAGTCGTGCATCGAGATGACGGCTGGATCAGCGCTCGACCTCATCGAGATCGACGCGGCTTCGAACCGCGGCATCGACGAGATCCGCGACCTGCGCGAAAAGGTGAACCTCGCGCCTGCGCTGGGTCCGAAGAAGATCTACATCATCGACGAGGCGCACATGCTCACCGAGCCGGCGTTCAACGCGCTGCTCAAGACGCTCGAGGAGCCGCCGCCGCATGTCCTGTTCGTGCTTTGCACCACCGACGCGCAGAAAATTCCGCTGACCGTCATCGGCCGCTGCCAGCAGTTCGTGTTCCGCCGCCTCGGCGAAGACCAGATCGTCGCCCGGCTGTCGCACATCGCCGCGACCGAGAAGCTGAAGGTCGACGCTGAGGCGATGAGTCTCATCGCGCGCACCGCGCAGGGATCGATGCGCGACGCGGTCGGCCTGCTCGACCAGCTCGTGCCGCTCGCGGAAGGACCGATCAGCCTCGAGGCCGCGCGGTCACTCCTCGGCATCGCCGATCCGCGGCTTCTCGACGGGTTGCTGGCCGACGTGCTCGCGGGCCGCGCGGCGGAGGCGCTGGAGGAGCTGAACCGCGTCTACGCCGCGGGCGCCGAGCTGCGCCAGGTCGTGCGGGGATTGATGGAAGGTTCCCGCGACCGGCTGCTGGCGGCGGTTTCCGCGCAGGACCACGCGACCGCCCGACGGCTGTCGGCGGTGCTGGACGCGCTGCTGCACCTCGACGGCGAGGTCCGCCGCCACGCCGAGCCGCGCTTCCTGGTGGAGGCCACGCTGGCGCGGCTGGCTGTGGAGCTTGGGGAAATTGGAGTCGGACCCTCCCCGCAACGCGGGGAGGTGGCTTCGCGAAGCGAAGCCGGTGGGGACGTGAGCTCCGGCTCACCACCTAAAGCTGAGCTGACCTCCCCACCTGTCACCGCTGTCGCGGCGACACCCTCCCCGCGCAGCGGGGAGGTATCGGACATTTCCGGATGGACCGTGGTGCTTGAGAAGCTCAACCGCACGGTTCGGGCCGCGTATCTCGACGCGCAGCCCGAGGTGTCGGGCTCGACGCTTGTGCTGTGGTTCCGCTACGCCTTCCATCACAACCTGGCGCAGGAGCAGTCGTCGCAGCTGATGCCCCTCGTACGCGAGTGGCTCGGCGACGGCGTGAAGGTGGACTACCGCCTGCGTGAAGTTGCGCCGGAGCCCTCGCGCGC
>Ga0137376_10000470_pt1 | contig 18532 bp, 21 predicted proteins | sample SagtaG_23_FD_104814 | JGI IMG/M metagenome (GOLD analysis project Ga0137376, IMG submission 104814) | Vadose zone soil microbial communities from Sagehorn Ranch, Mendocino, California, USA - Sage2_L_20_16 metaG | ecosystem: Environmental > Terrestrial > Soil > Vadose zone | place: USA...
CCCATATGGGTCAATCGCCTCTCCTCGTCCAGGGCGCCTAGCTCCTTCAGCGTCTCAAGGGCGCATGTAATTCTCTCAGACGATGGTGGATCGATAAAATCGAAATTGGCAATATCGTCTGCCTGTGCGCCTCCTCACCAACATGTCATCGCCAAGTGACAAATCACGAACTTTTATACCAATTGTTAGCAACTTTAGAACGCCATCGCTCAAATCAATATTCAGCACCTCTGGCCTTGTCTTCTCGGCCATGTCGTTATGTTCATCCTCTGTGTATAGCCTGTAGCATCTCCCGGGCCCCGTGCGTCCAGCGCGTCCAGCCCTTTGTTGCGCCGAAGCCTTCGAAATCTTCTTCACCCGTAAATATTCCATCCTCAAACTTGGACGGTGAATCTTGTACTTCGAAAACCCACAATCTATGACGAAATAAATGCCGTCGATCGTCAACGACGTTTCGGCAATGTTCGTGGCAACGATGACTTTTCGACCTGCTTGGCCGCCTCGGACTCGATTGACTGGAGGAGGGTCGAAAATCCTTTGTTGTTTTTCACGGGTCAGAAGAGAGTACAAGGGGATGCAATCCACTGGCCCCGTTTTTGGTTCCCTTTTACGAATTGCGTCGACTGCAAGGTTAATCCGCTGACATGTCATCTCAATTTCGTCCTCTCCGGTCAAAAAAAGGAGAATGTCTCCTGGCTCATCGCTCGTGTGGATGTGCAACACCACCTTTATGGCTTTCTTTACATAATCCTCGGGTGTCTCCTTTACATAGTTTACCTCGACAGGGTACGACCTGCCCTCGATGAGCAGAAGCGGAGCGGGTTTGGCTTTGTCAAGCCTGAAGTATTCTTGAAACATGGGCGCGTCCAATGTGGCGGACATAATGATGATCTTCAAATCTGGTCGTTTTTTAGCAACGGATCTGAGTAGAACGAGGAGGATATCTGTGGCGATCGTCCTTTCGTGCGCCTCGTCTATTATTATGGTGGAGTAACGGCGAAAGTCAGGGTCATACATCGCTTCTTCAAGAAGTGTTCCATCAGTCATATACCGAATAAATGTTGTTCCCGGTGTCGTTTTCTCATCAAAGCGAATGGAGTAACCAACTTCTTTTCCGAGTTCGACTAATATGCGTGAGTTTGGAATTTGCGGAACGCTCAGCGGCCAGACGTACCATCCATTTCACTGGCCACGCGACTTGCAACAGATATAGTTGTGACTCTTCTTGGTTGTGTAATTGCAATCATCTCTTTCACATGGGGTGGATCTCCGTGTGCCACAAATTGTGGTATCCTGCACAATACCACAACTCAAATGGGACCGACATCCTTGATGAAGGAAATAAACTCACTGTGTTGTCTTCCCACAGCCCGTTTCACCAGTTACTATGACGATTTGTCGTTTAGAAAACTATGCAAGAGATCAGGGTGAATGGACTGTTGTACTTTCGACTGTGGAGGTAGGGCGGTTGCAGAACATACAAATCGACCACTTCGATGAAGCTACAAGATTCGCCCTACCATACCCTCACCGTGACCGTGGGTGCAAAAGGAATGAGATTGACTGAGCAGATTTGCGACTTACCATTTTACAGAATTTTTCTAGTTGGGCAAATACGGGCAACTGGGTCCGCTTCTGAAGGAGGTCATGGTAAGCATCTGAGCGAGGTTGCTGAGTGAACGGGTTTATGGGATTTTTCTGTCGTAATCCGGGCAAGTGCCCGATTCGGTTGGCATCTCGAGCTGAATGACCAGAACAGCTACTGACCATGCCCTCCAGAACATCTTGGGCCGTGAATCCCGTTCGTTCAGTCAAGGCTTGTACTGGCGGCACAGGGGAGCCTTGGGATGGATATTCTGGGATCGGTTCCCGCGAGTTGGAACTGGCATAATGCTCGTGGAATGCGGGGGGCGGGCGCCCGAAGCTTAAGAACCGTGGCTGAGGCCTCTGAGGGGTGGTGGTTGGTGACATTGGTACTAGCGGCACTGCTAGCGGCCAATCCTTTTATATACACCAATTGAGATCTAGTTGAACCCGGGGTCCGATGGTAATGAAGTCGACGATCTTTCCATCTATGGCAAGTCAGACGGTGTAACGTTTACTAACTACCACTACCATAGTTTTAGGTCTCAACGCTGAAATTCTCCGGGATATCCCAGGAATGATTCGGAACTGCGAAGTGTCTTCGCAGATCAAATCTTATCCAATATAAAACCAAACTACCAAGCACTCATCGCGTCAATTACAAAAGCAGAGATTACGAGCAAGAGTGTTGGAGCGCATTAATGTCGTGCCCCGTTTCTGTCACTCCAAACTTCAATACAAAGAACAAGAACAGAGCAATGAAACCTGGATCGGTGATCATCTTGCAACTTGCGATTCATAGGCTAATCAAGCGGACAAGCTATAACATTACCCGAATACTCCTCCCTTCATCGCCTTGGTCTCTGTTTGCAACAAGGTGAGCATTATGCACGTGAAATTAAATAAATATTTACGCAGCGCGAGGTGTTTCGAGTGGAAGCGACACAATGCCGCGTTGCCTAGCACAGATGGTACTCATGAAAACTAATTGAGTATGCAGAAAGAACGACTGCAAACTCATTTATAGAGGAGAAGCAACGAAGTCGTTATTACAAAAAGAGAAAAGCAATGTGGGTAAGAGCGTTGCTGATCAAAGCACGCCACTGGCACCTCTGGCAACCAATCTTTATTATTTGGAACATTAGTATGAAGATAACAAACGTGGCCAGGATGATGACACCTCGCACGTCGAATGATTCTCGAACCTTGATATATCTTGTGCTGATCAGGCGGTCAAGCTGTAGCGTTGGCCAAATACACCTTCTTCTATCGCTTTGATTTCTATTTTTTGCAATGAAATGAGCATGTTGCGCATAGAATTAGATCATTAAATATTTACGCAGGGCAAGGTGTTTTGAATGGAAACGGACTAATGCCAGGTTACCTGAACCATTAAGGCGTCAAATCATTACTAAGGTTTTACGTTCAAGAAGGAAATTTCATACCCATCATATACCACAGACCTGAGACGCCCAAATCGCGCCAGGTGCCATTCAGTTCTCCTTCCTTATTAAGACCCCAGATAGGCGAACACCTGTTGGCCACCTCGTCGCCACACAGGTTCCGAATATGTTCTTTGACGTTGCTGTACCCTGTCGCAAACACGACGACATCTGTGGCGAGTTGGCTACCATCCTCAAATAGAAGACCCGTCTCTGTAAACTCCTTGATTTGGCTATCGTTTTTGAGCTTTATCTTGCCTTCTGCGATTAATTTACTTGCTCCTACGTCTGACGAAGCCAGTTGAGCGAAGATAAGGGATAGGTTGAAAGGGATAAACACCTAAATAATAACCGCTGGCTTTCGTCCAAACCAACATTCCCAATCCAGTGCCATGGATTCCTTGATTAGTTCTAAAACCGCGCTTGTGCAATGCATCCAAGAGATCTCTAGACAAATAGTTGTGGCATTAAAGACCAAAAGCAAGCTAACATACCTGTCCAATTCGGCAATGCGCGCAGTTGAACGTTGCCCGAGTCCTATGCCCATAAGTAAGGGAAATGAAGCATTAAGACGGTCAGCAATGTCTGTTGGAGGTCCATTTTCGCAATAAAGGCCTGACACGGAGGACATGTTAATAAGAGGAAGGTGGATTTTAGAGAGCGACCGACCAGAGAAAAGAATGTCGAATCCATTCCTCGTTGTCATGATATACGTGGAGCTGCGTTGGTACATTGTAACATCTTTATGGAGTAAGTGTAATCCTGTATAAAGAGAGAAAATATGCGTACCGACGCCATGGATGTAGTAATCGTGCGCAATATCATGAGCTTGTGTTATATGAGATTTTCACTTCATGGAGAAGGAAATATGTCATGCCTGAAGTGCAAGCGCCAACAACGACCACCTTTTTTCCTGAGTGATCGGAGGCCCGTTTGTGTTGGATCGAGTGTAGAATCTGTCCCTTGAATTTTTCCTGTAGAAGAAGGCCTCGCTTCTTATACTTATCGCATGGAAGCACACTTACCATGCCAGGGATCTTGGGCGTATTTGGTACTTGGCTTCCGAAGCCAGTGGAAAATATCACATGTTTTACGTTGAATATACGCTCAGTTCCATTGCCACGCTTTACGGTAACTTTCCAAAGCTTTGAGACGGGATCTTGGGCTGCCCGAGTCGCGGCCGAGGACGTCCAAACGTTGAGCTCAAGAGTTTCTGCATAGTTTTCTAGCCAGTTTGCAAACTAGAAAAGTGTGAGATCTATATTGTATCACACGCTGGTTTGCGTACCTTGCGTGCAGGAGCATACACTGGCCAAGTCGATGGAAAACTTCTATCGCTGAGCGCCCGGCTAGCATCCAGGTAGATGTCGCATACTCACGGAAGATACGGCATGTGATCATACCCTGTTCAATTCAAAGTTTGAATTGTACGCGTATATCCAATCTTGACACTCACAAACGGTGTCATGGAGGCATAACGCATCATATCTCTTCCTCCAGTTATCACCTATACGTTCATTTCGCTCGACAATAAGAGTTGGTATTTCATAGCTCTTTAAACGCGCAGCAATTTCCAAGCCGCTCTGTCCTGCGCCAATGACCAACACAACAGGATCGGATTTCTCGAATTCCTTTTCCCGCTTCCGATCTTCCTCCCAAGGACCGTGATTTGGCTCTGGCTTGCGCAGGGGTCCGTTTTTCTCTGGTAATCCTTTCAAGTCCTCTAGATTCGTATAGACCACATGCGCTTTCCATTCACCGGTTGCGGTAGGAACCAATCGGAAGATACCGAATCCAATTCCGGTATCTGTCTCAAAGTCGAAAACGGCCCTAATCCATACCAAATCCTCGTATGGTCGCTGTAATTCCAGGAAATCTCGGCGCAATTTGAATGCCTTTGGATGTACAGCTTCAATGCGATCGTGGAGGAAAGTTCTGATTTCTGGTGCACCATGGAAAGTACGAAAGTCCCATGTGAGCGCGAGCATGTCACGCCACCAGCAATCTTCTATAAACAGGCCAGCAGCATCATCGGGACTATTTGATTCGAGTGCATCAGATAGCGCAATCAACCATTCAGACGCGACTTTCTGAACGTCAATGACATCTGGGACAGTCGCGTTGAGGTTAAGGAGCGTGGGGAGAGGAGGGACAGGCAACGTGGAGACGTCGACGGACATTGTTGCTTGCACAACAAGATTAACTCACTATTTATATAATCTACTCATCGCCGCCGTGCGAACGAGTCTGAGGTTGTTGGGTGAAGGGGCGTCATCACCGGTGCGGTCTGGTCAGCTGACAGGTACCGCATGTCGCAACAAGCTAAGAGCCTGCTCATTTCAACCGCAATGGTTTTTGCGCGCCGAATTTGAAATCACTGGGACACCAAAGAGGTAATACAACATGTGAGTATAACTACATTCGTTCTGAGTCCAGATCTATGGACTGGTGCGTCGGATAGCCTGCCATACCCCATTTGTGCTGCTATTGGCCTTCACATCTTCCCGTTGATACATAAACGTGGATGAACTCGGGAAAGCTGAGTGGTTAATACGAAACTGGCTAAGCTAAAGTGTTTGCGTTGGTCAAGGTCCGACGTGGTCAGCTTACTTAAAATGCCAATAGGTACTAGCACGCCAATGGGCCGCACGTCTGGCTGTATGCGTGAGATGCACTGATGACAAACCGGATCATCATGGCCGCTTACTTTCGTACATGAGCTCGCATCTTGTGCGTTCCTCCACCGATACAGAAGAGGGGCTTCGTCCGAGAGGTGGAGGAGTGAAGGTACGATCCAATACATCACCAAGCGAACGTTTACTGCGAGTACCGACGCTCGCAGCAGCTTTTGCGTGGATTTAGGACGTGAGATTCCAGTACTAACCCCATCTCCAGTAATAGCACAACTTCATGTGCTTAGGAATGGCGAATCAACCTTGGCCAAACGTTCGACAGCAAAGATTGGATAGATGCATCTCTATTGCAATCTCCAGTGGCGCATAGATGGTGGTTACAACAATTGAGGCAAAGGCTAAACGTGAAATTTGACGATGCAATGGGCCGCATTGTTTCGCGAAACGTCTCGCTGTTGAAAGGGGAGGGAAGGAGGGAAGAAGGAGGCGAGACGTACCCTTATAGGGCAAGAGCATGGAAAACAAAGGCGGATTTAAGAAGTGTTAGATTCTTCGAGGTGATAAGACTGACGAGTCATCACGTTCATTCAAATTGACAGACTATATCGTTGATCGAATACTCCCTCTTCCATTGCCTTGATCTCTGTTCGTAACCAAATGAGGATTTCGCAAAAGTTGGTTGGATGAACTACTCACACAGAGCGACGTGTTTTGAATGAAAACGGCATAATGCCAAGTTACCCAATACATGCGAAGCGCGGAAGGTCAAGCTATGAATTAGCGGTAATCTAACACACGTACCCGTCATATACCACAAGCCCTGTACGCCCAGATCACGCCAGCTACCATTCGCTTCTCCTTCTTTATTAAGGCCCCAGATTGGCAAACATTTGTCAGCCACCTCAACGCCGCATACTTTGCGAATATGTTGTTTAACGTCGCTGAGTCTGAGGAAAGTTCATACATATATATCAGAACATGACGGGAAAATGCGATGATAGGACATACCCGGTGGCAAATACGACGACGTCTGCTAGAAGTTCGGTGTCATCCTCGAATAAGAGACCTGTCTCAATAAACTCCTTGATCTGGCTGTCGTTTTTAAGCTTTATCTTGCCATCTGCTATCAATTGACTGGCTCCAACGTCTGGGAAAGATGGATTTGTAAGAGCAAGAAGACGCTCAAGTTTATAAATACCTAAATAATAACCTCCAGCTTCACTCCAGACCAGGAATTTATGTCCAGAACTGTGGATTCCTTGGTTAGTTCTAAATCCACGTTTATGGAGGGCATCTAGAAGGTCTCTGCACAAGGGGATGAGGTATTGAAACCCGAAAACGACGTGGACAAACCTGTCCAGCTCTTCGATTCGCCGAGCAGAACGCTGTACCAGTCCGATACTCATAAAGTGTGGAAATGAAGCACCAAGGCGATCAGCAACATCGGTTGGAAGTCCATTTTCGGAATAGAGACCTAATGCAGAGGATGTATAAAATAGAGGAGTCTGTGCACAAGGACTAACCAACCCTTGAAAACAACATCCCTTCCAGTCTTGGTCCTCATGATATACGTAGAACTGCGTTGATATATCGTAACGTCTCGATGAGGTAGTGAGAAAAATCCAATAAAAAACAGAAAGATATATCCACCGATTCCATGGAGATAGCAATCATGTGCAATGTCGTGGGCTTGTAATATGTATTCTATAAGCAAATTTGTCGCATTAAATTAAGAAACTTCGTACCAGAGGTACAGGCACCAACAACAACCACCTTCTTCCCTTCGTGATCGAAGGCTCGCTTATATTTGTTCGAGTGTAAGATCTGGCCCTTTAATTTTTCCTAAGCGTGAAAGACATTGGCTTCTTATGTATGTCGCATGTCAAAAGCTCACTAGACCGGGTATCTTGGGTATCTTGGGTTCAACACCGTCCATGCCGGTGGCAAAAACAACGTGTTTAACGTTGAATATACGTTCAGTCCCATTGTCGCGCCGAATCGTAACATTCCAATGTTTTGAGCTGGGATCTTGGGTGGCCTTAATTGTAGTTGAGGAGTTCCAAACATTGAGTTCGAGAGCCTCCGCATAGCTTTCAAGCCAGTTTGCAAGCTTGAAACATCGTGAGATATGAATGACTGCTACGGTTTCGCCTACCTTGCGCGCTGGAGGATACACTGGCCAGGTTGGCGGGAAACTGCAGTCCATTACGCATTAGGACTCGGTCAGCATCTATTGACGCATACTCACGGAAGATACGGCATGTGATCATACCCTGCAGAAAGTAGAGCTGAAGTTATATCCGTATACATAAGTTTGAGACTTACAAACGACATCATGGAGGCACAAAGCTTCGTATCTATTCCTCCAGTTATCACCTATACGTTCATTTTGCTCAACAACGAGCGTTGGAATGTCATAGCTCTTCAGCCGCGCCGCAACATCCAAGCCACTTTGTCCTGCACCAATGATCAATACTATAGGATCGGATTTCTCGAACTTCTTTTCGCGGTTCCGATTTTCCTCCCAGTGACCGTGATTCGGCTCTGTGTTACGTAGTGCTCCGATTTTGTCTGGAAATCCTTTCAGATCCTCTAGATTCGTGTAGACTACGTGTGCCTTCCATTCACCGGTTGCGGTAGGAACTAATCGGAAGATACCAAATCCGATTCCGGTGTCCGTCTCAAAGTCAAAGAAGCAATTGATCCATGCCAAATCCTCGTATGGTCTCTGTAATCCCAGGGAATCTTGGCGCAATTTGAATGCTCTTGGATGTGTGGCTTCGATGCGATCGGATAGGAAAGTTATGATAGCTGGTACACCACGAAAAGTGCGGAAATCCCATGTAAGCGCGAGCATATCACGCCACCAGGAATCTTCTACAAATAGGCTAGTAGCGTTATCGGGGTTATTTGATCCAATCGCACTAGACAACGAATCCAACCATTCGGATGCGACCTCTTGAACGTCTAGATCATTCGGGAGCGTAGGAAGACGGGGGACAAGCAGCGTAGAAATATCGATGGACATTCAAGTTCGCCGAGCGATAACTATTGCCCAGTGTTGGGCCTGCCCTATATAAGCCGAGCGTAATCTATTGGCTTCCATGTGAACTCAATAAGAGCAGACACGTGAACCCGAGTGAGAATGCTGGCAGCTTGAACCCCTAAGCAGATACCGTTATTTTCGTGCGCCAGCATATCATGAGTAGCATGGGAAATAAAGACTTAAAGTAAGCCTTGCATTCTCTCAAGCACATTTAGCATGACCGATTCCAGGGGTCTCAAGTTCGCCGCAAGGCAAGCAGACGCCTGAATGCGGCCTTGTCAATCGAAGCTGGACTTGGTACGTTTACCCCCCAAGAAACCTGTGAGATGAACGGTATAAGAAATCAAAGTGGCCATAAACAGGAACAATCCGAGAATACCGATGTCCATTTTTATATCAAGCGGTGTTCCAGCAATTTATACATCAGTATGAAGGTATGAAGAAGCTGTTAAGCAAACCAATACCGTCTCATTCTTAGTCAAAAATAGGGCCGTTTATCATGAAGACAGGCTATAGCGTTCGCCAAATACCCCTTCCATCATCGCCTTGATCTCTGTTTGCAACGAGGTTAGACTTTAACGATATAATTGAATAGGCTACTCACGTAGCGCAACGTGCTTTGAATGGAAGCGACATAATGCCAGGTTACCTAGAGCCCGGTGGAATCATCAATATTGCTCGAAATTGAAATGAAACGCTTACCCATCATGTACCACAGACCCTGCACGCCCAAATCTCGCCAGGTACCATTCAGTTCTCCTTCTTTGTCAAGGCCCCAGATCGGCGAGCATCTGTTGGCCACATCATCGCCGCATATTTTGCGAATATGTTCATTGGTGCTGCTCAGCCTGAAAATTGTTCTAAATCCGGAACATAATCATCGATAATGCGGACATACCCGGTTGCAAATACAACGACATCTGCGGGGAGTTGGCTGCCATCCTCGAACAGTAAACCTGTCTCCGTAAACTCTTTAATTTGGCTATCGTTCTTAAGCTTTATCTTGCCGTCTGCGATCAGTTGACTAGCTCCAACGTCTAGTTAGAGTATGTTCTTAGTTAAGGGAGGGTAAGGAAATTGAAGCACATAAATACCTAGATAATAACCACCGGCCCTGCTCCAGGCCAACAGTCCAAACCCAGTTCCATGGATTCCCTGATTAGTCCTAAATCCACGCTTTTGCAATGCATTTAAAAGATCTCTGTGCAACATTGAGACGCTTTTAAGACTATAAACGCATTTGACAAACTTGTCCAATTCGGCAATTCGCTCAGCGGAACGTCGCCCTAATTCTATACTCATCAAGTGCGGAAATGAAGCGCTGAGTCGATCAGCAATATCGGTTGGAGGTCCATCTTCGGAATACAAGCCTGATGGACAGAACGTGAGGAGATAAAAAGGAGATGCACAGGAGGACCAACCAGCAAAAAGGACATCCCATCCGTTTTTGGTTGTCATGATGTACGTGGAACTGCGTTGGTACATCGTAACGTCTGTAACGCAGTGAGAATAACGGAATATAGAGAGTAACACGACTGCCTACCGATGCCGTGAATGTAGTAATCGTGCGCAATGTCATGTGCTTGGACTGTGAGTTTTTTCACGTCACAGAAAATGAGGATATCGCGTACCAGAAGTACAGGCGCCAACGACGACGACCTTCTTCCCTGCATGATCGGTTGCTCGCTTGTGTTGGCTCGAGTGTAGAATTTGCCCCTTGAATTTTTCCTGCAAGTGGAAGATGTAGACCCCACATACATTCGCACGCAGTCATACTTACCGCACCAGGGACCTTGGGTGTATTTGGTTCTACGCCAGCAACGCCAGTCGCAAACACAATGTGTTTCACGTTGAAGACGCGCTCAGTCCCGTTGCCACGTTTAATAGTGACCTTCCAGTGCTTCGAGACAGGATCTTGGATGGCCCGAGTTACGGTCGAGGACGTCCAAACGTTGAGCTCAAGAGCATCGGCAAAGGTCTCTAGCCAGTTCGCGAACTTGGAACATTATCAGATTTGAAAAGCTGTGCTATAGTTTCTCCTACCTTGCGCGCTGGAGCATACGCAGGCCAACTTGACGGGAATCTGCAATCTGTCAGAACTTGATCAGCGTTTATTTTGTAACGCATACTCACGGAAGATATGGCAGATGATCATACCCTGTACGAAACAAAACTTGAGTCATTGTATGCATACATACATAAATCTGAAACTTACAAACGACATCATGGAGGCACAACGCATCATACCTGTTCCTCCAATTATCGCCTATACGTTCATTTCGCTCAACAACTAGTGTGGGCATGTCGAGGCTCTTCAGTCGCGCCGCAACATCCAAACCACTATGCCCTCCACCAATGATCAACACTACAGGATCGGATTTCTCAAACTCCTTTTCACAGTTCCGATCTTCCTCCCAGTGTCCATGATTCGGATGCGGGTTACGCAGGGCTCCAATGTTCTCGGGAAACCCTTTCAGGTCCTCTAAATTCGTGTAAACCGCATGCGCCTTCCATTCACCATTTGCGGTAGGAACCAATCGGAAGATACCAAATCCAATCCCGGTATCCGTCTCGAAGTCGAAAAAGGCGTTAATCCATGCCAAATCTTCGTATGGTCGTTGTAATCCCAGGAAGTCTCGGCGCAATTGAAATGCCCTCGGATGTGTTGCGTCAATTCGGTCACGAAGAAATACCTCGATAGCTGGAGAACCACGGAAGGTTCGGAAATCCCATGTGAGCGCGAGCATGTCACGCCACCAGCAATCTTCCACGAAGAGGCTCGCAGCTTTCTTGGCATCGTTTGACTCTATCGCAGCGGACAGCGCATTCAACCATTCCAATGCGACCTTAGGAGCGTCCAGATCGTTTGGAACGGTCGCGTTCAGATTGGCGAGAGTAGGCAGAGGTGGAACAGGCAACTTGGAAATGTCGACAGACATTATGGTGGATCTTGACAAGTGCCGCTCTAAAGACGTGCTCTATATATGTATCATCGGGTCGTGGAGCGCATGAGAAAAAAAATCGCTCGGCCGTAGCCAAAGATGGGATTGGGATGCTTCGGTGCTGTCTGACGAGGGTTTTTCGACACATGTGACGCGTGACGCATACCGATCATCAGCGCTTCCGAAGCGACCATCTCTCAGTCTGCATTCATATGCACATTTTCTTGTGATAGAAGGGTGATATCTGGTACTAGTCATCAGCTGGCCTAGAAGAAATGATAGGCCGATTCAAAATATATTGTACAATGTAAATGGGCGCATCGCGCGTGCGGAGATTGTGAGATGTACCTTTGTGCACTGACGATATCCGCATCGCTAAAGAATGATGACATCGATGATATAGGGTCTTATACTAGGAGTGGTCTCTTGGGCAATCTTATTCAATTTGCGAAAACAATTTACGCATTATGACTGACTTGGTATCAATTTGAGACGTCTCTACGGTTGCCGACTGGGCTCAGGTCTATTTTTCAAGTTCCGCAGGCTCGATTCGCTGAGATAAGCAGTTGGGGTCCTATGCGTGACAGCCCTGTTTGGCATTAGGCCACGTTCCGTTGTGCAGAATCCCCACCACCTGCTTTCATCCTCGCACGCCTGCATTTCCTCCTTTACCTTGGCCTCGATGCCGGGTGAGCCCCAGAGGACATGTATGTTGCGGCTTGGTGCGAGAACACTATGCACAACACTACCACCCCATCTCTACTGCCGTTCGAACTTCGCGGCCCACCTACCATCGGCTTCTCTCCCTTGAGTCCACCGCTTATCAGCTACCTCCCACCTGGCGCCTGGTGTTTACAACAATTGGCCTCCAAAATCATCACTCCCACCTATTGGTCTGGCTCTTCTGGTGCGCTTTCTAAGCCCCGCCTTGGTTATACCAGGCCGCGCTAGTTGTAAGCCGTGCCACTTAACGGAGCCTAGCCTCAGGAGTGATCGGCGCGGATCTGAACAGAACACTGTGCAGCGGCTGCTCACCCCATTTGCGGATCCCCGGCAAGTCCTCACTCGCTCATCTCTTCTCTAACTTACGTTCTCACCTTTTTTTAGCTAAAGGCTAGAAACAACGACAAATTGGTATACATCTCCTTATGCAATGGTCACCTTTGGCGAGGGTCGATGTGGCGTGTGTAGGTGTACGGCTGTTACTCATGGTACGATCTATTCTTCGCTTGATTCCTTTCTGGTGTGCCTCATACTTGCATTCTGCAGTGGTGTAGTGTTGGATATAGATTAATTGTAGAAATATAAACATAACTGATGGCTGCAATCCAACGTTTTGGTGTTCGATTGGTGTTTTATACTTCCAGATCAACCAATCTCGTGACGTGCTAGATGCCTACTCTCTGTGCCATCCGCATCAATCCATACATCTCTGAAGTACGGTCTGATCCCGGCCGTCTCTATGAAAGCTACAACAACCAAATTTCCGTCACCATTGATGCCTATGCGTGTGCGGCTGAGCTGGGTCCCAACAACCCAGCCACTACTCAGCGGCTGCAATTGCTGTGCAAGGCCCAAAATACTTGCGGTCCCTGGACCTCAAGACGTACTTCCGACCGCGTATGCGAATACGACTTAGTCATACATGCACCGATCATAGATCATTGTTCCGTTCCGAGATGATTCGAGAGGGCCTCCCAGGGAGATATCTCTTCCACCTCCTTCGCGAGTCGGGAACAACTATAGCTCACCTGGGCCTTTCCATAGCGGCCGCGTCATGATGTGACATGTATCCTCTCATACCCTACTTACACCAATGGATGTAGATCGTCTACTGCGCCACCCCCGTGATTATTCTGCCTCGTGCAACGCTCTAGTACTAGGCCATTGTTGGTTGGGGCTGCACCATGGGTAAGTTGTACAGGCTCATTTGCGAATCCAAGTCCTGATACTCTGACACTAGCATTAGAACTGGAATGCGAATCATGCAAATCCAGGTGCCATCCCCAGAGATCCTTTTAAGACACGTTGAAGGTTCGGTTTTCTCTCAACGCAAGTGCTTCTGGCCGTCTCAACTCTCTGTCTGCTCGTTTACAATGCCTGACTGCAATGATTGTAGTCTTTTCTTTTACCTTCTCCGAGGCGTAATCTGCAGAAAATGTGAGTTGTTGATGGGAAAGTCGGCCATCGACAAAGCGACAATTCGGGTGAGCCCTGCAGTTTTGTCACCAGCATGTTCATGCAGGGTTCATGTCGATGTTCAACAGGAGAAGGGACAGTGCAAGTCATGTTCGATCGTCTTTGCAAACCTCTTAGATCCCTTGTGTAATACTTGCTGCAAATATTTCAGTAAGCAAGCCACTTCTTTCATTGATGCGTTGCTTATGATGTTGGCCCAGGCAAGTTGGAAACTATTCCACCCGAGATTCGGGGACTTAAGGGTGCCGAAGCTCAGCTAGCTGAATATCGTGAAAGTACTGCTTTTGAGCTGCTTGGGCTCGCATCTATATACCAACAGCAAGCTTCTGACAGTCGTTTAGGCTTACCTCGGGTGCAAAACTCCAACCTCCAAAAAGCTCGAAGTGCCACCACCGCAGCTAAACCGACGTCGGCAAGGACCGCACAGTATGGAAAGTTAGCCGCTCCTAGGACAACTTCCGTTTCAGCGAAAACGAAGTCATTGTTAGATGAAATTCGTGCTGTCAAGGAGAAGCGAAACAGGATCAAAATTACAGCTGGGCTGTACTATCTCGACAGGAACAAGAAATTTAAGAAGGTATTGACTTTTCTCGCTTGAAAGTTCCAACTGATGTATTTGACGCAGATTCCTGAAGTATACTTCTCGCGGATGTTTGGAGAAGAACGTCTGATCTATGATGCACTTGATGACCTCATTACTGAAGCAAAGGCTATGTATAGCAAGTCGTTTCCGCTTCTACCACCAATTTCAAGGTACGACAAACATTGGTTTTTTCGACACATATAAGTGCTACATTGATTCTTTAGGCAGATAATCACTTTCTATGCACATGAAAGTACACAAAAGGCTATGAGGCTTGCCGATCGCTACACCACCGAAGGGACAGCAAAAAACTTTCTGCTTCGCTTCGCCGAGCAGAATTGGATATCAAAGACAGCTGCTGAGACTCAATCACTGGAGATTCGACTTGTGTGCGACAGCAAAGATGTGGTAGGCTTTCTTGTTTGTCGATGCAAGTATTGTCTACTGAGTGCTACTCTTCCAGCAAGCGACTTTTGACGATGACAAAGACGATGATGTTGCATCACTGAAACCATCACGTTCAAAGCGAAAACTCTCGGTCAATGCAGCTGAAAAGGATGGTAGCAATCAGTTGCATATTGTTAGAGATAGTGCATGGCAGCTCTCGTCACGTCTGTCATCTTATCCTCCTCCACTCGAACAAGCCATCGGAGGAAGTACCTCAGTGCCACCAACATCACGGCCAAATGAACCAGTAATCAGGATGAGTGCTTGGCGACCATCGTTTCACTCAAAGACTCACTTTTCCAGTAATCCCGCACTTGATTGTTGTACTTTTACCCCGTTTGAACCTAAAGTTGGTGCGGATGGCGTGGTCACCTTTACCCGCTCTGAAAAGAACGACATCATCTTTGTTGCAAATGATTGGTCAAATGCCATGCGCAAAGCAAAAGAAGATCATAGACACGATTCAGGATATATTGGGAGGGGTTCGGTGAAATTTGCAGTCTATGTAAGTTGCACCTCCGGCGTGCAAGCCTCACACTTACAGGATCATGATGTTACCATATTAGGCACGCTACAATGGGATTGAATACGCCCTAACCCAGGGATTGCAGGGTTGCACGATTGAAGATAATCTCAAAATGCTTCAGGCTGAGTATCAGAACCTACTGTTTGGCGAAACTCTTCGATCACGATTTGAGGCTTTAGCTGAAGAATACAGCCAGCCGCTACCAAGTATGTTTTGTTGAAGCATAATGTACAGATGTCTAACCGGTTTGACAAGAATTCCAGTTCAATCGTGATGGTGCAATCCTTGGCGAATTTCTTGTTGCTGAACCGGAACGAGAATTGGGAGCTAATATGCAGGGTGTCGCACCTGTTGGCCTCCACTATAAACATTTTCTCGCAACCCCTTTACTCCCCTGTGGACCAGCCGACGCGCCGATGGCAAAGTTCACCGGAAATGAAAATGAAGGTAGCCCACCAAAACCAGGTAATCATATGGAGATGACTCTTCATGCATTCAGCCACTTCATGATTCTCTATACCGACAAGACATTTATGCTCTGTGATTTACAAGGTAGTAAAAAACTGCGTTATGACCGTGTTGCTAACACAAGATTACAGGAACCTACGATAAGTCCGGCACAATGTGCCTCATTGACCCGCAATCGCACTCTGCGTAAGCTTATTCCCTGCATTCTAACTAGATTAATCACAGCTACCACAGGTTGCCGGATACTGAAGATCGAATCTATTGGGATCAAGGGGAAACTGCCATCAACAATTTTCTTCAACACCACCTTCGCTCCTGCCCAAACAACGTCATTTGCAATGCCTTACAGCTCAAGAAGCAGAAATGTCCTACATGCGGGCCTGGCAGGATCGAAGGGGCCCTTGTCGCCGAGAAAGAGAGCCAAAAGGTCTGTACCACGAAAAAGTACGAGTACTCATCGATCTGAAGAGGGAATTTTGCGAATCGGTACGCAAAATCATATCATTACTTAATATCACGCTCACTGGTGCCACCCGATAGGGTTCGACAATTGATTCTGATCTGGTGCATCGCAGTATCGTAGTATCTTGCTTTATATCTTGAATATCTTGATGAGCCTACCGACAACAAATGTATACAAATGCTACGTATCGATCATATCGTTACTATACAAAATTGGAAGCATTCCAGCAAATATGTTCCAAACTGAGCCAAAAGTGAGCGACGAGATATTTAAGCTGTCATACACGGTTTGAGCGGAGTGATCAAACTCTGGTGATGAAAACTCAAGAAGTTGTTTGCCACCCAACTGATCCTTCATCTCACGGATAAGCATCAAGTCATCGATCTTCAACAAACAGTTTGTTCCATCCCATGACTCAGGTAACGAGAAGGCCTGGTTGCGTGACATACCAGAGGGACCTGGTTTATTCTTGTCCTTTCGCATTTGGGCTGCATTCCGGACTTCCATCATTTTCTGAATTTCTTCATTCAATAGTTTTGACCATAACCATCAACAAAGCTCACTATAGAATGTGAAGATCAGAAAACTGACAAAAGATGTGAAAGGGTTGCACACCGATGCTGGGGGTCATTTGAATTATAGATGCCCGTTTCCTGCCCTTTCTCAAAACTTATAACGGCATTATCCCCAAAATCCAACCTCAGCCAGTACCAAGACCTCTCAACAGTTATATTATGGACACTCCGCAGGTAGACATGTGGGGGAATGGCATACGCATTGATGTCGGGATGAAACCTTTCACTTTGTATTTTTATAGTTAGATGACTTGGACATCGTCCTAATCATCAGGGTGACTCACCGGAGAGCATTTGCAATCCCAAACGCCTTTGTTGTCTCTGACCCACAGTCTGTCGTCAACTGGAGTGGAATCCCTGTTTTGAAGCTGTTAGCAACGTAATCATTTGCATTCCCTGGGCCTGAGATGATGACTTACCCCCATATTTCTCCACAGTCTCGAGGAACAAATACGCAACTACATCTCCCATGCGATTATTAGGAACAACCCAAGCCCCCAACCATTTTGACGTTGCATCGTCTACAATTGCATAAATCGGAAAACCTATTTTGTTTAGTTTGTCGTGACCATCCGCTGACCAACGTTGGTGGATGCCGAGAGGAAATTTTGGAACACGCTTGATTTCCTTGGATTTAGGCTGCCGTATTTCGAAACCTTCGCTGTCATGAGTATGCATAACTTCAGAAATGAAATCACTAAACATATCTGCATTTGAGAGGCTGGAAAAATTGGATATTAGTATGTATGAACTCACCGTGGTAAATGTACCCCATCCCCATGTGCAATCCGCTGCTGGATTGTTCGTATACCAGCCCGCTTTGAAATGTCTGCATCCATTTGCATGACGATGAGCTGCTCAGCCTCAGCTCAGTCAATAGTTTTCATTGAAGAACGGCTTCCATTAAGCCCCAGCGCCTTCCGCCGCCTTTTGACAGTGGCCGGTCTAGGGTTCTAGTTCAGTAACCTGGCAAATTCCACGTATTAGAGACATAAGCAGCTCACGCCATTTCAATACCATAGTCGGCTTTCAGTCGTTTTGATATCGTTGTGTTGTTATCAAGCTTTTCTCGGTGAAACTTATTAAGGGCTTCTACCAACTTTGGATCATCAGCGCTAACTGCCAATCATACATCTTGAATACTGATATCCAGTGTTATATGGTACGGCTACATACGACAAGGAGGATGCTGATTCTTTCCGGCGGGATTGTGATTATGGGCGGAGTCGGCCATAGCTTGGGATGGGAAAAAATCTCACGCGTGCCAAGGACCGGCTCATAGTTCAATTAGTTGTGTGACATGAGTGCCAGAGACCCCGGACACAACTCGGCATAGCTGTGCCGTGACCGGGGTTTGAAAAAATCGACCTGAACCCAGTCGGCAACCGTAGACGTCCTTCCGCCACACTGGGTCAAAGAGACCAACGCATTTACATCACCACTGAACTGATTCACATATCTAGCTAAATCAGAGAAAGTTTGGGAATTTTCATTTGCGCCGTACATCAGGGAAAATGCATCTCATTTTGCATCCTTTTGTGACTTTTGCAACTTTTGCAAATTTTTTTGTCCAGTTCTGCACAATTTAGCTTATTTTAACACACTGAAAAAGGATGCAAAAGGA
>Ga0137376_10000474_pt1 | contig 18478 bp, 18 predicted proteins | sample SagtaG_23_FD_104814 | JGI IMG/M metagenome (GOLD analysis project Ga0137376, IMG submission 104814) | Vadose zone soil microbial communities from Sagehorn Ranch, Mendocino, California, USA - Sage2_L_20_16 metaG | ecosystem: Environmental > Terrestrial > Soil > Vadose zone | place: USA...
CGCGCGCGCCGCGGTCGTCTTGGGGAATGCGATCACGTCGCGCATCGAGGCCGCGCCGACGATCAGCATCACGGTACGGTCGAAGCCAATCGCGAAGCCGCCGTGCGGCGGGGCGCCCGCGGCGAGCGCGGTCAGCAGGAACCCAAAGCGCGCATCGATCTCGGCCGGCGAGAGTCCCAAGTGCCTGAAAACGGTGCGCTGTACCGCCGGATCGGTGATACGAATCGAACCGGAGCCCAGCTCGTTCCCGTTGTAGACCGCGTCGTAGTGCAGCGCCCGGCACGCGAACGGCTCGCTGTCGAGTTTGCCGATATCGTCCGGATGCGGCGAAGTAAATGGATGATGCGCGAACACCGGCTTGCCGGTCTCCGGGTCGGGCTCGAACAACGGGAAGTCGACCACCCAGCAGAGCGCATGCGCGTTCTTGGGACGTGGCGCGAGTCGCCGAATCACCTCGCGACGCACCTTGTCGAGGGCGGGTGATGTGACGTGATCGGGTCCGACCGTCATCAGGGCGACGTCGCCATCGGCGACCCCGATCCCACCGAGGGCTTCGGCCGTGAAGTGCTTGCCGACTGAGCCCGAGAGCTGCTCTCCCTGCCGCTTTACCCAGGCGAGGCCGGGCGCGCCGTGCGTTTTTGCCGTCTCCGCGAGCTGGTCCACGTCTTTGCGGGACAGCGTGCCGCCACCGCGCACCGCAATGCCTCGCACGCGGGACCCGTTGCTCGCGCCCTGGAAGAACGGCACGCCGAGCGGCTGGACCTGTGCGGTCCAGTCGGTGATCGGAAAATCGAAGCGCAGATCGGGCTTATCGGTGCCGTACCGTTCCATCGATTCGCGCCACGTCAAGCGCGGGAATGGCCGCGCGATCGTGTGGCCGGCTTCGTCCCACAGCGCGACGAGCACGGTCTCGACAAAACCGATCACGTCCTCCTGCCCGACGAACGACGTCTCGATGTCGATCTGCGAGAACTCCGGCTGGCGATCGAACCGCAGGTCCTCGTCGCGGAAGCAGCGTGCGATCTGGAAGTACCGATCAAACCCCGACACCATCAGCAGCTGCTTGTAGATCTGCGGCGACTGTGGCAGCGCGTAGAACTCGCCCGGATGCACGCGCGACGGCACGAGGTAGTCTCGCGCCCCCTCGGGGGTGGGCTTGGTGAGATTCGGCGTTTCGATCTCGAGGAACTCGAGATCGCTCAGCGTGCGCCGGGCCCGCTGCAACAACCGGTGGCGCAGGATCAGGTTCGCCTGCAGCTCGGGACGCCGCAGATCGAGGTGCCGGTACTTGAGCCGCAGCTCCTCGGCGGGCAGCTCCTCGCCTTTGCCGCGCGCCACCGGAATGGCCGGCGTCTCGGCCGGGCCCACGACGCGCAGCGTTGCGGCGTGGACTTCCACGTCGCCGGTCGCAAGCTCGGCATTGCGCATCGCGGGGGGTCGCGCGACCACGTCGCCTTCGACCAGGATCACCGATTCGGTGCCGAGTTTCCGGGCGGTGGCGACGACATCGGGCGGCGTCCAGCCGGGACCGAAGGCGACTTGCACGAGCCCATCGCGATCGCGCAGGTCGATGAACACGATCCCGCCGAGGTCGCGACTCCTGTGCACCCACCCTCCCAGACTGACGCGCTGGCCCACGTGCTCTTTCCGCAACGCGCCCGCACGGTGAGTTCGAAGGCTCGTCCGACTGATGTCTATGCTATTCCTCCCCCCTCAGCCTCGAGGATGATCCGGTAGAACTCGTCCGCATCGCTCGCCGCGAGCAGCCGCGCGCGAATCGGCTCGCGCCGCACCAGCCGGGAGATGCGACTCAGCGCCTTCACGTGCGCACCCGCTTGTGACTCAGGGCCGGCGAGCAGGAAGAAGAGCCGGACCGGCTCACCGTCAACTGTTTCATAGGGCACGGGAGTGCGCGCCGTGCCGGCAACCGCGACGAGATTGGCGAGGGCTGGGGTCTTCCCGTGCGGAACTGCTACGCCGTAGCCAATGCCGGTTGGGAACTGCCGTTCCCGCTCCATCACTGCCTGCAGGACATCCGGCGCGGCTCCGTTCCCCCCTACGAGGAGCTCGACCAGTTCCCGCAGCACGCCCTCCTTATTCTGGGCGCGAAGAGGCACCCGAATACGGTCGGGAGTCAGCAGTTCAGAGAGCCGCAAAGGGTATGTCCAAGTGCCGTAACCGATTGAAGATAGTTGACTTGAGTTGACGGCGCCACAGTCGTGAGTAAACGTTCGGCATGCAACGCATTGGCGTGCTTTTTCTTGGGCTCCTGGGCCTCGCCGCCGCCCGGGCGGCGGCGCAGCAGGCCGCCGGCACGACGCTGTGGCGGGTCGCAGGCACAACCTTGGCGACACCTCCCGCCCTCGCCGTGGGCCCCGCCGCCGCGATCTGGAATCCTGCGCAGACCGAAGACAGCGTCCGAGCCCAAGTCGCCGTGGAGGCCATTCAGACGCCGTCCGCGGTCGATGCCACGGGATTGATCGCGACCGTTCGCGCGCGCGCCGGAAAGATCGGCCAGCTCGGGTTTCTGTACGGCCGCATCGGTCTGAGCGACATCACGCAGACCGTGGACAGTCCCGATCCCACGGGCAGTGTGGTGCCGGTGTACACATTCGTCGCCGGGGGAACGTGGTCGCGCCTGCTCGGTTCGACGAGCCTCGGTGCGACGCTCGCATTTCACGAAACACGCCTCGACGTGTCGAAGGTCGACCGCTGGACGATCGACATCGGTGCCAGCCACTCGTTCGCTGGAGATCGGCTGCGTGTGGCGGCTGCGACGCATTTCTTCTCGTCGCTCAAGACGGACGATCCAGCCCAGGACGTATACGCCGGCGTCGAAGGGCGAGTGTGGAGCGGCGCGATGGCGAAGAACCCCGTGGTGGTGCGCGCGCGGTACGGGATCTCCTTTGCCCACGGTTTTACGGCGGATCATCAGTTCGGGGCGGGCGTCGAATTCGCGAAGATCGTCGCGTTCGATCTGATGGGCGTGCGGGAAGGCAGCTATGGCCCGGCCAGCACGCGGGTGGTGGGGGGGCTGCGCATTGTGATCGGTAAATACCGCATCACTCTGGCCCGTGACGCCGGTGTCAACGACCTTGGCTCGGCGTACCGCGTCGGCGTAGACATCAAATTCCGATGACCGATCTGTTGAGTCTCACCCCCGATGCTGCCCGCGCGGCACTCGAACAGTGGCTCGAGGAGCGCGGTGAGCCCGCGTATCGGCTGCGTCAGGTCGTACCGCGGTTGTGGCAGCGGCCGGTCCCAGGCTGGGCCGACGCGACGGATCTGCCCGCGCCGTTGCGCGCGGCCCTCGCTGAGGCATTTCCGCTCCGCCGCCTGCCGCTGCAGACGCACCAGGTGTCCAAGGATGGGACCGAGAAGTTTCTCTGGAGCCTGGAAGACGGTGAAGCGATCGAGTCCGTCCTCATTCCCGAAGGCAAGCGCCGCACGCTCTGCATTTCGTCGCAGGCGGGATGCGCCCTGGGATGCGTGTTTTGCGCGACGGGACGGATGGGCTTTCGCCGCAACCTCACCGCCGCCGAGATCGCGGGACAGGTGCGGGAGCTGCTGCTGCGCGATCCCGCGCTCAAGCCTACGAACATCGTATTCATGGGAATGGGCGAGCCGCTCCTCAACTGGGAGGCGGTCGATACCACGCTCACGATCTTGAATCAACCGGAAGGCTTGGGCATCGGCGCGCGGCACATCACTCTGTCGACGGTGGGGATCCTTCCCAATCTCGCGAAATTCGCCAAGCGCAAAGAGCAGTTCCGGCTGGCCGTGTCGTTGCATGCCCCGGCCCCCGCGCTCCGTCGCGAGCTCATGCCGATCGAGAAGAAGTACGCGCTCCCCGAGCTGATGGAGGCGCTCAAACAGTTCCGCCGCCGCGTCACGCTGGAGTACGTGCTCATCGGCGGGAAAAACGATGCCATCGAGACCGCCGATCAGCTTGCAAACCTGGCCCAGCCGCTCGAGGCGCTCGTGAACCTCCTCCCGCTGCACCCCGGCGGCGCGCCTGATCTCACGCCGAGTCCCAAGGCGCAGATGCTGGCATTCGAGCGGCGGCTGAAGGCGCGGGGAGTGGAAGCGGTGCTGCGGCGAAGCCGCGGCCTGGACATCAGCGCGGCGTGCGGTCAGCTACGGGTGGAGGTCGAACGCAGGGCGCGCGGCCCCGACAAAGTCCGCTCCGAGGAGCACGCTCACATCGAGTAGCTTCGAGTTGTCGAGCTGTACCTCTACCCTACCCTTGCCCAGCGCATCTCGCACCCGCTCGCCAGCCTTTGACGTACCACGCCGCACGATGATGCGGGTTGAATCGAGCCCATTCTCGGAGGCGTTGCCGAAATAGACGACGTCGATGCCGGCCTGCCGTAACAGCCGCGTCGCGATGCGCGCGTCTCCGGCTTGGCCGCTCGCATTCAGTACTTCGACGGTAATGGCAGGTCCGCGATCGCCGGGAATGGGATACGTCTTCGACGAACCGCCGCTGCAGGCGGATACGACCAGCAGCACAATCAGCGCTCTCATGGCCGTCTCACGAGGCAATTCCAAAAGGCCACCGTGTCCGGCGGTAGCGGCCAGCCGGAGCGCAGCACCCAGTCGATTCGACGCCGCACCACCTCACGCAAGACGTCGTCGCGCTGCGTCGGTACCGCGCGGGCGAGCCGCTCCCGCTCGGCGGGGGGATCGTGGTCGCGGCCGGGTTCGAGAAAATCGGCCAGGTACAGCATGCGCCCGACATCGTCCCAATCGGCCGATCCGACGGTGTGATAGCGGATCGCATTGAGCACACCCCGGTCCTGCTCGCCGCTGGCGGCGGCGCGATCGGCGGCTGCGGGTCCATGGGCGAACGGGTCCTTGAATGGCGCATCGCGCAGCGCATCGTGCAGCCACCCCGCGCGGAGCCAGCGATCCTGTTCCGCTTCATCGACGTGCATCGCATCAGCCCAACTTTCGAGGAGCGCCACGACGCGCTCGATGTGGGCACGCCGCTCGGGCGTGACTTGCGCCCACGGCGGCAAGCTCACGGCGTGACTCGCGGGTCCGCACCGACCCCCTCACCCAGCACGACATTGTCGATGAGGCGGGTCTTGCCGAGGCGCGCAGCCACGACGGCGACCGTTCGGGCCGTCACACGCGTGACTGCCTGGAGGTCTTCATCTATCAACGCACAGTACTCGGGGATCACGCCTGGTCCGTGCATCGTCTCGAGACCTACGCGCTGCAGCTTCACCGGATCGGCTTCGCCGCCGCGCCACGCCTGCTCCAGCGCGCGCAGGGCGCGTGACAGCACCAGCGCCGAGCGCCGCTCGTCCGGATTCAGGTAGGTGTTGCGCGACGACAGGGCGAGGCCGTCCAGCTCGCGCACCGTCGGTGCGATCTCGAGGGTGACGGGAAAGTCGAGGTCCCGCACCAGCCGCCGCACCAACATCGCTTGCTGGAAGTCCTTCCGGCCGAACACGGCGACGTCCGGCTCGACGATGTGAAACAGCTTCGCTACCACGGTGAGGACGCCGGTGAAATGTCCCGGCCGCGCCATCCCCTCGAGCGTGTCGGCGATCGCGCCGGGGACCGCGCGCACGAGTGGTTCACCCGGGTACATCGCCGCCGCGTCGGGAACGAACAGGCAGTCCACGCCCCGCTCCTCGGCGAGTTTCCTGTCCCGCGGCAAATCACGCGGGTAGCGGCTGAGGTCCTCGTGGGGGCCGAACTGGAGTGGATTGACGAAGATGCTGACGACGACGCGTTGCGCGAGCTCGCGCGCCCGATCCACGAGACGGAGATGGCCCGCGTGGAGGAACCCCATGGTGGGAACGAAGCCGATCGTGTGGCGGTGAGAGCGATCGGCGCGAGACCAGGAGCGCATCTCGGCGATGCTGGAGATCTCGCGCAACTAGAACTCGCGCTTCTTCATCTCCGAAAAGAAGTCGCGACGCTCGATGTCATCGTCCGAACTATCCGGCGGCAGCGTCGGGTCGTAGCGCTTGCGCGCCTTGGGCTTGGCCTTCGCGGCCTTCGCCATGTTCTTCTTGATCAGCTTTGCGAGCTTTTCGTCTTCCGTCTTGGACATCGCGCCCAACCCCCCGAGAAGGTACACTCCAAATTTAATATCATTTTCCGAAAGAATGTTCGGGTCCCGGATAGCGACCCTCCCGTACCTCCGCCGAAAACACCCGCGCCGCCTCCCGCACGTCCTCGGCCAACGCCGCGTACTTCTTCACGAACTTGGCTGAGAACTGGTCGTTCAGTCCGAGCATATCGTGCAGCACCAGAACCTGCCCGTCGCAGGCCGGCCCGGCGCCGATGCCGATCGTCGGGATGGACAGCGCTTTTGTGATCTGTGACGCAAGCGGCGCGGGCAGGAGCTCCAGCACGACGGCGAAAGCGCCTGCGTCCTGCAGCGCCGTCGCATCGGCTTTCAGTCGCGCCGCCGTCGCGTCGTCGCGGCCTTGCACGCGATACCCGCCCAGCGCGTGGACCGACTGTGGGGTGAGGCCGAGATGCCCCATGACCGGAATCCCGATGTCGACGAGCCGGCGAACGGTCGCGGCCATGGGCTGACCGCCTTCGATTTTGACGGCGTCGCAGTTCGTCTCCTTCATCGCCCGGCCGCAGTTCCGGACCGCGTCCTCGGGCGAGACCTGATAACTCAGGAACGGCATGTCGCACACGACCATGGCGCGTTCAGTCCCGCGGCGCACCATGCGCGTGTGATAGATCATCTGATCGAGCGTCGCCGAGAGTGTGGACGGCGCGCCCGCGAGCACTTGATTGACTGAATCACCCACGAGCAGGATGTCGACGCCGCTGGCATCGAGCAGGCGCGCGAACAGCGCATCGTAGCAGGTGAGCGCGACGATGCGCTCGCCTTTCTCCTTCATCTCGAGCAACGTGCGCGTCGTGATACTAGTCATGAAGTCCTTCTAGCTCGGCGATCTCCCGCTGCCAGAAATCGCGGTTCGGTAGCTCGGGATGCGGAATCGTCAGCTCCGGAGTCTTAACCGTCTTGGTGCCGTACCGCACGATGTCGAGGTCGAGTGTGCGCGGCCCCCAGCGCTCGTGCGCCTTCCGGTCTCGTCCCCGCTCCAGCTCGATGGCCTGGCAGTGCGCCAACAGCTCGGCGGGCTCCAGCCCCGTTTCGAGAAGCACCATTTGGTTGAAATATGGCGGCTGCGCAACTCGTCCCCCCCCCCCCCCAAGGGGCGCCGTCTCCTCCACGCGCGACACCGCGACGATCCGCGTGCTGGGGAGGGCGCCGAGGCGGGATCGGGCGTAGGCGAGGTGGGCCGTGCGATCACCGATGTTCGAGCCGAGGGCAACGAAGGCTCGTTCAGTTGACGTTGGCGAATCCGCGCGTCAAGTCGCGCAGCATCGTGGCGACCTGCTCGAGGTCGCGGGTGGCGCGCTCCAGATCGGTGAGGCCCTCGGCGGCCTGGACCGCGCGCGTCGCGACGTCGTCGGCCTGCAGCCGGTTCTGCCCGGCGATGGACGCGACGGCGTTGATGCGCTCGCGCAGCCGCGCGAACGCTTGATTCTGCTCGCCGGCCGCGGCGGTGATGCGGCCGGCGTGCGCGGTCGCTTCCGCGGTGGCCGCGACGATCGCGTCGAGCGCTTCGAGGGCCGCGGCCGACAGCTCCTCCACCCCGCCCACGTTGACCTGGCCTCGGCGCATTTGCTCGACGACCTCGCCCACCTGCGTGTGAATGTCCTGGACCAGCTCGCCCGCTTCGATCGCCGCGGTCGCGCTTTGCTCGGCCAGCCGGCGCACTTCGTCGGCGACGACGGCAAAGCCCTTGCCGTGCTTGCCGGCGCGCGCGGCTTCGATCGCCGCGTTCAGCGACAGCAGGTTCGTCATGTCGGCCAGCTCGCGGATCGACGCGATGAACCCGGTGATGCGGCGGCTCATCTGGCCGAGCTGCTGCACCTTGGCGGAGCTTTCGCCGACGAACGCCTTGAGTGCGACCAGGCGCTCGATCGCCTCGCGGATCTGGGTGCGATTGCGGCTCGCCACGTCGCTGGCCGCTGTCGATGCCCGGGCGGCGCCGGCCCCGTCGTCCGACACCCGGCGCGACACCTGCGAGAGGCTCTCCGTCGCCTCGAGCCCGCCGGAGACCTCGCCCTCCTCGCGCCGCACCCCCTCGCGGATGACGCCGGTCGATTGCGCCACCGCCGACGCCATCTCTTTCAGCGCCACCGCGGTCTGCGCGATCGTCGCGAGCTGGCGGGTCATCCGCTCGACGGTTTCGACGAGCGGCCGCCGGAGGTCGGTGATGTGCACCGCGGTGGCGAGCTGGCTCGCGAAGGTGGTGATCGTGAGAATGTCCTGGCGGCGGTAGCAGTGCTTCTTGTGATGCTCGAGCTCCAATGTGCCGATGACGTGATCGCCGAACTTCAGCGGCACGATCACGAGACTCTGCACCTCGATGGGCGCGTCGGCGACGCGCTTGTCGCGCGTCACATCGTCGATGACCACCGTCTCGCCGCTCGCGGCGACCGAGGTCCGCAGTGCCGTCGTGTCCTCCGACGGCTCCCCGCGGCCGTCGCGGCCGCGCTCGGATCGGTGCGCCAGCGCCATCACGCCTTCGTGCAGGCGGTAGATGCGGAAATCGCCCCAGTCCACCAGTCGGTTTGCCAGTCGCTCGATTCGCTGGAAGGAGTCGTGCAGGCTGATGTTCGCCGTGATGACGGCTTCCATCGCGTGAATCTTGTTCAGCTCCTCGGCGGAGATCGCCTCTTCGATCATCTGTTTGAGCAACAGCCCGAGGAAGGTCAGCACCACGCCGATGAGCAGCCAGCCGCCAAAGGACCAGCCGATGACCACGGCGATGAAGATGGTGGCCGCGAGTAGCGTCGCCGCGTAGGTGATCACCTCGTAACGCACGATCATGAGCCGCTCGGCCGGCTCGAGTTTGGCGCGAATGATGAGACTGAAGTAGAAGAGCACCCGGCCGAATAGGAAATAGGCGATCGCGTAGGCGACGAGGGCGGGCAGCAGCTCGATGCTCAAGACCGGCACGTCATTCGGCATGTCCAGCGCCCGCAGCGCCGCGGCGTAGGCCCCGAATGCGGCGACGATCGTGATGACTTCGCGGCCGAGGTTGATCCAGCCGACGCGGAGCGGCTTGCGCTGCCACAGTGAATCGGTGACGAGCGTGGCACCGGCAACGGCGAGCGCGGTGGCGGGCACGCCGACGAGCAGGCTGCCGGCCAGCCCAACCAGGGCGGTCTGGTTCAGGTACGAGTACTTGCTGAGCGGCACATACAGGCCGCGCAGCGCGATCGCGCTGCCCAACAGCACCACGATCTCCGGGATTTGTCCGAGCCAGCGCCGGTCCACGGCCAGCACCGCGATCAGGAGCGCGGAGCCGACCCACGCGAGTGTCTGGCTGTACACGGTGACGAAGCGCGAGACCTTCATCCGTGCACCGCCGCGGCGAGCGCTCGCGTCAGGCGCTCCATCTCCGCGACGCCTCCCTTGGCGAGAGCGTCCATCAATGCGCTTCCCACCACCACTCCGTCGGCCGACCGGGCCGCGGCGGCCGCCTGCGCCGGCGTCCCGATCCCGAATCCGACCGCGACGCGGAGGTCGGGCGAACCGGCGGCGCGCACACGCTTGACCTGCGCGTCGAGGTCGGGCGGCACGTCCGCGCGGGCGCCCGTCACTCCCAGCCGTGAGATCAGGTATACGAATCCGGTTGCGTCCAGGACAGCAGTCCTGAGTCGCGCGTCATCGGTCGTCGGGGCCACGAGTCGAATCAGCGCGAGGCCGCTGCTCGCCACGGTCCGCTCGACCGCTGGATCGGCGCCCGCGGGGAGATCGGTGAGCAGCACGCCTGCCGCGCCCGCGGCGCGGGCATCCTGCGCAAAGCGTGGCACGCCGTACGCGAGCACCGGATTCAAGTAGGTCATGATGACGACCGGCACAGCGAGGGCGGCCGTGTGGATCAGCTCGAGCACGCGCGGCAGCGTCATGCCCTGCTCCAGCGCCGTCTGGGTCGTGCGCTGAATCGTGGGGCCGTCCGCCAGCGGATCCGAGAAGGGCACGCCGAGCTCGATGAAGTCCGCCCCCGCGTCCGCCGCGCGTCGCAACGCATCCAGCGACGCGGCGGGCGTGGGAAAGCCGGCGGTGAGGTACGGCATCAGCGCACGTGCTTTGCCGAGCGCCCGCCACCGCGTCGCGATGTCGGAGGCGAGCTCAGACAAAGTAGTCGCTGACGTTGATCCCGTATTTGACAGGGTCGGTGACCTTGACGATGCTGCGCGGGAAGTTGCCGTTCGCATCCTTCTGCGAAAGATCGACCACCATCCCCGGAGTCAACAGCGCGCCGTCGGGCGTGGTCACGAGGCGTACCACCGGCCGGTGCACGTGGGCGACGTCCGGATTGGCGTTGTGAACCAGGGCGACTTCGTAGGTATCGAGGATCACGCAGGTCCCGACCGGATAAATCCCGATGAGATTGATGAAGGCTTTCACCACGACCGGATCGTAGCCCCGCCGCGGATTCTCCCACATCTCCTTGAGGACCTGGTCGGGCTGAATGGGCACGGTTTGATACACACGCCGGCTCGTGGCGGCGTCGAAGCCATCAGCCACGGCGATGATCTTGGAATAGATCGACAGCGCCCGGCTCCGGATCGACTTCGGGTATCCGGTGAGGTCGATCTTCATGTGGTGCTCGTAGGCGACGACCATGCCCCGGTACGGGATCTCGCCGTAGCCGCGCAGGCCGAAGAGCGTGAGCACGCCGAGCCAGGGATGGGCCTGCATGATCCGCCATTCCTCCTCGGTGAGTCCCCCTTCCTTATTTAGCACCTCGAGCGGCACGCGCGACTTGCCCACATCGTGGAACAGCGCCGCGATGCCGACATCGTAGAGCTGCAGCTTGGTGAGGCCGAGCTTGCGGCCCAGCGCGACCGAGAAGATGCAGACGTTCACGGAGTGCGTGAACGTGTATTCGTCATAATCCCGCAGCGTGGTCAGTCCCACGAGCGACGACTCGTTGTTCAGCACCTGATCCACGATCGCCTGCACCGCGCGCTTCACCTTCTTGACGTTGGCGGTGCGGCCCATGCGAATCGAATTGATCACTTCCTTCGTTACCGCCACCGAGCGCGCGTACGTGCGCTTCGCCGCCTCCTTCTGCCGCTCCTCTTCCTCGACATCTTCCTCGGCTTCGAGCGGGGGCTCTACGCTGATGAACGAGACGCCGCCGTCCGTCAGCTTCTGCGACAGCTCGAACAGCTTGTTGGGGTTTGCTTCCTTGGCCGCGTAGGCAAGCAGCAGCGAGACGAAGACCTGGAGCTGGCGCCGGTCCACGCCTTCGTCGACCCGGACGGCGCCGATACCGCACTGCTGAAAGACGTTCAGGATGTGCGAGAACGACGCGTAGTTGTCGAGGTCGAGCCGCAGCCGCGTCGAGTTCACGAAGATGAACTCCCCCTGCAGCCGGATCTCAAGCTCGCGCTCGACGTCGAGCAACTGCTTGGTGGTGGCAGCGAGATCGTCGAGCGCCTTTTGTACCTGCGTGTTCTCGATCGGGTACAGCTTGACCGAGCGGAACGCGGTGTACAACACGACCAGGAAGTCGCGGCCGGCATGGCGGAGGAAACCGTCCGTTGTCTGGACGGTCTCCATCATCGACGGGCGTTTGCCGCCCGGCGCCGTCATGTTGAGATGCCTCCTCCCCCGCCCATGGCCCCGCCCACTTCACGCATCGCGCGGTTTACGGCGTTGCGAACGAGCGGTTCCTTATCCTGCGCGGCCTTCTGCAGTGCGTCGCGAGCCGCGGGTGTGCGAATCTTGCCGAGCGCCATGGCGGCGCAGGCGCGGGTCTCGGGGTCTTCCTTGCGCGCGAGGAGCCCGCTCTTGCCCACCAGCAGCTTCTCGAGCATCGCGATGCCGCCCTCGCCCGCGAGGGCGCCGTACGCCTCGAAGAACGCCATTTTCTCGGTGAGATCGGCCTCCTTGAGCTTGTTGCCGGTGATGGCCGACTCGACGCGCGAGAAGGCATTCCGGTGGCCGCGTTGGCCGAGGAACTTGACGGCGGCGATCCGAACGTCGCGCTCCGGGTCCTCGATCGCCTTCTCGAGCAGACGGGTGGCGCTCGGGCTGCCGATGGTCGTCAGCGCTTCGACGACGGCCAGCTTCAGCTCGCGCTCGCCGCGCTCGAGCAGCGGCCCCATGCCGTCGGGCGCACCCGGAAGCTTGAGCCGGCCCGCCAGGCGCACCATCTCGAGCTGAACGGCGGGATCGGCACTGGCGAGCGCCTTCAGCACTTCCGCCGCATTCGCCTGCGCCAGCCGCTCGGCAGAGTTTTGCACCAGGCTCTTGACTCGCTCATTGGTGAGCTTGGGAAGCCAGCCCATGAGTGTTCCGAGCGCATCGGAGCGCAGCTCGCTGAACAGCTCGCTCAGCTCGTCTTCCGTCGGGTGGCTGGTCGCCTCGTCGAGCGACTGGAGCAGCTGCGACAGGGCGTCGGTTTGGGACAGGCGCGTCGGCAGCGCTTCGAGCACCTGGCGATGCTCCGGGATCAGCTCGCGGGCCCGCTGCAGGATGACCTTGCACTCGCGCAGGATGAACGCCACCGAGCGGAAATCGCCGGCGCCCAGCAGATACGGTATGAAGTTCTCGACGATCGAGATCAGCTCGGCGCGTACCGTGCCGTACGTCTGCAGCTCGAGCAGATCGAACAGCATCGCGAGCACGTTGCCGCGCAGGTCCTGGGCGTACTCGCGCTCGACCTCTTTATGGAGATACTCGATCTCCTTGTCGTCCAGGAAGTAGAGCGTCGTGTCGAAATCTTCGATCGAGACGAGGCCCTCACGCTTGGGCGGCGCTTCCTCTTCGACTTGCCGCCGCACGGTCGTCGCATCGGTGGAGCCGCCTTCCCCCTCCGGCGTTCCGCCGGCGCCGACCATCGGCGCGCCCTTTTCGGAGCGCTCGATCGGCACGGCATTCTCGGTGGCCAGCTCGCGGAAGGTGTAGGTGACGAAGTGAAAATCTTCCGCCCACAGGAGCGTCAGCAGATCGTCGGGCGCGTCGGCCTGGAGATTCTTCGCCTGCTGCAGCACGCCGAGGAAGCGCACGATCTCCGCATCCTCGACGCCGGGCTTGAACGTGAGCGAGCGGACGCCGTCCTTGAAGAGCGTCCACGCGATGCTCTCGTTGCGCTGGTCCTGGCTGTAGATGACGTTGTCTTCCCAGCGCATTGCTGTCTCGCCGATGTCGAAGATCAGGTCGTCGGTGGCCTGCCAGATCCGGCGGAAGGCGGTGCGGATGTTGTCGACGGCGCGCTGGTAGACGGGATTGTTCGGGAGGTAGAGCTGCGTCGCGCGCATCCCCTTGCTGACGACCTGCATGAGCTCCTCGACCTGCGATGGCGGGAGCGCCAGCTCGGGGACTTGGGCGTGGGAATTCGTCAGAGCGCGGCTCCAGTAAGCTCCGCAACCATGGCGACGTCCTTGTCGCCACGGCCACTCAGGTTGATCAGGATGAGTTCGTCGGAAGCCCGGCGGCTTTTCATCACCCACGCAATCGCGTGAGCGCTCTCGAGAGCCGGCAGAATGCCTTCCAGGCGCGAGAGGGCCGCAAATGCTTCCAGCGCCTCGCGGTCCGTCACGGCTTCATACAATACGCGCCCCGTGTCTTTCAGGTAAGCGTGCTCGGGACCGACGCCCGGGTAATCGAGCCCGGCCGAGACGCTGTGCGCCGGCTGGACCTGGCCATCCGCATCCTGCAACAGATAACTCATGCTGCCATGAAACACGCCTGGCCGACCGGCGCCGAGCGTGGCGGCATGCTTGTGCGTCTTGGTTCCTTCACCGGCGGCTTCGACGCCAACCAGTTGGACGGACTTGTCTTCGAGAAACGCGGTGAAAATCCCCATCGCGTTCGATCCGCCTCCGACGCATGCGACCACGCTGCTGGGCAACCTGCCGGTTTGCTCCAGCACCTGGGCCCGGGCTTCTCGGCCGATGACCGACTGGAAATCGCGCACGAGGCGCGGGAAGGGATCCGGACCCACAACGGAGCCGATGATGTAGTGCGTCGTCGTGACGTTCGTGACCCAATCGCGTAACGCTTCGTTCGTTGCGTCCTTCAGAGTGCGAGTGCCGGACGTCACCGGGACGACCTTCGCGTCCATCAGCTCCATCCGATAGACGTTGAGCCGCTGGCGCCGCATGTCCTCTTCGCCCATGTACACCACGCAATCGAGCCCGAATCGGGCGCACACCGTCGCGGTCGCGACGCCGTGCTGCCCCGCGCCCGTCTCGGCGATGATACGGCGCTTCTTCATGCGCTGCGCGAGCAGCACCTGGCCCAGCGTGTTGTTGATCTTGTGCGCTCCGGTGTGGTTCAAATCCTCCCGCTTGAGGATGACCTTCGCTCCAACCTGCGCGGAGAGACGCGGGACTGCCGTGATGGGCGTCGGCCGGCCGACATAGTTCTTGAGCAGCCCGTCGAGCTCACTCCAGAATTGCGGATCGTTGCGAGCCGTGTCGTATACCGCCGCCAACTCATCGAGCGCGTGCATGAGCGTCTCGGGGACGTACCGACCGCCGTAGGGACCGAAGCGGCCGCTGGCTACTGTCATGAACGACCTCCCGTCGTACGCTTCACGCCACCCAATCCTCGAACCGCATTCTCGGGGTCCTCATGCCTTGCCAGGCTAGTGCCCACCAGCACGAAGTCCGCCCCGGCCGCCGCGAAACGCTCCACGTCGGCGCGCGTCTCGATGCCGCTCTCGGCGACAACCGGGACGCCGTCGGGTATCCGTGCGATCAGCTGTTCCGCTCCGCGCAGATCCACGGTAAACGTGTCGAGGTCGCGCGCATTCACGCCGAGGATGCCGGGCCCCGCCGCGAGTGCATCGTCGAGCTCGCGTGCCGCGTGCACCTCGATCAGCGGGACCATGCCCCACGCGCGCACCGCATTCGCGAGCGCTCGCAACCGTCCTGTCTCCAACACGCGCACGATCAACAGGACGGCGCTCGCTCCAGCGGCGCGGGCTTCATGGATCTGCGCCTCATGGATCACGAAATCCTTGCGCAGCGCCGGCAGGGGGACGGCTGCCGCCACGCGCCGCAGGTCTTCGATCGATCCTCCAAAGTGTGGTCCGTCAGTAAGGACCGAAACCGCGACCGCCCCACCACGGGCGTAGGCTTGCGCGTGACCCACCGGGTCGAGATCCCTGCGAATCGTGCCCTGGGACGGCGACCGACGCTTGACCTCGGCTATTACACCCACGGTACCCTGGGTCCCGGTTGGAAATGGGCGCACGGCCGCTGCGTTCCGGGCGGTACGCTCCAGCTCGCCCGCGCGCACCTGCAGGGCGGCGACCCGGTCTCGGGTCACCGCCAGGATAGCCTCGAGCGAGAAACGATGCGGGTTATCTGGCATCCTTGCGTTCGGGCGATATTCGGGTAGATTACGGTTCGGTAAATCTTCGGGAGACAGCATGCCGGTCACGCGTCGCCAGCGCGAGATCCTCGACTTCATCGCGAAACACCTCGAGGAAAAGGGGTACGCCCCGAGCTTCGAGGAGATCGCCCGCCAGTTTGGGTTCCAGTCGCTGGCTACTGTCCACGAGCATCTCACCAATCTCGAGCGCAAAGGCTACATCCGGCGCACTCACAACGAGAGCCGCGCCATCGAGGTCGTTCCGCCAAAGGGGCAGACCGGCGCGACCGAGCTCCCGTTGCTCGGACTGGTTGCCGCCGGCGCTCCGATCGAAGCCGTGACCGGCGACGAGACCATCGCGGTCCCCGACGAGCTCCTCCCGCGGCGCGGTCGCAGCTATGTCCTCAAGGTCCGCGGCGACTCGATGATCGATGAGCACATCAAAGACGGCGACTATGTGGTCGTTCAGGAGCGCAACCAGGCCGAGGCCGGCCAGACGGTCATCGCGCTCGTCCATGGAGAGGGCGCCACGGTCAAGCGGTTCTACCGCGAGCCCGGTGGGTGGATCAGGTTGCAGCCCGCCAACGATGCCGTGCAGCCGCTCCGGCTCAACGAGCGCGACGTCATCGTGCAGGGCATCGTCGTCGGCGTCATCCGGAAATACTAGCCGTCGCTTTGCGCAGCCGGTCGAGCGCCGCCCGCGCGGCGCCTGACGCGACGACTTCGCGCGCCCGTCCAATCCCTTCCGCCAACGTACCCGCGATCCCCGCCACATAGATCGCGGCGCCCGCATTGAGCAGCACGGCGGCGAGTCCCGACGGATCCGCGGGCGCGCGTGACGAGCCGTTTCCCAAAATGCGCTCGAGTCGCTCGGCGTTCGCCGCCGGTTCCCCACCCTGCAGCTCAGCCACGTCCCTGATGCCAAGCCGGAACCGCTCCGGATCGATTTCCCAGCGGCTCACGGCGCCGTCCTTCACTTCCCACACGTCCGTCAGGCCCTGCGGCGAGATCTCATCCATCCCAACGCGGCCGTGCACCACGAGCGCGTGCTCGGCACCCAGCCGCAGCAGCGCCGCGGCGACAATCCCCGCGCGATCCGGATCGGCGACGCCGACGACCTGACGGCGCACGCCTGCTGGGTTGGCGAGCGGGCCCACGAGGTTCATCAGCGTGGGCGTCCCCAGCTCGCGGCGCACGCCGCCCACGTGCTTCATGGCAGGATGGAAGTTTGGCGCGAAGAGGAAGACGACGCGTGCTTCGTTCAACACGCGACTGGCGACCTGCGGATCGAGCATGATCCGCAGCCCCAGCGCCTCCAGGACATCGGCCGAGCCGCAGCGCGACGTGTAGGAACGATTGCCGTGCTTTGGAACGACGGCGCCGGCGCCCGCGGCGACGAATGCCGCGACCGTCGAGATGTTGAAGGTCGGGACCGTGCCGCCACCGGTGCCGCAGGTATCGACCAGGTGATCGTGCGACGTCTCGACGCGCACCATGGCGGCGCGCAGCGCGCGCGTGGCGCCGGCGAGCTCGTCGGCCGTCTCACCCTTCGCGCGGAGGCCCATGAGCAGCGCGCCGATCTGTGCTGGGGTCGCCTCGCCGCTCATCACGACGCCGAAGACTTCGGCGGTCTGGTCTTCGGACAGCGATTGCTGATTGGCGAGCGCAACCAGGGCGCGACGCAGCGGCGAGTCCATGAAGGATTAAGGCTATCACCCTTGTCAAATAGTGACAACGAGTTGCATCTTTCCCGCGTGACAAGCCGCCCCTTCCTAGCGGTGATTCAGTACGATGGGGGCGGCTTCGCAGGATGGCAGCGTCAGCCGGCGGATCGCACGGTTCAGGCTGAATTCGAGGCGGTGCTGGAACGGCTGATGGGACGCCGGACCACCGCGACCGGTGCAGGACGGACCGACACCGGTGTCCATGCGCTGGGCCAGGCGGTCAGTTTCCTCGGCGCGGAGCGCTGGCAGCCGGATGATCTGCGGCGGGCGCTCAATGCGCTTCTGCCGGGCGAGATTTGGGTGCAGCAGGTGCATCTGATGCGGTCGGGGTTCGACGCACGGCGCAGCGCCACGGCGCGGCGCTACCGGTACCTGATCGGGACCGATGAGGCAGCGGCGTCGCCGTTCCGCAAGCCGTACGAATGGGCTCTCTGCCGCGAGGTGGACGATCGCGCCTTACACGGCGCCGCGGTGGCTTTGCTGGGAGAGCACGACTTTCGCGGTCTGGCCGCGGCCGGCGCGAACACACCCCACTACCGATGCCGCGTGGCGCTTGCGCAATGGGCGCCGCGAGCGGACGGAGTGGGAATGGCGTTCACCGTCGAGGCCGATCGATTCCTGCATCACATGGTGCGCTTCATCGTCGGCACCATGGTCGATATCGCCCTTGGCCGGCGTTCGCCGGACGACTTCCCCAGTCTGCTCGCTGCGACTGATAACCTGGCGGCCAGCCCGCCTGCCCCGCCCCAGGGCTTGTACCTGGAGGCGGTGCGGTATCCTCCGGACCTCTACGCGGCGGAGTCTACATCATGAAGTTTTTTCTCGACACGGCGAGTCTCAAGGACATCAGTTGGGCGGCGCAAGCCGGCCTGATCGATGGCATCACGACCAACCCGTCGCTCTTGTCCAAGCAGGCCGGCGACCTCGATCCCCGCGACGTCCTCAAGGAGATCTGCTCGCTGGTCGAAGGGCCCGTGTCGGCGGAAGTCGTTGCCGTCGACGCGGAGGAGATGGTCAAGGAAGGCACCGAGCTCGCCAAGATCGCCGACAACATCGTCGTCAAGATTCCGATGCTCGAGGCCGGGATGATTGCGGTGCGCCGGCTCGCATCCGCCGGCATTCGCACCAACGTCACGCTCTGCTTCTCGAGCGTGCAGTGCCTGATTGCGGCGAAAGCGGGCGCCTCCTACGTCAGTCCCTTCATCGGGCGGCTGGATGACGTGGGACAGGAGGGGATGGACGTGATTCGCGAGGCGCGGGCGATCTTCGACAACTACAACATCGAGACCGAGATTCTCGCGGCGTCCATCCGTCATCCACGGCACGTGGTGGAAGCCGCCATGATCGGCGCCGA
>Ga0137376_10000475_pt1 | contig 18459 bp, 13 predicted proteins | sample SagtaG_23_FD_104814 | JGI IMG/M metagenome (GOLD analysis project Ga0137376, IMG submission 104814) | Vadose zone soil microbial communities from Sagehorn Ranch, Mendocino, California, USA - Sage2_L_20_16 metaG | ecosystem: Environmental > Terrestrial > Soil > Vadose zone | place: USA...
CGCCAGGAGGAGATGGAAGCCCGGCGGGTAATAGGCCGGCAGGCCCTGGTAGGGACCGCCGGGCGGAAACTCGCCCCGCAGGATGCCGTGCGTCAGGCCCCAGTGATACAGGAGGTCGCCACGCGGAAAGGCCGGGGCGAAGCCCCTTGCGCCGTCGATCAGGATGCTGGCGACCACCAACCCGATGAGCGCCCACCCGGTTCGACCCGGCCGCGACAGCCGGAGACCACGTACACTCAGGTCGAACCTACCGCCATGCCGGCCGACGCGCGGACCGGCCGTCACGCGCCGTTGTCGAGGTTCAGTAGGTTGCCCATGGATCCCATCGCTGTCGCGCTCGCGGCCGCCCAGGCGACGATAGCGCTGGCCGTCCTCTTCGTCCTGCCGGGGTTGACCTTCGGGCCCCTCATCCTGCCCGGGGCACCGACGCCCCTGCACGTCATCGGGCGAGCCATCGGGCTCAGTCTACTGATCGTCGCGGGCACCTGCACCCTGCTCGCAGGCATCGGAATCCTCCGCGTCGGGCCGCTCATCGCGACGCTGACGGTCGTCACTCTCGCCCCGCTCGCACACCCGTCGGCGCGTGCCTCCCTCCGGGGGTCGCTGTCGGGCGGTCGCCGCCGCAGGCGTTGGTGGCTGGCCGGGGCCGCCGGCCTGCTCGTCCTGGGTATCACCGTCCTTGTGCCGTCGCGCGCCGCGGTCGGCGATAGCCTCCTGCCGAAGACCTCGACGCCCTGGTATTACATGGCGGTCGCGCGCGACGTCGCCGACGCCGGGGCGATCCCCGCGACGATCCAGGAGTGGGGCCAGGCGCGTCCGTTCCCGACGGATTACCTGCCGGCGACGGCCCATGCGGCGGCCGCCCTCGAGTTGCTCCCGGGCGACATCCTCGTGGCTTTCGCCTGGTACCGCCTCGCGATCCTCGGTGCGGCGGCTGCGATGGCGGCGCTCCTCCTTCGCCGCTGGTTCTCGACATGGGTGGCGGTTCTCGGGGCGTGCCTGCTGCTGTCGACGGTTCGCCTGGAGACAAAATTCCTCGATTACCGTCCCGAGACGTTCGGCCTCGTCCTCGCGCTGTTCGCCCTCTGGGCAGCGGATCGCGCGATGACGGATCGATCCGCCCGCTCCCTCGCGGTCGCCATCGCCGCGGCCGTGGCGACGTTCCTGTCGCACGCGGAGGTCTTCCTGCTGCTGGGTCCGGGACTGGCGGGTCTCGCCATGGCCCGTGCGCTCGTCGGAAAGGGAAGGGTCGGACTGCGCCTGCCGCATCCTGCCCAGCTTCGACCGCTCGCCGTGGCAGGGATCGTCCTGGCCGGGGCGGTGATCATCGGCGGTGGGCTGAACGCCGTGTTCGCCGGCGAGTTCCGCCTGCTCGGCTATGTCACGACGACCCGCCACTCGCCGCCACCCGTCCCGGCCGACCGCATCCCGGCCGGCTGGAAGTTCAGCGGCGACCCGACGTGGAACTTCTACGTCGCGTCCGTGGCGCCGGCGCTGGACGGCGAGCCGCCGCCGACGAACTTCTTCGGAAGCAGCCTGCTGCCCCGGGCGATCCTCGAGGTCTGGCCCGGTCTCGACGCTCGAGGCCGGGGTGACCTGATCACGCTGGGCGGGCTGCTTGCCGCGCCGTTGCTCCTGTGGCCGTGGCTCGATCAACGGCGGCGGCGATTCCTGCTGGCGTGGTGGCTGTTCGGCGTGGGTCTCCTAGTCGGGTCTTGGCTCCTCTTCTCGATCAGCAAGACGTACGTGCCGGCGCGGGTCGGTCCGCGGCGGCTGATGCCGTACGAGCTGTTCGTTCCGGTCATGAGCGCCGTCCTGCTCCTGTTCGCCCTCGACCGCCTCCTGCGGCCCGGCTGGCGGCTCCTGCTGCCCCGCCGTGGGGCGATGATCGCGGCAGGTGCCCTACTGGCGATCGTCACCATCGGGGCCGCGGCGCCCGCGCCGAGGTCGATCCTCAACGACGAACCTGACGAGCCCGGCCTGAGCGCCGTCGGATACGACGCACTGCGCTGGATCGACGCCAACCTGCCACCGGACGCACGGTTGCTGACAAACGCCTACACGGATGGATCGATCCTTGCCGTCGCCCACCGCCAGGCGATCCTCGACGGGCGGGCGGTCTACCTCGAGGACGCCGACTTCCTCGCCGAGTCGACGAGCCTCGTCCTGGGCGCGCGGGTCCTCTTCGCCGACCCCGGTGGCGCGGCCGCGGCCGACTATCTGGCCGCCGAGCGGGTGTCGTACCTTCTCGTCGCAACGGCCGGCCCGAACGGCAACGACCTCGGCGGCTACCTGTTGTTCGACACGAAGGTGGAGACCCTCCTGGGTGGCGGACGCTACACTCAGGTCCGCTCGTTCGGCGACGGCCGGCTCCTCCTGTTCGAGGTGAGAGCCGCGCCCTGACCGTCCGGCGAACCGCCTGGCTACTGGAGACGCCGCCGCTCATGCCGAGCCTCCTTCGGATCGTCGGGGTCGCGCCAGAACTGGTCCCCAACCCTGAGCCTCAGCCGTGAAAAACCAGACAGCGTGGGCCCCCACCAAATTCGAGATATCGCGGGGCCGGCTGCGCGGCTCGCGTGATGATCGAGAGCTAGGAGTCGGATCGCGCCTCATCAGTGATCTGGTCGCGGCTCAGTACGATCGCCATCTTCGTCCGCACGCGACCGGCAGACTACTGGACCTCGGGTGTGGCAAGGTCCCGCTCTATTCCGCCTATGCCTCGTACGTCACGGAAATCACGTGCGTGGACTGGGCGCCCGGGGAACACATTGACGTCCACTGCGACTTATCGCAGCCATTACCGTTCGACGATGCGAGATTTGACACGATCATCCTGTCGGACGTACTTGAGCACATCGCGGAACCCGATCTGTTGTGGCGAGAGATGACACGCATCCTGGCACCCAGTGGCACGATCGTCATGAATGTTCCGTTCTACTACTCGGTCCATGCCCACCCGAACGACTATTACCGATACACGAACTTCGCCCTCGAACGGTTCGTGCAGACAAACGGACTGAAGTTGCTCTATCTGGTGCCCGTTGGGGGTGTCGTCGAGATCTTCGGCGACCTGACGGCAAAGGTCCTTTCCAAGGGTGGACGGATCGGAGAGTCGCTGGCGGCATTCACCCAGACCGTCGTGCTCCATTTTGGCCGCACCCTGATCGGCGCTCGCGTCATGCGCGTCTCGAGCCGGCTGTTCCCGCTCGGATATTTCATGATCGCTCAGAAGCCGAGCTGATACCCGAGGCCGGAGGCTGGGTTGCCCATCAAGGTGATTGTCAGTGCGCGGCGAAGCTGGAGACCCTCGTGGGTGGCGGACGTTACACTCAAGTCCGCTCGTTCGGCGACGGCCGGCTGCTCCTGTTCGAGGTGAGAGCCGCGCCCTGACCGTCCGGCGAACCGCCTGGTACTGGAGACGCCGCCGCTCATGCCGAGCCTCCTTCGGACCGTCGGCCTCGCTCTCGCAGTCCTGCTGATCCTCGTCGCGACGCGCCGGCTGCGCCGGCGGGGGAGCGGCAGCCGGGTTCCCGCCGCGACGATCCTCCTCATCGGGCTCGGCCTCGCCACCGTCTCGGTCGCCCCGGACCTCGTCAGGCCGATCCAGGATGTCCTCGGCCTATCGGGCGAGCCGCTCGGTCGGCTCGTCACCGTTCTCGTCATCTCCGTGGCCCTCGCATACGGCGCGCTGTTCTATGCCCTCGGCCGGGCGGATCGGGCGAACCAGCGGGTCAGCCGGCTCGTCCGCGCGCTGTCGGCGGCGCAGGTCGAGCTCGTCCGGACCGGCGGGCCGCTGGGCGGGGTCCTCGTCTGCGTTCCGGCCTTCGACGAGGCCGACAACCTGCCGGGCGTCATCGCCGAGATCCCGTCGACCGTTGCCGGGCTGCCGACCCATATCCTCGTGATCGACGACGGCTCGGGGGACGCGACCTCGGCGGTCGCCGCCGGGCTCGGCGCGCACGTCGTGCGGCACCCCGTCAACAGCGGCCAAGGGGCGGCTCTCCAGACCGGCTACCTCGTCAGCGAGCGTCTCGGCGCCGACATCGTCGTCACGCTGGACGCCGACGGCCAGCACGACCCAGCGGAGATCGAGCGGCTCGTCGGGCCGATCGTTCGCGACGAGGCCGACTTCGTCGTCGGCTCGCGGCGGATGGGTGCGTCGGACTCCGAATCTCGTGCCCGCGACGCCGGAATCTCCGTCTACACGCGGTTGATCAACCTCCTCGGCGGGACGGAGATCAGCGACGTCGCCAACGGCTACCGGGCGATCCGTGCGAGCCGGCTGTCTGAGATCTCGTTCACGGAGGACCAGTTCCACAACCCGGAGCTGCTGCTGGGAGCGGCGCGGGCCGGCCTCCGCGTCCTCGACGTTCCTGTCACGATCCGGCGGCGGGCAAGCGGGGAGTCGAAGAAGGGGACGAACCTTCGCTACGGCGTCGGCTTTCTCCGGGTCATGCTCAAGACGTGGCTTCGATAGATCCTCCGGCGCCGGACGCAACAGTCCTGGACCTGTACCGAGCGGCCTGGAGCGGCCTGCGAGGAGGGATCGTCCGGTATCGGCTGGCGATCGCCGTCGAGGTCGGCATGATCGCGCTGTGGTTCATCCTGCGGACCGGCTGGTCGGTCGAGAGCCGGCCGTACCTGGCGTGGACCGTGCTCGCCTGCGCAATCGCGATGGTCTCGCCGACGTCGGGGCTCGTCCTCCTCGTCGCGACCGCGCCGTTCTTCGAGCCGGTGGCGCTGACGCGAGCGCTGGGGCTGCGCCACATCCTCGTTGGCGCACTGGGCGTCTCTGTTGCCGTGCGCCTCGCGGCGGGCGGATGGCGACAGATGCCACGCTCGCCGACGCTGATCCTCGGCATCGTCGTGGCGCTCATCACGATAGGTGGCGTCGCTCATACGCTGTGGGTTTTCGATCCGGATTTTGGAACCCACGCGGCGCAGACGTGGATCACCAACATCGGCGGCGCCATGATCCTGTTGATCGTCGGGGCGTGGGTGGCGAGGACGGGCGAGGCGCGTCCCCTGGTCGTCGCGGCGATAGCCTGCGCCGTCGCCTCTGTCCTGAGCCAGATGGAGCTGTTCCACCCGGGGCTGATCTCCAACAGCGCCCTCTCGTGGATCGGCTTCTGGAAGAATTTCGGCGCCCGCGTCACAGGGATCATCCCCGCGCCGAACGCGGTGGCCACGATGCTCATCGTCCCGGCCACGGTCTCGCTGGCGGCCGTCGTCCAGTTTCACGGTCGTCGTCGACTGGCGGCCCTGGTCCTCGCGATCCCGATTGCAGCCGCGGCGATCCTGACGTTGAGTCGATCGGCGATTACCGCTCTCTACATCACGGCGGTCCTCTTCATCGCCCGTCGGCGTCGCCGTACGGCGTGGATCGTGCTCGGCATCGGGATTGTCCTCGCCGTCGTCTCGGTCCCGCTGTTCATCCAGTTCCGCGCCGCCCAGGAGGGCGTCTTCGAGACACGGACGCCAATCGAGTGGATTCTCGGCGCCGATGAGGCCCGAATCACCGCGTGGGGGGCGGCCATTCGAATGTGGGCCGACTCACCGATCATCGGCCACGGCTTCCTAGCCTACAAGCAGCTCGCTGATGCCTTTGGCGATACCCGCCTTGGGTCTCCCCACAACGAGGTTCTGCGGCTGTTCGCCGAGGAGGGCCTGATCGGCGGGATCGCGCTCGTGGCGTTCATCGTGGCTCTCTTTCGGGAGCTCTCTCGTCGGCCCGGCTGGATCGGCACCGGGCTGCTGGCCGGCGCGCTCGGCTACTGGTTGGCGGCGATGTTCAACAACCCGCTCCTCTTCATCCAGGTCAGCGCGATGGCCTTCGTCTTCTTCGGCTACGGCCTCGCGGCGCCGATCCCGACCGACGAGCGGATCCCACCGGCGGCGGCGCCGCCCGATGAAGCGGTCTCGCTCGCACCGCAAACCGCCTGACGCGGCGGGCTCACCCGTCGGAAACGGGCCACCGAGAGAGGCGGTGGGTGCGCGGTGCGAACCTCATCGCGACATCGGTCGCTCGCTGACCGAACAGGCTTGCCAGGGCGACGAGATGGATCAACGGTGTCATCCGGACGGACTCGAGCGGCGGGCCGCCCATGTCCAGCAATCGCCGGCGCGTCATCGCGACGATGTCGGGATTGCGCGGGTTCCTGATCACGAAGTCGTAGAGCAGGATGCTGCCGCCGGGGCGCACGACCCGCCGCAACTCGGCAAACAAGCGGCGCCTGACGGTCGGATCCAGCACCGACGAGAAGACAGTCACGGCCGTCGCGACATCGAATGAATCCGCCGCAAACGGAAGCTCCGATCCGGAGGTGAGGCGCAGGTCGACGCCGGGACAGCGTTCGGCCGCCGCGGCGATTCGGCGCTCGACTAGGTCGACACCGGCGAGCCGATCGGCGGGCCATCCAAGCGAGAGCCAGTGGGCGAGATCCAGGCCGCCCCCGCAGCCGACATCGAGGATCCGCGGCGAACTACCGGCGACCCGCTCGATCGTCGACCGCATCCGGGTCAGGCGATCGGCGTTCACGAGGCGGTACGCCTCCGCGATTGCGGGATGCCGCGCGGGCCGGCCGTCCCGCTCGTCATAGGCTTTCCTGATCCGCTGAACCTCGGCGTCCTCTTCGACGGCCGGATTCCGTTCAGTCGTCACGAGCGCGCCTCGCCGTGTTCTCGTTCAGGCCGCTGGTGAACGCGATCACACGCTCGACGCGACTCGTTCCGGCCGGAGAATGGCCGACAGGGCGCGGACCACTCGCTCGACCGCAACGTCCCCGAGGCCGGGATAGATCGGAAGAGAGATCTCGCGCTCGTACTCACGCGTCGCAACGGGCAGGTCGCCGGCCGCGTAGTCGTAGGTCCTGCGGTAGTACGGATGCAGGTGAAGCGGAATGAAGTGAACGCTCGTGCCGATGCCGCCGGCCTTGAGCTCCTCGATGACCGTGGCCCGGTCGATCGCCAGGCGATCCAGGCGCAGGCGGATCGGATAGAGATGCCAGGCATGGACGTCCGCGGCACCCGGCGCGGCCGGCAGATCGACGAGGTCGAGGAGATCGGCGGCTTCAAGCGCCGTTCCGTATCTGAGGGCGACCCCTTCGCGCAGCCGGCGCATCTCTTCGGCCCGACCCAGCTGGACGATCCCGATCGCCGCGGCGATGTCCGTGAGGTTGTACTTGAAGCCGACGTCCTCGATCTCGTAGAACCAGGAACCCGCCGCGGTATAGCGCTTCCAGGCATCCCGGCTGATGCCGTGAAGACGCATGACGCGGGCCCGATCGGCGATCCGGTCGTCGTTCGTGATGAGCATGCCGCCTTCGCCCGTGGTCACGGTCTTCGTCGCGTAGAAGCTCAGGGCGCCGGCCTCGGCCAGGGTACCGGCAGCCCGCCCGTTCCTCGACGCCGGCAGGGCATGGGCCGCGTCCTCGAGCACCGGGATACCACGGCGACGCGCCAGGTCGAGGATCGGCTCCATGTCGGCGAGCAGTCCTCCGAAGTGGACGATCTCGATCGCCTTTGTATTCGGGCGGAGCTGCTGCTCGATCGTCTCGGCCGTCGAGTTGAAGGTGAGCGGATCGACGTCGGCGAGTCGTGGACGCGCGCCCAGATAGCGGACGACCTCGGCGGACGCAGCGAACGTGTACGTCGGTACGACGACCTCGTCGTCGGGACCGATCCCCATGGCTTCGAGCGCCAAGTGGAGCGCCGACGTGGCCGAGTTGACGGCGACCGCGTGGCGGACTCCCAGGTCGCGCTGGATCGCCTCCTCAAACTCGACGACGCGCTGGCCGGTGGTGAGCCAGCCGGAGTCGAGGACGTCCAGGACAGCCTGGCGCTCGGCCGCCCCGATGGAAGGCATGTGAAACGGGATCGGCGGCGGCGAGCCCGCGGGATCGTGCTTCAAACCGCCGATTCCGCCGGGTGTGGGCTGGACGCCAGGTGAGCGAGGTACCGCCGCTCGTGAAGGATCGCCCGGACGGCCTGATCGTCGCGGTCGAGCGCGGCCGTTTCGAGCCGGTCGATGACCTCGTCCAGGTCGATCGGCGCAGTTATCGAACCGTTCGGTCCGGCTCGCAGGACCCCAGGGTGCTCGGTCGGCTGCGCGCTCTCGGCCGCGTAGAAGAGGGTCTCGTGGAGTCGTTCACCTGGTCGGAGACCGGTGAAGACAAAGTCGATGGAGTCGGGATCCTGGCCCCTCAGGGCAATGAGGTCGCGAGCGAGATCGACGATGCGGATCGGTTTGCCCATGTCGAGCACATAGACCTCGCCGTCCTCCTTCGTGGCCCCGGCCTCGAGGATCAGGCTCACGGCTTCCGAGATCGTCATGAAGTAGCGAGTGACATCCGGGTGGGTGATGGTGATCGGCCGTCCCTGTTCGAGCTGTCGCTCGAAGATCGGGATGACACTGCCGCTGGAGCCGAGGACGTTGCCGAACCGAACCGCCGTATAGGGCCGCCCGATCCGGCGCGCGGTCGAGACGGTGAGATGCTCCGCGATCCGCTTGGTGGCGCCCATGACGCTCGCAGCCTCCACGGCCTTGTCAGTCGAGATGAGGACAAATCTGCCAACCGCCGCGCTGGCGCACGACCGGAGGACATTTCGGGTTCCAACGACGTTCGTCAGCACACCCTCTGATGGGAACCGCTCGACGATCGGGACATGCTTCAGCGCCGCGGCGTGGAAGACGACGTCCGGCTTGATCTGTCGAATGACGGTGTCGATCGCCTGCGCGGATCGAACGTCGGCCAGGATCGATCGGACCTGCACACCGCCGCTTGATGCCGCCAGTTCGCTCAGCTCGCGATCGATGGCCCAGAGGGCCCATTCGTGGTTATCGATGATCGTCAACGTTCGTGGGCCCAGCGCGAGGATCTGACGAGCCAGCTCGCTGCCGATCGTCCCGCCACCACCGGTGACGAGAACGCTCGCGGCGTTGAGGTAGGACGCCCCAACCTCGGGGTCGATCTGGATGGAGTCGCGCCGAAGCAGGTCATCGAGGCTGACCGGCCGGATCTTCGAGAGCTGGACCTGGCCGCTTACCAGCTCCCGGAGCGGCGGCACGGTTCGGACGGCAAGGCCCAGTTTCCGGCCCGCTTCGAGCGTCCGCCGGATGACGACGCCATCGGCCGAGGGCATCGCGATCAGGAGCGCTTCTGCGCCGGTGCTGGACGCGGCCTGACCCAGATCGGCCAGGCCACCGAGGACGCTCCGTCCCATGAGCTTGGAGCCCCGCTTTCGCGGGTCGTCATCGATGTAGCCGACCACCGCGATCGCAGCCACGGGGTCACGGTCGGCCAATCGGGTGACCATGGCTCCGGCCTCGCCGGCCCCGTAGACGAGGGTCACGAGGGCTTCGGCCTCCGACTCGTTGCCTCCGCGGCGGCGCTCGAGGCTTGCCCGCACGAGGAACCTGCCGCCACCGACGAGGGCCCCGCTGAGGAGCGCCTCGATGAAGAAGACCGACCGCGGGAAGCCGGTGCTTCCCGGAACGTCGAAGAGGGCGAGGACGATCAGGACCGAGAACGCCAGCGCGGAGGCAACGATGACCGCGGCTGCGATTGCGTACAGCTCGCGGATCGATGCGTAACGCCATTCGCGGCGGTACAGACCGAATGCCACGTAGATCGCCGGATTGATGAGGAGCGGCAGAAGCGCGACGGGCAGATAGGGCGACATCGTCGCCAGGATGTCGTTCGCCTCGAAGCGGATCGCGAAGCTCAGGATGATCGCGACGGACGTCGCGACGAGGTCGTACGCGAACAGGTGACGGCCTCTGGGGATCATCGCGGGATTATCCCACGTGACTTTCGTCGATCACGGCGGTCCCACCGATCACCGCCTGGAAGGTCCTGGCGAGAATCCAGAGATCGAGGCGCCACGAACGCCGGCTGAGGTATCTCGCGTCGAGAGCGACCTTTCGAGGCAGGATGACCTCTCGATAGAGGCGATCGGCGGTGGCGCCGTCGGTACCGAGCAGGTTCGCCTCGTCGACGAAGGCGAGTTGGGTCAATCCCGTGATGCCCGGTTTGCTCGTGAAGACCGTCCGATGGAGCGGATCGTCGAAGTCGACGAAGCGGGGATCCTCGGGACGCGGGCCGATCAGGTTCATCTCCCCCCTCGCGACGTTGATCAGCTGGGGCAGCTCGTCGATGCGGAACCGCCGAAGGACCTTGCCGAATCGCGTGATCCGGCGGTCGCCGTCCATGGTAATCGCAGGGCCATCGCCGTGCGGCTGCCAGATCATCGTCCTGAACTTGAAGCATCGAAATGGCCGTCCACCGACGCCCATGCGTTCTGCCGGATACAGCGCCGGTCCTGGTGAGTCCGCCTTCACCACCGCGGCCAGCAGGAGGAGCAGCGGCGTCATGACGGCGAGAGCAAAGACTCCCAGGCCCCGATGGACCGCGTCGGGCATCCTTCTCCTTGACTGCGGGGTCGTGCCTGCCTGGCGGATGGCGCGCAGCGTATCGTACGGAGCCATGACCCCATGTCCTCGCGCGACGATCTCCCGTTGATCAGCCGGATGTTGCGCCGCCGGTGACCCAGCGTCCTCACGACATGCCGGACCCGGCGCCGTCGGTGGCGGCGTCCGGAACACTGATCGAACCGGCGGCCGAAGATCCCGCCCGGTCGACACCCGGTTTTCGCCGGCTGACCCGTGACAGCCTCGTCTATGGCCTGGGCACAGTGTCGGGAAAGGCCATGGGCCTCGTCCTGCTGCCGGTCCTTGCCCGCGTACTCTCGCGAGACGACTACGGATTGCTCGACGTGCTGTGGTCCCTCGGCACGGGCATTGCCGGCATCCTGCTGTTCGGGCTGGACGCCGCGGTTGTCCGGCTCTACTTCGATGAGTCGATTCGCGATCGCGCGAGCCTGATTGCGACATGGGGTGTCGTGCTCGCCGCCACCGCCACATCCGCCGCGATCGTGCTGCTGTTCGCCGCACCCTGGATCTCCCAATGGGCGTATGGGCCAAACGCCGGTAGTGCCGCACCGCTTGCGCTCGCCCTCATCGTTCCGGCGACCCTGACGAATTACTTCGCGGTCACGGTGTTGCGGACCACCGGACGTCCGGTCGCGTACGCGGTCGTCAGCATCGCGACGTTCGTTCTATACGGTGGAATGGTGATCGCATTCGCGCTTACAGGGCGGGCAACGGTCGCGACGACGATGGGTGCCTGGGGGATCTCCCTTGCGATCACGTCCGCACTCGGTATCGCATTCCTCCGATCGACCCTTGTTGGTCGGCTTCGACGGAACACGGCCAGCCGATTGGTGCGATACGGACTCCCCCTCGCTCCCGTGTTGGCCGTGACGCTTGCAAGTGACTTCATACACCGCGCGATCCTGCTGTCGGCCGGAGGCCCGGCGGAGGTAGCGCAACTGACGGTCGCGCTGCGCTTCGCGTCACTCGAAGCGCTTCTTATTACCGCGTTCCAGCTTGCGTGGCAGCCCCGCGTGTTTGCGATGGGGACGACGCCTTTCGCCCTGCGTCGCATCGCCGTTGATGCCCGGCGATTCCTGGTTCTCGTAGCCACCGTCTCGCTCGGACTCGCGCTCGTCATGCCCGTCGCGGTGCCAATCGTCGCGGGCGAGCCATATCGAGTTGCGGTCGGGACGGTCGGCTGGTGCCTGGCGGCCACCCTTCTGGCGGCGGCCTATGCGATGGCGGCCACGGCCAGCGCAATCGCGAAGCGTCCTGGTGACATAACGCGGTCGACTGTCGCCGGGATCGCCACCGCAGTTGTGGCGAACCTGCTCATAGCGCCCCGCTTTGGGAGTATCGGCACTGGTGCCGCACTGGTCATTGGTCAGGCGGTCGCGGTGGTTCTGGTCTACCTCAGCTCCCGTCGGGCTCTGGCGCTTCCCGGGCCGTGGCTGAACACTGGGCTGGTCGTTGTCACGACCTCTATCGCACCCGTCGCGTGGACCTCCGCGGCGCTCCCACTATGGATGCGTGTCACCTGCATAGGCATCGCAGGTGTCGCGCTGATCGCCGACTCGACTGTTCGAGACATCGTCAAGCTCGTGGTCGACCGGTTGCATGCTTCGACGCGGCCTCCCGGAGGCGCGTCCGACAGGGCCGACTGACACCTCAGCGCGTCGCGCGGACTCGTTCCCATAGCGCCGCCATCGAGAGGTTCGCGGCTTCGAGTGAGAGGGGAGCGGCGTGCCCCGCGACCTTGTACGGGTCGTAGTCGGGAACGCTCTGGATCGCCCCCGCGAAGCCCGAGTCGTCGTCGACGAGCGTTCCAGTGACGCCATCCTGGACGATCCCACGGAGTCCGCCGACGTTCCGTGCCACGACCCAGCGCCCCGACGCGATCGCCTCGGCAGCGACCAGACCGTAAGGTTCGGCGCGCGACGGGAGGAGCACCACGTCATGTTCGGCGATCATCGCGGCAACGTCGTCCGGATCCAGCGTGCGGAGACCGGGGCCAACAAGCGTATCGGCGAGCGACCTGGCGACGTCGTAGCCCTTCCTGGGATCGGTCCCCCCGAGATATAGCACGCGATGAGCTTCAGGGCGGGGCGACGGGCTGAACCGCTCGAGATCGACGCCCGGCGCGATCACGGTTGGCGAGCCGCCAAGCCGGGCCACGAGGGCCGCCGTGTCTGCCGAATTTGCGACGACCGCGGCAGATCCGCGGATGACCAGTCGGGTAAGGCACCGATAGATGCCGTTCTCGACCGCGGTCTCCCGGACGTCGGCCCCGTGAGCGTAGACGACCAGCGGCACGCGTCGGAGTCTGGCGGCAAGCAGACCGATGAGACCGGCCGGGAAAAGTGGATGGGCCTCAACACCGACGAACGGTCCTCGCGCGGTCACCGCTCGCATTGCCAGTAACAGGTATCGGACCGGCATCGGACCGTGATAGGACCGAGGGGCGATGACCGTGATCGGCTGCCCTGCGACGCGGCGCTTGACGAAGATGCCCGCGCTCGGCTTGTCCGATGTCGGCCAGAGCCCGGTGACGAGTAGCAATCGACTCACGATCGCCGGCGTCGAACTGCGGAATCGAGACCATCGATCGGGCACCTCACTTCATGCATCGGTCCCGCACCACCTATCGTCATCCGGTCAATGTATCCTCGCGCTGGCGCGCATTCGGGCTCGTCTGCATCGCGGCCGTCCAGCGCGCCGCGCCCGACCATAGTAGGTAAGAGATGTTGCTCGATGCGAGGCGCGCCGCGGGAGCCGCCAACTCGCAGAATGACGAAGGTGGCGCAACCCTTGAAACGCACGGGCGCATCACCTCGTGAGAGAACGCTACGACCCCGGCGAGTACTGGGAACGCCTTCACGCACGTGACGGTCTCGATGCGGTTGGTCAGTCGGGCATGCCCGCGAACTTCAATCGCTGGCTCTATTCGGGCACGGCTGATCGGCTCGAGCAGTTCGTGCTGCGCCACGGTCTGCGGCCGCAGACCGTTCTGGACGTCGGGTCTGGGACCGGTTATTGGGTCGCCTGGTGGGCAGCTCGCGGGGTCCAGCGAGTCGACGGATGCGATCTCGTGCCGGTGGCTGTCGACAGACTGCGCGACCGGTTTCCCGGCACATTCGAGGTGCTCGACATCGGGACCGCGGCACCGTCAGGGACATACGACCTTGTGAGCGTCCTCAACGTCTTGCTCCACATCACCGACGAGGAGCGCTTCCGATCGGCGCTGCGGAATCTCGCGGCGGCGGTGCGGCCCGGCGGATATCTCCTCATGATCGAACCCATTCAGAAGGGTGTCGGATACCGTGTGAGCTACCCGGAAGGGGCGAGCTCTCTCGCCCGTCCAGTGTTGGCCTACCTGGATCCATTGATCGATGCTGGCCTCGAGGTCGTCGCGCTCGAGGGCGCGACCGCGATCGGTGCCGATCCCATCGAAGCGAGCAACCGAGCCGCGTTGGCTGGCTGGCGGGCCCTCTGGCGCCTCGCCAAGCTGCCTCCGAAGATGTGGGCGCGATCCGGCCATCTCACCGGGTGGCTGGTTTGGAAACTGGACCCGATGCTGCTTCGCCGGGGTTATGCGCCGAGCTCGAAGGTCCTGCTCATGAAGCGGCCTGGGTAGCAGAAACAGGCGGTCGCGGGGCACCGCGTGCGGAGCCCGAATGCACCGGATGTCGACTACCATCAAAACAATGCCGACCACCAGCAATGAAGGCCGAGCCGGTCGATTGGCGGCCGATAGGCTGTCAAATGGTGCCGACATCGCCGTCGGCACGTCGCCCGACTGGCAAACGACGGAGCTTACAAAAGACTGGCCGGCCGCGGCGATCGTGGCCGCGATCGCCATCCTTCCGGCCCTCCCGCTGTCGCAGGTGCCCCTGGTCGTAGCCCTCGCGATCGGCACGGTGATCGCAATCGGGCTGGCGCTGTGGGCGGAACGAGCCGGCCCTGTCCCCCTCGCCCTGGCTCTCGTTCCGGCGACGATCCTGGCGAACGCTGGCTTGATGCCGACGGCAACATATTTCCTGCCGACAGCCGCCCTTGGCCTCGGTCTCGTCTTCTATGCGGCGGCCCGTGCTGCTCGCACTCGCTCTATCCCCCCGCTCCCGTGGCGGCCTCTGGTCGTCTGCGCAGCTCTCTACGTCGCCGCCGCGGTCCTGTCGACGGCCTTCTCGATCCGTCCGTCAACGAGCATCCCGTATCTGTTCGGGATCGTCATCATCCTCCTAGTAACCCTGTGGCTGGGTCCCTGGGTCCTGTCGAGTTCCGATCGGATCGCGAACCTGTTCGCGTTGATCGCCGCTGCGGGTGTCGCCGTGACGGCCCTCAGCCTCGTGTTCAGCCTGACCGGGCCATTCCAGTGGTTCGGGCGCTGGATCGGTGTCTATCTCGTCGAGGAACTGACCGTCAACAACCAGGCGACGGGCCTCGTCGTCCTCAGGACGATGGGACCGTTCCTCGCCCCGGGCGTACAGGCTCTGGCACTGGCGCCGGCCATCCTGGCGACGCTCGCCCTCCGTCCCGGTCTCGGACGCCGGGCGCGGCTCGTTGCAGACCTGGCGGTCGCGGTGATGGTTCTCGGGCTGCTGTCGACATTCGCGCGCGCGGGCTGGCTCGCGGTCGTTGTAGGGAGCGGGCTCATGGCGATTCAACACTTGAGGTCGCGACAGATCGACCTTGCTCCGGCCGCCGTCTGCCTCCTCATGGCTGTCGCGTTTGGAGGTCTTTTGATGAATGCCATCGGCGCGGACTATCGCCCCGATCTGACGGTGGCGAGAATTCCCGTGGCCGGCCTGATCGACGCCGGCTCTTCAGATGAAGGGGTATTGGAGCTGCTTCCAGCGATCCCGGGGGCGTTGACTCCGGGCGGGTCCGCGGGAACCCCCGGGGTATCTGCGGCCCCGATCCACGATCGCGGTGGCTCCGAGCTCAGCGGTCGCCTCGAAATCTGGTCTGCTTCAGTCCGGGCTATCGAGGATCGGCCCGTGGTTGGATTCGGACCCGGGACCAACGCGATCGCCCTCGATCCTTATCTAAGCGGGGTGAGTCGGCGATTCGTGGGCCTCACGTCACACAACACATGGTTGCGAACCTGGCTCGAGTTCGGCATCTTCGGTATCCTCGGATTTGCCGGTTTCGTCATCACGGCGGTGATCGCCGGACTTCGCGGCGGCTCGACCACGCCCGCGCGGCTGTCGCTTAGGACCGGCGCCCTTGCGATCTTCGCCGGACTCACGGCGGCCCAGGGCTTCGAGACCTTCCTGCTAGGAGGCGTCAGTATGCCCAGCTTCGTCTGGTCCATGGCTGCGGGATTGCTTGCGTTCGGGGTGGGAGGAATTCCGGCCCGTGAGCCCCCTGCGGCCTAACGGCGGCAGGGTCCGCCGGCTCCGGCGTCGTGTCGCGGGGATCGGCGACGTTGGCGGCGATCCGCCGCCGCGCATCTGATCCGTGCGCATCCTGTTCATCACCCACTACTTCGCGCCGGAACTCGGGGCGCCCCAGACGCGATTGCGAGAGACGGCAATCGGGCTTCGCGAACTGGGCCATTACGTGCGGGTCTTGACCGGTCCACCGCACTATCCCGACGGTCGCGTCCGCCCGGGCTACAGCGCATTCGGCCTTCATCGCGAGGCGATTGACGACATCGAGGTTCTTCGCCTGCCGATGGTGCCGCGGCCGAACGGTGGATTCGTCGACCGGGTGATCGACCAGGGAAGCCTGGCCGTCGTCGCGTCCGCCGCAATACCTATGGTGCGGTGGGCGGACGTCCTGCTCGTCGAGTCGCCGCCGCTGTTCCTGGGTCTCACGGCGGCGTTCCACCGTCTCGTCAGTCGCCGGCCATACCTCTTCCACGTAGCCGATCCATGGCCGGAGTTCCCGATCGCGATGGGCGCCCTCACCAATCCTGTTGCCCGTCGCATGGCGTTTGCCATTGAACGCCTTGCCTACCGACATGCGGGTCTGATTACGACGGTGACCGCCGGGCTGGTGCGACTGCTTGACCAGAAACCGGCCGCCAGCGGTCGGGTCAGATTGCTGCCGAACGGAGTCTCCATCGACCGATTCGATCCGATCGCCGACGCGACCCAGGCGAGGCTGCGGCTGGCCTGGCCGGATGCCCGGCTGACACTCGTGTATCTAGGTTCAGTCGGGCTCGCACAGGGTCTTGGCACCCTCATCGATGCCGTCGCGCCATTGCGAGATGAGGGCGTCTCGCTGCGCATCGTGGGCGAGGGATATGAACGGCAGCAGCTGGCCGCGCGGGTGCGTGGCGAGCATCTCGACCACATCCATTTCGACGATCCGGTGGCTACTTCCGACGCGCCGTCCATCCTGGCCGCCGCAGACGCCGTGCTGGTCCTGCTGAGGCGCGGGCCGCTGTACGAAGAGTCGCTGCCGACGAAGCTCGTCGAGGGTCTGGCATCCGGCCGACCGGTCATCGTCTCGGCGGCCGGAGAATCGGCCCGGATCGTTGCCGGTGCCGGCGCTGGATATGTCGCCGATCCAGAGGATCCGGCTGCCCTCCGTGACGTCATCCGGCAGGCTGCGATCGATCCCGAACGCTCCCAGAAGGGTCAGGCAGGGCGCTCTCTCGCCGCGGATCTGTTCGACCGCCGGAAGATCGTCCGGACCCTGGCCGGCTACCTCGAAGAGGTCGCGAACCAGCTCTGAGTCAGCTCGGGCGATCCCATTCGACGCGGTGCCAGGCCTCGATCCGGCGGCCCCGAACGACGTCGAGCCAGGCGCGGCTGAACGCCAGATTGACGATCGCAAAGGCGCGGGCGAACGCGAGCGGACGCGGAGGCCGGTGACCGGTCGACGCGATGAGGTGACCCGCCGCGGCGGCGACCGCGCCGACGAGGGTCACGACGACGACGGCCCAGCCCACGAGCGATCCATGGGACGCCTCGAACAGGCCGGACCCGAACGCGGCCAGCCCGAGCAGTGGCGTGGCCCAGCGAAGGATCTTGTGGGACCAGATCGCCAGCGCAACACCCGGATGACGGACCGGTCCGAGCCGGACGACCATCGACAGGTTGGCGCGAATCCCGCGGGTCGCGGTCCGGGTTCGGTTCTGGAACTGTTCGCGCAATCCGCTGATCGGGCGGTCGGTCGCGACCGCGTCCGCGATGTAGACGACGGATCCACCTGCTTCCCGCACGTAGAGCGGCAGGAGATGGTCCATCGATGCCGTCGCCGGCACCGGTCGATAGTTGCCCCGGCGAACGGCTAGGAGCGCTCCCGTCACGGCGGTCAGCAGGCCGGCCCGGCTTTCCCACGCACGAACGATCCGCTCGTACCGCCAATAGAGTCCCTCGTTCGCCGAGGTCGCCGTCAGATCCGTGTCGCGCCACTCGAGCCGTCCGGTTGCCGCGCCCACCCTGGGATCCCTGAAGGCCTCTGCCAGGGCGGCGAGGCAGCCGGGTTCGAAACGCGTCTCAGCGTCGGTCAGGACGACGACGTCACCGATGGCTTCGCGAAAGAGAGCGTCCTGCGTCGGGGTCTGGCCGGCGCGGCCCAGTGCGAGGAGTCGGAGCCGCGGTTCGCTTGCCGCAAGCCCTTCGACGATGCGATCGGTCTCGTCGGTCGATCCGTCCGATCCGACGAGAACCTCGACGAGCAGGACGCCGCGACCCTCCTGGGCGAACACATCGGCAAGTCGCGCCGAAATCGCCGTCGCCTCGTTGTGGACCGCGATCGCGACGCTCACGGTCGGAACCGGATCCGTCGCTCGGACCCTCCACGGTGCGACTCGCGCCAGGACGAAGACCAGCGTCGGGTAGGCGATGTAGACCCATGCCAGCAGGCCCGCTGCGCCCCAGAAGATGACGGTGATCAGCACCCCGACAGGGTACCTGCCGCGCGTGGCCTCAGGCGCCGTGCCCGCGGGTGATGCCGACGTCGCCGTCCTGACCGCGGCTGAAACCTCGGCCGTGCCCCCCGGGCCGTCGCCTCAGTCCCATGCCAGGTCCGGCCACCAGGCCCGCCAGCGGTCGACGAGCCTCGCTGTCTCC